>Ga0307513_10006539_pt1 | contig 15221 bp, 24 predicted proteins | sample 15_EM_MG_FD_202174 | JGI IMG/M metagenome (GOLD analysis project Ga0307513, IMG submission 202174) | Populus trichocarpa ectomycorrhiza microbial communities from riparian zone in the Pacific Northwest, United States - 15_EM | ecosystem: Host-associated > Plants > Roots > Unclassified | place... | reverse complement strand
GCGCGGAAGCTGGGCAGGTCGGGCTATCGTGACTCATGGGAGGCATATTCCAGTGAGAAGGGGATTCCCGAGCCCAAAGCGACAGCTTGAGCTGGTTTGTTGGATCTGTACGGTAAGTGACGACCAAAGTATATTGGTCAGTGCACGGAATTGTAGGATCCAAACATAGTGGGAATGTGCAAACGATAAGACGGCGAGTGGTGAGGGTAATGTGATCGTAACACGCCGCTGCAAAGGTGGCTTGGTGACATCGAACCAGGTCGACTGAGATGAAAGATATCAGGTTTTACGGCTATAAACCACTGAGAATTGGAGCAAACGCGTTGCATTATCTCAACGTCAAGACAACGAGGCGAGTCACCTCCAATGGCCTAGTAGGAAGGCAAAAACCCAGTCTCGCCCGCAAAGATCAAGTTGAGCCAAGCACTCAACCGCACACCGGCCCTCGCCAGTGCCTCCTCAATGATGGGGTAGGCGCCAACGGCATACTCGCCGCCGACCTCGGTATTATTATACGCCACGTCTCCATCCTTCAAGACATACGTGCACACCGCCTGGTTCGTGTCATCTGCCCATCGCAAAGTGGCGTCCTCGATCGCCTGCGACGCGCGCACGTCGTACCAGTCGACCCACGAGCGCACACTGTCCTTGTATTCTCCCTCGTTGATCGCAGCAGCGAGCTTGCCTGCGAACCCAAAGGAGTTTTCAAAGGTGATGTTCGCGTTTGGCGCGAGGCCGAAGATCGAGTTGGGGATCGCGGTATCCCATACGGCGTGCAGGTTCGTGTTGAAGCCGTTAAAGGTGACTCTGATGGTATTCCCCCCGAGATCTATGCCCGCCGTGTGCAGCGGCTGCGAGATATCACCGATGAACTGTGAACATGGGAGTGTGAGTTTCGCGCGTCCACGGTAGAGGACGGTGCGACTGCGTACGTGGATGATAAACTCCAAGGCCTGCTGCCTCTGCACCGGATCGAGGGACTTGTCCTGCACTCGCAAAGTCTATCGACCAAATACTCCGTGAGTCTATCATTCCAACCACACTCCGGTCCGTCGCAACTCACGTAGTTCGTAATAGCAGATACTACACATCCTTCCTCAGGACAATCGGATATAGCAACCCCACAGGTCCCAGGCGGTGTGCCCGCCGCATCGATGAAATGAAACGGTGAGGAAAACTTGCCCTCGGGTGTTGTCCTGAACTGGTCTGCCCAGAGCGCAATGCGGCCCATGTAGACGGGCGTCGTGTCGTTGAGGATCTCCTGGACCGCGGAGATTGTCTCCGGGAGGAGGTACTGCTGCGCGAGCAGGGCGACGGTTTGGTGGCCCAACGCGCCCCATCCATACACGGAGGGGACAAATGCAGCTGCGGCTACGAGGAGTGTGGTCGTCTTCATTTGTATTGCGATCGTCGGAACGAGAGGTACCGTAGCAACGACGAGGAAACCAGAAGCAGAGTCGCACTGGACTTGCGAGAAGTTGGTTGCAAGTCGCAAGAGAGGAAGGACGGTGAACTAGGGATAGCAGAACTGGGTTTTTAAGACGTAATCTTAATCATTGTGGTGATTGTATCTGGTCCGGCGGCGGGTCCATATGGTCCCGCATAATCATCATTCAATCGTCTCCGTGCAATGCATGGTACTCCACGCGTAGGATAATCGGTTCAAGAGGAACTGATTTGGCACAGAAGCAAGTTGCAGAAACGTGCGTGCCAAAAACAGCTTGCGCTCGAGGTGAGTGTCCAAAAATGGCATGAACAACTGGTGGACAGGTGCTGGAGGTGTTGCGTATAAATAGCTAGTGACGGCTGGCATTATCATTAGGGGCTCCGCAGGCGGTGTGCCTTCCACGAAGTAGCGGTAGGGGGCTGTAACCGGCGAACTGACGGGCCGACCATCGCTTAACGTAGGACGAAAATTGAATTAACGATCCGGTAATGGTGATTTCATGTGTTGAGTATGATGTACTAATGCTTAGAGACTTGGGGTGGGCAGCGGGGCGGGGCAAGTGCCGCGGTGCAGTTAAACCCATGTTCGAAATCACCGTACTCGACAGCAAGAGGTCACATAAAAGGTGTATGCAACCATTGGAAAACGCCATAACAGTAGAAATTTAAAAGATGAGGCTCCGTGGTAGCAAGTACTTACCTTGATAGTCGCTGTATTCCATTTTCGTTTATGAAGCGCGGTAGGGTGCCTGTGGCTCTCCAAAATATCTCCCCTTTGACATGGGGCATCGACCTTGAGAGGGTGACGTCCAAGGTAGATTCAGGTGACCTTCACTAGCATTGAATCCCGTCACCGTGGGTTCCAATAGAATATTGTCAAAGGGATACTTTGCCATACAAGGTACAGTCTTGAAGGAATACCTGCACTCCTCAGACGTAATCAGCCATTTTAGGATTTCTAACTATGCGTATTTAGAGAACCCGTTGGGTGGAATCGACCTGGTAGAGGTGCTGATTGACGCGGCGTTGGGACGCGTTCCGCAAGGAAAATCTACACGTGTGGAGTCACTGAGATCCGATGTATACTCTTAGGTCCCATGGACGCTTCTGCGCGTAATGTAAATTTTTGTCCCGTGATTGGATCGAACAAGTCTGTCAAAGGTCACTTGGCCGTTCATGTAAGGGCGTCTAATATACTAATGAGTAGGTTGCCTGGTATGGTCTCTCACCAGTTCACACGGCCAGCCTTGACTGGGCCAGCCTTTTGGTGCCTCTTGGTGTCGCCGTCCAACCAATGCGGACCCACTGGTGGTGATTTCAAAATGGGTTTCGAGCTATTGTCCCGAGATAGGTCCTTATTAAATTGGGTGCCAGCGCCCAATTAATATTAATCTGGCCTCCAAAGCTTTCACACTTACCGCCCTCGGCCACTGCCGTCTTATGGCGACACGGGCCAGAAACTGAGCGTTAAAATATACCCACTGGCTGCCAGATGGACATGCATGCCAGCTTATATGAGAGAAGCCCACGGTTGCAAGCACTGGGGGGGCAGAACTATTTTCAACATCGTTTGAGCTGGCAAGGACGTTGGACTTGTTGATTGGCCCGCTCAAACGGGATCGTATGCACTTCATTTGCATCCTCTCCTGTGCTGGCGCTGGCGCAGAGCCCGACATGGGCGATGACGCCGTCCTAGGCACCGTGATGAGAGACGTGGACGGCTGACTTTGACTCACACGTTGCATCAGCGAGGGAGTCTCGACGCACATGTCCTCAACTGACTTAGTTTGGCTCGATTGGGCTGGCCAACGGCGATCACGATTTACCGTCATTGTTAGGCGCTCAGGAATCAGGCGATGCTGGCTGGGCTGACCTGACAATACCAATACGGGTAAAATGGTGGAGAATGATGCCAGTACTAAGCAAGCCACTTAAACCCCGTTCCCTCTTCTCCGTCGTCGTCTTGTCTTCCATCACTTAAGAACTTATGTCCCGCTCCCGTCACGTTTCGCCGCTCCGAGTCGTGCACACGTACACAGAGGTTGACTCGGAGCTGCGGGAGCCCAACACAGTCCGCACCAGCCTTTGATATCAGACGCCCTGACCTGACCTCGTTCGCTTTCACTTTCACGCGCCCGCGCCCGCTGCACTTGTACAGATCCTCTCCCCTTACGACCCCGCCGAGCACCCTGCTTTCCAGTGCGGTCGCGTCGCGGTCATCACTGGTGCTGCGTCGGGCATTGGCCGCGCTGCCGCATTCCAACTCGCTCAGTGCGTCCCCATTCCTCCCCGGGTCGAATCGCAAATGGACTGGCTCACTGACTGGCCGACTTTGGTGCTCGCTCAGGCATGGGCTCAGGGTCGTCCTCGCCGATGTCGATGCGGAGAAGTTACACACGCTCGGACGCGAAATTGCGGCTCAAGTCGGCGAGCAGAACGTCCTTGTCGTCCCCACCGACGTGAGCAGCCTCGAGCAAGTCCAGCGGCTCAAGGACAAGGCGTACGAGGCCTTTGGAGAGGTGCGTACCCCAGCTGCGTACTCCGCCCCCCCGGCCCCGATTCCGATGGTGTGCTTTTCGCGATCGCGATTGTTGTGTTGGCGCAATTTCGGCGCAATCGGGGACTAACAAGCGAGCTCTAGGTGGCTGTCCTCCTAAACAATGCCGGTAATGGCGCGAGAGGCACCGCGCTCGATGGCTTAGACAACTGGAAGAAGGTCATTGATGTTCATCTGTGGGGGTGCGTCGCTATCCTTCTACCATCTTCTTGCACTTCCACGACCCACTTGCCTTCTGCTGTCCCTCGGGTTTGACCGGACGGGCTTTCGTAGTGTCATATACATGCAACAAACTTTTGGTCCCCTAATGGTTCATCAAGAGAACCCGTCGGTCATCATCAATACCGGGTCGAAGCAGGGAATCACTAACCCTCCGTACGTCGTCACTGCGAGGGTGTAGGAACCTGAAACAAGTCACCACTCACTTCGAACTGGTTCCAGTGGAAACGCAGCTTACAACGCTTCGAAGGCGGCCCTCAAGAGTCTTACGGAGGGGCTCGCATGGGAACTGCGCGAACAACACTCAAAGGTCACTGCGCACCTCTTCGTGTTCGTTTCGAAAACGTCCCGATATCTCTTCGTAATGTTTACCTCGTTTTGTAGGCCCGGGTGGACGCACACAGAGATGACTAAAGGCGACGAAGGCGACTCGATTGAGAAGCCTGTGGGGGCGTGGACGGCCCAACAGACTGTGCAGTACTTGCTAGAGCATGTCCGCCGTGGAGACTTCTACATTATAGCACCCGACAACGAGACGCCGCCGCACCTCGACAAGCTGAGGATGCAGTGGGCGATGGAGGACGTAACCGAGAGGCGGCCTGCGCTAAGCAGGTGGCACTCGGACTTCAAGAGAGAGTATGAAGAGTTTGTACGTGAGGGAATGGCTGAGCTGAGGAAGGGGAGTCCGACGACGATGAGGGTGGGGTAAACTTCTTTCTTGGAGGGGTACATTCTACCATTCTACTACTTGGATCGTGTTTATGGGATCTGTGTAGATGACAAGTGTTTTGCGGGGCGAGAACCGCTCCTCATTCTATTATTGTAGCTCGGTTTTTCTTCGTGACTACCGGCCAAACACGGGCTCGCAATTGCGGACGTGGCAAAACACAAATTGCGAGATGGGCTGATCACAAGCGATCCCACAAGCAATCCCGGATGAGCAGGGCTGAACTGCAAACCGTCAGGTGATCACGGTGGACGCGAGGGTGCTGGGTCGAGCATACAGATATTACGAACATTTGACCCCGTGGCAAAAAGCAAAGCGCTCCCTTGTTCCGCTTGTTCCGCTTACTGCTCGGTTCGCGCGGGATATAAAGGGGACTGCGTGTTGTCACCTTGTCCCCATAGTCCCCATAGTCCCATAGTCATCCACTCCCTGCACCCCCCCTCGTCGCCGTCTAGTCATCATGAGCACACCGGTGAGTGCGATCACGGGCTCCAGTCCGCCACTCGTCGGAGCCCGGCGAGCGCCGCATTACTGACGATCGCGGCGATGGGCAGAACAACAGCAACAACCTAGGTGCACGGCTGCACGTCCCCGGTGTCTACTCGCATACATCGAGCAGGACGGGCAGCGATGCCTCCCTCCAGGTCGTCAAGAACGACCCGTGCGTCCTCCACAGCGCCCATCTGCGCTTCACGCGCAACTGATCTGTATCTGTCTGCCTACAGCGGGTACATCAGCCCTGTATTCCCCGGCAAGGCCGCGCAGCGCCAAAAGGTCGAAGCCAACGTCCTCACCAAGGGCTTCCTTCCCAAGCAGCTCGTCGCGCTCGAGGTTGCATGGTTCTACGACAACCTCGGCATCGAGGTGCGCACATCACATCATTTCACAGTCTATTCAGTCTGCCTCACCACCCACAAACGTGTCTCGTCCTGACAGGAATCCTACTTTGCAAACGAGACCCACGAGGTCATCACCGACCACATTATCGCTCTGTATGCCGCCAAGGCGCTTGCGTACACCAAGCATTCGAACGAACTCGTCATCGAGCTTGAGAAGATTACCGAGGACGGTGCCTTGTTCATCCACTCCAGCCGTCCTGGAGTTTCAGCCACTAGTGGTCCAGGTGCACAATGTGAAAAGAGGTATGCTGCTACTCTTATCCCACGGTTCGAACGTGTTTAACCATCCTTAGGATCGACGACCTCTTCCTCGACCCTTCGACCCCCGAAAAGGCCTTCCGTGTCGAGACTTACCGCTCAGCGGGCATATCCGCAGCGGCAAAAGCGCAGCAGCTGCGCTGCTACTTCGTTTCGCGCTGCTCTTTCCCCACCGGGCTGAGCAAAATCCATGGACCCAACGGCAAGGTTGACATTCGTGCGGTCAGCGACAAGGCCTTTCTCGACAAGGCGTCCGAAAACACCCTAGACCTGTATCAAAGTGTGATGTGGAACGTGCTTGAGCGTCACGGTCCTGTTATTGAGCTGTTCGAGGTCGAGGGCACCAGGGAACGACGGGTCGTTATCGGATATAAGATGGGCACGACCCAGCACTTCTTTAGCGCCCTCAGTGACCTTTACCACTTCTATTCGCTCTACTCCGCGAGGAAGTACGTCGAGCAGTTTTCCAATGGCGTGACCATCATTTGTGAGTCAAGTCATTTCCGCATTCGTCTTAAGGGGTTCATAAACTGATCCCTATGTGCAGGCTTGTACCTCAACCCTCTTCCCAGCTCTGCGGCTCCTCCGATTGAGCATTCTATTGTCCAAGTGACTAAGGAAGCCTCCCTCCTCTACTGCCTTCCTGACAATCCCTTTTTCCGTGGTAATCCTGCCGCTTCCGATGCTTCGCATGCCGTCCAAGAAGCGAGCTATGCATGTCGGTATTTTTTTCCTGTCATCTTCTTTGTTCTTCCCCACAAACGTTTGATTACATTCCAGATGCCGGTTGGATCTTCGCCCAGCACTTTTGCAACCGTCTCGGTCCCGCATACCTCGCACTCAAAAACGTCTTGGATGACGCCAACCCGCTCCACGCCGAAGTGCTCAATGACATCAAAAAGCGGTTCAGGGAGGAGACCTTTACCAGGCAGGGTATCTCTGAGACCATCCTGGCATATCCCGATCTCGTGTGTTTGCTTCTCATTCTGGAACAGGAGCGAGCAGGGGGCCACTCACCTACATCGATAGATACGGGTACTCTACGTCAACTTTGCGATGGTCCACTACCCGAATGACGACGCGAGCCAACTGATGCCGACGCTCTCCTACCAACGACTCAAAACGGAGCGACCGCTCTCGGACGAGGAGCTGTACGACAAGATCCGCAAGACGGTCACGAATAAACACGATCTCCAAGTCTTCGAGTCGTTCCTCATCTTCAACCAGCACGTTCTCAAGACCAACTTCTACCAACCGACCAAAGTCGCGCTCTCCTTCCGCTTGGATGGCGGGTTCCTGCCTAACGTTGAATACCCGAACAAGCCGTTCGGTGTGTTCGTGGTTGTCGGGAGCGATTTTAGAGGGTTCCATGTGCGCTTCCGTGACGTTGCACGCGGAGGGATTCGGATCGTCCGTTCGAGGGGGCGAGAGTGGGTCTTTCGTCTCAACGCGTGGATGTGGGTGGATGATGACTGATGGGCATTGCAGGAACTATTCGATCAACCAGCGTACCTTGTTCGATGAAAACTATGCTCTGGCCAGCACACAGGCGCTCAAGAACAAGGATATCCCTGAGGATGGCGCGAAGGGCACCATTCTCCCGTCGCTTGGCGCCAACCCCCGCCTATGCTTCGAAAAATATGTCGACGTATGTCCGCCCTCGTCACGGACTGTGGTAGTGGATGTGCTGATCACGTCTTCCAGGCCATCATCGATCTCCTTCTCCCTGGGCAAACTCCCGGTATTAAGGAGACCCTCGTCGACTTGTATGAGAAACCGGAGATCCTCTTCTTTGGCCCTGACGAGGGTACTGCCGATATGATGGACTGGGCTGCAAGTAAGTTCCTGCTGTGGACCACCGATTCATGGCACTCACGATCTCATAGTCCACGCTCGGGAACGTGGTGCTCCATGGTGGAAGTCGTTCACCACCGGCAAGAGCGCAGAGACGTTGGGCGGTATCCCACATGATGCCTACGGCATGACCTCGATCTCTGTCCGCCAGTATGTCGTCGGTACGTACAAGGAGCTCAACTTGACGGAAGCAGAGATTACCAAGGTGCAGACCGGTGGTCCCGATGGAGGTACGAGTGCCCCCTTCGATAAGTATCCGAGCCAGCTGACCTCTACTAGACCTCGGCTCGAACGAGATCCTCCTCAGCAACGAAAAGTACACCGCGGTCATTGATGGCTCTGGTGTCCTTGCCGACCCCAACGGCATCGACCGCGGTGAACTCGTGCGCCTCGCCAAGGCCCGCAAGATGATCGTGCACTTTGACCGGTCCAAGCTCAGCAAGGACGGTTACGTCGTTCTGGTCGAGGACATTGACGTCACCCTCCCTTCGGGCGAGGTCGTTCCTGATGGTACCGACTTCCGCAACTCTGCCCACTTCCGTTATCGGGCGGACATCTTCGTGCCGTGCGGTGGCCGCCCCGAGGCCGTCTCGATCTCGAATGTGGGCCAACTGTTCGATGCGGAGGGCAAGCCGCACTACAAGTATGTCATCGAAGGCGCCAACTTGTTCTTCACCCACCAGGCGAGGATGTACCTCGAGAACAGGGGCGTGCTCGTGTTTAAGGACTCGAGTGCAAACAAGGGTGGTGTCACGTCGTCGAGTTTGGAGGTGCTCGCTGGGTTGAGTTTGTCTGATCAGGTGGGGTGCTTTCCCTATTGCTTTATGGTTTTACTAACGTGCACGTACAGGAATACGTAGACCTCATGATCTTCAAAGACGGCAAGCCTTCGACGTTCTACCAAACGTATGTCAAGGAGATCCAAAAGATCATCCAAGAAAACGCGGCTATGGAGTTTGCGTGCATCTGGGCGGAACACGCCAAGCATGGTGGCACGAAAGCGCGCACACTCATCTCGGATGAGTTGTCGAGCACGTTGAATAACCTCCAGGCGAAGCTCGAGGGGTCCGACTTGTTCGATGACGCCAGTACCCGCCAGGGGGTCATGAAGCGCGCGATTCCGAAGACACTGATCGACCAAATCGGGTTGGAGACGCTGCTCAAGCGGATTCCGGGAGCCCACCAGCGGGCGTTGTTCTCCAGTTGGATCGCCGCGCACTTTGTGAGTTATTGTGTTTTAGCATTAGCACATGACTGATTGATGTTACACTAGATCTACCAATACGGCGTATCTGCTAGTGCCGTTGACTTTTTCCATTTCGCAAGGGATCTTACCAAGTAATTCGTAACTGTCATTTGTGGGTCGGGTAGCAAGTCTCGATGCCGTGCAGTGTTTGGTAATCGGTGTTGTGTGCTGTGTGCTGCGTGAGTTTCTTCGTTTGGGACATTGTCAGTCTATCGTGGTCTGTCGGTCTCCCGTTTGTGCTCTCCCTCCTCGATGCGCGTCTGTCTGGCCCGGTCTTAGTGTTGTAGTATAATATACCCAAGTAGGGAAAACGAATTGAAGAGCTTTTGTTTCGTCTTTGCATCCGCTGCGCTGCAGATGTGAATTCACCGCAGACCTGGCACATTGAATTGGGCTATGTCCGTGCATAGCCAATCTGTCGCACCTGCATTTTATTCATTTTAAGGACACTCCGGGGTTTTACTATTCACGAGTAATTCATAGACCGGTGCGGTGCGGGAAGCTGGGATGCGTTTCAAGGGCAACAATTAAGGCGTGTGATGGCCGCCGTACTACAAGAAGACTGGAAAGAGATCCCTGAGTTTCCAGGAGACGAGTGAAGCAAATTGGTGGCCAAATATAAATCCTTTGTCTCGCTGACTTGTTCCCCGCCGTTACCGTTGCCCATTGCTCGCCGTGTGCACGTCGTGCTGGAGTGACTGAGTCTTGTCCAGAGCGTCTGCGCCAGTCGAGTGATCGAATATCCTTTCCTCACCGCCAGACTCGACGTCGGCCCACGTATCATCAGCCCCAGTCCCAGCATCCCACAACTCATCCCGGCCCAGAGCCTTTTAGGCAGCGCCAACCCCCTCAGCAATATAACCACACAAACTCAGCACACATGTCTCAGCCCAGCCCCTCGCCTTCCCCTACTCCCCCCGCCCAGAACGGTTCCTCTGGCACCTCTGGTCCCTCCAAGGCCTCAAGGCAGTCCCTTGGCCCCTCGGTCCGTGGCCCTGCGGGCATCTCGCCCATGTCCCCCCGCCCCGGCGCTTCCGCTGCGCGCCCCACCAGTGAGCTCCTTGGCAGCGGTTCCTACCAGACACCAGAAGGTACGCGCGGATGATTTGGCACTCTTTTCTTCTCCCCAGATACTCATATAACCCACCTACCCACCCCAGTTGAAGCCCTAGACCAATGGTTTGAGAATTTGCAAAACTACGAGGCCACGCTCGTGAGTGTTTATTTTTTGCGATCAGCTGTGCCCGTGCAGCTGCTGAGGCGATTCGCTATCCGTTCTATGCTTTTAGGAGGAGATGGCAGCTGCGTCTCTCGATGTTAACTTCAAGGAGGAGCTTAGTGCCATTGAACAATGTTAGCCCAAACTGTTTGTCCCCTGGGTTGAGGGGAGGTACTGACAACCAAACCATATGGCAGGGTTCCGTGTACTCTCCGAGGCAGAGCGTACTGCTGCTCTCTACAGCCTGCTCCAGCATTCGACCCAGGTCCAAATCCGCTTCTTCATCACAGTCCTCCAGCAGATGGCCCGCTCCGATCCGATGACCGCCTTGCTCAGCCCTGCCAATGGGGGCAGCATGCAGCAACAGATGGAATCCAAGTTGCTTAGTATGGGCCTCAAATCGCCCGGACTCAAGGCACCCCAATCACCAACGACACGTAATTTCAGTGGGGGCAGCGCTTCGAACTTCTTAACTCCGGACGCAGCTGCTGCCTCGCCCAACCCTGAGGCGGCTGCAACCCTCGCCCAGCAACGTGCTAGACTCAAGGCCAGCAATGCTGATGCTGCCAGTCGTCGTATTTCCGCTCCAGGCACCCTCTCCAACACTGGCGATCGCAATGTCTGGCAGTCCCCCCAGCTCGGCCAAGTCGCAGAACGCGAGCCGTCTCCTATTCCCGAACAAGGTATCCCCTCGCCCGGTCCAATCAGTGCCGTGAGCAGTACCCGTCCCAAGAGCACCGACTTCAGCGTCCTCACTAGCCAATTTGGCAAGTCTCGCAACGCAGTCGTGTCTTCCGATGAACAAGGTGCAGACGTTCTTTCCCCTATGGGTGGCGGAAATTGGGCTTCAATGGTCAACACACCTCTCGTCCCGATGTTCGCCAATGACCCGAAACCCGTAAACGTCGAGAGCGCCAATGCCAAGCTCAGCGCCTGGTCCAAGTCTTCTAACAGTGCTGGCACGGGCTCTAGCAGCAGCAATGGTCGCATCCCCCTCGCCGACCCCAAGACCTTCCGCCGCAGTTCCAAGGCCTCAGCCACCGGTGAAAATACTGGCGTCTACGGAGACGATGGAAACCTCCTCGGTGGCGCTGGTGCGTCCCAAAACGGTCGCGGAGGCTCGAGCAACCGCAGTGTCAGTGGCGGCAGCGGGTTCGGTAACCAACCATGGGGAGGTATGCCCGCTCGCTCTCCTGCGTTGTCCAACGTCTCGTCCAACCGCTTCCCCACGCAAGAGGAAATGGCTGCTGCCGCTGCGGGCATGCCGTTCGGTCTCGGTGGTCCACAGATGTCAATGGGCATGAACCCTCTTATGGGCGGCATGGGTGGCATGGGTGGCATGGGTGGCATGGGCGGTATGGGCGGTATGGGTGGTATGATGCCCGGCCTTGGCTTCATGGGCCTCCAAGGCATGATGGACCCTGTTCAAGCTCAACTGCTTGCTGCCCAGATCGCGGCAGGCCAGTTTGGTCAGGGCGGGGCATGGGTGAACCAGAGCATGATGAATGGTCGCGGTGGCGCACGCGGCCCGGGGCTCGGAATGCGTGGAGGACCTGGCAGCAAGCCGACGTCAAACAACGGCCGCGGGGATGCCAACAACAAAGACAAGGACGAGGAAGTCGACCCGGCGCTCCTCAATGACATACCCGCGTGGCTCCGGAGCCTCCGGTTGCACAAGTATACGCCTAACTTTGAGGGCATGGCATGGAAGGATATGGTGACTATGGATGAGAAGGCGCTCGAGGACAAGGGTGTCGCGGCCCTCGGTGCGCGCCGGAAGATGCTCAAGACGTTCGAGGCGGTGAGGAATAAGATGGGCGTGAAGATGCCCGGCGAGGCGTAGACTCACCTTACTTCAAGTGAGCTTGCGTTGACCTGGGTGTCTGGGCGGTTGGGGGCTTGGGTTGTGCCGTGCGATGCGATCGGTCGACACGGTGCCACTGCGCTTCGTATACCCTCGATCAACCTCTGGAGGAAACCAATACCCCATCACACCTTTCACCCTGGCGCTCATCCCCCCTTACTCCAATGATAAATACACAAGGCGCCATCTGGCGCGTCTCTGGTTTCCTTCAAATATCTCGACCTGTGGTTCGGTTTTATATGGCGGATTGCACATATGCTTGTTGTCCGTCGGCTGGTTTTTCCTTTCCAAAATTTCGTTTCCCTTTTTCCCAATCAACGAACCCTATACGCTGTGCTTTGTTGCTTAAGCTATAATACGATCTTTCTCGCCTCGAGTTGACGTATTCCCCCCGGTTACAGAGGTTGTAACCCCTCTGAACCCACCCACTCTATCACCATCCCCATTCTGCAACTTACCCCACTACTACCACGAACTCAGTCTGTTTAGTGTTTTGGTGGGTTATACGCGGACTCTAATTCTATCCATCTGGCTTTATCTGGATTGTGGTGATTGAGGGGACTGAGCTCATTCACCCGAGAGAGAGGTCTGTATTTTTCCGTGGTCACAGGTACACATTACGGGACCAGGACATCATCTGACCAGCAGTCCAGCGCAAGGGATATAGAAGAGGGGGCATAATGTGAAATAGCTCATTCATCCAAACTAGTAGGACTAAGTCACGCCTCAAGGCATTTTAGACAATAAGTAGTAACTTTTTGCTTTTCAATGCTCGACCGGATATTGGGCGTACTGACGGTGATCAGTTCAACTACGGACAAAGTGGACAAAGCGGTATCGGGATGTGAGTCGAGCACCTATGACATAGAAGTGATGAAAACTATTCTACCAGCCACACGAGCACAACCAACCATAACATATTACAATCTGATCGACTCGAGCACCATCACTAGGAGTCGGCCGTCGGGGATGTATGGCCTGGTTGATCGGCCTGGTCGATCGATATTCTACTCTCCTAAAGGGGCTTCTCGCCTATCAAGGAGACTATATGTGCGTGTGTCATCCATCAGTGCCGGCAGACTCACCATCACGATCTACTTCGGTACCTCGGTGGCACTCCGAACGCCGTCGAATATGCTTGACTGTGAGGTTGTGGATCGTCTAGGGCTGCTTCTGCGGCGTATGCGTGTGATATTGCTTCCGCGAGATGGGGGTGTCTCTAGCCATCCTGTTCTAACGTGCCCCCCCCCCTAAAAAAAGATTGAGAGCGAGAAGGTGACGGTTGATTGTCTCACGGGTCGGAGAACCAAATGATCCTTGGTTCTTGCCGTCTTTTTTCAGACAACGGGATGGTGATGACCGATTGACGCTGTCCGTCATTTTGTGATAAGGCACCGTGTATCACTCTCTGGAGGGATATTGTCCCGCCAGCTAGTCGCTCGCCGAAATGGACAGCTTCCTGATATATTTCACGTGCAGCGTGCAGGAGGGTTTGTAGGGCTGAGATGTGAGAAGGTTATCCTGAGAATGTTTGAGAGATTTCATTAATCTGATGCCCTACTTTGATATCCACAAAAGTTGATAACGAGAGCCACTTCCCCTCGAGCGAGCCGTGGTTTGAGACGTTAGCTAAACCCTCGAAAAGGTGCCGCCCTTCCAGGAGGCGGCGGTTAACGAACTCTGTAGACAGTATAAAGAGCGCGAAGATGTTGAAATGAATTTCCTTAGCACGGTGGAAGCATTGCCCTGGCGCCCAAAATGAATGGGTGTTGCGATCCTCTGGAGATTCCAAGGGTTGATGTGTACAGGACGCGATATAGACAATGTAAGCGGCTGCCCGATTGACGAGGTACTGGTACAATGATGAATTTGTACCGCGTCGCCAAGGGCTGAAAAGAAGAAACTCACCACCAGAGGGATATACTCAACGGCCATCTTTCTCGCTTCCTCTGCCATATCTAACGCCTCCTGTCCCTGGCATGCCGCGATCTTCAATAATCGATTGCATCGAGGCGTCTCCTTTCGCAGTTTCAAGGATTATTCGATGCATCGGATTCCACATGGACGACTCGGCGAGCAAGGTCTTCCCAATCGAAACACTATCCTCATGCGCTCTGTTGATAGAGTTGGCGAGCGATATCACTTCTTCAAGACTCTGAAGGGTGCTGTGAGATCGCTCTTGCGCAGCGTCGGCGACTAGCACTCACTTTTGCAATCTCATCCAGAAGTCTACTTTTCTCTTTTTCGAAGATGGCGCTTTCCTCTGTACTCATGATTGCTTGTACTGGCTGGCTGTCGTGGAGACAGGCAATGTTTGGCACGCCGGTTGAACCCACCCTCTTCCTCCGACATGCTTAAGATCGCACGAGTAAACTGTTTTGAGGTATCGTTCATCACATTACAACACTTAGTCCTGTCGGGCGGAGGGGGGACGCACAAGGTCCATAGCGTGCGGCCTAGCTCACCCGTACTCAACCATTCACTAAAAATTTCGCTCGACATCGTGTGCAATGTGTAATGAAAACTGGTCGCACTCCTCAAAGCCCTGCCCACACGCGCCTGGAGGACACGAAGTCTGAACTGGGTGTCCCTTTGTCGTGCTTACTCCATCAACACGGGACACTCTCGAACCTCAGTGTCGGCCACCCCTGGACACTGGCACGTCTGATGGAAATCGTGGAGAATATCGGCCGACGTTTTTTTTGGAACAGTTCTGACTCAGAGCTTACACACCCCACGCCACCGGCCGGATCTCGGTCCGACAGTCCACTCAAAAAGATACAATGGTCGTAGATACTGCCTCACGGGGTTACCAGCTGTCTGGAGTTTTCATCTCGATTTATCTGGTTCCTGGGCGAGCGGGTGACTTGGATGACTTCAACCAGGTCTAGAACTTAGACAACCGGCTCCCACACCTAGCACAAGGTGGTCA
>Ga0307513_10006538_pt1 | contig 15221 bp, 7 predicted proteins | sample 15_EM_MG_FD_202174 | JGI IMG/M metagenome (GOLD analysis project Ga0307513, IMG submission 202174) | Populus trichocarpa ectomycorrhiza microbial communities from riparian zone in the Pacific Northwest, United States - 15_EM | ecosystem: Host-associated > Plants > Roots > Unclassified | place... | reverse complement strand
ATGAGGTCAATTTTCTTATCTTTTTCATAATGAGAAAAGCAAAATATATCAATCATCATAAATAAATAAATAAATAAAAATAACATTCACATGATGACATGTTTCTTGCTCAATGAACCCCCTCCATCAATAAAAAACTAATGAATTTTAAATTATAATTGCTAGATTTAAAGAATGAATAAACAAAATTTGGATTCTTGAGTTATCAATTTAACACAAGTTTAAGATAATATTGTTTTATTTTTTTGATATAAAAATTCTTGGAGTCAACATGATTGGGTTAATTGTGTGAAAGGTCAATCATGTATTATCAAGTTAATTTTTTTTACTCAATTTAAAATATAGTTTAGGCTAGATTCTGAGTTATGAATTTTTTTCAAATTAATCCTTTAAAATATGATTTCCTCTTTATATAATCTGTTGTTTGAATTTCTTTAACAAAAAAACACATGATAATTGATATCTGATGGTTGAATGTTGAACTTAAATGGGATGGCTTTTAAATGGTTAAGATGGTATCGTATACCAACATTTTGTGATAATTGATATGGTTGGCAGATCTTGCTTGATTAATTAATTATGTACTTTTGGTCCCCTAAAAATAATGAAGAAAAAAGTATGAGGTTTTATTTCTTTTTTACTTCTTGGAAAAAAATGGCTGAGCGCCTGATCCCAAGCCTATTTGGGCTATCCTTGAATTCTGAAGAAAAGTGAAAAGGACCAGTACAATCCAATCAGGCCCAGCACATAATCCCAAGTTTAGCCAGCTTCTTCTGTCCTCTCCGGCTATGCTCCTAAACTTCTTTGCTACTTTCTTGCTTAATATGGCTCTTGAACTAGTTTGTTTCATTGAAATAATAATAATAATAATGATAATAATAACAGCAATTATTCTTTTTATTTAAAAATAAGAGATATTGTCGGATAGTTTTATAATTAAGTTGAGATGCCGCCGAACAAAAAAGACAAAATATAAATCTTTATTTCCCAAGAAAATGCTATAGAATCTCATTCCTATGCCTGTAAAACAATATTTATTTAAATTAATTAGAATCCCATTAATTATTTTTGGGTCCAAGTCATGGTTATTAAATTTGGATGGTATAAACTTATATTCCTCAACCCAGTCCAAATTAAATTTTCATTTAAATAAATATTGATTTTAACTCAATTAAATTCAATAAATTGACCCACATTTGTTGATTAGTTCAGCTTTAATGAGCTAAAACCAATAAGTTAAAATATAAAATGATATTTTTTTTGCATAAAAACTATAGATTAATATTGATTTGGTGATTCATAGGTTGACTAACAACCCAATGATCAAAGATTTTTTTTATAAGATTAGTCAATACAGATCTGGGGTTAAAATGTAGTGTGAATGTGCAACTATGTCAGGAATAGGATGCTCATATTAATGTTGGGCAATTGGATGTGCCCATCATTTATCATGGTCACTCTAATACATTTGCTCTCTATGGTTTTGGTAGTGCTGAGGTTGTTTACTATCTGTTTCTAGATTTAATTTGTGGCATTTGGCTATTTGACTTCTACTTGTTTTTGTTGTCTTTGTTCTTGAATTCATACATGCTTTTTAGATTTGTTGCAAGAGATTCTTGAATAAGTTTTTTCTTCTTGACAGTGATAGGATTAAAGTTTGTGTCAACCGTTTGGATCCATTCATGGCCTAGCCAAGTTCTAAAAAAGTTATATGACCTTATTCTTTGATAATATGATTGATTTAGTTAAAACTTAAATTGACTTTTTATTTATTTTTTTAAAATAGCATTATTTTGACTTTTTTAAAAAGAAATTGAAGCGACATTATTTTGATCATTTTAATTGACCTATGTTAATTTATCTGACCCATGAATTGGATTATATGTCTGATCAAGTTTAATAACTTAATTTTTTAGGTGCATTTATCTTGAGATGGTCTTCCATGGATTTGATCGGTAAGAACAAAAGCCTCGAGTACTTTAGGGTGAGAAGATTTCAACTCAAACAGTTGGAGGAGTTTGTCGTTGTGATTACCTATTGAATGGTTTTTTATGATATTTTTTTTATAAACTAGGGAAGTTTGGAATATGAAATCACCACAGAGAGCCATTAATTTATATTTATTTTGTGATACTGAGAATTGCATGATGTTTGGAGCTTTCATTTTAGGTCAAGGGTGGATGATAAGTGTGTAGATAGTGAAAAGAAGATAAGTGTGTAGATAGTGAAAAGAAGGTGAGTGAAAGGTGAAATTTTGGGTTGGTGAGTGAAGTTTGTCTCAATTATCATGTTTGATAGGGAGAGGATATTTATGTGCTAACAAGGAACAAATCAAATGTGGTTGCTGTTACCTTGAATAGTTGGCAGGTCAGTCATTTTTGTTGATTTCACAAAAGGAATATTTTTTTAGTTTCTCAAACTCACAATCCATTAAATTCTCGGCTTGAACTCAATCCATGACCTTAACACCTAAAAGTTTTAAATATTGAATGATAAAATTAATTAATTCAATTCAATTCAAAAACAAAATTCTTTTAGAAAATCTAAATTAAACAAAGACCAAAAAAACTAAAAGCAACGCGACCTATGTTATTTTAAAATTGACTATAAAAATTTCATAAAAAACAAATAAAAAAATAACATAATGGTAAAGGATAGGAAAAAAAGCTTTAAAAAAAGCAGAAAAACCACGGAAACCCGTGTCTGTGTCAATTTCGTAAATCGGAGTCAATCTCTTAAACTTGTAAACCATTAAATTCTAGACTTGGACTTAACAAAAAAGATTAATACTCGTCTAAAAAAAATCAATCTAAAAGAAACTTGCAAGGTTGAAAAAATACAATAATAATAAAAAAGATTAGATTTGATAAGAAAAAAAACAAAAGAATGATGAAATTGTCAAAAATAGTTTTTGCAAAAACCATCTAAAAATAGCAATAAAAAGAACAAAAACCAAATTTGATAGGTGAAAATATCTATTGGGGGTGAAATTAAAAAAAAATATTAATTTAATAAAGTATTTATAATGAAAAAATTGCAATAAAGAGAACGATGGGTGGAATTGGAAAAACCCCTTAATTCCATAAATGATTTAAATCTTAAAAATTGTAATGAAGAGAATAAAGATGAAATCTTAAGTATAACAAACCCTAGGGGCTGATTTTTTTTTAAGGCCAACACAAAAATCAAGTAAGAGAGAATGAAAAAGAAAAAAACAGAAGGTTACACACGCCACTCCAGCCACCATTGAGCTAGATGTGTTGCTTATTCGTGGAGGAGACGTTGAGATGTTTGACCATCCCGCACCTAGGATAACCCCACGTAAAAGAAGGTGGAATAAATAAAAAGGCTCAAGGGTCAATGATGTGGATCAACCCATAAACACTAGCAAGGACCTATTATGATGCGAATCTTGTGATCACGTGGTCACGTAACCCACAATCAAGATTGGGATCTGATCCCAAAAAGCTGAAATATGTTTGATAGGAGTGTCAAACAATGAAAACCTGTCATAAGGCACCAACACTATTGAAATGAAGTAGAATGACGCCACAAAATCAGTTAATCTTCGATAAGTCAGATTCAGTTCGTTCAAAAACTAAAGAATGCAAGAATCACTCTCACACGTTAAAACTAAAAAATTCAGAAGTAATATTCATCAATGGCTCCTAAAATTTAGGTTACATGTGTTTAAATAGTTCTTAAAAATTAATCATAATGGATCTACTCTTGTGGGTTGAACTGACATACATACAAAACTGACCTAAAAACGCTAAATTGAATAGCCCATAACCTTATCCAAAAAAACCTTGGATTCTAGCTCAAAACAAAGTTATAATTAAGCCCAAACATGAAAGAAAATAATAAAAATAAATAATCTGTCATTAAATAGCGTCAACCCTTATTTCCTTATGCAGCTAGGATGAATAAGGAATCATTATAAGAAAAGGAATCTGGAACATTAATGAATCGTTGCCACTCTTGAAAATTATGTTTTAGCTCATTAAAGATTCTTGTGGAACTAGGAAATTCTCAAAACAAGCTGTCACATCCTTAGGATCTTTGCCAAATAGGAAGTCCACAGGTCACAAGAAAGTAAATAACAAAATTCGTATAGCATGTTCTGACCTATATCGCAAGTCCTTTCCAAACTCCGATTCACCTGAAAATTTACCACAACATAGACAAATACCTCTGCAATCATCTAGTAAAGTTTCAGCTCCAGCCAACAGTTGTATTTGGAGTTATGCTCAATAGCATAAAATTAAATGGTAGAAAGGTTTACGCCAACATCCGAATATGACCATGCTTGGGTCGTATCACAAGGCTGAACCGTATCATAATCTCTCTCTCTCATATATATATATATATATATATATGATTAGAGATTAGAGACAGTAACAAGATGAAATATAATCTTTTTTTTTCTTAGATGACGCGGACATAAAGAAAAAGAAAATGAACGACGCAAACATTAAAAAACTTAAAGGAACACTAAAAAAAATCCAATGCGGACCTTGTGATCACGTGGTCACGCAACCCAAAATCAAGATTGAGATTTGATCCCCGAAAGTCAAAATAGATCTGATAGGAGTGTGACACAATGAAAACCTGCCCCAAGGCACCAACATTATTGGAATGAAATAGAAGGACGTCACGAAGCCAGTTAATCTTTGATAAGTCAAATTCAGTTCGTTCAAGAACCTGAAAAATACAAGAATCACTCTCACATGTTAAAACTGAAAAATTCAGAAGTAATATTCATCAATGGCTCTCAAAGTTTAGGTTACATATGTTTAAATAGTTTTTAAAAATTAACCCTAATGGATTTACCATCGTGGGCTAAACTGCTCACATACAAAACTGACCCAGAAACCCTAAACTGAAAAGCCCATACCTGATCCAAACAATCCTTAGATCCTAGATCAAAACAAAGTTTTAATTAAGCCCAAACATGAAAGAAAATAATAGCAATAACTAATTTGTCATGAAATAACATCAACCCTTTTTTTATTGTGTAGCTAGGATGAATAAGAAATCCTTATAAGAAAAGGATTCTGGAACATTAACGAATCATTGCCGCTTTTGGAAATTATGTTTCAGCTCATTAAAGATTCTTATGGAACTAGGAAATTCTCAAAACAAGTCGTCACATCCTTAAAAAAAAAATTCTTTCCAAATAGAAAGTCCACAGGTCAAAACGAAGTAAATAACAATATTCGTACAACTTGTTCTAACCTATATCGCAAGTCCTTTCCGAACTCCGATTCACCTGAAAATTTACCATAACATAAACAAATGCCTCTTGAATCTTTTGGTAAAGTTTTCAGATTGATCAACGATTGAATTTGGAGTTATACTCAATAGCGTAAAACTGGACGGGAGAAAATTTTACTCCAATATCCGAATTTGACCTGGCTTGGGTCATGTCACAAGGCTGAACCGTATCACATTACATGTTCCAAATGGGCCAATGGGTCAAAGACAAAGGCATTTAATGCATTGGTTTTGAAGGTTTCGACCAAGTCAGATTTGAAGGGCCCATTGGAGTATAAAGAGGAGGCCTAAGTACATCTTATCCATATGCAAGAGAGGCCCAATCCAACCTTGTTTGGGCCATGAGGTTTTTCGACAACAAGACTGCTAATTTTCCAACTTTTCAATGGCGAGAAAACATAGCAAAGAAAACAAAAGAATCCTAGTACAACTTGGAAACAACAGGGCGACTATCTTTTCTTTTAGTTTCTAGGATTAATGGCCTGCCTAGAAGGCTATAATTAAGCCACGAATCAATTCTGTAATATTTTTTTTCCTTCTCTTCTTCTTACAATAGAATATGAATTTAATATTACGGGTTTTATTTTATTTTGTTAGCTACAGCCCAAGACTTGTTCAGGTTTAATTAATACTTTGTTTTCAGTTAGGATTCAAGGCTTGTTTGGATCAGGTTATGGGCTTTTTAGTTTAAGATTTTTGGGTTAGTTTTGTAAGTGGGTCAATTCAGTCCACTAGGGTAAATCCATTAGGGTTATTTTTTCAAGAACTATTTAAACTCTTGTAACCTAAATTTCGGTAGCCATTAACAAATAATACTTCTGAATTTTTCAGTTTTAACATGTGAGAGTGATTCTTGCATTCTTCAATTCTTGAACGAACTAAATCTGACTTATCGAAGATTAACTGGCTTCTTGGGGTCATTCTACTTCATTCTAATAGTGTTGGTGCCTTGGGGGCAGGTTTCCATTACGTCACACTCCTATCAGACCTATTTTGGCTTTCCAGTATCATATCTCAATCTTGATTGTGAGTTGTGTGACCACGTGATCATGAGGTTCGCATAAGTTGATATCAGAGATAGGCTCCAAAACAAGGTCATATACTTTTGTTTTTTTTTGTTTTCGTAGTGTTCAATTAAGTTTTTTCAATGTTTGTGTCGTTCATCTTCTTGTTGTTTGAGAGAGAAGTTAGATGAAATTTCAAGGCTGATTCAATTCTGCTGCAGAAACACAACTCTTAGTGAATCAGCAAACCATCTCAGAACCAATTGACACTTCACATTCTATCTATTGGGGGTAAGATCGCACCATATATTAAATTTAAGCTTATTTTGATATCGTTTAAAGGCAGAAATAATTACAAAGCAAAATCCTTAATTATAAAAAAAATAATAAAATAGACAATGAGGACTAAATCTTGCACTAAAAATAATTGAAAGAAACTAATCAGGGATTAAATTGAAAATAGAATAAATGAAGAAAAGGATAGAAAAAAGAGTAATGAAAAAAAATAAGGACCAAAATTTGAAAAAAAACGAATTAAAATTATAAAGGACAAAATCAAAAAAATAAAATAAATGCAAAGGATAAAAAAATGGCAATCAAAAGAATAAGGATCGGATTGGATATAGAAAACAAATTCAATTAAATGTAGAGAGAGATGAAATTGAAAAACATAAAGTTCAAGAAGAATTAAAATCAAAGCAAATAGAAATCAAAAGAACGAGGACATAACTTAAAACAAATACAAAATCGAGGACACAACTAAATTTAAAGGTCTGGCATGAAAACCAAGGCCAAGGAGAGAGAAATGAAATGCATGAGAAAAAAATTCATCGTCGCCAAACCATCGCTCACCTTGACAAACGCACCACCCCAATAGCTGCGCCACATCCTTGTGCATCAGGTGAGATGGCGATCGGGTTTGTTTGGCCTTCAAAATTGTCCTCACGCATTCCAGAATAGCATAGAGGACTCTGACGCACTTACGTGTGCGTGGCACACATTTGTGTATTTTACTGATTTATTAATATTTCAATAAAGCTAATTACAAAAAAAAAAGCCCAAGGGCATACCATTATTACAAAACAACCAGAACACAGACAAAAATGCCCTTTCTGCAAGGTCTATTATTTGAGCAGCCAAGGGTATAGATGTTATTTTACTGTGCAAATAAAAAGAAAAATATGAAAAAAAACTCTTAACAAATGAAGATTTTTTTTTCAAATTTCAAGGCCAAAAAAGTTTCTTTACTGTGTACTTTTTAAGTTGAACGACAAAATTGTCCCTAATCAATCCATAAATGACATTTGAATCTTTTTGAAAAGATGATTTTACCCTAAATGTCAAGGCAATTGTTAAGAGTAATGAAGGGTAAAATCATCATTACACTGTTTGAATCCACAATGATTCTCCTCATATGCTACAAGAAAAGGTTGAGCCCTTTTAGTTTTTTTTAATGGTTATTACTATAGTTATAAAAACTGAAGCTAAAATATCGTAAAAGTCTACTTTGTACTAAATTTTCACTTTGAAACTAAAATAACATGGTTTTAATAAATAAAAAATTAGGTGATATAGTCAACATATAACCCGAGTCTTAAATTAAATCTTATAATTATAATAAGTATTGACCTAGTCAACCTATAACTTGAAGTTATAGGTATTGCATGATTTATAATCTTGTTAATTTTGTGCAAGTTTCATGGCATATGTAAGTGATTAGCAAGGGAGGATTAATCTATATGCTTTCATGGCTTTTTTTTTTAATCTATGATTAGTTAGGTAGATTATCTCAATTTTTAAAAAAGCTTGGAATGATTATTGTTTTAAAAAATAATAATTTTTTTAAAAGGTCAACAGTTCATTAAATTGACCGGTTCATGGATCAACATAAATTTTTTATCAGATCAAATCACTTCATTTTTTTTAGTGATATGTTCATGGTAGGTCTAGGTTGACTTGCTGGTTAGTACGGTTTCATAACAGTGATTAGCAGGGAAGTTTTAATCTAAGCTTTTTTTTTTGTTTCCTGAGGGTAAAATATTGCTTTGCACACACGATATTTGAATGGCTCCTGCTTTCTTTAATACATAAACCTGTTTGTAATTAAAGCACTCATGTTCTTGAACATCCCTTTTTTTCTCCAGGGGGATGCTGATAGTGCATTGAATTGGCTCCGGCAGAAGAGGAAAGCTAAAAGTTTCCCTAACAGTAGAATGGGATGGTTGATTCCTTTATTTGCTAATTGATGTGAACCTCATGATCACGTGGTAATGCAACCCACACACAAAGATATCAATTCCCGGAAAGCCAAGTAAATCAGATTTGATTGGAGTGTGACACAAAGATAATTTATACCTAGACACTAGCACTATTGGAAACGGAAAACCCCCACTCAACGAATATTGATTCGCGAACGAGAAGTATAAAGATGATGCCACGAAGGCAGTTGTTCTTTGATAAGTCGTTTTCAGCTCTTTAGAGAACCAAGGAAGGGAGATTATCCCACCAACAAACAAGAGCAGCAAAGAAGTTTATTTATCTGAAAATTGTGTAACCTTAGATGTTTGGTTATGCCTTTATTTATACTGACTCTAAACTTAAAGAAACCCTAATGGACCCCCCTTAGATGGACTTATATGAAGCTCACTTACAATTGACCCAAATAAGTAATAATAACTCAAAGACTAAGAAGAAAATAATAAAAATTCGAAAGAACTGAAAAACGACTTATCGAAGAACAACTGTCTTCGTAGCGTCATCCTTATACTTCTCGTTCGCGAATCAATATTCATTGGGTGGGGGGGTCTCCGTTTCCAATAGTGTTGGTGCCTAGGTACAAGTTATCTTCGTGTCACTCCTATCAAACCTGATTTACTTGGCTTTCTGGGAATTGGTGTCTTTGCGTGTGGGTTGCGTGACCATGTGATCACGAGATTCGCATCATTTGGTATCAGAGCTTGGCTCCATTAATCAGGTTATATCCTTTTGAATTTTTTGTTCTTGCTGTTTCCGCAAAAATTCCTTAAGTGTCCAATTTTTCTTCTCCTTGATTTTGCAGCATATAAAAAAAAAACATTAGTTATTTCGTTTGGTTACTGTCCAAAATATATCAATAGCATAAGAAAAGAAAAAATAAAAAAGCAAAAAGAAAAGAAAAGAAAAGAAAAAAAATCGTTCAAAGAGACGTTTATTGGTTTCTGCCGCAGAAAACTAAACAAGGAAAAATTGGACCAAATCAACTTGAAATTAGCTCAAATTTGATACTCTTATTACTGGGGTCCTAATCACTTCTCATATTAAGTTTGGGGTCAATTGCATATCGTTGGATTTGGGTTTCAATTTTAGGTCTAATCAGGTCTGATTCATAACGTTTTTACAGTAAAAGGTTCATCGTTGTAAGCTTATTGTTCTTCTCCATGGTTCTTCTCAGCTCGTCAAACCAGATCATGAAAAGAAATGTATTGGCATCATCAATGATGTTCATTTTATCACCCATATTCATGCGGTGAAGTGCACCTTTGATCTTCAAAACAGATGATCTAACAGTTAGTCCTGATGGTGTGCATCTTTTCAACATTAATTTACATTCAGTCGTGTGTCCACATCGGTCGATAACTATGTTTAAGAGGTTAAACCCAGATAAAGATGTCCTTCAAGTGCAACAACATTCTCATTTGCTGCTAGAGTTCACTAGATCTTGACTGTCTTTGAATAATATTGCCCCCAATGTGATCTGAATGTGCTTGTTCATTGATTATCTTTCTTTGAGCCACATTGTCCTTCGTTCACCGATTCTTTATTTAATCATTTTTCTTTGCCCCCCAGCTGAGCTGAATACTATATGTTTTCCTTCTCAGAGTCCACTGTATTGCCCCAAGGTGTCTCAACTTTTCAAGGAGTATTGAGAAGAGTTGATGTCATTTCTATCGAGGATTTCGCAGACTCAATGGATGTTCTTCTTTGTTTGACAATCTTTCTTTTTCTGGAATCAAATCTCATATTTCAAAGGTCATGTCTATTCAAGTCTAATTGTTGAAATGAAATCAGAGAGATATCAGTTTTGGAAAAGATCTTTTAAAAATCAAGCTTTTTGGTAAAAGACCCAACACACGTCATTCAATGTAGTCCTTTGATTGTCTTGTATTTTGAAAATAGAAATCAACCCATTGTAAGATTAAAATGGCCTTTCCCATGGTTCTTTGTGTCTGCTTTAAACTCTGATTTTGGGTATATCTTTTTGATGGTCTGTGATGAGGTGACATTTTTGTGAATTTCAAAAACAAGATGCTCAGGTTTTATCAAGAAATGTTGTTTCTTTTGTTAGCATTTATTTTACCAACATGCATAATAACTAGTAGCTTAATTCATGAAGTCACGACCCTTATAGAAAAGCTCTTCTAGTTTTGAGAGCGCCATTTATCGGTTCAGATTGCTTACTTGATCGAAAAGGACTTTTAAAAGTACGTAATGCAGGCTATGGTTCATGGCTATGAAAGAAAGGGAAATTCACAAGCTCCAAAAGATGTTTGAGGGTTTCAAAGACTTAGGATCAACATCAACTATTCATCAATTCTCTTTATCTTGTTGTCTTTGTAGTGAAAGTGACATATAACCTTGTTAACCTCAAAGAACAGAATTCTCTTAACATAGGCCATAAAGCAAATCCAACTTCTTCCTTGATGAATAACCAATCTACTCATTAGAGGTTTTATCATTGATACCAAAAGACAATGTTTGTAACTCGATATTTTTTTTTTCTGATATTGACTTTTGGCGCATGCTGTATCTTTCCTTGATTGAAACCTCTTTTGCTCTTTCTAGACTTGATAGGCGCTCTTAATCTTTGACTTGCCTTTAAGTGTTGGCAATTTCCACTCTTTTTTTTAGCCTTCCTCAAAGTTTCCTCACATGCCCCCAGTCCATGGTTTCTTTCTTTTAGCCCTCTCTTAATTGTTGGACTTTTGTTCTAAGCCTTTCTTTTATCCATTGATTCTATCAGTGTCTTCAAAATATCTCTTATTTGCCCCTAGTGTGGGGTGTGATCCTAGTCAAGGTTTCTTTTGAAAAGAAATATTCTATCAGGCTCAAATGGGGACCACAAGGGATATAATCTTTAGAAAGTGAAGGGATGAATAAAGATGACCTTTTCTCATTTTAAGCAAGGCCAATTAGAACCAATAAATTTTGACCTCATCTAGTGTAATGATTTGGACTTGTAAGAATCATGATTCACGAGTCCATAACTACTGAATCCACTACATGTCATTATGCATACCGCTAAAATTTAGCTACATGGTGTGTGGTTCAATTTCATGTGTGAGTTCGAAATTTGTTTGGTCACCTCATATTGTTTATCTTGCCATCAAGTCATTTCTGCAATCAAAATACTTTTAATCTTCAAGATTGATTAGCCTAAATCGCGTGTTGGAGTTCGATCAAATTTTTTTTTTTCAAAATACACATTGAAATAAACATCTCATGCTTTCAGAACAACAAAGAGACAATGAAAAGACATGTTTCGTTAAAGGATGAGATGTGACCCCAAAACAAAATGCAGGAGGGCAAAACTCCACAACAAAATGATTGACAATTCAGCACCATTCTTGGATCAACTTTTTTGGCAATATTTGTGCCTTGCTAAACATTTTTGATCTTTTGTCAATATGAGGATGTTCTGGTGACAATATGGTTGATGACATTATCTTTCACAAACTCAACTCGCTTCTAGCTTACCATCATCTGGTCTCGATTCTTGAAAATTTTGCAACTATTCAAATGAATGGCCCAAGACCCCCACTATGATATTCACATCTCTTGTCGGGATTATACCACCTAGGGAACAGTGGTTGCATGGGATTTCACGGAGTCAAGACGACAAGTCTGGCATAGCAGATGCTGGTAGACTAACTTGAGTGGCGGAGGTATGTCAATCTTAGCAAAGACATTTGAGCAGTTGATGCTACAGTGAGACGTGGCTAGACCACATAAATAAAGTTTTCCACCTTCAGAGTTATGTTCCGATTCATCTCTTATCATTGTTCTGGAATCCATGACAGAACCTTCAATCTTTCCCATCATTATAGCTTGTTCAACTCTTTTACCAATCCTCACAATCTCATGCCAATCTTTTATGCATGTTGTGGTTGTTTAAAGATTGGTGGAAACCTTTCAAGGTTGTTTGGGTATCCTGGTAGCGCGCAGCACCGTCATTGCCGACGCGTGGAATCACATATTGTCTCTACTAGGGAGAGAATGATGAGCATGAATCTCCTCTATTTCCTCTTCGATTCCTCCCGAACGGTGCAGCAAACAAGCACCAATAGAGGGAGTTCAACTCTGTTGAAGTTTCAGTCTTCTTCATGTTTTTCAGTCTAGGCATGTCTCTTCTCTCTACTTCTGCGTTTTAATGCTGACACTAGTAGGAGAAAAATCATAAATGATCTGAAACTACTGTATTCCTTTTTGGATTCTCCACTAGTAGATATCCATAAACAAATCTCTGCAAAGAGAGCTTTGCTACATTGAAGTTTAATGCCAAATCATGTTTTTCAGATCAACATCATGTGTTGCGGGACTGGAAAATGGAGTTCATAGCAGATGTGGCTGGAAAGAAGGCCTCTGCTCATGGCGTGAAAGGCTGACAGCTATTGGGTGCCATTGAAATATGTGGAGGCAGTGAACAATTAGCAGTGCAGCTAAACCAAAACGAAGATTGTCTTTTCTTGATTACTGAAGGCGTTGCTATTATTGTACATGACTTAGGAGAGGTAGTGCCACTTCAATGTTTTGGCCACTGCTGGTGGAGTGCTGATGAGCAAAGTCAATGATGATTTCCTTGTGTGGGACATGGACTGATAGTGCTTCCACAGGAGGCTGTGCAGACATTCCCTTCACTATTGAAGTTCAACACTTGTTCAAGCAGATCAAAGAGTCTAGCTACTTCACATTTGATGCTCTCAATTTCCTTTAGATCATGACCCTCTTATCGAACCCCATTCTTTATTTTCCAACATTTCTCAGTCCAGCATAGTAGACCTCGAGTGAGGGAACTAACTTTTCATCCCGGTGCATGCATGACAAATTATGAGCATGTAATCTACATGATGAACTCGCCTTTCGATGGGTGACATATGGTCGTAACTCTTGTATGATGAAACAAGAATCGTGATTTTTGCCCAAACTCTACAATGAAAATTTTATGACTGACGACCATTGTGTCACCCATAAGTCTTGAGTTCAAGATGCTTCAAGAAGGGTTTGCCCTGATGCAAATAACGATAGCACATACAACCTAAGGACAGGTTCTATTCATTATGTGAACATGGGTAGGTTTTCTATCTGGTCTTAAAAAGGTCTCATATCTGCCTAGTGACGATCTTCGTAAAGACAGTATAGGGGCGTTGCAAGAAACGGTTAAGGTACGTATACCCACCATTATCAAGCAGACACTCAGATATGAGTGGGGTGTTTCATGCATCTGAACCCTGACCAATAGTCATAGGGCAGATCGCTAATTTCCCACCTAACTTAGAAGCTTGTGTGTGCTTTCAAAAATAAAAACAGGTGATGCATCAAACAATTTTAAAAATGCATGGATAAAACAAAAATAAAACAAGACAAAAATGCAAAAACTTAAACACATCAAATACACAAAGCTTAGTCCAATATTGTCAGAAACAGTACCTTCCCCAGTGGAGTCGCCATTCTATCGCACGTCACCCGCGCGACGTCGGCTTGGTGATTCTTTGTTTTGTTTGCTTAATTGGTTCTTGGAAGTCGCCACCTAGTATTTAATTGAGGGTTACTAGGAAACCCGGATGTACCGGTCTTGTCAGAAATTCACGGGTAAGAGACTGATTGTGACTAGGGAAGGTATTAGCACCCCTAACGCACCCTACCTGAGGTAAGCTGCTTCGTGACTTTAATGTGTTAAAGAAGTTTAAAAAATTGTCTTTTGATCGAATATTAGAAATACGACTTACATATAAGTTCATAATTCTTGACTGTGATCAAATCAAAATATTAAATTCTTCTTTATTCTTTGCAATTTTATCATAACTAAAAAAAACATCCATAAAACAAATACAAACACACATACACTTTTACTATATTTTTTCTTTTGTTCTTTTTCTTTTTTTTTTTCTTTTTTTTTTACATCTACAATACAAAGTACAAATTCAAAACAACTAAACAGAAATTACATTAAAATAACAATAATAGCCCCAAAACAATCTGGAATTTATAGGGAACACCTTCTGCACCACCGGAACAGTGTTAGGCAGGCTTCCGGAGCTGCAAGATAGTGGCGGCGCGTCTTCTCCACGCGCCGCCGTCGCTAGCGGCGTGTGAGCCCACACACCATTGCGTGAAAAATAGCGGAAGCGGGTGGATCTGGCTCAGCTTCTTCTCCTCTTCCTTTCCCTACCGGCGGTGACACTCACCGTCACCTGCAAAAGAATAAAAACACGTGCAGTCGATTTTATTTGGGTATTTTCTCCTTTCCGGATCTTTTCTTGGTCCTCCTCTTTCTCAGATCTCTTTCACTTCTGTTCTCGCATTTTCTCGGTCCACTTGATTTCGGCTGGCGGCAGAACTAGCAGTTGTGGAAGGATTGTTGGAGGCCGGACCTGTGGGTGCAGCCATGCGTGGGGGACGACTCTATGGTGTGCTGCTGGAGGCTGGCATGTGGCCAAATATGGACGGCGCTGATGGCTCTATGGGCGTGCTGCTGGATGGTCTTCACTCCTGTCGGTGGTAGCGGTGGTTGGCTTTTGGTGCCGTTGTCGGGCTGCAGAGGGAAAGTCCGGTCTGTATGCAGCCGAGAGAGGGAAGGGAGAGCAAAAGGGGTGAAGATCTGTTTGGGGGGTAGGTCTTGGCCGGGGGTCTGTTGTGAGCGGCTGGAGGAGGTAAATGGGGCGGCTCTGCTGTAGGTTGAAGACG
>Ga0307513_10006537_pt1 | contig 15221 bp, 12 predicted proteins | sample 15_EM_MG_FD_202174 | JGI IMG/M metagenome (GOLD analysis project Ga0307513, IMG submission 202174) | Populus trichocarpa ectomycorrhiza microbial communities from riparian zone in the Pacific Northwest, United States - 15_EM | ecosystem: Host-associated > Plants > Roots > Unclassified | place... | reverse complement strand
AAAAATAAATCCCAATCTAACTCAATAAAAATCAAATATAATAGTAAGTTACACGAATTTAAAAATATATGGATATGGACAAGCTGGAGTTTGAAAAATGAGTATCTTTAGTGATTGGGTCTATTAAAGTGCACTTTTTGTTTTTTCTTATTTCGGCTTTATGCTTTGTCCTGAGTTATTCTTCTGAGCAGGCTTATGAGAATAAAGCAAGTATTTTTTAGAATTTTTTTGGTATTTAGAAGTAATTAATGATATTCTTATTTATTAAAATACACTTTAAAAAAAATTAAATCATCATAGTTTGATTTAAATAAATATAAATATTATTTAAAAAACACAATGATTGACATGTGCAATGCACAAATCAATCGTGCGGGTTGTTTTTATGCTATTAGGTGGCTTCTAGGACAACAATTAAATCATCATTGTGGCCCCTCCATTCCCAGATAGTGTGTGTGACTTATTGACCTTCAGTTTGGTGTTGATGGCTTCTTTTTTTTTTCCCCTTCATTTCTCTATTCTCATCGATTTTTACACCTAACTCTCTGAATTTTCAAAGCAACTCTTCAATTTGTTTCCCTTCAAATTTGATTTTTGTTTTTTTAATTACTATTTATTTTATTTGAAATAATTTATAGAATTTAAATTATTTTTTTTCAATTTTATACTCCAAATTTTTCATGAGTTAGATTTGATCTTAATTTTTTTTATTGATATTTATTTTATTTAAGATAATTTTAAAAATTGATTTTTTTTATAATTTTATCCTTCTTTAGGTTTTCTTCCTATCAGATTTAGTCTTCATTCTTTAGGTTGCTATTTTTTTTACTCTATCGAATTTTTTAAATTGATAATTTTTTCTGATTTTCTTCCTTCATCATTAAATTAGTTGGGAGTTGAGCTTCTTAATTGAATCCAAGTCTAGAATTTCATGAATTGTGCCTCTGAGAAATTAACCCAAGTTTAGAAGATTAGCCTGAGTTCGTTTGAGATTTTTTTTTTTTTGTCTTTTATAAGCTCATGTTTTTTCAGTTTTATCTTACAATATTTATTTAATTAGATATTGGACTACGTTATTTATATATATATATATTTGCTTTCAATAGAATTTTTCACTAACTTTAAAAATAACCTAAGCTATCTCAAGTCTTTTTAGTTGTCATTATTTGTTAAATTTAATGTTTTTTTAATAAAAAATAAAAGAGATTTTGTTTTTGAATTAAATTCAATTAATGGATTAAATATAAGCAAAAAATTGATTGCTTCATGATATTTTGTTTCGTTTACTTTTCGAGTCGATTACTTTTCGAGTCGAGTCGTAACTTTTAAAACACGTGCAGCCTCTTTTGATGTGAGTTTTTTTTTTTGTGGTGAGGAAGTATCCATGACAAAGCAATTATGAGTTTCCAACATGCTTTTTTATTCTCCTTCCTATTATTATATTGACAATTAATTTTGTATAGTTAATTATTGCTATTATTTTCACTTTATTTACTATTAATTTTTTTTAATCATATTATTAAATTAAGCTTATTAAACTTATTCACAATTTATTTATTGTCATGTTTTTTTATTTATATTATTTAAATTAGATGAATTTAATTTTTTTTCTTCTTTTTTAGAAACATATGCATCACCTTAGCACTTTTTTTTACGTTGAAAAACATTTAGGTCGGCTATATTAGGAGGCACATCTTGGGCTTAAATCATTAAATACTAGTAAATAATCTGAATTCACATTCAAATACAAATAGGACAAGAAGGTGGCAATTCGATTCCAAATCAACATTCACGACCACAATTCCAAACCCACACTAACATACAGCAGCAGCACCAGTCCACCACCGAACATTGGAACACTTCACCTACTCATACCTCTTATGTCTAGCAAATAACATAAAAAACTAAAACTGAAAGGCAAAATCATTGCAGCCGCCTCGTATTTTTCTATTCACCAGTACAATATAATGAACATTTTCTCCTTCCCAGCAAAAATTATTTGCCTCTGAACCAAAGTTATTTTGGTATTTTCACACTAAGCATTAATCATTGTTGATTTATTTAGGTATATTTTTATATATTCAACTTTTTAATGAACAATAAAATAACCAAAATATTCCTAAAAGTAAAAATAAATTGTCTCCCGTAGGGGTATTTATTTTTGTTTTCTCATATATTATACAATTACACATATATCCTTGAATCCAAGAAACTTAATTCATTATGATAAGAGGTATTGGGATCTTTTAGCCTCAATTTTTTTGTTATTTGTTAGTTTGGTTGAGGATAATAACATAATTTATCATTAAAATAATATTTTTTAATTGAAAAGATTGTTGATACATGTTTTACATCTGTCAGCACATTGGAGCAACTATGTACTTTAGGAGCGCACAACGACTTTCGATGGTAAAAAATAAGTTTTCATTGTCTCATTTTATTCCTCGTTGTCTCCTCATCCATTACGGGTGGTATGTATCCTCCAAATGTAGTCGGTTTATCGTCAATAACCCTTTCTTTTTCTTTTTCTTTCTTAATCTCTCTCTCCTACCCCAATAAATACATTATGATCCTCATTGTTATTGGTATTTCAGATTCAGTCCTTCAAGTTTTGATTTTTGTATTTTTTTTATTTTTTCTTTTGTTAAAGTTTTATTTGTTTTCAATTTAACTCTTTAATTTTTAATTTGTATATATAATATTTTTCGATTCAATCCTTCTACTTTTAATTTCTTATTTTTTTTCTTGTTTTTTTGTCAAAGTTTTTATGGCTTTCAATTTCATCCTTCAGATCAAGTTTATATTTTTTTTTTTCAATGATAATATTAATTTCAATTTGGTCCCTCTTCTTTTGATTTCTTATTCTTTTTCTTAGCATTTTTATCAATGTTTTTATTGTTTTCAATTATATCCTTCAAATCAAGTCCATGGTTTTTTTTTTCAATAATAATAATAACAACAACAACAACAACAATAATAATAGAAGAATAGTGGTGTTAATAAAAATATTAATAATAGTAGTAGTGATAATAGTGATAATGACAATAGTAGTAACAACAACAACAATAATAATAGTAATGATGATTGTGGTAATAGTTGTATAATAGTAATAATATTAATAGGACTGCTATTATTATTACTAATAATAATAATAATGTTAACAATAATTATGGTAGTGGTGATAATAATAATAGAGATGGTAGTAATAACAATAATAGTAATGATATTACTCATTAATAATAATAGTAATAGTAATTTTAATCCGCATTCTTTAAATTGCTATTTTTTAAACCTTTTATATGATTAATTTTTTTTTTCAATGTCATCTTTTAATAGAAATTGAACTTCACAATTTTTATAGTTTGGATGTTTCATGTCTAATGACTCGGGTTACGGGTTTAAAAAGTAAACATAGTTTTAAAAAAATACTTTATAATTCTTTTTATTTTTTTAATCATATTTTAGTCACATAATCTTTTTTTATCCCATTTCAATACCTAAATATTATTTTTTATATAAAAAATAATCTAACCCCATGGCGAAGCGCAACAAGATTGGTGGAGCACTACTTTTACATGATTATTTATCCATTTCATGGGAATAATAATAATTCAATGAGTTGATACCCGAAACAACAGATGCCTCTCGCCAATTTCCCAAAGTTGCTAAAATACAACCTAAGAGAAACCGATGCTTGTTAGGTATATCCTAGCCTCTATACCCGCGTTTTGTCGCAGGGTTAGACAATTTTTTAAATAAAAACAATGTTCAGGTATTGAAAATGAGTAAGAAAAGATATAGAAAATTGTTTATGACAAATATATAAAAACGCTAATTAGAGCTAAGCCAACACAAGAAATCCTGTTAAACTCGCGAACTAAATCATATGACTAGAATAACTCAATTAAAAATAAAAAGAATTATAAAACTTTAAAAAAAAAAGAGTTAAATCTTTTAAAGCCATAACCCGAATCATTAAACTTGAAGCACTCAATCTAGAAAAATCACGAAGTCCAATTTCAAAAAAACTAAATATTAAATAATGAAATTGAAGAGAAAAATTCTAATCATACAAAAGAATTTTAAAAAATAACAATTCAGGAAATACGGATCAAGATTATTATAACTACTATTATTAATAAGTAATATCATCACTATTATTATCATCACCACCACCACAATTATTGCTAATATTATCATTATTAGTAATAATAGAAACATTCCTATTAATATTATTATTATTTTAACAACAAACACAACAATCATCATCACTATTATTATCACTATTATTATTACTATTATCATTATCACTATCATCACAACAACTATTATTAGTATTTTTATTATCATCAATATTCTTCATCTTCTTCTCTCTCATATTATTATTATTATTATTATTATTATTTGTAATAGTAGTAGCAGCAATAGCAATATTGTTATCACCACAACACTACAACTACTATTATTATTATTATCATCACTTTTATTTTATTATTATTATTACTACTACTACTACAACTACTATTATTGTAACTATCATTAATATTATTATTGTCGTCATCATTATTATTATCATTACTAATTTAATTATTGTTGTTGTCGTCATTATCAATAATAATATTATTTTTATAACTATTTTTATAATAATAATAATAATAATAATAATCCATCATGGATTATTATTATTATTATTATTATTATTATTATTATTAATTGTTGTTGTTGTTGTTGTTGTTGTTAAAAAAAATAAAAACTATGAAGTTGATTAGAATAATAGAATTAAAAACTATAAAAACTTTGACAAAAAAGTCCAGAAAAACAACAAGAAATCAAAAGAAAATTAATCAAATTGAAATCATTATTATCATTGAAAAAACAAAAATCATAAACTTGATTTAAAGGATCAAATTAAAAGCCATGAAAACTTTAATAAAAGAGCAAAGAAAAAAAATAAAAAAAATAAAAAGTAAAAGAACCAAATTGAAATACCTTATATATACAAATTAAGAAATCATAGTTAAATTGAAAACAAATAAAACTTCAATAAAAGAGAAAATGACTAAAAAACAACTAAAACTCTAAGGTCTAAATTTAAAATAACAAAAAAAAATGAGGATCGTAGTGTATTTAGAAGGGTAGAAAAAAGAAATGAAGGAAAAAAAAAATCATTGGTGATACACCAATCATATTTGGAGCACACATGCTGCTTATAATGGAAAAGAAAACAGTGAGGAATAATCTGAGACGGCATACAACCATTTTTTACAACTAGAAACTATCGCACGCACCACCCAAAGTGTGGCGCCTCCAACACGCGGGCACGTGCTCTGCACGCGCCTGCAGCTTTTTAAATAAAAAAAATTATTATTTTAATGTTAAATTACGTAGCTACCCTCAACCAAACTTACAATTAATAAAAAAAATGAGTTTAAAATACCAAAATACCCCTAAAAACAATTAACAAAAAGTCGTCCATCCAAGGATATATGTGTAATTCTAGTGTATAAAAAAGAATGAATACCTAAATACCCTTACTAGAGCACTTAATGTTATTTGCTCCGGGGATATTTTGATTATTTTACTGTCCGACAAAAATACTCACAAACAAATTACTCAAATCAGTAATGACATAAACCATGCGCAAATATCAAATTACCCTTAATCCAAAGACATTCATTTTTTTAGGACAAAATGATCACCAGTAAATAAAAAAATATGAAGGGAGCTATAGTAAATCCTCCATGCCTTTTAATATTTATGTTATATAAAAACAGAAATTTTATATCAAAATATTTGATTCGATAAAAATATCTTTAAATTTTTAATTTTAAAAATCAAGATTTTATTAGTAAATACAAAATATATCATCTTACCTTAAAAAAATACTTAAAATTAGTTAATAAAAGCTAATAATAAAAATCTAAAAATCTGATCAAAATTTATCAAAAGGAGATTCTTTATTTTTGTGTCATTTAGACAAAAAGATTCATAAAATTTGTGCTATTTCTTTTTTCTCATCGCTACTAGTAATATTAAACGAAGACACATTTAAATAATAAAACAGTTCATAAAATTTCTTCTCATGCCTGTATTTTTAAGTTTCATGCATACGACATATAATTAAAATAATAAAATAATAAAATTATATCAAAATTCAATAAAGTTATTAAATTAGACCTTTGTTTTTTTATAGTGAACCTTTTGGTTATTTTTGATGTTATCTTTGATTCTTTTAGAAAAAAGAAGAAGAAATTATACCTTTTTCCAAACTCTATTAACAATAAAAAAAAAAGACTCCTTAATGAAATGGTAGAATAAAAATTGTATTTATTTGTATATGTCTCATACATATTAAAAAGAACTTTTTTAAAATAAAAAGATTTCTAAAAACTATAATATAATCATGTTAGAATTTAGTATTACCTTGAATAAAATTTATATTCATATTTGTGCCTTATATATGTGTTATATACAAGTAGTTTTATTCAAATATTATTCCTATACAAGTATTTGATTGATTTTTTTAATTTTCTTACAATTAATTTTTATGTAGTATCTCTAAAACACACCATCTCATGATTAAAACATAGCGACATGGAAAAATAAGGACATGCCCGGTGAGGGAGGGAGAGAACATAGTGATCTAGCAGTGTTGGCCAGCAGTGTGCATTCGTTTTTCAATATATATGAACAGCTAAGATTGAAAAACGAGGGAGAAGAACACATCCTCCTAAGAAAGAGTAAAGTACAAAAGAAAAGGAAGGGAAAGAAATCACCTCCTAGAGCTCATGAAGCAGGACTCCAAACAGGATAGCCTATCCCAGAGCAATTTCCCTAGCCAGAATTGATCCTTAGAGAGCATAACTTTTACTTCCCTCCCAGATGCTCATGGGTACTGCAAAAACTGCACATCTCCAGGAGCTCTTTCTGTAGTGCAGCATGCTATTTTTTAACCCACCTGCTCATACGCAAATGGCACATCATGCAACGGGTGACCTTTTTCATTTCTCTGTATTATCTTTCGTGCAAGAAAAACTTGCTTCCCAACAGCAAAGATAAAAGCTTTCCCGTTTCCTCTGGCACCCCTGGCAGTCCTTCCAACACGGCGCACATATTCACTTGGATCACGTGGAAAGTCAAAGAGTACCACATGATCCACACCAGAAAAGTCAATTCCCCGCGATGCTCTGCCACAAGTTTCAGAGATATAATTATTAATATATTAAGTTTTAACAATTATGATGCAAATGAGAAATGGTCAGATTATCTTTAATGCAGAGCAATTTCTCTTAAGTTTCATGGATGCAAGGGTGCGGATTTAGAGCTGTCTGATTGTTAGCATAGCTTAAGGCTGGATATAATTCATGCAATAAGCAAACACCGTACCTATCAGTGCAAACCAAAAAGAGAGACTCTTCTTTGGGCCGAGAAGGATTCATGAACTCCTTCATATTTGCGAGACGTGATTCTTGTGCCAGAGCAGCATGGAATGGTAGAACTCGAACAAGAGTCCCTTTTCTATCAGTACGTTTTAATGCATTCTCTACCTTTCTGCAAGTCTCAATCTGTAATTTTAGGAGGAAAAATTTATAATTACCAGTTTCAACAATAAAAGGTCAAATAAGTTCCCCCATACATAGAGCTCAAATTTACCTTATTACAGAAAATAATTGTTTTCGAAACTGGACTTTGCTCCACCAGCTGCAGAAGAGCAGATTTCTTATTGAGAAATGCTGTCTCAGGAGTTTTTTCTGCCTCAATTTCTCCACTGCAATCTACTAGAATCTACATAATGCACACAACCATGTAGGTTAACTGTTATCATATTCCATATTCTAAAATGTCTTCATATTTATTAGTTATGATCATAAGAAGGATGTCTGCACTGTATGGCACTTGATAATGGCTAAACTTTACCCATAGAACAGTTTGGCTACCAGCAGAGCTCATAAGAGGGCTCTCGTATGTTATGAGTGGTGGTAAGGATGGGGGGAAAGAGCAATAGAAAACCAACCTCTTCAAGCCTGGCACTTGTACGATGCACACCAGGTCCCATGATGACTTCACAATCAGGAAAGACTTCAATGAGTTTATTGCATACATCTACAGGTAAAGTTGCAGTCACAAACAGATATTGTGTGGTAACAGGAGAAGAATTGATCAAGCCTTGCAGGGAAGCCTCAAAATTCTCGTCATTGAACAGTATATCTATCTCATCTAGCACAGCACTGCAAAAATGAGGTTCAGATGAAGCATTTAGCACAGGCACGATGTAGTGTAGAGAACTGATGTGATAAGCAGATGCATAGAGACACAAATCTGTGGTGATTGCAACCACTGCTGCCAGGTTGCTTAAGCTGGCAATGGATGTGCATTCAACACAGATTGTGGTCAGAGTTATTGAATCATGCTAAATGTGCCTTATGATTCAACATCACGGAAAAATATTCCCTTGTGAATTTATTTGGTGTATGCTTGTTTTTTGCTTTTTGGCTCAGGTTACAAAAGGTATGCACGTACTGTAGATATTAAAAAAGGTAAAATTCACATATAGAGTAAAAATAATACAAATTCATGGCATAAAAGGAACAACAACTGAAATGAGATGCTCAAGGAAACCCATTGCAGTGCTTCTGATGCAATCAATGTTACAGCACATGTAGAGTAGTGCACTAAACTGAGAATTTAAAACGCATCTTGACAATTCGCAGAGTTCCTTACCAGAGGTGTTCTTAATACAAATTGCAAGATCCAAATCTTGAGGCGTCAAAAATATTTATTTCTCAGTATTCAATGGAGTCAGCAACAAGTTGGTTTAATTTCCTTACACAAACAAAAAGGGAAAAAAAAAAGTTTCCATTTCGCTGTTTTGTGTCCAAGGAATTAAAAATATCTACTCTCCATTATTGACTCACATCCATCATTATCACCACAACAACTATACAACTTCATTTAAACTGAAAATAGCTGAACAAACAGTCATTGCAACAACAACAAAAATTCCATTTTGGATCCAATATACCATGAAGGTATTTGGGATCAGTTACGGTTATTCATGTCCCAGACTCCCGGGGGATCTTCTTCCAACCAGCTCTTGACTCACATGCTTGTAGTGCCTTTAACTAGTTAATAGCAATTGGTGTTTCTCATGCAAACCATATTTACCAATTTTTTCATTGCATTCTAATTGGAACAACAGTCAACTTATGGAAGGCTTTTATAAGATCAATAGCAACAGATATTATTTGTATGTTTTCTTTCATCGAAAAAAAAAAGAAGACAAAACAAAATAGTACATGTTTGCATGCCCTCACTGGACCATCCACCTCATGTGATATAGGGGAAAAATCTTGCTTTCTCTGTTCTCACAAATTGTTAATCAAGCAAAGTAAAACAGGGCTGTTATCACCAGCGGAAAACATAAAACACAAAAAGTTACACCCAAAAATGACAATCCGGTTCATCCATGTAGAGTTTATGCTTTATTTTCAAGTATAGGTTTATGGTACTCCAAAAAGAAACATGAAATAGATAAATCCTTAATTATAATGGTCATTTCTTGTCAAAATTAAGACAATGACTGTGACAACTGACAGTGATGATAACAATTATTGCTGTCTCTAAACATTTACCAAGGAAGAGAAACAATATTACAGTACACATTAGTGCAGAATTCACTTTTAGATGTGCACCGTATACCAATCCTTCATTTAGGCTAGCAATAAGATGTAAAGCAAGTAAGCTTCAATGGAAGTAAGGTTACCATTTAAGATTCTGTAATTTCAAGAAGCCTTCTTTGATTAGGAACATGAAACGACCAGGGGTTGCTATTAGAACATCAACGCCTTGTTCTAGATTTTCCAGTTGTGTCCTCTGTCGAAATCCACCTGTCACAACCATAGACCGAAATGGAACCCCGTGTTTTGACATCGATCTGCAATTGTTCAAAACCTGCAAAAGTTACGTCTTCTTTACACATTCACCAGGCATTCATAAAATCAGATGCCAACAGCATGAAATATCTGTGCTTCTTAGTTACATGAAAAGAAAAGTATCACTTTGCATTTGTGAAATTTGTAGGGAAAATAGTATAAAAATCAATAGACATTGACATCATATACAGAATTTAGGCACTGCTTAAGATAAATGGCCTCAGAGTGGACATTCCAGGATCCATTGTGAAGAATGGTTAGAATGGTAGTTCCTGCTCCTTGGAAGGTACCAAATAAATGACTACTTGAATTGCCCAGTAATAAAGTCTAATGCCGGGAAGGGGATTTTTCTCTTACAACCACTTTCCTTTAAGCTGCCTTTCTCTTATCTACAATAGGAGAAAACTCAACAGATTCGATGGCAGCAGATTCGTGAACAAGAGCTGTTCCCATTCCTTCAACAGCTAAATCCTGGAGGATGGCACTTGAGTATATTCTGTAAAGAAAGCTAGTCCTATTCCCACCGACCGCTACTCTAACAGCTGCCAATTTCACCCTGAGGAGAACTGAACTCGCTCCTTACCCCGGCTCTTACACTGTAAATCCAAACCTTGCATTGATAGCTTCAGCTTTTAACCTGATGGTGAATGGAACTACAACTCAAATCCTTTGATGCTCAAATGAGTTTGGGTGTGAGTGTCACAGAGAGATGGGTGAAAGATAGGGGATTTAGCTTTTAACAGAACATGGGTTTTATGCATTCAATGCTCAAGTCTTTGAACTTATTAAAAAAGAGAGAGCACTTCTCTTTTAAATCCCCAACAGACTTGATCCTCTTGAGAGACTGAGGTGAGTTTTCACTTATCCTTACAAATGAATGTAGGCATTTTCCTTTCTGAACATGGATCTTAACTGGATCTCACATGGCTTTGGATGAAGCCTAAAATCAGTATCTCTTACTAATAGTGATCAACCAGGGCAAAATTCAACCCCTATAATTATCATACATCTCTATCACGTTAAACTTGCTCAATTCATACAGCAAATAAGTTGTGCAACAACTGAGCACAGCTACAAGTCAAGCACATTATAACATTAAAGTCAGTGCTTAAAAATATGCCAAAAGTTGGGTTGAAGCATTACATCCCGATTCATATCTATGGGACTTAATTCTCTGTGCTTCTTATTACAGAAGCTAAAGGTTATTCCATCAACTTTAAGATAATTTACCACAAACTAATGGAAGGTAATCAGGGAAAGTTTACAAGGTGATGTACCAAATTGGAGTAGTGGCAGATGCATAAGCTGGTGAGAGAACGGATGCTAAGTGATCTGATTTCTTCTCACCAACACATATGCATAGCTCATAAAAAAATGATACGAGAAAAAACAAGCATAAAGTCACGGAGTAAACTATGAGGGAAAGAGTTTCATGATCACATGAGGTGGATTTCCATCGCCTTTAGTGTAAAGGTAGCTAACCTGTGATGCCAACTCAGCAGTTGGCACCAATATAAGTACTCGAGGACTTTGAGATGAGGATTGACCAAGTCCTTGGAGTTCTTCTTGCCTCAGACGTTGAATTAAAGGTATGAGATATGCCATTGTCTTCCCTGATCCACTTTGGTCTGCTATAATACAGCTCTTCCCGTCAATTACAGGTGCAAATGCCATGGCCTGCAGTTATCCATGACAGTACAAATGTATATAAGTTGCACCTCACATGGGTATCGCTTTCACAAGGCATGGTGCAATGTTTCTAAAAAATACGAATCCGTCCATGATAAAGATGGGGAAAAAAGAGTCTTCAAATTAAGGAAAGCCTCTCTGCTAGATTACTCGACACATGGTCACCACTGGAACTAGCATAGGCTATAAATAAAGCAGAGAAAATTCCAAGGCTAGTTCACTTAAAAGAACCATTAAAGCAAGTTAGTTAGAATGAGAGGTATACTCGAGTCTTCAGAGATGGAGCATTGACTGGAAGTGAGAGAAAGAGAAAAGGTAGTACACTTAAACAACAGGGCATGATATTATTGTACCTGAATATGAGAAGGGCGCACAAAAACCTGCCCTTTTAAAGACTCAATCATAAAGTCAGTGCATCCCAGGTCTCTAAATGATTTTCTACTAAAGAAGTCATTCTCATATCCTCGTTGCATAGAAACCTGCATTGATCTGGAGTCGACTCCTTTACCCCAACCTCTTGAGTGGGAAGAAGAAATATGTGTTCCAGCCACTTTGGAATCGGATTTTCGAGGTTTGATATCATGCCTTGATGTCCTATTAACACCACGCTCGTCTGAATTCCTACTGATGGGCTCTTTATCTGCCTCCTCCTCCTCTTCTCGAAAATGTTGGTGTTTGTTGAATTGTTGCTTTGCCTTTCTGGCAATAAGTTTTAACTTGTGTGCTTTTAGTTTCCCAAAATTTGCAGCTACTCCCTTAGTTTCAATACCTATGACAGTGCCGGTGCCCATAAATATTAATAAAAATTAAAAATATTATAAGTGCAGATTGAAATTTATGCATTTCCACATTATTTTTTAATTTCAAGTAACAAAATCGATTAAAATTGGAAAAGATTATATTCCACGACCAAAATCAGATAAGGAGTAAAACAACAACAACAATAACAGTAACAATTTGAGAAAAAAAGAGATAAAGAAGGAAATGGAAAGAACCTGAATCATCCTTATTTGAAGGAGGAGAAGGAGGAGAAGGAGTGTGATGAAGATCATCGAGAAGGTGAGAGTGAGAAGCAGAGGCTTGAAGGTAAGGGACAGCTCTAACCAAAGACAAAACCCTAGGACTGCTACTATTCAATTTCAATTCAATGTGGCTGTGGCTGTGGCTGTGGCTGTGGCTGTGGCTGTGGCTGTGATAGGCGATGATAATGCTTTGGGGTCTCAAGCTTACAAGAAGAGGATGTGCCATTTCTTCTTTGGTGCTTAAAGCTTGGAGATAGATGCCGATACCTTATAGGAATTAGGAATAGAGATATTCTCTTCCTTCTCTTCTAACCCGACTTCCCCTACTACTTCAACTTTAACCACTGCCTGTTGTAATATCTACGGATGCGACCTTTTTTTTTCTTTTTTCTTTTTTTCTTAATGTCTCTGTTTCTTAGGGTTTATAATATTAGGAGTTTAAAGTATTTTTTATTTAAAAATTTATTAAAATAAATTTTTTTTCTGTTTTAAAAAATTATTTTAAATAAAAAAATATTAAAAAATTATAAACACACCCTTAAACCTCAACATAAACATTATAATCTTTTTTTTCTATTTTTTTATGCATCAGTTTATTAAACTTCAACATGAACAAGATAAATTTAAAAAAAATTAAAATAAAAGTTGATTTAATTTAATAAAAATTAATTTGTGATTTAATTGATTTAATTTAATTTTAATTTAATTTTTAAAAAAAATAAAATAATTTTAATTTGATTAATTTTAAATAACATATGATCTAAATCATAAATTTAATAACTTTAATTTGAACTCTGAAAGTTTGGACTTTGAAGTTATTTCATTATAAAGATTGTATAGTAATATTGAGACCGAGGCTTTTATAGTTTATTTATCTTTCACTTTATTTATTTTTTTTATAATTACACTTTCCATTTTAAGATTTATAAGTGTATAATATTTAAATCATCACGCCGGTAAGTTAAATGATTCAACGAGAGATATTATATTATTAGTATGGGTTAATAATAATTTTTTTATTAAATATAAAAATATTTGAGTTTGATTAAAAACACATAATATATTTAAACTATCATTATTTTCAAATAAAGTATTTTCTACAGTATCACCGTGAATAGCACATAGCAAAGCAGCATCCAATATACCGGTAATAAATTACTTTCCCTTTAATTTTTTTCCTTTTAAGATATATTTAATTTTATTTTTTGTTCTTTTTAAATTTTTTTCTTTTCTCTTATTGAATTTTTTTATTCATGCTGTAAAGATAAACTAAATTAATGTGACTTTTTTTATATTGTACGAAAATTAGATGATGATAATTTTTTTCATTTTAGATTGGGTTGAATTTCCTTAATAAAACATGTTTGTTGTTGCTTTTCAAAAATGTCTTTTAAAAATGTGAATTTTTTTATTTTTTTTCTTTACTTCAAATAAATATTTTTTAATATTTTTGTATTATTTTGATCTAATGATCTAGCTAGGCAGCTAGACCCAAGGAGATCTGGTCAATAAAAAAATCAATTAATATTTTTTCTTTAATGCAAATTAATATATGTTGATGTTTTTGTATTATTTTGATGTTATGATATACAAAATCAAATGTAAAAAATAAAAAAAAAATTATCTCAATATATTTTTTCAAAACAATATTTTTTTAAATAACCATTACTGATGGGGCCTGCTGCCAACATGACCACAACGCTATTGGATCCTGATGGGAGGCAGGACTCATCGCTCATAGGTCCAGTTGCTAGCAGAACTCATTGTTATCGGGTCCTATTAGGCAACCAGGCTCAAAGTTGATGGGCCTTACTTGGTAGCAGGACCCAATAGCTTAGATTTTTTTAAAATATTTTTGAATTATATATATTATTAAACTCATTAGCGATGGGTCTTGCTGACAGCTAGACCCATTAGTGATAGGTTTTGCCCCCAGCAGGACCCAATAGCACTAGGATCCTGCTGCCCCATCGTTGTTGGGTCTTGTTAGTCAGCAGGACCCATCCCTAAGCTTAGATAATTTTTTTCAATAATTTTGAATTATATATATTATTAAACCCATCAACGATGGGTTTTATTGCCCAACACGACCCATCAGCTTTAAGTGTTGCTCCCAAGCAGGGCCCATCAGCTTTGGGTCCTGTTGGCAGCGGGACCTATTAGCGATGGGTCTTGCTCTAGAAAGATCCAATAGCTCTTGGATCCTGTTGGGCAGCCAAACCCGAGGATATTGAGTCCTGCTGGGTAGCCGAGCCCAAAGTTCTTGGATTCAGTTACAACAAGACCTATTTTGTCTTCTTTTTTTTTTGTGTACTTTTTAAAATTTTTGTCTTCTTTTTATAACTTCTTTTTATAACTTCTTCTTCTTTTTTTACTTTCAAATTAAAAAGGAATGAAAGCTTGTCTTCTTTTTTCCCACTTTTCCTTTCCATCCCTTATTAGAACAAATCACAACACTTAAAATCCACAACGCCAACAATACACACTCAAGACATAAGAATCCCCTCAAAACACTAATGGCTCAATCATCATCCCATGTAACACCACCTTGGAAAGATGAGCTTGATATTATTATCCC
>Ga0307513_10006536_pt1 | contig 15222 bp, 19 predicted proteins | sample 15_EM_MG_FD_202174 | JGI IMG/M metagenome (GOLD analysis project Ga0307513, IMG submission 202174) | Populus trichocarpa ectomycorrhiza microbial communities from riparian zone in the Pacific Northwest, United States - 15_EM | ecosystem: Host-associated > Plants > Roots > Unclassified | place... | reverse complement strand
TTCGTCCGCGCGGTGCGGGAGTTCTTCGACGGCCCGGTCGTGCTCGCGGGCGGCATCTCCGACGGCCACGCACTGCGTGCGGCACGGGTGCTCGGCTGCGACCTGGCCTACATGGGCACGCGGTTCATCGCCACCGCCGAGAGCATGGCCGCGCCGGAGTACAAGCAGATGCTCGTCGCCAGTTCGCTGGACGACATCGTGCTGACCAGGGCGTTCACCGGCTTGCCCACCAGCATGCTGGGACCCGCCATCCGCGCGGCCGGGCTCGATCCCGACCAGCTCGACGAGCAGGTCAGCCCGGCCGACGCCACGCAGATGTACGGCGGCGGCAACGCCGGGATCGGCCCGCGGCGGTGGACCGAGGTCTGGAGCGGGGGGCATTCGGTGTCGGGTGTGTCCGATGTGTCCACGGTGGCCGAGCTCGTGGATACGGTTGCCGCCGAGTACGGGGAACCCCACGCCGCACCGACGCAGGAGACGCGATGACGCCGACGCACACCGGTCCGACGACGGGCGGTATCGCGCTCCGCGCGCTGCGCCGCTACCCCGACCGCGTCGCGTTCCGGTGGGACGGCGGGCAGTTGACCTATGCCGGCGCCGTCGACCTGATCGGTCGCTACCAGCACGTCTTCGCCGAGCACGGGATCCGGCGCGGGCACACCGTCGCGGTGCTCACGAGCAACCGCGCGGAGTCGTGGTGCGCCGGGATCGCGGCGCAGGCGTCCGGGCTGGCCATCTCGTGGCTGCACCCGGTCGGCTCACTGGACGATCACCTGCACCAGATCGGCGACATCGACGCTGCCGCCGTCGTGATCGACACGCCACGGTTCGCCGAGCGCGGAGCCGCCATCACGGAGGCCCTCGACGGCGTGCTGGTGTTCGGGCTCGGCAGCGCAGAGTTCGGCCACGATCTCAGCGCACTGGCCGAGAAGGCCGGCGCGGCCCGCCCGCACGATCTCGCGCACGGCGACGACATCGCGGCGATCAACTACACCGGCGGCACGACCGGGCGGCCGAAGGGCGCGATGCGCCGACACACCGCCGCCGCCGTCATGATGCAGACCGGCACGCTCGCCGACTTCGAACTCCCCGCCGTCCCGCACTACCTCGCCGTCGCGCCGATCAGCCACGTCGCCGGCACGAAGGTGCTGCCGACGTTCGCACTCGGCGGCACCGTGCACCTGCACGCGGGCTTCGCCCCGGACCGTGTCCTGGAGACGATCGCGAGCGAACGCATCAACATGACGCTCCTCGTCCCTACGATGATCTACGCGCTGCTCGACCAGCCCGCGCTCGACACGACCGACCTGTCGTCGCTGGAGCTGCTGCTCTACGGGGCGTCGGCGATGTCCCCGACGCGGCTGGTGGAGGGGATGGACCGGATCGGCCCCGTCTTCAGCCAGCTCTACGGCCAGACCGAGTGCTACCCGATCAGCGTGCTGCGACGGGCCGACCACGATCCGGCGACGCCCGAACTGCTCGGTTCGTGCGGGATCCCGGTCAGCACCGTGCAGGTCGCGCTGCTCGACGAGGCGGACGAGCCGGTACAGGACGGGGAGCCCGGCGAGCTCTGCGTCCGCGGCATCGGCGTGATGGAGGAGTACTGGCGACGACCCGACCTCACCGCCGAGACCCTCGCGCACGGCTGGTTGCACACCGGCGACGTCGCCCGCGCGGACGATCGCGGCTACCTCACGATCGTCGACCGCAAGAAGGACATGATCATCACGGGTGGGTTCAACGTGTTCCCTCGCGAGGTCGAGGACGCGCTGGCGGCCCACGAGTCCGTCGCCGTCGCGGCGGTCTTCGGGGTGGCCGACGAGCGGTGGGGCGAAGCCGTCACGGCCGCCGTGGTGTTGCGTCCCGGGGCGACCGTGACCGCCGAGGACCTCATCGGCCACGTCAAGGACCGCAAGGGATCGGTGCAGGCACCGAAGGCCGTGCACTTCGTGACCGAGCTGCCCACCACTGCCGTCGGCAAGATCGACAAGAAGGCGTTGCGCACCGAGCTGAGCTGAGCGCCGGCACGTTGCATGCGAAGCGCACGCAGTCCATTAGCATCGCGTCGTGGCTGCGCGCGCTGACAGGCCCGACCTCGCCGAGGCGGGCCCGGCCCTGTTCCGCATGGTCCGGTTCTGGTCCCGACGGTGGGTCAATCGGACATCGGAGGAGCTCACCGGCGAGATGCGGCATGTGCAGCACATCCTCGTCGTGGAGGCCGTGGACAGCGGCCGCGCCGAGGTCACCGTCGCCACCGTGGCCAACCACCTGGGGCTCGACCACTCCGGCGCCAGCCGCATGGTCCGCGACGCCGTCGCCGCCGGCTACCTCGTGCGGGGCACCTCCGGCCAGGACCGCCGCCAGGCAGCACTGCACCTCACCGAGCCCGGCCGCGAGCTGCTGGCCGGCAGCCACCGGTGGCAACGTCAGACCTTCGACCGACTGACCGCCGACTGGAGCTCCGCCGACCGGCAGCGCTTCGCCGGCTACCTCGTGCGGCTCGCGGGCCAGGTGGAGGGCTCCGCGTTCGACAGCCCCGGTCGCTGACCGCACTCACCGGTCCTGCGGGCGGAACCTCTCGATCGAGCGCACGGCCCGGGCCGCCGGGTAGGCGCCGAGCGCCACGAACGCCGCGGCGAACCATCCCGCGTGCGGCGCCAGCATCGGCCGCCACACCTTGGCGAGCAGCAACGCGAGGCTGACGACCGAGAACTTCGCCGCGTTGAGCTCGTACCAGTTGGACGAGCGGATGCCTTCGTTCTCCCACGCGATGTAGGTCTTCCACTGCTGCGCGACGGTCATGTCACTCTCCCTCTTCGGTGCGGCCGACCACGGCCAGCACGTGTTCGCGGACCGCGTCGGCACGCGGCCGGTCCGCCATCACCGCCCAGTGCAGCTGGGCGCCCGTGATGCCCGCCGCGAGCACCGCGGCGAGCCGGTCCGGGTCGCCGCGCGGCACGAGACCCGCATCCATCGCCTCGGCGAGCACCGAGCGGTAGCGCGATCGCTGGTGCCGGATCGCGGCCTGGGCCACCGCTCGGAGCTCGGGATCGCCGACGACGTCGACGAACGCCGACAGCGCGTTCGCCACCGCCACCGGTTCACCGCGTTCGTCGACGTCGGCCAACGCGATCTGCAGCAATCGGTCCAGCGCCGACCCGGTGGCCGGTTCCGCAGCCCTGGCGTTCCACATCTGGAAGTAGGCGAGCATCAGATCGCGCTTCCCGCCGAACCGCTGCCCGACGGCCGCGGGGGTGACGCCGAGCCGGCGGGCCACATCGGCCACGGTCAGCCGCGCGTAGCCCGTCTCCAGCAGCGCACCGCGCACCGCTTCCATCACGTCCGCGTCCGCGACCCGCCGTGGCCGTCCGATCGTCATCTGCCCACCTCCTTACTATCCATCACGATAGAAACAAAGTATGTGCACGTCAATCAGGAAGTGGCAGGATCGCCGGGATGGTCGAGATCCGAGCCGCGACGCCGGCGGACGCCCACGCGATCGCCACCGTGAACGTGCAGTCGTGGCGCGTCGCCTATCGAGGGCAGCTCCCCGACGACGTCCTCGACGGCCTGTCGATCGACGCGTGGGAAGAGTCCAGGTCGCGCGCCCTCACCACCCGCCCGCCGCGCACCCACATCGACGTCGCGGTGGATGAGGGCACCGTCGTGGGCTTCGCCGCGACGGGGCCGCCGCTCGTCGCCGTCGACCGCGCCGATCCCGACCTCGGTGACCTCTACGCGCTCTATCTCCAGCCCGAGGTCTGGCGCCGCGGCATCGGTGCCCAGCTCCACGCGGCCGCGCTCGACGGCCTCCGGTCGGCCGGCTTCACCCATGCCGGCCTGTGGGTCCTCACGACCAACGAGCGCGCCCTGCGCTTCTACGCCCGACTCGGCTGGACCGACACCGGACGCACCCAGGTCGATACCGGACCGGGCGGCATCGAGCTGCACGAGCGGCGGCTCCACCACGACCTGAGCGGCGGCGGAGCCACCTGATCAGCCGGTGTGGCGGCCGATCGCGTCGAGGAGCTGGTCGACGTCGTCGGCGTTGTGCGAGAACGCGGTCACGAACCGGACGATCCCCGGACCCCAGCGGTCGTGGTAGAAGGCGTAGCCCTCGCCCAGCAGGCCGTCGGTGACCCGCTGGGGAAGTTCGCAGAACAGGATGTTGGCCTGCGGGGTGGCCTGCAGGCCGGCGTCGGGGATGGCCTTGAGCCCGTCGCCGAGCCGGGTGGCCATGGCGTTGGCCTGCCGGGCATTGCACAGCCACAGGTCGTCGGTGAGGTACGCGTCGAGCTGCGCCGACTGGAAGCGCATCTTGGAGGCGAGCTGGCCGGCGCGCTTGTGGCGGAAGGCGAGCTCGGTGGCCAGCGCGGGATCGAAGGAGACGATGGCGTCGGCGGTCATCGCACCGTTCTTGGTGGCGCCGAAGGACAGCACGTCGACGCCGGCCTTCCACGTCATCTCCGCAGGGCTGGCGCCGAGATGGTCCAGCGCGTTGGCGAAGCGCGCACCGTCCATGTGGACCCGCAGGCCAGCGTCCTTGGCGATGGCGGACACGCGGCGGATCTCGTCGAGGGCGTAGACGCTGCCGCTCTCGGTGGCCTGGCTGATGCTCACCACCGACGGCTGCACGCTGTGGACGTCCCCTGACCGCCGGCGCACCGCCCCCTCCAGCGCGTCGGGGTCGATCTTGCTGTCGAGACCGGAGACGCCGACGAGCTTCGCGCCGTTGGTGAAGAACTCGGGGGCGCCGCACTCGTCGTGGTTGATGTGGCTGTCGGGGTGCGCGAGCACGCTGCCCCACGGCGGGGTGAGGGCAGCCAGGCTCAGACCGTTGGCGGCGGATCCGGTGGTCACCGGGAAGACGTCGACGTCGCGCTCGAAGATCTCGCCGAGCCTGCGGCGCGCGCTGTCGGTGAACGGGTCGTTGCCGTAGGGCAGGACCTGCCCGGCGGCCGCGTCGGCGACGGCCCGGGCGATCTGCGGCGACGCCCCGGCCATGTTGTCGCTGATGAAGGCCCTGCCGGCAGGCGTGGTGACAATGGCCGTGCTCATGCGGATCTTCCTGATCTCAGGTGGTGATGGGGGATGCGAAGACGACGGTGATGTCCACTTCCTCCGCGCCGGTGCGGTAGAAGTGCGGGGCGTCGCCGGCGAAGGCGAGCATGTCGCCGGGGCCCAGGTCCTGCGGGGCGTCGACAGGCCCCGCGGTGACCTTGCCCGTGGCGATGAGCAGGTGCTCGATCGTGCCGGTGGCGTGCGGGACGCCCGCCAGCTCCGTCTCGGGCGGGATGCGCAGCCGCCAGATCTCCAGGCTGTTGCCGCTGCTGATGCGGCGCAGCAGCTCCCGCGACACCTCGCCGGGTTCGATGCCGGTACCCGGCCGGTAGACGGGCCCGGTGTCGGCGTCGCGCGCCAGCAGGTCGGCGATCGGGATGCGCAAGGTGATGGCGATCGCGTCCAGGGTGTCGATGGTCGGGTTGCCGTTGCCGGACTCCAGCTGCGACAGCGTGGCCTTGCTCAGCCCGGCCCGCCGGGCCATCTCCGCGGCACTCATGCCACGCTGTTGCCGCCGCAGCCGGATCTTCGCGCCGACGGCGGCCGCGGTGCTGCTGACCGGCTGACGACCGGACGGCGTGGGCGACATCAGCGGCTCCTGTGCGTTGCGGAGCAGGACACGCGGAGCTACCGGGCCGGCGTAACTGAGTGAACCACTCGTTCACTATAACGAACGAATGGCAGATCGGCGAACGTGACGTTCGTTTCAGTGAACTCAGGTCAGCGGGAGCTTGCCGAAGGCCTGGTGGGCGCGAACAGGCAGGTAGCGCTGCAGCCACCAGCCGATCCACGCCTCGAACCCGACGGGGACCACGGAGCGATCGCGCTCGATGGACCGGACGATCACACCGGCAACCTTCTGCGGGGTGTGCCCACGGGCGAACAGCTTCTGCGAGCGCGCGCGGACGTGCTCGTCGTCCTGATCGCCCACAAAGCGGGTGCTGCCGAGGATCGGCGTGTTGGTCACACCGGGGCAGATCACCGTGACCCCGACGCCGCGTGTGGCGAAGTCGCCGCGCAGGCTCCGCGACAGTGCCAGTACGGCCGCCTTGGTGGCGACGTAGGCGGGCTGGGTCGGCGGGTAGATGTAGGCCAGACCGGACGCCAGATTGACGATGTGGCCGCGGCCGCGGGCCAGCATGCCGGGCGCGAAGACCGCGCAGCCGTGCACGACGCCGTCGAGATTGGTACTGCGGACCCAGTCCCAGTCAGCGGCCGTGAGATCGGCGAATCGGCCGACCAGCCCGACGCCCGCGTTGTTGACCAGGATGTCGACCGGGCCGTGGTCGGCGCCGATCTGCGCGGCCAACGCCTCCATCGCGGCCCGGTCGGTGACGTCGAGCCGGTAGCCGGCCGCAGCCGCGCCGCACATCGCCGCGGTCTCCTCCACCGCCTCCACGGTGCGGCCGGTGCACATCACCCGCGCCCCGCGCCGAGTGAGCGCGATCGCGGTCTCCCGGCCGATGCCGCTGCCGGCTCCCGTCACCAACGCCAGCGCGCCGTCGATGTCGATCCTGGCCACCATCGCCACCCCCGGATCTGCGCCGCCGCGCGGATGCCCAGGATCGCACGCGGCACCTCCCGGATCACTGTCGTCGCAGGTGGGCGGATCAGACGGATCGCGGAGGCGTCTCCGACATGACGTCAGGCGGGGTCGCGACGGCCGTCGGCAGCCGCTCGGCGAGCATCGTGAACCGGTGCCGACGGGCGCACAGCACGGTGACGTGCTCGACGGGCCCGTCGGTGCTGTCGAGGTCGAACCTGTCGGTGATCTCGGCGGGCGCTGCGCACTCCGGGCACCCGGTGAGTTGGATGATGGGCTGCATCGCGTTCTCCCGTCGTGATCTCGAGGCCGTGGTGGCCCGTGCCGATGGGAGCGTCGGCGGTCCCCGCCTGATACGACCACGACGTGGTCGGGTGTCCGAACCGAATGTGAGCGGGGTCTACCTGCCGGAATGCCCTACACGTTCAATCTCACACGGGAGTGCGGTAATAGCGCCCTCGTCCGGGATCACTGGTAGATGACGGCCTGGATCTGCGGAGTGTCGATGTTGGTCTTGTCGTACCAGAAGAAGCCGGTGTCGATGACCTTCGGCAGGTCCTCGCCCTTGATCGCCTTCACCGCGGCGGCGACGGTCTGCTCGCCGATCCCGATCGGGTTCTGGGTGATCGCGCCGAGCATCGTGCCGTTCTTGATCGCGTCGATCTGGTCCTTGCCGGAGTCGAAGCCGATGATGGCGAGCCCCTTCCGGCCGCTCGCGACCACACCGCGCCCGATGCCGATCGCGGAGCCCTCGTTGGTGCCGTAGATGCCCTTGAGATCGGGGTTGGCCGCGATGAGCGACGCGGTGAGCGCGGCCGACTGGTCCTTGTCGCCGCCGCCGTATTGCGTGTCCAGCAGCTGCACGCCCGGGGCGTTGGCCTTCATCCACTCGATGAACCCGTCGCGCCGGTCGACGCCGGAGCGGCTGATCTGGTCGTGGACGACCAGCGCGACCTTGCCGCTGCCGCCGATCGCCTCGGACATGTGCTTGGCCGCCTCGGCCGCGGCCGCCTTGTTGTCGGTGGCGGCGGTGGTGAGCGGCAGGTCGGAGTCGACGCCCGAGTCGAACGCGACGACGGGGATGTTGCGGCTCTTTGCCTCGTCCAGCAGCGGCGCAGCGGCCTTGGAGTCCAACGCGGCGAAGCCCAGCGCGGCCGGACGGCGGCCCAGCACGAGGTTCAGCATGCGGACCTGACCCTCGATGTCGGACTCGGTGGCCGGGCCCTCGAACGTGACGCGCACGTTCTCCTTGGCGGCCTCCTGCTCGGCGCCCTTCCGCACGGCCTGCCAGAACTGGTGCTGGAAGCCCTTCGCCACGATCGCGACCGTGGGCGGCCCCTCCGTGGACACGGTCTCCCCACAGGCTGCAGTGACTAGTACGAGGGCGGCACCGACCAGTGCCGTGGTGAGACAACGGGTGCGCATGACAGCCGAGATCCTCTGCTCGAACGGTGCACGGCGGGACCTCAGGACGGTCCTGCCCGCTTCCCCCATTCGCCGGATACTAGGCCCATCACAATGCGCTGACCTGCACTGAACGCACCGTGGCGATCAAGGAATGGGGGATGCGGAGCGACCCTTCAACCGGCCGTACGCCGCGAACGCCACCTTTGCCGGCATCCACTCCGCGAACCGGTACTCTGCGCCGCGCGCGAGCCGCTCGGCGAGGTCGGGGCGCTGCCGAGCCAGGTACATGCGCGCCTTCCGGGCGTGCAGCGGGTTCGACACGATCTTGATCCGGTCGAACTGCTCGACGAGCGGGACGACGTGCTCGACGTTCTCCCACGTCGTGCGGGACGTGGCTTCGAGCACGACGTCGTCCGTCCGGCCGCGGGACGCCGCGTACGCCGCCATCAGCGCGGCCTCGCTGGCCGCACTGCCGACGGCCCCGCCGCTCAGGACGAGGCAGCTGCGCGTCGCGCGCGGATCCCGCGACCGCAGCGCCGCCCGCACCCGCCAGCGGTTGAGCGCGTTGGCCCGGCCACCGCGGTTGCGGCAGCCGAGCACCACGACGACCTCGTGCTCCGCGGGCACGTCCCGCACGAACTCCCGCGAGGCGCGCCAGTTCTCGTACTCACCCCACAGCAAGGCGCCGACGATCCCGACGGCGAGGATGCGTCTCACCGCGCGGGGCGGATCGTGCCCGTCACCTCGCCGAAGCCGATGCGGGAACCGTCGGGCCCCGGCGCCGTGCCGGAGATCGAGATCTCGTCGCCGTCGAGCAGGAAGGTGCGCTCCTCGCCCTTCACCTGGATCGGCTCCCGGCCGCCCCAGGTGAGCTCGATGAACGCGCCGCGCTGCCGCTTCTCGGGCCCGGAGACCGTGCCCGACGCGAAGAAGTCACCTGTCCGCGAGGACGCCCCGTTGACCGTCATGTGCGCGAGCATCTGGGCGGCCGACCAGTACATCTCGCGGTACGGCGGCCGCGAGACCTCCTCGCCGTTCCACTCCACGACGAGATCGACGTCGAGCCCCCAGTCCTCGCCACCGCGCAGGTACGGCAGCGGCTCGGGGTCCTGGCCGGGCAGCGGGATCCGAGCGTGCTGCAGGGCGGCCAGCGGCACCACCCACGGGGAGATCGAGGTGGCGAAGCTCTTGCCGAGGTACGGGCCGAGTGGCACGTACTCCCACGCCTGGATGTCGCGGGCCGACCAGTCGTTGACCAGCACCGCACCGAACACGTGCTCGGCGAACGCCTCCACCGGGATGCGCTCCCCCAGGGGGGAGCCGACGCCGACGACGAAACCGAACTCCACCTCGATGTCGAGGCGCTTGCTCGGCCCGTACGTCGGCGCGGGCGCGTCGGGCGCCTTGCCCTGACCGCAGGGCCGGACGATGTCGGTGCCCGACACCACGACCGTGCCGGAGCGGCCGTGGTAGCCGACGGGCAGGTGCTTCCAGTTCGGGAACAGCGGCTCGGCGTCGGGCCGGAACAGCCGGCCGAGGTTCGAGGCGTGGTGCTCGGACGCGTAGTAGTCCACGTAGTCGCCGACCACGAACGGCAGGTGCAGGCGCACGTCGCGCAGCGGGTGCACCGCCTCCGCCGGCAGGTCGGACGTGACGGCGGCGCGGATGCGCTCGCGCACGTCGGCCCACCGTGCAGGTCCCTGGGCCATGAACGGGTTCAGCGCGGGCTCGGCGAACACCTCGTCGCCGGCGCCGGTGAGGAGCACGGAGAGGTCGACCACGGAATCCCCGAGGCGGGTGCCGATCCGCGGCGGACCGCCGGCCACCGAGAAGACGCCGTAGGGCAGGTTCTCGACACCGAACGGCGAGCCGTCCGGGATCTCGACGACGGTCACTGCGAGGCCTCTCCTTCGGGGTGATCGATGATGATGCCGAGATCGATGAGCTCGGCCAGCGGCTCGGTCACGCTGCATGTGCCGAACGACGTGAAGGCAGCTCGGGCGTGCCGCACGGCCAGCCCGTCCATGGCCCGGATCCGAGCGGCGACGGTCGCGCCGTCGCGCTCGGCGAGCAGGGCTGCGGCGTCGGCCTCGGACCCGCCCGTGAGCAGCGCTTCGGTGGCGAGCAGCAGGTTGAGGAAGCCGTGCTGCACGAACCCGGTCTCCGGGTCGGTGTTGCGCAGCGCGTGGTGCAGCCCGGCTGTCGCCTTGAACGGGATCCCGGCGCGCAGCACGGCATTGATGCTCGCAGCCAGCTCCTCGACGCTCGGGTAGAGCTCGGCGCGGACCCCGCCGGTGCGGAACTTGGCGCGGTAGCGGCCCTGCAGCCCGTCGATGATCTCCGCGCGGCGCGCATCGCGGGGCACCTCGACGTAGACGTCGAGCTCCGGCCCGCCGGCGAGTGCGTCGGCGAGACGCTCGGAGAACTCGATGGCCCCCATGCCCTCGGGCACGACGACCTCGACGGAGCTCAGCTCGACCGGCAGCGTCGCGACTGCGCCGAAGACACCGGGCAGGCCGGCCGGGCCACCGGGCAGCGTGACGGACAGGCGCAATGGCAGGTCCGGCTGGACGAGTGGGCCGAGCCGCGGCAGCGCGGCCTTCGCCAGCACGAGCGGGCCGACGAGGCCCGCGTACCAGCGGTCATGGCGCCCCTGGTGGGCGCGCACCGCCTCGGGCAGCGGCACCAGGCCGGGTGGGAAGACCGCGGCGTCGTCGCACAGGCCGGCGACGACGGCGGGCACCGTGCCTGCGGCAGTGATCTTGGCGGCGGCGCTCATGCGCCCGGCCCCCGGCCCGACCAGGTCCACGGGTACCCGGGATCCTCGGAGGCCACGCCGGCCTCGCCGAGCTCCATGGGGCGGAAGGTGTCGACCATGACGGCCAGCTCGTCGAAGAACTGCACGCCGATCGACCGCTCGAACGCGCCGGGCTGCGGGCCGTGCGAGTGGCCGCCCGGGTGCAGGCTGATCGAGCCCTGCGCGATGCCGGATCCCTTGCGGGCCTCGTAGTCGCCGCCGCAGTAGAACATGATCTCGTCGGAGTCGACGTTGGCGTGGTAGTACGGCACCGGGATCGACAGCGGGTGGTAGTCGACCTTGCGGGGCACGAAGTTGCAGATCACGAAGTTCTGCCCCTCGAACACCTGATGCGCGGGCGGCGGCTGGTGCACCCGCCCGGTGATCGGCTCGAAGTCGGAGATGTTGAACGTGTACGGGTAGAGGCACCCATCCCAGCCCACGACGTCGAACGGGTGCGTGGGGTACACGTACCGGGTGCCGGTGATGCCGCGGGAACCGCGGTGCTTGACGAGCACCTCCACGTCGGTGCCCTCGACGAGCAGCGGCGCGTCGGGCCCGTGCAGGTCGCGCTCGCAGTACGGCGAGTGCTCCAGCAGCTGCCCGAACTTGGAGAGGTACCGCTTCGGCGGCGTGATGTGCGAGTTCGCCTCGATCGCGTAGAGCCGGACGGGCTCGGACCCGGTCGGGATCCACCGGTGGGTGGTCGCGCGCGGGATCAGCACGTAGTCACCCTGGACGGCCGGCAGCGCGCCGAACACCGTCTCGACGGTCGCGGTGCCCGACTCGACGTACACGCACTCGTCGCCGACGGCGTTGCGGTACAGCGGGGAGGTCTCACCGGCGGCGACGTAGGAGATCCGCACGTCGGCGTTGCCCAGTACGAGCCGGCGACCGGTGACGGGGTCGACGGCCTTCCAGTCGAGGTTCGTCAGCTCGTGCAGCTTGAGGTGCCGCGGGGTGAGCGGGCGGTTCTCGGTGGTCGACTGGTCGGGCAGGTCCCACGGGCTGGCGTCGACGATCGCCGACGGCACGCCCAGGTGGTAGAGCAGCGACGAGTCGGACGAGAACCCCTCCTCCCCCATCAGCTCCTCGTAGTAGAGGCCGCCGTCCGGGTTGCGGTGCTGGGTGTGGCGCTTCGGAGGAATGCTGCCGACGCTGCGGTAGTACATGTCACTCTCCGCACAGAAAGTAGTTTTGAGATTTACTATCTTGGGTCGAGGTTACCGGTCGAGTCGGGAGATCGGAAGCCCCCTACCTCTTGTGGCGGACGTCGAGCCGCCCGTCGGCGTGCCGGGTGACGAGCTTGTTCAGCAGCGAGATCAGGGTCCGCTGCTCCTCGTCGGTCAGCACCTCGGTCCAGCTGAGCTCGCGCTCGTTCTGCGCCCGGAACACCTCCAGCATCTCCGCGCGCCCGGCCTCGGTGAGCGACAGCCGGACCGAGCGCCCGTCCGCCTCGGCCGGCGTGCGGTCGAGCAGGCCCTCGCCCACCAGCGGCTTCGACAGGTTCGACACCGCGGCGCGGCTCATGCCCGTCAACCGCGCGGCGGCCGAGGGCTCCAGCGGGCCTGCCAGCCACACCACGAACATCAGCCGGAACGCCGACCACGACCGTCCACGGGGGCGGTGCACGGCCGCCTCGAGGTCGTAGGTGACGAGATCGGACGCCCGGTTCAGGGTCAGCAGCACCTGCGTCGCCAGCTCGTGGGACGAGCCGAACTCCTCGGCGATGCGCCGGTTCGCCCCGGCGACGAACGACCAGAAGTCGAGTTCGGGCTCATACGGCACCCGAGCACCGTAGATCAGACGCCTCCGGCAACCGCCCGGACGAGGTCCCACACCTGCGCGGGCTGCTCCCAGTGGGCGTTGTGGCCGGCGGACCCGATCACGCGCGCATCGGTGTCGACGCTGCGCATGGCGTCGAGCGACACCATCGGATCGTCCGCCCCGGCGGCGAGGTGCAGCGGTGCCCGGCTCGACCGGAGCAGTTGCCGGATGTCCGGGCCCACCACCGAGAAGGCGCGCGGATCCACCGCGGCCCGGAACCCGTCGCCCGTCGCAACGGTGGCGGCGACCGGATCGTCGACGGCCGCCAGACCGCTCAGCCCGGAGAGCCGGAGCGCGAAGCCCGCCGCATCGGTGGCGGAGTCGAAGACCTTCGGCGCGCGCTGGGCGATCCGGCGCGCGCCGGCCACGTCGTCGTCGCTCCAGTCGAGCTTGATCCCGACGGTGAGCACCGAGCTGATCGGCACCTGGAACAGGTCGCCGGCCAGCACCGCGCCCAGCACCCCGCCGAGGGAGTGCCCGACCACTGTCACCTCGTCAGCACCCACCTCATCGACGACCGCGGCCAGATCGGCGGCGTGCACGCCGCAGCTCCACGGGCCTTCGGCGATCGAACGCCCGTGACCGCGGAGATCAGGCGCGACCCAGCGGCCCGGCCACCCGTGCTCCAGCATCGGGCGCCACACCGCGGCGTTCGCGCCCAGCCCGTGCACGAGCAGCAGCAGGTCGGACCCCTCGCCGCCCATGTCGTAGACGATGCCGCTCGACGTGCGACCGGTCGTGACGTTCCGCTCCACGGAGCGACTCTATCGACGATCAGCCGTCGTCCCGGCAGAGGCAGAACGGGTGGCCGGCCGGGTCGACCAGCACCCGGACGTTCTCCTGTGGCTGGCGCTCGGCCAGCTCGGCGCCCAGCGCGACCGCCGCCGCCACCTCGACCTCCAGATCACCGACCTGGAAGTCGAGATGCATCATCGGCCGCTGGTCGCCGCTTGTCGGTGACAACTCAGGGCCCACCCAGTGCGTTGATCAAGGGCAAATGGTCGTTAGTTGATCTCCACGGGCGACCTTTTGCCCTTGGTCAACGCACCCTCGCGGGCCCCGGCCGGCCGGGGGCAGACTGGCACCGATGACCTTCCCCGTCTCGATCAAGGGCGTCGTGCTCGATGAGCTGCAGCGCGTGCTGCTCCTGCGCAACGACCGAGACGAGTGGGAGCTGCCCGGCGGGCGCATCGAGATCGGCGAGACGCCGCAGGAGACCGTCGTGCGCGAGATCGGCGAGGAGATCGGCTGGACGGTCACGGCCGGGCCGCTGCTCGACGCGTGGCTCTACCGGATCGCGCAGGTCGACAAGTACGTCTTCGTCGTCACCTACGGCTGCCACCTGGTGGCGGCCGGGCCGCCGGTGCTCTCGGACGAGCACCGCGGGTTCGGCCTGTTCGCCGCCGATGAGCTGCCCGGACTGCCGCTGCCTGACGGCTACCGGCGCGCGATCGATGCCTGGCGCTGCCGCGCGGCCTCGTAGAGCGCGATCGACCCGGACACCGCCGCGTTCAACGAGCTGGCCGTGCCGGCCATCGGGATGCGGACGAGCAGGTCGCAGTGCTCGGTCCAGCCGGCGCTCATGCCGCTGGTCTCGTTGCCGATGACGAGGAGCACCGGGCCGGTGAGGTCGACTTCGGACAGCTCGTGCGGGGCGTCCTCGGCGGTACCGATCACCTGTAGCGGAACGCCGGTCCGCCGCACCCACGTCACCACGGCCTCGGGCCCGTCGGCGCGCACCGCGGGCAGTCCGAACAGCGACCCGGTGGTCGCGCGGACGGTGCGCGGGTCGTAGAGATCGGCGGCGTGCCCGGTGACCAGCACCCCGTGCGCACCGAGCGCGTCGGCGGAGCGGATGAGGGTGCCGAAGTTGCCGGGACTGGCCGGCCGATCGAGCGCGACGAGCAGGGCGTCCGCGGGGGTCGGGATGCGGTCGAGATCGTCGGGCGGGATGCGCACGACGGCGATCAGCTCGGGCGCCTGCTCGTCCTTCTCCCCCAGCTCCGCCATCAGCTCGGGCGCGACCTCGAACTGCGCGCCGGACGGGGTGTCGCGCAGCAGGTCGTCGGCCCAGTTCGACCGGGCACCGGCGCGGACCAGCAGCGCGTCGATCGGCCACCCGTTGCGCCGGGCCATCGTGATCGGCCGGACGCCCTGCACCAGGAAGCTGCGGGTGCGGTGGCGCTTCGACCGGTTGGTGAGCAACGCCTGCCACTGCTGGAACGCAGCGTTGCGGGCGGTGACCGGCCTCGGTCCGGGCATGCGCGCGACCCTACCGACGCGCCCGGGCCGCGCGCCGCACGGCAGCCCGCGTGCGCTCCACCACGAACGCGCTGGGGTGCAGCTCCCCGCCGGGAGTGGCGAGCTTGACCTCCCGCAGGACGCGCAGGCCGCGTGCCGCCTCGATCGAGCGGTTGAGGAGCGTCTTCTCCTCGGTCATCAGCACCGCCCGCCCGTCCGGCCGCAGGACGCGGCCCAGCTCGGCGGCGAACGCCGGGTAGAGCGCGAGGTTGGTCGTGTGCGAGCCCACGAGCTTGCCGAACGGCATGTTCGCGACGACCCGGTCGATCACTCCGTCGGCGTACGG
>Ga0307513_10006535_pt1 | contig 15225 bp, 16 predicted proteins | sample 15_EM_MG_FD_202174 | JGI IMG/M metagenome (GOLD analysis project Ga0307513, IMG submission 202174) | Populus trichocarpa ectomycorrhiza microbial communities from riparian zone in the Pacific Northwest, United States - 15_EM | ecosystem: Host-associated > Plants > Roots > Unclassified | place... | reverse complement strand
TGGGTATGCCGAGGCGGCCGAGCGCGATCGCGGTGTTGAAGATCGCGCCGCCGGCATAGGGTGCGAAACCTTTTTCGCCGAGAGTGGTCTCCCTCGGCAGCATGTCGATCAACGCTTCGCCGCAGCACAAAATCATGTCCGTCTCCCTAGCAGGCGTCTTAAAGTTCAACACCCAAATCGATTAGATAAATCCGCGGCAAAAGCAACGGAATATCTCATTCAAAGTGACGAAACGCCGCCATTGCGGCCCGACCAGGCAAGCGGCGCATCGAGGAAGGCTTCGACCTCCGACAAGGTCTTCTCGTCGAAGAGCTTCTGCTCCTTGGCAACGGCGAGAACGTTCCGCCAGGTAGCAATGTAGTGCAACTTGACTTTACCGTCAGCAAAACGCTGCTCGGCCTCGCCGAAGATGGCGTAGAAGAACAGCGCGATGCCGTGATCGACGATGCCGCCGGCGGCTCGGATCGCGTCGATGAACGTGAACATGCTGCCGCCGGCCGTCGTCAGGTCCTCGATGACAAGCACGCGTGAGCCCTCCGGCATGTTGCCTTCGATCTGGGCATTGCGGCCATGGCCCTTCGGCTGCTTGCGCACATAGATCATCGGTAGGCCGAGGCGGTCTGCAAGCAGCGCTGCGAAGGGGATGCCGGCGGTCTCGCCGCCGGCGATGCAATCGAACTGCTCGAAGCCGGCATCACGCATCAGGGTGCTTGCGGCGAAATCCATCACCGTCGAGCGGACGCGCGGGAAGGAGAGCAGCTTGCGGCAATCGATATAGACCGGGCTCGCCATGCCGGAGGAAAGTTTGTAGGGCTGGGCAGCGTTGAAATGCACTGCCTTGATCTCCCAAAGCATCTTGGCCACCAGTTCGGCCATCACGGCGCGGTCGGGAAATGTGGTCTGGATCATACGGCTCTCCTTCGGCTTGTGGTCCTGCGGCACTACAGCGCCGCGCGTCTTTTCAGACGCGCAAAGGACGCTGTAGCACTTTGAATTGCTGCATAATTTTGTCCTTAAATCGATTCCGATTTAAGGAATTATGCAGTAGCAGCAAGAGCCGGCAGTTTCCAGACGAAAGGCGGCCTATCGCTGCAGCAGGCGGCCGATATCGGCGATCTGCATTTTCTTGAACAAGGCAACCGCCTGGGCGCCCTCCTCCGCATCCAGCGAAACGGCATAACGCACGGCGGCAGCGAGCAGCTGCATCGTCAAGCGCGCGATTACCAGAAGCGCCTTCCGGTCGCGATCCGGCCACAAGCGCACGAGCACAGCGAGAAATGTCTGGGCATGAAATTCCATGTCCTCGGCGTCGACCTGCTGCAGCAGCTTGTCGGTATGCGTCGCATGCCAGATGTCGCGCATGACGGGTTCGGTGCGGAAGAAGGCATAATATTCGTCGACGATATTGGCGAGCGCGCCTTGAAGGGCCGCGGCATCGGCCACCTTCGCCAGCTCCTCCTCCACGCATCGCCTGCCCTGCTCGTTGAAGCGCTCGGCCAATGTCCGGATGATCGAGGTCTTATCGGGGAAATATTGGTAGAGGGCGCCGAAGGAGAGGCCGGCCTTTTCGACGATCTCGCTCATCTTCAAGCCGTCGCTGCCATGGCTTTCGATCAGTTCGGCGGCGACGGCAAGGATCTTTTCGAAGCGCTCGCGGCCGCGCTGCTGGCTGGGGATGCGGCGCGGCTGGCCGCTGTGTTCCTGCTGGCGCCTGCGCGTTGCGACTGGCTGTTCCGACATCATCTGCTCCTTCCAGCGGTTGACAAACAAAATAAGAGAGATTATCTCATTTAGCAAATGAGAGAGTTTCTCTTGTTTGTGACTCAACGTGTTACAGCGTCCTTTGCGCGTCTTGAAAGACGCGCGGCGCTGTAGGGAAGGAGCTTCGACATGCAGAATTCCGAAATCGTCCTCGTCGGTGGATCGGGAAAAACCGGCGGCCGCATCATGAAGCGCCTGGAAGAACGCGGCCTCACCATTCGTGCGGCATCGCGCTCCAGCGCCCGCCCCTTCGACTGGGAGGACAGGTCAACCTGGCGCGGCGCGCTTCAGGGCGCATCGAGCGCCTATGTCGCCTTCCAGCCGGATCTTGCCGTCGCCTGGGCGGCGGAAGCGATCGAGGCGCTCGCCAAGGTCGCGGTGGAATGCGGGCTTGACCATATCGTGCTGCTCTCCGGCCGCGGCGAGGACGGCGCACAGCGCAGTGAGGCGGCGCTGAAGGCGTCCGGCATCGGCACCACCATCCTGCGCGCCTCCTGGTTCTGTCAGAATTTCAGCGAGGGCGCCTTCGTGGAGCAGATCCTCGCCGGCAGGCTGCAATTGCCGGCGGGCGAGGTGAAGGAACCCTTCATCGATGCCGACGACATTGCCGATGCTGCCGTCGCCGCCTTGACCCATCCCAGCCATCGCAACAAGACTTACGAGCTGACCGGACCGCGGGCGCTGACATTCCGCGAGGCGGTCGCCGAGATCGCCGCGGCGTCAGGGCGGCCGATCGAATACGAGCAGGTGTCGATGGCCGATTTCACTGGCGGGCTTGCAGCCGCCGGCCTGCCCCAGGGCCTGATCGATCTTCTGGAGGAGCTCTTCGGCCAGGTGCTCGACGGGCGCAATTCCGGCGTCATGGGTGGCGTGGCCGACACTCTCGGCCGCCCCGCCACCGATTTCAGCCAATATGCCCGCCGGACCGCGGCAACAGGAATATGGAGCGCCTGACCATGCAGATCATCCTGATCCTATCTCTCGTCGCCGCGGCGATCGGCAGCGGCCTCGTCGCCGGCATCTTCTTCGCCTTCTCGACCTTCATCATGACCGCCTTCTCGCGGATCCCGGCGGAACAGGGCATCGCCGCGATGAACTCGATCAACGTGACGATCGTTCGCTCGCCCTTCATGGCGCTCTTCCTGCCGACGGTGATCCTCTGCATCGTCATCGCGGTGTTGGCGGTAATCAACTGGCGTGGCGGAGCATCGTCGCTGATGCTGGCGGGAGCAGCACTTTACGTCTTCGCCTCCTTCGTCTCGACCATCGTCTTCAACGTGCCGATGAACGACGCGCTGGCGAAGGTCAGCGGCAACGGACCGGAAGCGGTGCAGCTCTGGACGACCTATCTCAGGGACTGGACATTGTGGAACCATGTGAGGACGATTGCATCGTTGCTTGCCTCGGTCGCCTTCGTTCGTGCGCTGATGATCATCTGATTGCTTCCCGACGATCCCAAGCGCCCTTTCAAGAATCGGGTGGCTCGTACCAGGCCAGCATGCGACAAAAGCCAATTGCCGCGAAAGGACCGTCATGTTTACGCTTCACGATTATCTGCCGTCGCAAAATGGCTGGAAAGTCAGGGTTTTGCTCGGCCTGCTCGAAATGCCCTACCGCAGTCGCATCGTATCGATCTTCGAGGGCGAGAGCCGCACCGAGGCGTTTCTCAAACTCAATCCGGTGGGTGCCATCCCCGTTCTCGAACTCGAAGATGGGCGTCCGATCGCCGAGTCGAATGCAATCCTCACTTACCTCGCTGAAGGTACGCGCTTTCTGCCGTCAGACAGTTATCGGCGCGCCAAGATCATGCAGTGGCTGTTCTTTGAACAGTATCATATCGAGCCGGTCATCGGCTCGCTGCGCTTCTGGACGTTGACAGGACGGCTGGAGCTTAACCAGAGCATGATTGCGGGGAAGAGCGAAGCCGCTACCCGCGCTCTCGCCGCAATCGATCGTGGCCTCACCGACAGCCTGTTTCTTGTCGGCGAGGACCTGACGATCGCGGATATCGCGGTTTACGCCTATAGCCATAGGGCCGAGGATTGCGGCTTTTCTCTCGCAGCTCATCCCGCCTTCGTCGCTTGGTCTGACCGCGTTCGAGATGCCATCGGCGCCGACTATCCGGTGTATCCCTATAGCATTGACTCACATTCCGATGCCCGCGCGGCGCGGTAGACTATTTCTGCTCGCAGAAAGCGATGCGGTTGCTGAAGGGATCGATGACCGTCATCTCAAGTCCCCATGGCGCTTCCTCCACGCCGGGCTTCATGTAGCGGTAGTCCTTGCCGGCAAGTTCGGCGTGATAGGCCCGGACATTGGCGACGCGGACGAAGGCCTTGGCGCCGGGGCTGGCGTCGCCGGAATGTTCGCTTAAGTGCAGCGCCATGCCGTCACGCGAGACCTGGCAATAGAGCGGGAAGTTTTCGCCGAAGCGGTGCTCCCAATCGAGATTGAAGCCCAGAAAACCGCAATAGAACTCCATGGCCTTTTCGACCGAGAAGATGCGGAAAATCGGCATCGGCGGTTCGATGCCGATAGCGGAGCGGGAGGTCTCTGCCGCACCGATCTTCGCCGAGAGGATATTCCATTGGTCGAGCCCGAACTGCCGAGCGACGATTTCAAGCGTCTCGCCGTGGGTGAGGGAAATGTCGCGGTCGGCAAGGGCCTGCCGCAATGTCTTTGCCATGAGCTTGGCATCGCGAAAATCGCGCATGATGTCATCCTTCCGTTGGCGGCAAACAGGAAGATCAGTGCCCGCGTCTGCTGACCCGTTCGCCATCGATCGCCAAACGGCAAGGGATGTGAAGGATGTTATGTGGATGCCTTCGCCATAACGCCGAAGCGTCGCGGGGCGGCTGGCTGCATCCGGCCGGTGGTGATTTTATGAGAGGCTCGTTCAGGAATCAAGACGCGGTGCGCGATGCCTCGACGGGACGGCCTGCAGGTGGCTGGCGAGTTCGACCCGGTTGCGGCCGGCGCGCTTGGCGACGTAGAGCGCCTTGTCGGCGGCACTCAGCATGGCGTCGAAATCCAGCGGCTTCGAGCGGCCGGGTGCAACACCGACACTGACCGTGCATTTCAGCACTTCGTCCTCGACATGGATCTCGCGCGCCTCGAAAGCCCGGCGGATGCGCTCGGCCGCCAGTTCGGCGCGGCCGGGCATGATCTCCTTCAGCACCAGCGCGAATTCCTCGCCGCCGAGCCGGGCGACAGTGTCGCCGGGGCGGCAATTGGCCGAGAGCTCGCCGGCGAAGACCTTGAGAACGCGGTCGCCGGCAGCATGACCGAAGCAATCGTTGACGGATTTGAAATGGTCGATGTCGAAGACGATGACGGCGGTAGCCACCCCCATGGGACGCGTGCCGTATTGGTCGAAGAGGGCACGGCGGTTGAGCAGACCGGTCAGGGGATCGGTGATCGCTTCGAGGCGATGACGGGCGGCGAGCCGCCACTGATGCAGCGCTAGCGACAGCGCGCCGATCCCCGTCATGCCGGCGATGCAGACTGCAAGGCTCAAATCCTCCGCCCAGTTGCTGGGTGCCTTGCCGAGCACCAGTTTTCCGTCGGAGATCAGCACCGCGGCGCAGAGGACGAAGGAGATCGCCGTCAGCGTATAGAGCGCCGCAATACCGAGGATCGGCGCCGGCGCCTCGCTGCGGGCGAGCCAATATTGCCGGGCGGTCGCAAAGAGCAGGAAGGCAATGGCAAGATTGTCGGCGATGAAAGCAATGCCATCATAACCCGATATCATCGGCGGAATGGTGAAAGCCATCGCCGCAAGCGCACGGATGGAAAGGGCGAAAAGGGACAGGCGCCCGGTGCGAAACTGTTGGCCGGCACCCCAGATGGTGGCGAAGCCGGCATGAAGCAGCATGAAATTGATCACCCCGAGCCACGTCCCGGGCGCATTGACATAAGCGCTGTAGACGAAAATGCCACTGACGACGAGAACGAGGCCGACGGTGCAGGTGAGCAGGAACGTTTCCGCCCTGCGGGCAAGCCAGCTGCCCATTGAGGTCATGGCGAGGCATGTCGCCGAGATGCCGAGCGCCAGCAGGAGGGAGTTGTAGTCAAGCATCATGCTTTCAGTCTCCGCGGCTCCTGCCGCGCTGGGACAATATTCCCAGCCCATCCGCTCGGTGATGAGGAATGTCTTACGCATTCCTTAAAAAATCATGCACTGCACACACGAATGTTATGAGTTTAACACCTGTCGCAGGGCGTATAGCAAAATTCTATCTGAAATTGAAAGCGCTAGAGGCAATATCTAGGTAACGATCTGCCAATGCAACGGAAACATCGGATCGAAAACGGTTACCGGACCGGCGCCGGTTTCAATCCTGGCGGGAAAGGCAACGGGCTCGGCTTGCCTTGACAGCGTGATGCGCTCCTCGTTCGGCTGAAGCCCGTACCAGGCTGGTCCGTTCAGCGATGCGAAGGCTTCGAGCCGCTCCAGGGCGCCGTCCTGTTCGAAGACATGGGCGAGGCAGCTCATCGTATTGACCGAGGTGTAGATGCCGGCGCAGCCGCAGGCGCATTCCTTCAGCGGATCGACATGCGGGGCGGAATCCGTGCCGAGGAAGAAGCGGGCGTCGCCGCTGGTGGCGGCCGCGCGCAAGGCCAGCCGGTGGTTTTCGCGCTTGGCGACCGGCAGGCAATAATAATGCGGGCGGATGCCGCCGACGAGGATGGCGTTGCGGTTGATGATCAGATGATGCGTGGTGATCGAGCCGGCGAGATTGCCCTTGGCCGCCTTGATGTAATCGACGCCATCTGATGTCGTCACATGCTCCATCGTCACCTTCAGCTCCGGCAGGCGCCGGCGCAGCGGATCGAGCACGGTCTCGATGAAGATGGCCTCGCGGTCGAAGATATCGACGTCAGGCGTCGTCACCTCGCCATGGACGCAGAGCGGCAGGCCGATCTTCGCCATGCGCTCCAGCACCGGCATCGCCTTTTCCATGTCGCGCACGCCGCCATGCGAATTGGTCGTGGCGCCGGCGGGATAGAGCTTCACAGCGGTGATGAGGCCGCTGTTCTTCCCCTCCTCCACATCATCAGGGCTGGTGTGCTCCGTGAGATAGAGTGTCATCAGCGGCTGGAAGCGATGACCGTCAGGCAAGGCCTTGAGGATGCGCTCGCGATAGGCCATGGCGTCGGCAGTGGTGACGACGGGCGGTACGAGATTGGGCATGATGATGGCGCGGGCGAAGGTGCTACTCGTATCGGCGATCACGCCTTCCAGCATGGCGCCATCGCGCAGATGCAGGTGCCAGTCGTCAGGGCGGCGGATGGTGATCGATTGCATGGCAGGCCTCCGAAGCGATGCGTCTGCGGCCTCGATAACACTAAAGCACGTCGCATTGAACTCGATTCATGCGACGTTCTTTAGCTCTTTGTTCTATGCTTGTCGTTATCCCGGAACCACGGCACACTTCCGGGCGACATGCATTATCCCTCACATGAAAACAATCGCCGCGGCATCACGCCAGCGCGATCTCCAGCGTCACGTCGGCCGGGCGGCGGTTTTCGAGGATCAGCCGGCCGTTGGGCAGGTCGTTGTCGTAGACCTTGGCGCTTGCTTGATCCTCGGTGAGCTTGTAACCGCGCCAGCGCGCCCAGAGCCGCTCTTCCAGCACCTCGATCGGTGGTGCGAGCATGATCGAAAAGTCGAAGATGCCTTCGAGTGCGGCCCATTTGCCGAGCGCAAAGAGCAGGTAGTTGCCCTCGACGATGATGAAGCGATGATCGGGGGAAATGACGCGGGCAGAGGCGATGGCGATTTCGCGCGAGCGGTCGAAGACCGGCACCAGAACCTCCTGGTCGGCAGGCCTGACGGCGCGGATGATATCGAGGAAAGCGCGGACATCGAAGGTCTCGGGGATACCCTTGCGCGCCAGCAGGCCGCGCTCGATCAGGATGGCATTGTCCATGTGGAAGCCATCCATCGGCAGAACTTCGGCGCTTTCGCCCTTCGCCCTCAGCGCGGTCGCCAGATTGTCGGCCATGGTCGATTTGCCGGCGCCCGGCGGCCCGGCGATGGCGACAAGGAAACGCTTGGAATCGCCGGCGCGGCCAAGAACCTCGCCGGCGATTTCATCGATGCGCACATTCATGCGGCAACGGGCTCCGTGGGCACCGTCTTGGCGCCGGTCATGAAGGCGACGGCGTCGGACATGGTGTATTCCTTGGGATCGATCACCGTCAGCCGCTGGCCGAGACGGTGGATATGGATACGGTCGGCCACCTCGAAGACATGCGGCATATTGTGGGAAATCAGCACGATCGGGATGCCGCGGGCTCGGACATCGAGGATCAGTTCAAGAACTTTGCGGCTCTCCTTGACGCCAAGGGCGGCGGTCGGCTCGTCGAGGATGATGACCTTAGAGCCGAAGGCCGCGGCGCGAGCGACTGCCACACCTTGGCGCTGCCCCCCGGAAAGTGTTTCGACGGCCTGATTGATATTCTGGATGGTCATTAGGCCGAGTTCGGAGAGCTTGTTGCGCGCCATGCTTTCCATCTTCTGCTTATCGAGCATCCGAAAGATTGAACCGAGCGGGCCAGCCCGTCGGATCTCCCGACCGAGAAACATATTGTCAGCGATGGACAACGCTGGCGAGAGCGCAAGGTTTTGATAAACGGTCTCGATGCCCGCCTTTCGTGCCTCGATCGGCGATCGAAAGTTGACAATCTCTCCGTCCAGGCGGATTTCGCCCTCGTCTGGCCTAAGCGCACCCGAGATCGCCTTGATTAAGGACGATTTTCCGGCTCCATTGTCGCCGATCACAGCAAGAATCTCACCCTCGTGCAAGTCGAAATCGGCATTGTCGAGCGCAGTGACGCGACCGTAACGCTTGACCAGCCCGCGGGCAGTGATGATGGGTTGACGTTCCATTAACTGGCTACCTTTCTGATCCACTGGTCGATGGCCACGGCCGAGATAATTAGGACGCCCACCGTGAGGAAAGTCCATTGGGGATCAGTCCCCCACAGCCGGAGGCCTAGAGCAAAGACGCCAACAGTTACGGCGCCGAATATCGTCCCCAATATAGATCCACGTCCGCCGAAAAGGGATGTGCCGCCGATCACGACAGCAGTTATGGATTCGATATTCGCAAATTGACCTGATTGCGGACTGATGGATCCGACACGGCCAATCAACGCCCAGCCGGCGATACCGCAGATAATGCCGGCAAAAAAGTAGACGCTGACGAGCATTTTGACGACACTGACACCGGCCAGCTTCGCCGCTTCGGGATCGTCGCCAACGGCGTAAACGTGACGTCCCCATGCGGTTTTGGACAAAATGTACCAGGTCACTCCTGCCATCAAGACAAGCAGGACAACGCCATAGGTGAAGACTGCATTTCCCATCCTGAAGGAATGCCCGAGAAGCTGGAAGAGAGGAGATGCAGCCTCAATGTCCTGGCTGCGGATCGTCTCGTTGTTGCCGTAGATATACACGGTTGCCGAATAGATCTGCCACGTTCCAAGAGTAACGATAAAGGGGGGCAACTTGATGCGCGCAACAAGCAAACCGTTGATAAGCCCCATCAATCCACCGAAACCGATGCCACAAACAATAGATACGGGCGCGGGCAATCCGTACCGCATCGTGAATTGGCCCATTATCACTGAAGACAAAACCATGATTGCGCCGACGGACAGGTCGATACCGGCTGTAAGGACAACAAGGGTTTGCGCAATGCCGACGATGCCGGTGATCGCCACTTGCTGCAAAATGAGGGTCAGTGCAAACGCGGAGAAGAATTTGCTGCCAACCAGGACCCCGAAGAACGCAACCGACATGACAAGCACGATCAACGGGACGGCGGCCGGACTCGAATGCAGAAAATACTGAAATCGCTGCATTGCGGATTTATCGTTGATCTCAAATGAGGCGACCTGCTTAGAACTGTCAGCCAGGACGCGTTCGAATTCCTGCGGCGGCTGAGTGGCGGCCTTTTGCTCGCTCATGTTAATCTCCCTTTGCCCACTCCCGATGGGCTGCGTGCACTGCACTTGTGCAAGATGCCTCCCTGAACCAACCAGTCAAGATCGAAGTCAGAGCGGCTTCCCCATTCTGCATCAGGCGCTGCGAAGCCGCGCCTGATGCATCATTCAGAAAGTTCTCGGGCCATCAGCCCCAGCACTTGTCGGCGCCAGCTTTCGTATCGATCGACTCAACGCCTGCGGCGGGCTTATCGGTCACGAGAGCAACACCCGTGTCGAAGAATTTCTTTCCTTCGGTTGGCTTCGGCAATTCGCCTGTGTCGGCGAACTTCTTGATCGCTTCGACGCCAAGGGCTGCCATCATCAACGGGTATTGCTGTGAGGTCGCACCGATCACCCCTTCCGCCACGTTCTTCACGCCCGGGCAGCCGCCATCGACAGAAACAATGAGTACGTCCTTCTCCTTGCCAACAGCCTTCAGTGCCTCATAGGCACCGGCGGCGGCCGGTTCGTTGATAGTGTAGACCACGTTCAGAGACGGATCCTTCTGAAGGAGGTTTTCGACCGCTGTTCGTGCACCCTCTTCGCTGGCATTTGAGTATTCATTGCCGACGATACGCGGATCGTTTTCGTCACCATTCTTGGTAACGTCCTTCACATCCACGCCAAATCCGGTCAAAAAGCCCTGGTCGCGCTGCACATCAACCGAGGGCTGGGAAGCATTGATGTCGAGCAAACCAATCTTCGCATCCTTGGCCTTGTCGCCAAGCGTCGCGGCAGCCCACTGGCCGATCAGCTTCCCCGCAAGGAAATTGTCGGTTGCAAATGTTGCGTTCGCAGCGTCTGGCGGGTCGAGTTGCGTGTCAAGCGCGATGACGACAAGACCAGCATCCCGTGCGCTTTTGACAGCCGGCACAATGGCCTTTGTATCAGTGGCAACCAGCAGAATGCCCTTTGCACCATCAGCGATGCAAGTTTCGATAGCCGCTACCTGGCTTTCATTGTCGCCTTCGGCTTTGCCTGCGTAGGCTTTCAGGGAAACGCCAAGCTCCTTGGCTTTAGCTGTCGCACCTTCCTTCATTTTGACGAAGAATGCGTTCGATTCAGTCTTGGTAATGAGGCAGGCGGCAACGTCGGCCGCCATGACCGGAGCGGAAAAGGTGACACCGAGCGCAAGCGCGCCGAAAGCTAGAACGGATTTCTTCATGGACTCCTCCCAGAGTTTGCCGGCGCCGCCCCTGCGGGACCGGAATTTGTGGCACGGCACTTGCCGCAGGTTCGCCAGAACCGGCTCCAAAGCCCGCCCCGTACCCTTGACGGAGGCAATTAAGAGCGAAAAGAAATCGGCTTGTCAATAAATAAATCCAATTGAATTATTAATTCGATGTGGCATGCTCGATGAAAATAGGGCATAGGCCAACGATCGGGAGGAGCGGCCATGTCATCCTTGGATGGACCGGTAAATATACCGGTCCTGCCGCCAATTCTAAATCCGGCCGGAGGTGCGAACCAGGTCAGGGTACGAGCCTATAACGAACGGCTCGTGCTGTCGCTGGTGCGTCTTTACGGCTCACTGTCGAAGGCCGATATCGCACGCCGAAGCGGGCTTTCGGCGCAGACCGTCTCCGTCATCATGCGGATGCTGGAAAAGGAAGGGCTGCTTTCGCGAGGAGCCCCGGTGCGCGGCCGTGTCGGCCAGCCGTCGATCCCGATGCATATCAATCCCGACGCCGTCTATTCCTTCGGCGTGAAGATCGGCCGGCGCAGCGCCGATCTCGTCCTGATGGATTTCGTCGGCCGCATCCGCCTGCAGCTGCACCGGACCTATGCCTATCCGCTGCCGGATGAAATCCTCGCCTTCGTCACATCGGGCATAACCGAACTGGAAGACCGGCTCGACCAGAAGCAGCGCGCCCGCGTCGCCGGCCTCGGCATCGCAGCTCCCTTCGAACTCTGGAACTGGGCCGACGAGGTGGGGGCGCCACCCGGCGCCATGGATGTCTGGAGGGACTTCGACCTGCAGGCGGAAATCGCCTCGCGCGTCTCCCATCCCGTCTTCCTGCAGAACGATGCGACCAGCGCCTGCGGCGCCGAACTCGTCTTCGGCGTCGGCCCTTCCTATCCCGACTTCGTCTATTTCTTCATCGGCTCCTTCATCGGCGGCGGTATCGTGCTCAATTCGGCGATCTTTTCCGGCCGCACCGGCACGGCGGGCGCGATCGGGCCGCTGCCGGTGCGCGGCAAGAACGGCGAGACGATGCAGCTGCTCGAAATCGCCTCGATCTTCGTGCTCGAAAACATGCTGCGGGAGCGCGGCATCGATCCGGAGCCACTCTGGTATTCCGCCGACGACTGGGTGGATTTCGGCGAGCCGATGGAAGCCTGGATCCAGGATACCGCCAAGGCGTTGGCGCAAGCGATCGTGGCAGCCGCTTCGATCATCGATTTTAGCGCGGCCGTGATCGACGGCGGCTTTCCCGGCTGGGTGCGCAGCCGCGTGGTGCAGGCAACGATCGACGAAGCCGCCAAGCTCGACCTGCAGGGCGTCGTCATGCCCGACATCATCGAGGGCGCGGTCGGCGCCCAGGCCCGCGCCATCGGCGGCGCCAGCCTGCCGATCTTTGCGCGTTACCTCACCGATCAGAACGTGCTTTTCAAGGAGATAGACTATGCTGAAGGGACTTGATGCGCTCTTGAGCCCGGAGTTGCTTTTTACGCTTCGCGCCATGGGCCACGGCGACGAGATCGCCATCGTCGACGGCAACTATCCCGGCGTCGAACATGCGCGCCGGCTGATCCGGCTCGACGGGCACCGCATCATCCCTGTTCTCAACGCCGTGCTCAGCGTGCTCCCGATCGACGATTTCGTGGCGGAGGCGATCTTCCGCTCGACCGTCAAGGCCGAACGCGACAAGCTCGATCCAGTGCATGAGGAGATGATCGCCTGCTGCGCCCGCCACGAGCCGCACCGGCAGGTGGTGCCCCTCGTCGGCCTGGATTTCTACAACGGGGTGCGGGCCGCCCATGCGGTGATCCAGACCAGCGAGCCACGGCTCTATGCCAACATCATCCTGCGCAAGGGCGTGATCTATCCCAGGGAGGCGGATAGGCGCGCGGCAGAGGTCGACCCCTTCGTTTATTAGGCCCCGTTGACAAAGTCGCCGACCGACCAACTGTCTGAACTTGGAGGAAGACGGCTGCACTTGCCTCTCCTCCAAGCAGAGGCGCAAAGTTTCCGAAGAACGGGAAACGATTACGGAAAGGTCTTCGTTACCTCGATGGTTCCGACGATCGCCGCGTTGAAGTGGTCCATCTCCTCGGCAGGTATCCAGTATTCGAGATGCGCCCGGCCGCCCGCTTCTTGAACCGCATAGCCGTTGAGATAATCTTTTCTCATTTCAAACTTCGTCACGAAGCCTGACCCGCTCCTTGGCACATTCCAGTCCCGAGCTATCTTGACTGCATAATCTTCCGAAAGCACGGGATAGAAGATCGGCTGGTCCGGCAAGCGCGGAGGAAATCCACGCATATCAAGATCGCGAATAAGCGCTAGTTCCTCAGGTCCGACTGGACGCCACAGTGTCACGGTCTCGATATCTTCGTTCATCTTTTTCTCTCTGCGCTTCGCTGAACGGCTGAACCGTTCAAATCTCCCCGGCCGACGGTCCCCAGACATCCGTCAGCGCGAAGCCGGCGGGATGCGGATCGAAGGGGTCGAGCGCCACCTGGGTCAGGCCGAAGGTGAAGCCTCGGCCGGTGATGGTCGGTATCACCGCCGGGCGGCCTGCCACCTCGGTCACCGCCTGCAGCCCGACCTCGAATTCCGAGCCGATGATCGATTTCGAGGTGAAGACGTCGCCGACTTTCGCCTTGCCGCGGGCATAGAGGGTGGCAAGATTGGCGGAATTGCCGGTGCCGCAGGGCGAGCGATCGGCCCGGCCGGGCCACATGGTGGTGCAGGTGCGCACCGCGCCGTCGGCTTCCGTATCGCGGAACATGACATAGGCGACGCCCGAGATCGCCGGAATCTCCGGATGGACGACCTTGATGTCGCGGTTGATCAGCTCCTTGAGGATCATGCCGGCCTGCACGAGGCCCGCGGCATTGGCCTTCTCGATCGTCAGGCCGATCTGGCTGACATCGACCAGGGCATAGAAGATGCCGCCATAGCTAATATCCGCCTTGATCTTTCCCCAGTGCGGCGTGTCGATCCCGACGTCGAGTTCATGCACGAAGGAAGGCACCATGGTAAGCTTGACCTTCTCGCAACGTCCGTCGCGGCAGGTCGCCGTCGCCTTGATGAGGCCGGCTGCGGTTTCGAGTGTGACTGTTGTCTCCGGCTCCTTCATCTCGACGATGCCGGATTCGAGCAGCGCCGTCGTGACGCAGATCGAGTTGGAGCCGGAGCTGGCATGCGCCTGGTCCGGCTGCAGGATGATGAAGGCGGCATCCGCCTCCGGATGCCTTGCCGGCAGCAGCAGGTTGACGGAACCGATCGGCGCGCCGCGCGGCTCGAGGCAGAGAAAGCGGCGAAGCTCGTCGCCCTTCGGATCGGTGTTCAGCCAGTGCAGTTGCGCGGCGATGGTTTCACCGGGGATCTTCGGCACGCCGCCGATCGCGACGCGGCCGATCTCGCCTTCGGCGTGAACGTCCAGAAGCTGGATCGTGCGTTTCCATCTCATATCGAAAACTCCAGATCAGACGTGACGGGTGACGCCGCCATCGACGCGGATATTCTGGCCGGTGATATATCCCGCGCCGTCCGAGAGCAGGAAGGCCGCGGTCTTGGCGATCTCTTCCACGTGGCCGATGCGCTTCATCGGGATCTTCTCGGCGGTCTCAGGCTTGTGGTTCAAGCTGTCAATGTAACCCGGCAGGATGCAGTTCATGCGGATATTATCGGCCGCATAACGATCGGAATAGAGCTTGGTGAAAGCGCCGGCCGCGGCGCGATAGGTGCAGGAAACCGGGAAGACCAGCGAGGGCTCGTAAGCGGCGAAGGTGGTGATGTTGACGAAGGCGCCCTTGCCCTGTTTCAGCATGACGGGAGTGACCAGGCGGGCCATGCGCACCAGCGAAAGGATCATCATGTCCGAGCCGAGCGTCCAGTTCTCGTCTGAAATATCGAGCAGGTCGCCCTTCGGCGGATGGCCGCTCAGGTTGACGACGGCATCGATGCGGCCATAGGTCTTCATCGTCAGGTCGAAGATCGCCTGGATGTCTTCCGCCTTCTCGGCAACACCGCGCGAGGCGACGCCGCCAAGTTCGCTCGCCAGCTTCTCGCAGCTTTCCGAAGGCGACATCAGCGCCAGGCGATAGCCTTGCGCGGAGAGCTCGCGGGCGATTGCCTCGCCCATGCCGCGGCCGCCGCCGGTGATCAGCGCTACTGGTTTGGTGATTTCGGACATCGGGGCCTCCTCCTGTATAATTCCTTAAATCAGAATCGATTTAAGGAATTATACAGCAATTCAAAGTGCTACAGCGTCCTTTGCGCGTCTGAAAAGACGCGCG
>Ga0307513_10006534_pt1 | contig 15227 bp, 14 predicted proteins | sample 15_EM_MG_FD_202174 | JGI IMG/M metagenome (GOLD analysis project Ga0307513, IMG submission 202174) | Populus trichocarpa ectomycorrhiza microbial communities from riparian zone in the Pacific Northwest, United States - 15_EM | ecosystem: Host-associated > Plants > Roots > Unclassified | place... | reverse complement strand
GGCACCCATCCCGGCGGCATCCACGTCGAGGTCACCGGTGAGGACGTCACCGAGTGCCTCGGGGGTGCGCAGGAGATCTCCGACGCCGACCTCGCCGGCCGTTACGAGACCGCCTGCGACCCCCGGCTCAACACCCAGCAGAGCCTGGAGCTCGCGTTCCTGGTGGCGGAGATGCTGCGGGGCTGATCACGGCAGGAGCAGCCCGCTCCACACCGTCCACGCGACGAACACCGCACCGGTGCCGAGCAGCACGCCGATGCGCGTGCGGTCGCCGGAGGCCGGGCGGTGGCGCAGCGCGGTGACCACCAGTGCGCCCACGGCGACCACGGCCACCAGCTGGAGCGCGAGCCACGGGAGCGGCCGGCCGGCGATCAGGAGACCCGGCCAGACCAGGACACCCGTCGATCTGGTGCCGCCGTTGGCGACGAGCGTGCCGATGTAGACCCACCAGCCGACGACGGCGACCAGCCCGGCACCGGCCAGCAGGCGCGCCGACAGCGGTGCGCCCGGGCCCCTGCGTCCGCGCAGCCGCCGTACTGCCGCGATCGCACCGAAACCGGCGAACCCGGCCACCATCAGCAGGAACGCGCCGACCTGTACCGGCACCGACTCGTACCAGCGCAGCGGTGCCACCGGGATGGTCGTGCGGGGCTGGCGACCGTCGCCGGCCACCGACGGCACCGGCGCGTACCCGGCCGCGGCGTCCGACGTCCAGGACGCGACGAGATCGACGTAGCCGGGCGCGAGGTCGGCACCGCGGTCCCAACCGCCGACGGATGTGCGCACGGTGTGGTCGGCACCCGCGATCGTCCGTAACGTGTAGCGGGTGTTGCCGGCCGCGTCGAGGCCTGCTTGGAAGGCGGCGCGGCTCTCCACCGGTGGCGTCAGGATGTCCCGGTCACCCCAGATGCCCAGCACCGGCAGCCGCAGGGAGCGCAGGATCGGGGTCGGGTCGAAGTACGGCTCGGGGAACATCCCGAACCCGCTGATCAGCCGGTAGGCGGTGTAGGCGTACGCGTCGACGAGCGATCCGGCCACACCCGCGTGCTCGATCTTGATCCGCTCGGCCCAGCTCTGCTGCGCCAGCGGCGGGCCGCCGTTGGCGCCGATCGTCACGAGGAAGGCCGCGCGCGGATCGCGGGAGGTGGCGAGCGGGGTGACCCACCCGCCCTCGCTGAGGCCCCAGTAGCCTACCCGGTCCGGGTCGACGCCGGGCTGGGCCCGCAGCACGGCCGCGGCGGCCGTCGCGTCGTCGGCGAGCTGGGAGTAGTTGCGCTCGGTGAGCGAGTAGCCGACCGTGCGCTTGTCGTAGGCGAGCGTCGCGATGCCGGCCCGGGTGAACGCCTCGGCCTCGACGGCGAGCTTGTCCCGCTTGTTGGGGCCGGCGCCGGAGACGAGCACCATCGCCGGTCGGCCCGGCAGGGGATGCGCGGGCAGCCGCAGCGTCGCGGGGAGCTGCTGACCATCGCTCGTGGTGACGGTCAGGTCGCGCTGCTGTGACTGTTGGTCGGGCGCCAGAGGTGGCGCGAGCGGGAGTACCGCGGCCGCTGCCAGCGCGAGCAGGGTGCCGATCATGGAAGCCTCCGATGCAGAGTTCTTTGCACAGATTTATGCATAAGACTCTGCTAGTTTGCAAGGCGTGCCGGATCAGGGAGAACCCCGAGAGATCACCGATGCTGCGGAGCTGCGCGCGCTGCGCCATCCGCTGCGCCGGCGCATGCTGCAGACGCTCGGGCGCAGCGGCCCCGCCACGGCCACCGCGCTGGCCAGGACGCTGGGGGAGAACACCGGGGCCACGAGCTACCACCTGCGCATGCTGGCCGAACACGGGTTCGTCGAGGACGATCCGGAGCGCGGTCAGGGCCGCGAGCGCTGGTGGCGCATCGGGCCGCGGGATCTGCGGTTCCCGCCGCGCAGTCGCATGGACGCCGAGATGCGCCACGAGCTCGGCCGCTACGAGCAGGACGTCGCCGCGGAGGACGCCGAGGCGCTCGCCCGGTTCGAACGGGCCCGCGACCATCTCGGGCCGTGGTCGGACGCGCTGCTGTTCGCCCGCGGGCGGCTGGAGCTGGATCTGGACGGCGCGCGCCGGTTCTGGGACGACTACATGGCGCTGTTCAGCCGCTATGCCGCCGAGCCGGTACCGATCGACGCCCGGGCCGTGCGGGTGCGGTTCATGGCATTCCCCGAGGTGGACGAGGCGCCGTGATGACCGGTCGAGCGTGTGGTCAGAGCGTCGCGAGGGTGATGGTGGAGCCCGGCTCCACCTCGGTGCCGGCCTTCGGGTCCTGCCCGACGACGTTGTGCGAGCCGAGCCCGAACGGCAGCCGCTCCGACTCCTCGGCCTCCAACCCGCGCTCGGCCAGCTCCGCCTTCGCCTCGGCGTAGGTCAGCCCGACCAGCAACGGCACCCGCACCTGCGTCGGCTGCGGACCGCTGGAGAGCACGAGGGTCACCGGGCCGTCGACCGGCAGGGCCGTGCCGCTGGCGGGCTGCGTGCGCACGACCGTGCCCTTCGGCGCGGTGTCGCTGTAATCGCGCGCCGTCGTCGACTGCACGGGTTGCAGCCCGGCTGCGCGGACGGCCTGCTCGGCGTCGGCCACCGACGTGCCCGGCGGGATGTCGGGCACCGTAGGTCGACCGGACGAGACGGTGACCCCCACCGCGGTGCCGCGCAGCAGCCGAGCCTCCGGCGGCTGATCGGTCGCCAGCACCACGCCGGCCGCGACGCCGTCGTCGAAGGTCGTGGAGACGGTAGGGACGAGATCGGCGTCGGACAGCGCGCGTTCGGCCGCGGGGCGGTCCAGGCCGACGAGCGCGGGCATGGCGGTCCAGCGCCCGCTGCCCAACCACCACGCACCCAGGCCGAGGACGAGGGCGATCACCAGCACGATCGCGATCCACACCGCGAACACCTGCCGGCTGCGGCGTCGGGCCCGCAGGTGCTTCGGGGCCGCTGCGGCATCGTCGGCGGGCTCGCCGAACATCGTGTGGCCCTGCGGCGAGCGCGGCAGTGCCCGCGTGCCGCTGCGGCCCGGCGCGGCCATCGGCACCTGCGGCACCGTGGTCTGCTCCTCGATCGGCCGGGGCGGCGGGGCCGGCACCGGCACCCGCGGCACCTCCAGCGCGACGGCCAGCCTGCGCAGCTCCGCGAGCATCGCCGCGGCGTCGACCGGCCGCGCGGACGGGTCCCGCCGGGTCGCGCGCACCACCAGATCGTCCAGCTCGGGGGGCACGTCACCGGCGATCAACGACGGCGGCGGCACGTCGGCGTTCACGTGCCGGTACGCCACCGACAGGGCCGTGTCGCCGGAGTACGGCGGGGCACCGGTGAGCAGCTCGTAGAGCAGCACACCGGCCGCGTAGACGTCGCTGCGGCTGTCGGCGGCACCGGTGGTCACCTGCTCCGGGGAGAGGTACGCGGCCGTGCCCATGATCACGCCGGCGTGGCTCTGCCCGGCCTGCGCCGCTGCGGTGACCAGCCCGAAGTCGGCCACCTTCAGCTCGCGCGCCGTGCTGATCAGCACGTTCTCCGGCTTGACGTCGCGGTGCACCATGCCGAGCCGGTGAGCCTCCGCGAGCCCGCTCAGCACACCGTCCATGACGGCGAACGCCGCCGGCACGCCGAGCCCGCCGCGGGCGCGGATCACATCGCGCAGGGTGCCGCCGTCGACCAGCTCCATCACGAGGAAGACCACTGGGCCGTCAGGGTCGACCCGGGAATCGATGCCGTGGTCGAACACGTCGACGACGGCGGGATGGTCGATGCGGGCGGCCGTGCGCGCCTCCCGTTCCACGCGCGCGCGGAACGCAGGGTCCGCCGCCAGCCGCGGCTCCATCACCTTCACCGCCACCGGGCGGTCCAGCCGCGTGTCGACCCCGCGGTACACCACCGACATCCCGCCACGGGCGATGACGGGCCCCAGCAGGTACCGGCCATCGAGCAGCACGCCGGCCGTGGGTGGGGCATTCACGCCCCGACGGTACCGTCCGCCCGATATCGGTCCGGTTGAACCCGGTGGCGTGGCGCGCGTTCTGTGGCAAGGTGTCGGGCTGTGAACGGGATGTCGTACGCGATGCTGGGTGGGATCGCGGCGTGAACGAGGTGTCAGAACTGTCCGCCGACGTGGAGGCGTTGCCGGTCAAAGCCGTGGCGGAGATGCTGGCGGTGCCGGTCACGAGGGTGCATCAGCACGTCCGTGACGGGCTGTACCTGTCGTTCCGCCGTGACGGGGTGGCGCACATCCCGGCGGACTTCTTCGACGGCAACACCGTGGTCAAGGGCCTGCAGGGCACGATCATGCTCATGCGCGACGGTGGGTTCGCCGATCCGGAGATCCTGCGCTGGCTCTTCACGGAGGACGATTCGCTGTCGGGCTCACCGGTCGCGTCGCTGCGCGCCGGCCGCCACCGCGAGGTCAAGCGCCGCGCCCAAGCGATGGCCTTCTAAACCCCGCTCACGCACACCGTGGTGTGCCGGCGCACATGGTCGACAGTGTGCGTGGGCACCTCACCGTGTGCGTGAGCGCGCCGCCAGTGCGCGCACCAGCGCGGGGGCCGCGACCGCGACCCGCCGGGTCCGCGAGACCGTCACGCGGCGGTGCAGCGGGTAGTGCTCGCGCTCCAGCTCGTCGAGGATCCGGCGGTAGAGCAGGTACGCGGCGCCCACGCACGCCCGCGACACCGGCTCCAGCTGTGCGATCCCGGGTCTGGCCTGCGCGTACACCCCACGGGTGTGGGCGGCGAGTTCGCGCTGCACGGCCAGCACCCGGGGATCGGTGCGGCGGCGCCGCCGACACGACATCAGCAGGTCGCGATCCACTCCGTGCGCGGCCAAGAGGTCGGCGGGCAGGTAGAGCCGCCCGCGGTCGAGGTCCTCGCCGACGTCGCGCAGGAAGTTCGTCAGCTGGAACGCGACCCCGAGCGCGGCGGCCGCGGGTTCGGCGTCGGCGCGCGGACCGACCGTGCCGAGCACGGGCAGCACCTGCAGCCCGATGACGGCTGCCGAACCGTGCATGTATCGGCTCAGCTCGTCGAGCGTGGCGTAACCGGCCACGGTCGTGTCCATGCGCATCGACGCCATGAAGGCGGCGAAGTGCGCCGGGTCGATCCCGTACCGGGTGGCGGTGTCGGCCACCGCACGGACCACGGGTTCGGCGTCGGCCGGGGGCCGACCGGCGAGCGCCGCCTGCAGCCGCGCGTCCAGCCGGTCGATGCGCTCGCGGCGCACGTCGGGGGGCGCGGCGTCGGCCGGATCGTCGACGAGGTCGTCGGCGTGACGGGCGAAGCCGTAGAGGGCGTGCACGGCCGGCCGCCGGGCCGGTGGGAGCAGCCCGGTGGCCAGGAAGTAGGTGCGTCCGTGCTGCGCGAACAGGGCCCGGCAGCTGCGGTAGTCGTCCCGCAGCTGCGCGTCGGTGATCCCGGCGGCGGCGAGCTCGGCCAGCTCAGCCCGCGTGCTGCTGGGCACCGGCCGGTGCGGGGCCCGCCGGTTCCTCGACCTGGGCGGCCGTGGCCAGCGTGGCCTCGTCGGGCGCCGGCACGGAGGTGAGGGTGGGCGCAGGCGAGTCCTTCGGGGTCTTGCTGCGGGCGCCGGCGGCGAGCCGCAGCGGGTCCCGTCGACCGAGGGAGACGGCGGCGAGCAGCGCCAACGCGGCACAGAACAGCAGGTACGGCGGGTTGTAGAGCGCGTCCTCCCCGGCGGGGTAGAAGAAGATCACCAGCAGTGGGGAGACGAACGCCACCACCTGCAGCCAGCGCAGCGAGAGCGCGGTGGCGGCAAGCAGGGTGACGCCCCAGCTCACGTACCACGGCAGCAGTGCGGGGGAGAGGATCGCCACCAGCAGCAGCACCACGCCGGCACGCCGGATGATGTCGGGCCCGGCGTCGCGCGCGGCCAGCCACTGCTTGACCGCGAGCACCAGCAGGATGATCACGCCGATCGCCCGCATGATGTTGACGAACACCTGCTTCGGCACCGTCGCGAAGATCGACACGATGGAGTGCACGAGCTCGCCGGCCCCGGTGGGCAGCGACATCCAGTTGACGATCATCGACGGGGCGGACAGCGCCGGCAGCCAACCCAGGTTGACCCCGGCGGCCAGCGTGCAGGCGGCGAAGGTCACGCCGAACACGACGATGCCGGCGCCGATCGCCTTCATGATCCGCACGAACTGGGTGCCGTGCATCCGCATCGCCCAGACGAGCACGAGGAACGGCAGGGCGGCACCGGCGCTGGCCTTCACGGCCATCGACATGGTGACCAGCGCGATGCCGAACGCCGGGCCGACGTCGCGGCCGGCGATCTCGACGCCGCGCAGCGCGACCAGCGCACCCGCGGCGAGCAGCCCGATCACCAGCAGGTCGTTGTGCCCGCCACCGATCATCAGGATGACCATGACCGGGTTGGCGATCATCACCCAGAACGCCACCGGCACCCGGCCACCGAGCCGCCGGGTGAGGCCGGGCAGCGCCCACACCAGCAGCACCAGACCGGGCAGCAGCGCGATGCGCATCAGGAACACGCCGAGGATCATGTTGTCGCCGGCGATCGCGGCGACGCCCTTGGCGATCAGGATGAACAGCGGTCCGTAGGGCGCGGGGGTGTCCTGCCAGAACGGGTGGACGTTCTCCGCCAGCACACCGGGCATCGCCTCGGGCCCGACCGCGTACGGGTCGAAGCCGAACAGCGGCAGCGCGCCCTGGGCGAGGTAGCTGTAGACGTCGCGGGTGAACAGCGGCGGCCCGAACAGCAGCGGGAACGTCCACACCGCAGAGGTCGTGAGCACCGCGCGCCCGCAGGCACGGCCGGCGAGCACGTCGCGGCCGAGCCGGATCCAGGCCCACACCATCAGCCCGACCCCGCCGTAGACGAGGAAGGCCGCGAGCTGGTTGCCGTGGCCGTAGCGCCAGAAGCCCAGTGGCGAGTTCGTCAGTATCGGGTCGCGTAGGAGCACGCCGCCCGCGCCGAACGAACCGAGCAGCATCATCAGGGACGCGACGAGACCGAGCAGCAGCGGACCGCGCGACGGCCGGCCCAGCCGATCGCTCCAGGTCCGCGCGACGTCCACCGCAGGTGGCGCCGGATCGTCAACCGATGGTGAGAGACTCATGGCAACGTCCATGCTGCCACGACCGGTTCGAGCGCCTCACCCCCGGGGGCAGCGTATGCGCGATGCCTGCGTCGGCCCGCTCAGCGGCCTCCGGTGATCCGTTGCGCGGCCAACCGCCCCGAGATCAGCACCGGCGGGATGCCCACGCCGGGGGTGGTGCCGCACCCGGCGAGCACCACATTGGGGAGCCGCCGCAGCAGGTTGTGCGGTCGGAACGGGCCGGTCTGGGCGAACGTGTGGGCGAGGGAGAACGGGGTGCCCGCGGTCATCCCGGCCGCCGCCCAGTCGTCCGGCGTGACGATCCGTTCCACCTCGATCGCGGTGTCGAGCGAACCGATGCCGGGATGGTCGCGGGCGGCGAGCGTGGCGAGGATCTCGTCGCGGTAGGCCTCGGCGCGGCCCTTCCAGTCGCGCGGGCCGACCGCCGTGTTGGGGCACGGGGCGAGCACGAACAGCTGGTCGGTGCCGTCCGGCGCGAGTGACGGGTCGCTCGCGGTCGGCCGCGTGACCAGCAGCGACGGATCCGTCATCGGCCGCCCCTCGGTGACGATCTCGGCGAACGTGCGCTCCCACGCGGCGCCGAAGGAGATCGTGTGGTGCGCCGCGGCCGGCCGGGCCTCGCGCAGTCCGAGGTGCAGCACGACGGCGCTCGGCGCGTACCGCAGCGGGACCGGCCGCCGCGGCGCGCCGCCGGCCAGCGCGTAGCTGGTGGCCAGCTCGGCGGTGAGCACCACGGCGTCGGCATCCAGCACGTCGGAGTCCGCAGCCGGGGCGTCGGACGCGCGGTGCCGCACGCCCGTGGCGCGGCCGTGCCCGCGCGTCAGCCCGACGGCCGTGCGGCCGTAGTGGATCGTGCCGCCGGCCGCCGTGACGGCGTCGGCGAGCGCCGTACCGACCGTCCGCATGCCGCCGCGGGGGAACCACACCCCGGCCACGGTGTCCATGTAGGCGATGACGCCGTACGCGCCGAGGGCCCTGGCCGGTGCCACCCCGGCGTACAGGGCCTGGAAGGAGAAGATCCGCCGCAGCCGCTCGTCGGGCAGGAAGGAGGCCACCTTCGGCCCGAGCCGGCCGAACCCGCCCAGCGCGGCGAGCCGCACCAGGTCCGGCCCGAGCAGACCCACCGGTGAGTCGTGGTTGCCGCCGATGAACCGGTCGATCTCCACGCGGTACAGGTCGGTGAGCCACGCGCGCAGCTGCTGGTACCCGGCGACCGACGCCTGCCCGCAGGTGCGGCCGATCTCGTCGGCCATGGCCGCGGCGTCGGTGTGCACGTCGATCCGGCTGCCGTCGGCGAAGTGCGCCCGATAGGCCGGATCGAGCCGCACCAGGTCGAGCCGCTGCTCCAGCGTCTCGCCGACCGCGGCGAACGCCTCGGCCAGCAGCTCGGGCATCGTCAGGACGGTCGGCCCCGGATCCATCCGCCAGGTGCCGCGTCCACTGGTCAGATCGAGGCGCCCGGCCCGTCCGCCCGGATGATCGGCGCGCTCCAGGACCGTGACCCGGCGTCCCGCGCCGAGCAGGTGCAACGCAGCCGACAATCCCGCGTACCCCGCACCGACGACCACGACATGATCGGTGCGGCCGGGCACCAGGCGAAAGCCCCCGCTCACCGCCGCCGACGGGTGGCCGTGACGGCCAGCTCGGCCAGTCGGGACGCGGCCGGCTCGGCGACGCGCGCCGCCGAGAGGCAGTCCAGCGCCGATCCGGTCAACGCCGCGATCCGCTGCTCGACGGCCTGCACGGCGCCGAGCTCGGAGAACAGCGTGCGCATCCGAGCCACCCCGGCGTCGTCCAGACGGGGATCGCCCACGGCCGCCACCACGGCCTCACGCGCGGCGGTGTCGCCGCGGCGCTCGGCCCGCTCCACCGCCAGCGCGACCAGCAGCGTCCGCTTGCCCTCGCGCAGGTCGTCGCCGGCCGGCTTGCCGGTGACGCTCGGATCGCCGAACACCCCCAGCAGGTCGTCGCGCAGCTGGAAGGCGACCCCGATCTCGGCGCCGAAGCGCCGGTAGGCCGCGATCAGGTCCGGCGGGGCACCCGCGATCGCGGCACCGAGGTGCAGCGGCCGCTCCACCGTGTACGCGGCGGTCTTGTAGCGGTCGATCTGCAGCGCAGCCTTGGCCGACAGGTCGCCGGTCGCCTGGTGCAAAACGTCGAGGAACTGGCCGCCCAGCACCTCCATGCGCATCTGCTGCCACGGTTCCGTGGCCCGCTCCAGCGCGATCGACGACAGCCCGCTGGAGCGGAACAGGTCGTCGGCCCACGCGAGCGCCAGATCGCCGAGCAGGATCGCGGCCGCGGCACCGAAGCGCGCGGGGCGCCCGGACCAACCGGCGTCGGCGTGCCGCTTCGCGAACGTGACGTGCACCGTCGGGCTGCCGCGGCGGGTCGCCGACGCGTCGATCAGGTCGTCGTGGATGAGCGCGCACGCCTGGATCAGCTCCAGCGCTGCGGTGGCGCGCAGCACCGCGTCGGCCTCGGGGGACTCCTCGTCGCCGCCCGCGCCCCGCCAACCCCACCACGCGAACGTGGGACGGATCCGCTTGCCGCCGCCCAACACGAACGCGGCCAGCTGGTCGACGGCCTCGGCGAACGCCGGGTCGATCGCGGCCGCACCACGCCTGCGGACGTCCAGGTACTCGGCGAGCGCAGCCTCGATCCGGCCGGTCAGCTCACGGTCGTCCGTGGGGGGTGCCTCCGGCGCCGGCTGGTGGCCGGCGCCGACCGGTCCGGCGCGGGTCACGGCCCGAGCCTCTGGGGATAGTTGTTGCTGGTGGATGGGGGAGCCACAGAGGGCAGGGTAGCCGTCCGTGCGGCCCGGCGCGGCCACGCCGCCCGATCGGGGTCCCCCGACGGGTGTCGCGAGCTGCACCGACGGCACCTGCGGTGGCGGTTACGATCGCGTGCCACGTGGCCCGCGACCGCGCGCCGATCACTACGCTGCAGGCATGCGTGGGGTGGCAGTGCAGGGGGCGACATGACGGCGGCCGGTGCCGAGAGCAAGGACCGCGGGCGTCGGGTGACCGATCGCATCGCCGTGTCGCGCACCACGTTCTCCGTCGAGTTCTTCCCGCCGAAGGACGCCGCCGGCGAGGTGGAGCTGTGGCGCGCGATCCGCCGGCTGGAGAGCCTCGACCCGGCGTTCGTCTCCGTCACCTACGGGGCGGGCGGCTCGAACCGCGACCGCACGATCCGCGCCGTCGAGCGGATCGCCACCGACACCACGTTGGTGCCGATGGCGCACCTGACCGCGGTGTCGCACTCGGTGGCCGAGCTGCGCCACGTCATCGGCTCGTTCGCGGGCGTCGGCGTGCCCAACGTGCTGGCCGTGCGCGGCGACCCGCCCGGCGACCCGCTCGGCGAGTGGGTCGCCCACCCGGAGGGCCTGCGCTACGCCGAGGAGCTCGTCCGGCTGGTGCGTGAGCTCGGCGACTTCTGCGTCGGCGTCGCGGCCTTCCCCTACGGCCACCCGCGGTCGGCCGACCTGGACGCCGACCTGGAACGTCTCGTCGCGAAGTTCCGGGCGGGCGCCGACTTCGGGATCACCCAGCTGTTCTTCGAGGCGGACGGGTACCTGCGGCTGCGCGACCGGCTCGCCGCGGCCGGCTGCACGGCCCCGCTCCTGCCCGGGGTCATGCCGCTGCTGTCGATGCGCACGCTGGAACGCGCGCCCGAGCTGTCCGGCGCGCCGGTGCCCCCCGAGCTGGTCTCGCGGCTCGAGCGGTACGGCGACGATCCGGCGGCCTTCCGGGCCGCCGGCATGGAGGCCACCGCGCAGCTGTGCTCCCGGCTCGTCGCCGAGGGCGTCCCGGTGCTGCACTTCTACACACTGAACCGCTCGACGGCCACGACGGAGCTGGTGCGCATGCTCGACCTCGCGCCGGCCACCGCCGCCGCAGCCGTGCCGGCCGGGAGCTGATTCAGCGGATCGGCGGGCTGACCGGGGGGTTGCGGGTGCGGCGTGCCACCAGCACCACCGCGCCGGCCGCGACCGCGACCAGCGCCGCCAGCAGCAGCGTCCAGTTCATGGGCGACGGCGCGTTGGGGTCGGCGTAGGCCACCACCGCGTTGAGATCGCCCACCTCGCCCGGCGTGAACACCCAGCTCACGGTGGTGTCGTCGATGTCGCCGTTGGAGTCGATCACGTCGCCGGGGAAGCTCATCTTGAGCTGGAAGTCCGCCCGGTCCACCGACACCGTGGTGAGGTCGATGGCGCCGGTGACCAGCACCCGCCCGCCGACCCGGCGGATCTGGAACGTGACCTGCTTGCCGGCCGGCCCCGCCGCCGCGGTCAACGCCGCGACCTGGTCGAAGGTCAGCTTGGAGAAGCGCAGCACCGAACCGGTGTAGTTGTCCTGCTGGTAGGCCGAGACGTCCACGTGGTCGGCCAGCGTGGGTGGCAGCGTGATCGTCGGACCCTTGTCGGTGGGTGACGTGGGCGGGGTCGCGACGACGATCTCGCCGGTCACCGTGTCGTCGGGTTGGACGGCGAGCGCGGCCCGCACCCGTGCGCAGCCGCTCAGCAGACCGGCCGCGAGCAGCACGACGAGCAACAGCGCAGGGAGGATGCGGCGACGGCCCGGGGTCGTGGCCGGCGTCGTCACCGGGGACGGGACCGGGGAGCGCACCCGCTCATCGTGCCATCCCGGTCAGGCGGCGGGCCGGGGGTCCGTCGGTGCGGGGTCCAACGGCAGGGTGCGGCCGAGTACCGCGAACGGACGGGTGTCGCCGGTGAACCGGTGCTCGCGCAGCACGTCGCGGAAACCGAGCCTGCGGTAGAGCCGCCACGCCCGGCCGGGCGCGGCGGCGCCGTACTCGGGGGTCGACAGCAGTACGTGGGAGCGGTCGGCGTGTGCCAGCAGCATGCGCAGCAGGCTCTCGCCGAGCCCGGAGCCCTGCGCGTCCGGGCGCACGTGCAGCTCGGTGAGCTCGAAGTAGTCGGTGATCCAGCTCGGGTCGGCGCCGGGAGTGCTGCGCACACCCCGCCGGACCTCCTCGTACCACCACTGGCCCGGCCCGCCGGGGTAGCCGTAGGCGATGCCGAGCAGCGCCTCGGTGTCGTCGACCCAGCCGACCGCGCGCCAGCCCGGTCGGCGGACGTGGTCGAGCCACAGCGCCCGCCGTTGCCGCGCGGTGCTGGGCGGGTAGCCCATCGCCGACACGTAGACCTGCAGCGCCTCGTCGAGGCGGCCGGCGAGGTCCTCTGGCCCGAGCGCGATGAGACGGCGGGCAGGTGCCGTTGTCACGTCCACCATCTCACCACGCCGACGGGGAGCGGGCACGGCTCAGCCCGACTTGGGCACGACGTGGGTCCGACTTGACTCCGGGCCGGCGGCATGGCCTACTGGAGTCATCGAACATCCGTTCGATCATCACGCCCGGCGGGCGGGTGGGGGAAGCGCCGGCCCGCCGGGTCGTGTCACCGGAGTTCCGGGGAGGGGATGTGCTGGCCGTGGACGGGTTTGCGCGCATGTTCGGATCGCGGGAGCCGGCCTCGATCCAGGTCCGCTACCAGGACGGGGAGCCGGTCGAGTTCGAACGCCGGCCGCTGCGTCGTGGCTCGCGGTTCCTCGTCACCGACGTCCGCCGCCGGTGGATCGAGAGCTCGCCGTGGCCGTTCCCGTCGCCCGAGCCGATCGGTGGCGACCAGCTGCGCTGCTGGCACGTCGTCGCCAGGGTGGCCGACGACCCAGGGGCCGATCCGCGCGAGTTCGTGTTGCGGATGCGGTCCGGGCCCGGGGTGTGGGACCTCGTCCGGGTCCGTGAATGACCAGCCCCGATCTACCGGCTCGAGTCTCCGGGAGGAGCGCACCATGACCGTCACCGACCACCGTCCTGCCACGCAGTCCCCGTCCACGGCGCGGGTGCCGGCGCCGCGCCGAGCGCCGGTGTCGCCGCCGGTCTCGCCTCCGGTGTCGCGCAGCGCGCTGGCCCTCCTGCGGCAGGCCGCCGAAGGGCTCGCCGAGGCGCAGCGCGATGCCGCTCCGCTGGTGCGCTACCCCGCCGCCTACCTGGCCGCGCTGCGCGCGGGTGCCGCCGTGCTCGCGGTGCGGGCGGCGCCGGCCGGTCCGTCGGGCCGCCGCCGCGGCAGCCGCAATGTCTGGCAGCTCCTGGCCGAGGTGGCGCCGGAGCTGGGGGAGTGGGCAGCGTTCTTCGCCGCGTGCTCGTCCACCCGGGCTGCAGCCGAGGCGGGCATCGCCCGGCTCGTCGGCCGTCGGGAGGCCGACGACCTGCTCCGTCAATCCGAGGAGTTCGTCGCGCTCGTGCGCACCATGCTCACGCGGTAGCTGCCGGTGATCAGTGCGTGGGGGGTGGGGCGGCGAGCTCCGCGCGCCGCGCCGAACGCAGCAGCCGGCCCAGCAGCCCCGTGAAGATCGCGGAGATCTCCCGGGCGCCCGGGGTGTCCCACCGCTGGATGGGCAGGCAGGCGCCCTGGGCCTGCTGCACGGCCGAGCGGTCGGGCAGCACACCCGTGAACACGAGCGGGCCGAAGAGCTCGCGCAGCTCGTCGATACGGAAGGCGTGCTCGGTGTTGCGCGGCCGCACCCGGTTGATCAGCACCCCGAGCGGCCGCAGGTCGGAGTTGCTCCGGGCCCGCTCGGCCTGCACCGCGTCGAACGCGCGCTGCACCCCCGACACCGCGAACATCGTGGGATCGGTCACCAGTACGGCGCGGTCGGCGGCAGCCAGCGCGCTGCGCGTGAGCTGCCCGAGCGAAGGCGGGCAGTCGATGATGACGAGCCGGTAGGGCTCGCCGATGCCTCCGTCGGAGCCCTCGAGCCGCTCCAGCGCCAGGCGCACCCTGGTCAGCTGGGTGCCGGTGGGGTCGGGATGGTTGTGCCGCTCGCTCTGCTCGGCGCCGACGAGCACGTCGAGGCCCTCGCCCCAGCCACTGGGCGCGATCGCGCGGCGCAGCACCGAAGGGCGGGGATCGTCGAGCACATCGGCCACGGTGGCGGCCGTCGGGCCGACGTCGAGCGCGATAGTGGCGTTGGCCTGCGGATCAAGGTCGACGACCAGGGCGGACACGCCGTGTTGCTGGGCGGCGCCGGCGAGACCGAGCGCAACAGTCGTCTTTCCTACACCGCCCTTGAGGCTCAACGTGGCGACCACCAGCACCTCGTCAACGTACTCTGTGCTTGATTTGTCGCGCCTGCGGCGCTCCGGCTCGCGGCCCCTGTGAGTCGGTGACTTGCTCCTCCGGTGCTCGCGCCCGCGTCGTTCCTCCGGGGCGCTGCGCGCCTCCCCCGCAAGTCACCGACGGGCCGCGAGCGGTGGTTGCACTGCAAGGTGCTGGTGTGTCGCGCGCTCCGCGTTGTCCGGTGATGGCGCGCCGGGGCGGAGTCGACCGTGTCCTAGGCTGCCGCTGTGCAGGCAGGTGATCGTGCCGGAGGCGGCCAGGTGTTCCGCGCGGTCGCGGCCGAGGTGGCCGCCGCGCAGGGCCGCTCGCCCGGCGCAGCGCCCGCGGTGCTCGACGTCGGCGGTGGTAGCGGTGCGTGGGCCGTGCCGCTGGCGCGGCTCGGATGTGCCGTCACGGTCGTCGACCACAGCCCGAACGCGTTGGCCGCCCTGCAGCGCCGCGCCCGCGAGGCCGGAGTGGCGGAGCTCGTCACCGCGGTGCAGGGCGACGTGGACGCGCTCGCGGAGGTCGCTCCGCCCGGTGGTGCCGACCTGGTGCTCGGGCACGGCCTGTTGGAAGTCGTCGACGACGCGGTCGCGGCGGTCGGAGCGCTCGCTGCGGCGAGCAGGCCGGGCGGCGCGGTGTCGGTGCTCGTCACCGGGCGGCTCGCCGCGGTGCTCGCCCGCACGATCGCCGGACGGCTCGCCGAGGCGCTGGCGCTGCTGACCGACCCCGACGGCCGGCTCGGCGAGCGCGACGGCGTGCGCCGCCGCCTCGACGCCGGCCCGCTGCGCACGTTGCTCACGGACGGCGGTCTGGATGTGGAGTTGCTCCAGGGCGACGGCGTGCTGGAGAGCTGGGTGCCGGGTTCGGCCCGCGACGACGGTCCGGCGACAGCAGGTCTGCTCACCGATCTCGAGGCGCTCGGTGCGGGCGAGCCCGGATTGCTGGCCGTCGCCCCCCGGCTACACGCGCTGGCGCGACGGCCCGCCAGT
>Ga0307513_10006533_pt1 | contig 15228 bp, 14 predicted proteins | sample 15_EM_MG_FD_202174 | JGI IMG/M metagenome (GOLD analysis project Ga0307513, IMG submission 202174) | Populus trichocarpa ectomycorrhiza microbial communities from riparian zone in the Pacific Northwest, United States - 15_EM | ecosystem: Host-associated > Plants > Roots > Unclassified | place... | reverse complement strand
CACTTCGGTCCAGAAGCGCTCGTCGCGAACGGCATCGGTCGTGCACAGGCCGACGTGGCTGAACCCGGTGATGCCGGCGTCGCGCGACGGGAAGAACCGCTGGCCGCTGTGGTCGGGCCGCACGACGAGATCGATGCTGTTGCCGGTCGGGTCCTGGAAGTTCACGAAGGCCTGCGTGCGCCGCTGCTCGCAAAGATCGGCAGTGCCGTGCCGCACCTCCACGCCCGCATCGACGAGCGCCGATGCCGCGCGCTCGAGCTCGGCCGACGAGCGCAGCTCGAAGCCCACCGTGTGGTCGGCCGGGTCTCCTTCGAACAGCACCAGCGTGTGGTCGCGGTCGTCGCTGCGAAAGTACAGCGCGCCGGCTTCGCTGCGGGCGAGTTCGAGGCCGAGGATCTCGACCGCGTAGCGGCGCGCGCCGGCGAGATCGCGCGTGCCGAGTCGAACGTAGCGGATGTCATGCAGGTTGATCACGGGGCGCCTCCGAGGCCCCCAAGGGGCGGCCACCATTGGCACTGTAGGCAGCAGGCTGGTATCCTGGAAATCATTAGATCGGATTCGCGATATGCGCATGCGTCATGTCAAGGATGGTCGGGCAAGCCACCTCGACCTGAACCTGCTGGAGCTGTTCGACAGCATCTGGCGAACGCGCAACCTCACGGCCAGCGGCGCCGCGCTCGGCTTGTCGCAGCCGGCCGTGAGCCGCGGGCTGGCGCGGCTGCGGGAAACCTACGACGACACGCTGTTCCTGCGCCAGCAGCGCGGCGTGCAACCCACGCCGTTCGCCGAACGGCTGGCCGAGCCCGTGGCCGCGGCACTGGCCATCGTCCGCGCCACGATCGACAAACCCATGTTCGCGCCGCAGACGGACCCGCGCAGCTTCCGCATCGCGCTGAGCGACATCGGTGAGCGCTATTTCATGCCGCGGCTTGCGGCCTGGCTGGCGACGAACGCGCCCGCGGTCACCGTCGAGACGGCCAACCCTTCGCAGGCCGACCTGAACGCAGGCTTGTCGACGGGCAGCATCGACCTCGCCGTCGGGTTTGTCTCCGCACTCGGCAAGCAGGTCCACCAGCAGCGCCTGTTTCGCGAGCGCTTCGTCTACATCGCGCGCCAGGGACACCCCAGCGTGCGCGGCCGGCTGGTGACCGCGCAACTGCGGGCCTTGCCGCATGTGGTGGGCAACCCCGCGGGCACGCTGCACGCGGCGGCGGTCGAGAAGGTCTTGACCAGTTCACGCGTGCGCGCGGCGATCGCGCTGCGCGTGTGCAGCTTCCTGTCGATCGGGCCGATCGTCGGCGCCAGCGACCTGCTGGCCGTCGTCCCCAGCAACCTGGCCACGCTGGTGAGCGGCCATGTCGGGCTGCAACTCATCGCGCCGCCGGTGCGCTTTCCGGGCTTCGACGTCAGCATGGTCTGGCACCAACGCCTGCACAAGGAGCCGGGCAACCTGTGGCTGCGCTCGGTGTTCCAGTCGCTCTTCGCCGGCGAGTCGACGCGGTAGCTGCGTGCCATTTGCCGGCTGCATAACAAGAATTCGATCTTGTCATTTCAGGAATGTCGCCGCGCCGCCTAGAGTCCGGTCGCAGGAGACAAGACATGACAAACCGCCGCGCCTTTCTGAAGACATGCGCGTATGCCGGTGCCGGCCCGCTGGTCGCTGCGATGGCCGTGCCGGCCGTTGCGGCAGTTCAGGCCGCCTTCCCGACCCGGCCCGTTCGCGTGACGACGCCTTTCCCGGCCGGCGCCGGCCCGGATGCCGTGCTGCGCCTCATCGGCGAGCAGTTGGGAAGGCGATGGGGGCAGCCCGTCATCATCGACAACAAGCCGGGCGGCAGCGGGTTCATCGCGTATGGAGCTTTCCGTCAGACCGCTACCGATGGGCACGAGCTGATCCAGCTCGACAGCAACCACGTCACCACGCATCCGCACACCTTCAGCAAGCTGCCCTACAACGTCGAGCGCGACTTCACCGCCATCGCGATGCTGCTGCGCACGCCGTTCTTCGTTGCGGTGGCGGCCGACAGCCCGTTCAAGTCCCTGGACGACATCGTCAACGCCGCGCGCGTGAAGCCCGATGCCGTGACCTACGGCTCCTGGTCCAACGGCAGCCCCGGGCACATCGGCGCGTTGCGTCTGCAGTCGCTGAAGGGCATTCAGATGCTGCACGTCGCCTACCGCGACTTCGGCGCCCTGTACGCGGCGGTGGCCAACCAGGAGGTCGACTGGGCGCTGGCCAGCGCCGCCAGCGCGGGCGCGCTGGAGCGCTCGGGGCGCATCCGGTTCCTGGCATTGGCCGCGGGGCAGCGCGACCCGCTGTACCCCAACGTGCCCGCCACCGCTGAACTGCCGGCCCTGCGAGGGTTCGAGGTCAGCGCCTGGGCCGGTCTCTTCGGTCCGAAGGCGATGCCGCCTGCCGTGCGAAGCCAGATCGCGGCCGATGTGTCCGCCGCCATGGCCCAGCCCGATGTGGTGGAGCGCTACCGCACGCTGGGCTACGAGATGCCGAAGCTGACGCCCGCAGGCTTCGACGAAGTGATCCGCCGCGAGACACTGGCCTGGGCCGACGTCATCAAGGCTGCGAACCTGAAACTCGATTGATTTGAAGCGTCGTCGTTCCATGGCCTGACACGGCTTGCGCAGGCTCGCCGGCAATCACGAGCAGCACCTCGGCATCGTCGTCGCCGACAGACGCAATCCTGTGTGGAACGGCTGCTTTCCGGGCCTGCCCGGCGTGCCCACGTTCAAGGAGCTGGGCTTGAACGAGGTCAACGACCCGGCCTGGTAGGGCGTCGTCGCCCCGGCCAAGACCCCGGCGGTGAATCCATGTCGGCACCGACGAAACGCACATCCTCTGGCAGCAAGGCCGGGCGGATGAAGATGAAGTAGAGGCCCAGGCCCAGCAGCCAAACGCCGCAGGCGATGAAAGGCCAAGCAGCGAGGCCACGATGCGCTGGGCGTTCCACCTTCATTCCACCTTCAACGTGCGAAGCCGCAGCGCGTTGCCGATGACGCTGACCGACGACAAAGCCATCGCCGCAGCAGCGACCACCGGAGAAAGCAGCAACCCGAAGAACGGATACAGCACGCCAGCCGCAAGAGGGATTCCAGCCGTGTTGTAGGCAAAGCTGAGGAAGAGGTTTTGCCGGATGTTCCGCATCGTCGCTCGCGAAAGAGTCCGAGCGCGAACGATGCCCATGAGGTCGCCCTTCAGCAGCGTGATGCCGGCACTTTCCATTGCGACGTCGGTGCCCGTGCCCATCGCGACCCCTACGGTGGCTTGTGCAAGCGCCGGGGCGTCATTGACCCCGTCGCCCGCCATCGCGACAACTCGGCCTTCAGCCTGGAGGCGCTTGACCACAGCTGCCTTGTCTCCAGGAAACACCTCGGCTATCACTTCGTCGATGCCAAGTTCCCGGCCCACTGCTTCGGCTGTCGTCTTGCCGTCACCCGTAAGCATCACCACGCGCACACCTGCTGCCTGCAGCTCTTTCAGGGCCTGCCGCGTGGTCGCCTTGATGGGGTCGGCAATCGCCACGAACCCAGCCAGCTTGCCGCCAACGCCGACGAAGATGACCGTTGCCGCCTTCTGACGCTGCCCTTCGGCTGCCTCGGACAGGCTGGCGCTGTCGATGGAGTGCTCCGTCAGGAACTTGGCGCTTCCCGAGACGATGACCTGGCCCTCCACCGTGCCGACGACGCCTTTGCCGACAGGGGAGTCGAAGTCCGAAACCTGGACGAGCGGAAGCTTGCGTTCCTGCGCGTCCATCACGATGGCCATCGCCAATGGATGCTCGCTGGCACGCTCGACGCTTGCGAGCTTCTGCAGGACGTCGTCTGCCGTGAACCCAGACGCCGGCTCGATGTGCACGACCTTCGGGCGCCCCTCGGTCAACGTCCCTGTCTTGTCGACAACGAGCGTGTCGACCTTTTCCATCTTCTCCAGCGCCGAGGCATCCCGGATGAGGACGCCGTGCTGTGCACCTTTGCCGACTCCCACCATGATGGACATTGGCGTCGCAAGGCCCAACGCGCAAGGGCACGCGATGATGAGCACTGCGACCGAGGTAATGAGCGCATAGCTGAACGCAGGGGTCGGGCCCCACACCATCCAGGCGATGAAGGTCAGGGCGGCAACCAGGATGACCACAGGCACGAACCAGCCCGCAACCTGGTCTGCCATCCGCTGGATGGGTGCGCGACTGCGTTGGGCTGCCGCCACCATGTGGACGATTTGCGAGAGCAGCGTGTCGGCCCCGACCTTCTCGGCGCGCATGACAAAGCCGCCGGTCTGGTTCATCGTGCCTGCCGTGACCTTCGACCCGACAGCTTTGGCCACCGGGATGGGCTCGCCGGTGACCATCGACTCGTCGACATTGCCTTTGCCCTCGGTCAGTTCGCCGTCCACCGGCACTTTCTCTCCGGGACGCACGCGCAGGAGGTTGCCGACTTGGATGGCATCGACCTGAACCGTTGCGTCGGAACCGTCCGCGTTCACCTTGACCGCTGTCTTGGGCGCCAAGCCCAGAAGCGCCTTGATTGCGCCCGATGTCTTCTCGCGCGCGCGGAGCTCAAGGACCTGGCCCAGGAGCACCAGCACTGTGATGACGGCAGCGGCCTCGAAGTAGACCGCGACAGCGCCGCCCTCATCTCGTAGTACAGGTGGGAACAGGCCAGATGCCAAGGTCGCAACGATGCTGTAGAGCCATGCTGCACCGGTCCCCAGGGCGATGAGCGAGAACATGTTCAGGCTCCGGTTCTTCACCGATGCCACGGCTCGCGTGAAGAAGGGCCCTCCCGCCCACAGCACCACCGGCGTGCCCACGAGCAGCTGTATCCAGTTGGACGTCTGCTGCGCGACCAGGTGGTGGATGTTGAAGAGATGGCCGCCCATCTCCAGGGCGAAGACCGGAACCGTGAGTGCCGTGCCAATCCAGAAGCGCCGCGTCATGTCCCGGAGCTCGGGACTCTCTCCTTGTTCCGCCGTTGCCACGACCGGCTCCAATGCCATGCCGCAGATGGGGCAGTTGCCTGGACCCATCTGGCGCACCTGGGGATGCATCGGGCAGGTGTATTCGACCTGGCTCTCGTTGCCCTCGGGTGCTGGTCTGGCCGCCGCTGACGCGTGTTGGGCGTGCCCGTGGTGTGCGCCCTTCATCACGGTGCCGTCCGGCATCACATGGGTGCCGTCGGCGGCAGCGTGAGAATGCTCATGCCCGGCCACCGAAGCGACCTCACCGCCGGCGCGGTGATGTGAATGGTCGTGAGTCGTGCTGGAAGTGTTCGGCATCGCGCTCTCCTGTTCTCGTCGGCCAAGCAGGCCCAGCATAGCCAGAACAAAGCCCGCTCCCACCATAAGGGTGGGCCTTCCCGGCGCTCGAGCCGGTACTTCAAGGTCACTCCAATGCCGTGGACAAGCGCGCCGCCACCGGCGTTGCAGGAGCCTTGGCCGGTGCCTTGGTGGCCGCAACCGGCGCAGAGGCTCCTGGCGGGTGGTGAGCCGCGTGGTCTTGGTCTGTCGCGGTTTGGGCCAGAGCGCTGGCGGAGAGGGTCGCCAGAACAGCGAGCACGGCAATGAGGCGCATATTCAACTCCTTGTTTCGCCCTAGCGTCGCAGAAGCAGGCAAACAAGACTTGATGCACATCAATATCGGAACTGATGCCTCAGGTGGACAACTTGATCGAGGTCAGCGCACTTGCGTCAAGCTGCCTTCCATACGCAGAAAACCCAATTCCGCCGTGGTGTAGAAGGTGCGCGATGTTCCTGCTCCGAAGTCATCGACGTGGACGACCGTCCCCTTGTCGGCTTCCTGCCACGACAACGCGAAGAGCCCGGGTGCGAGTTCGACGGCCGCGTACTGGACTTCAGCCGTGGCACCGGCGTACTCGCCCTCGGTCACCTCGTAGCGCATCGTGTGGCCGTCCTCGGCGTAGGCGTTGAGTACCGTCATCGCCGGGCCATACTGGATTTGGAACGTATGGCCGACGAAGGGTTGGCGTGTGGGTGTGGTGGGGGGTGTGGTGGATCGGTTCATGTTCGCTCCCTTCAATCCCAGGCCGGCGCCAGACCGTCCGGGCTGGTCAGGCGTTCGCCGCGATCCAGTGCCGCGATGCGTGCCATGTCGTTCTCGCTCAAATGCAGTTGCGCTGCCAGCAGATTGCTCGCCAGGTTCTCGCGCTTCGTCGACGAAGGAATCACCGCATATCCCAGCTGCATCGCCCAGGCGAGCACCACTTGTGCCGGCGTGGCGTGGTGCGCCACGGCGATCGACTGGATCACGGAGTCTCGCAGGGCTTTGCCGTAGGCCAGCGTCATGTAGGAGGTGACGTGGATGCCCTGGCTCTTCGCAAACTCGACGACCTTGCGGTTCTGCAGGAAGGGGTGGAGCTCGATCTGATTCGTCGCGATCTCGCCGGCCCCTGCCGCGGCGATCGCCTCCTTCATCAGAGCGACGTTGAAGTTGGAAACGCCGATCCGCGCCGTCAAGCCCTGCGTCTTGGCCTCGACGAGTGCGGCCATGTATTCCGCCACCGGCACTGCGCCGCCGGGCGAAGGCCAATGGATCAGCGTCAGGTCCACCTGGTCGGTGCGCAGCTTCGCCAGGCTGTCCTTCAGGCTCGGCACGAGTTTGCCGTGACCCAGGTTGTCGGTCCAGATCTTGGTCGTGAGGAACAAGTCCCGCCGCGGCAGGCCGCTTTCTGCAATGGCCTGACCCACCGCTGCTTCGTTGCCGTAGATCTGCGCCGTGTCGATGGCGTGGTAGCCCACGTCGAGGCCGTTACGCACCGAGTCGATGACGACCTGGCCCTGCAGGCGGAATGTGCCAAGCTCCAAGGCGGGAATGGTGGTGCTGTTCATGATGAATCCTTTGCTGACGGAAAAGAAGAGTGGAGCGCGGCTCATGGGTACGCCGGCCGATGGGGTGAAATGTGAAGCCGCAACCTTTGCGAAAACAGCCCGTCATGAGCAAAATGCCATTGACCGCGAATCAACAATGAAAACCACGCTCGATGAACTGCTGGCGCTGCGCACCGTGGTCGACAGCGGCTCCCCGCTGCAGGACTCGACCTTGCGGGCGCGCCCGCTGGGCAGCAGCTCCCTGCGCGTGGTGGCGAGCCCGGCTTACCTGAAGGAGCGCGGGCGGGTGAAGAGCGTGGCGCAGCTGCTCGGGCACCACACGCTGCTGGGCTTCGGCCAGCCGGAATCGCTGAACCACTGGCCGCTGCGCGGGCCGCACGGCGACCGCCTGCACATCGCGCCGGCCGTCAAGGCTTCCAGCGGCGAGACGCTGCGGCAGCTGGTGTTGAATGGCGCGGGGCTGGCGTGCCTCGCGGATTTCATGACTGCCGAGGACCGGCGCCGCGGCGACCTGGTGCAGGTGCTGCCGCGCGATACGGTGGAGGTGCTGCAGCCTATCCATGCGGTGTACTACCGCAACACGCAGCTTTCGTCGCGCATCGCATGCTTCCTGGACTTCCTCGGCGAGCGCATGGCCGCCATGCCGTGGGCCGCGCTGCCGCGCAAGCCGGCCGCCAAGGCATGATGAAGACGCCACAGGGGGCGCACCATGGACATCAAGCAGCTTCAGTTGCTGACGGATATCGTCGAAGCGGGCAGCCTGAGCAAGGTCTGCGCCGCGCGGGGCATCGCGCAGTCGGCCTTGAGCAAGCACATCGCCTCGCTCGAGCGCGACTTCGGCGCCAAGCTGTTCTACCGGACGGGCCGCGGCGTGATCCTCACCGAGTACGGCCGGTCGATGCTGCCGCGCGTCAAATCGCTGCTCGGCGAGTTCGAGCAGCTGAGGTCCGAGATCCGCGACAGGGCCGGCGTGCCGAGCGGCCCGGTCAAGCTGGCGGTGCAGGCCTCCATCACCCACTTCCTCGTCGGCCCGCTCTTCAAGAAGATGAGGAGCGATTTCCCGCAGATCGAGCTGCGCATGATGGAGGGCTTCTCCGGCAGCATCGAGGAAGCCCTGGCCAATGGCCGTGCCGACATCGGCGTGCTCGCGCGCTATGGCGGCCGCATGCACAAGACGGACGAGGAGCTCGCGACGGCGGAACTGTACCTGGTCGGCGCCGCGGGCGACCCGATGGTGGGCCGGCCCGAGATCCAGTTCGACGATGTGGTGGGCCTGCCGCTGGTGCTGCCCGGTGCGCCTGACGGGCTGCGCCTGACGCTCGCCGAAGCGGCCCGCAAGCTCGGCCTGAAGCTCAACGTCGAGATCGAGGTCGACTCCCTCACCGCCATGCGCGAGATCGTGGCCAGCGGCGCCGCCTACACCATCCTCACACGGCAGGCGGTGGAGGTCGACCTCGCGCTCAAGCGCGTGCAGGCCAGCCGGCTGGTGGAGCCGGCGCTGACGCGCACGCTGATCCTGGCCACCGGCGCGCAACGGCCGCTCACGCATGCTGGCCGCACCGTGCTGGACGTGATTCGCAAGCTGATGCGCTGCCTGCAAGCCGTGCCCGGCCCGGCGAAGCCGGCGCCGAAGAGGAGGGCGCCACGCCGCGCGGCCGCCGGCTCAAGCTGACAGGGCCTCGTGCATGGCGGTGCCGCGCGCGCCGCCGTTCGCGTGCTGCTGCAGCAGGTCCAGCGCCACATCGACGATCATGTCTTCCTGCCCGCCCACCATGCGGCGCCGGCCCAGCTCCACCAGGATGTCCACGGTCTTCAGGCCGTACTTTTGCGCGGCCCCCTCGGCATGGCGCAGGAAGCTGGAGTAGACGCCGGCGTAGCCGAGCGCCAGGGTCTCGCGGTCCACGCGCACCGGGCGGTCCTGCAGTGGCCGCACCAGGTCGTCGGCGGCATCCATCAGGCGGAACAGGTCGCAGCCATGCTTCCAGCCCAGCCGTTCGGCGGCCGCGATGAAGACTTCCAGCGGCGCGTTGCCGGCCCCCGCGCCCATGCCCGCCAGGCTCGCGTCCACGCGGTCGCAACCTTCCTCCACGGCGACGATGGAGTTCGCCACGCCCAGGGACAGGTTGTGGTGCGCGTGGATGCCGGTTTGTGTTGCGGGCTCGAGCACCTCCTTGAACGCGCGAAAGCGTTGCCGCACGTCCTCCATGCCCAGCGCGCCGCCGGAGTCCACCACGTAGACGCAACTCGCGCCATAGCTTTCCATCAGCTTCGCCTGCTCGGCCAGCTTGCCCGGCGTGGTCATGTGGCTCATCATCAGGAAACCGACCGGGTCCATGCCCAGTTCGCGCGCGGTCTCCAGGTGCTGCCGGCTCACGTCCGCTTCCGTGCAGTGCGTGGCCACGCGCACGATGCGCGCGCCGGCGGCGTAGGCCTCCTTCAGGTCATGCACCGTGCCAATGCCCGGCAGCAGCAGCGTGGCGATCTTCGCGTGCTTCACGACACTGGCCACCGCTTCGATCCACTCCACGTCGGTATGGGCGCCGAAGCCGTAGTTGAAGCTGGAGCCCTGCAGGCCGTCGCCATGCGCGACCTCGATGGAATCGACCCGGGCTTCGTCCAGCGCCTGCGCGATGCTGCGCACATGGTCCAGGCTGTATTGGTGGCGGATGGCGTGGCTGCCGTCGCGCAGCGTCACGTCCGAGATGTAGATCTTGTTCAATCGGTTCTCCTTACAGGGCCGCCAGGGCCGGCGGGGTGGGGATTTGCGCGGCGCCGAGCAGGCGCTGCGCCATCCGCTCTGCCGTGGCCAGCGCGGCGCTGGTCATGATGTCCAGGTTGCCCGCGTAGGCGGGCAGGTAGTGCGCCGCGCCCTCGACCTCCAGCAGCGCGGTGGTCTTGAGCCCGCTGAGGCGGCCGACGCCCGGCACGTTGAGGCCCTGCACGTGGTCGAACTGCAGCGCCTGCTTCAGCCGGTAGCCGGGCACGTAGCGCTGCACCTGCTCCACCATCTTGCGGATGGACTCCGCAATGTCTTCCTCCCGCGCGGGTTCGCTCAGCGTGTAGACCGTGTCGCGCATCATCAGCGGCGGCTCGGCCGGGTTCAGCACGATGATGGCCTTGCCGCGCCCGGCGCCGCCGACCTGCGCTATCGCCCGCGACGTGGTCTCGGTGAACTCGTCGATGTTGGCCCGCGTCCCCGGCCCGGCCGAGCGGCTGGAGATGCTGGCGACGATCTCGCCGTAGTGCACGCGCGCGACCCGCGCGACCGCGGCGACGATCGGGATGGTCGCCTGCCCGCCGCAGGTCACCATGTTGACGTTGAGTGCGTCCAGGTGGGTGTCGCCGTTGACCACCGGCACGCAGTAGGGGCCGATGGCGGCCGGCGTCAGGTCCACCATGCGCAGCGCGGGCTTCAGTGCGCGCAGCATGCGGTCGTTGCTGATGTGAGCGGTGGCGCTGGTGGCGTCGAAGACAAAGTCGATGTCCTTGAAGACCGGCAGGCGGGTCAGGCCTTCGGCGCCTTCGTGGGTGGTGGCCACGCCCAGCCTTGCGGCGCGTGCCAGCCCTTCGGAGCCCGGGTCGATTCCGACCATCGCCGCCAGCTCGATATGGCGGCCGTGGCGGAGGATCTTGATCATCAGGTCGGTGCCGATGTTGCCGCTGCCGATGATGGCGGCTTTCAGTTTGCGCTGTTGCATGGGTTCTCCTGTCTAGATTGCGGCGAAGACCGTGCGCAAGGTGCCCAGGCCTGCGATGTGCGTTTGCAGCACGTCGCCAGGCAACACGGGCACCATGGGGCCGAGCGCGCCGGTCATGATGACGTCGCCCGCCTTCAGCGGGCGGCCGACTTCGATCATCTTCCGGGCCAGCCAGAGCGCCGCGTTGAGCGGGTGCCCCAGGCAGGCCGCGCCAACGCCCAGCGAGACGACTTCACCTCGCCGCTCCATGACCATGCCGCACAGGCGCAGGTCGAGCTGCTCCAGCTTGCGCGGCTCGGTGCCCAGCGCATAGAGGCCGGAGGATGCGTTGTCGGCCACGGTGTCGAGCAGGCGGATGTCCCAATTCCTGATGCGGCTGCCGACGATTTCCACCGCTGGCAGCACATAGGCCACCGCCGACACCAGGCCGGAGAAGGTGATGTCGGCGTCGCTGATGTCCTTCTCGAGGATGACCGCGATCTCGGCCTCCGCCCTGGCCTGCAGGACCCGGCCCGGCGCCACGGCCTCGTCGGGCGCGAGTTCCATGTCGGCGAACAGCATGCCGAAGTCCGGCGAGTCCACGCCCAGTTGCTGCTGCACGGTCTTCGATGTCAGGCCGACCTTGCGGCCGACGAGGCGCCGCCCTTCCTCCAGCGCGTGCCGCGTGTTGAATTCCTGGATCAGGTAGGCGGCTTCAACGTCGCCTGCTTCAATGTCGTTGCGGACCGGGTCGATCGGGACGCCGTCCGCGGCGGCCTTGCGCAGCGCTGCCGCGATCCGTGCCAGGTTGGCCAGCCGCAGTTCATCGTTTGCCATCGTGTTGCTTTCCCTCGCTCAGGAGGACAGGGTTGGAGAAAACCGGGCTACTTGCCAAGAAAGCCGATGGAGAACCAGGGCACGGCCGCCACCATCACGGTGCCCACCAGCAGCGAGCCCATGTAGAGCCAGATCGGCCGGATGCCTTCATTCGGGTGGATGCGGCTGATCGCGCATGCCGCGTAGTAGCCGACGCCGAAGGGCGGCGCGAACAGCCCAATGCCCATCGACAGCACGACGACCATCGCGTAGTGCACGTCGTGGATGCCGAGCTGCTTCGCGATCGGAAAGAGCAGCGGGCCGAACAGCACGATGGCCGGAATGCCCTCCAGGACGCTGCCCAGGATCACGAAGGCCACGATCGACACGGCCATGAAGCCCGCCGCGCCGCCAGGAATCCGCGACATCAAGGCGGCCAGGTCGCGCGAGAAGCCCGACTGCGTCAGCGCCCAGGCCATGCCGGTGGCCGCGCCGATGATGAGCAGGATGGCGCCGGAGAGGGCGGCCGTGTCCACCAGCGCGGGCCAGATGCGCTTCAGGTCGAACTGCCGGTAGACGAGCAGGCCCACCAGGACGGAGTAGACGATGCCGATGGTGGAGACTTCCGTCGCCGTCGCGACGCCTTCGACAACCGCCGCCCGGATCACGAAGGGCAGCGCGAGCGCGGGCAGTGCCACCAGCAAGCTCTTGCCCACCGGGCCCCAGGTCACGCGCGCCACGGCCTGCCCGCCGGCGCCCCGGGCCTGCCACCACACGACGACCCCGAGCATCACCGCGAGCACCACGCCCGGCAGCAAGCCGCCGGTGAACAGGTCGGCGATGGAGATGCCCGTCACCGAGCCGATGGTGATGAGCACCAGGCTCGGCGGAATGGTCTCGGTCTGGGCGCCGGTGGCGGCCAGCAGCGCGAGCATGTCGCCGTCCTTGGCGCCGCGCTTTTTCATCTCGGGGAAGAGGACCGGGGCCACGGCGGCCATGTCGGCGGCCTTCGAGCCCGAGATGCCCGACACCAGGTACATCGCGCCGAGCAGCACGTAGGACAAGCCGCCTCTCACATGCCCGAGCAGGTTGGACAGGAACTGCACCATCGCATGCGCCATCGACGTCATCTCGATGAGCAGGCCGAGGAACACGAACAGCGGCACCGACAGCAGGATGAGGTGGGACATGCCCTCGTCCATGCGCCCGATCACGACGATGGTGGGCGTGTTCGTCGCAAGGGCCAGGTAGCCGAAGGTCGCCATGCCGAAGGAAAAGGCGATCGGCACGCCGGCGAAGACCAGCCCGCCGACGATGAGGACGAAGAAGATCACGAGATTGACGTTGCCCAGGCCTTGGAGCAGCGGCTGCAGCGCGACCATGCCGGCGACCAGCGCCGCCGAGGCCAGCACGGCCGCCGCCGCCGTCTTGCGGTCGGCCGTGGACAGCAGGCGTATCAGCGCCACGGCCAGCATCAGCACGATGCCGGCCGGCAGGGCCGCCGCCCGCCAGGCTTGCGAGATGTCCAGCGCCGGCATGGTCACCATGGCTTCCTCGCTGGCGAACTCATAGGCCGGGTGGGCGACCAGGATCAGGTAGGTCAGCGACGCGACCACGGCGATCAGCTCGAGGAAGCTGCGCGCCCTGGGCGGCGCGATGTCGACCACCGCCGTCATGCGCATGTGGCCGCCCCGCCGCAGCGCGATCGCGGCGCCCAGCATCGCCAGCCATACGAAGAGGACCGACGCCAGCTCGTCGGCCCAGACGATGGGCTGGTGCAGCACGTAGCGGCTTGCGACGCCGGCAAACAGCACGCAGATCTCGGTGATGACCAGCAGCGCGGCCGGGACTTCGGTGACGTAGCCCAGCGCGCGGTCCGCCCAGCCGAGCAGGCCCGGCGTGAGGGCGGGCGCCGGGGCGCCGGCGCGAGGTGTGTCCATGATGTCAGCGTTTGCGGAAGCGGTATGTGCGGCCATGGCGAGGCACTTACTGGATGGCCGGCAGGCCAAGCACGTTGGCGCCGATCTCGGGATCGACGAACCGCTCGAGGCGCGCCGGATGCAGCACGATGGTGACTTCGCAGGAGCCGGTGCCCACGGTCAGGCCCAGCACGTGGCCGCCGCTGCCGACGAAGGTGCCGTCGGTGACGATGCCGTGGGTGTGGATCGAGGGCTTGCCCTCTTTCCAGGCGATGGTGCCGGTCATGTTCGCCATCTCGACGTTGCGCAAGGTCTTGGGGTCGAACTGCTTCTTCGCGAAGTCGTAGAAGCCGAACGTGGCCTCCTGCATGAAGCCGATGCCGACGAAGCTGGCGCTCGGGATCTTCTCGGCGATGGCGATCTGCTCCAGGTGCGCCAGCACGTTGTCGCCGCGCCGCAGGACCATCAGATAGCCCGTGGGCGTCTTGGTGTACTTGCCCTTGAGGTCCTGCGCGGCGGCGGGGCGCGTCATCGAAGCCGCGGCGAGAAAGGCCAGCAGGCAGGTGGCGATGAGCGAGGAAATTTTCTTGTGCATGCTTGTCTCCAGTTTTTCTAAGAAGAAGGCGTGCCCCTCCATGGCTTGCGGCCCAGGGGCCGCATGCAGCGAAAAGGCGGAAGCGAAAGGGGGTGGTCAGGCCAGCGAGCCGGCGTACTTCTCGAGCAGCGTCCAGGCCTCGGGACCGAACTTCTTCTGCCAGTCCTTGTAGAAGCCGGTCTTGCTCAGCGCCGCGCGGAACGGTGCGAGGTCGGGCGCGTTGAAGCTCATGCCGCGGCCCTTGAGGTCTTCGCGCAGCTTGGTGTTGAGCGCATCGATCGCCACGCGCTGCTTCACGGCGTGGGCATCGAAGGTCCGCGACGCGAGCTGCCTCAGCTCCTCCGGCAAGGCGTTCCAGGTGCGGCCGTTGGCCACCAGCCAGAAGCCGTCCCAGACATGCGAGGTCAGCGAGCAGTACTTCTGCACTTCGTAGAGCTTCTGCGTCTCCAGGATGGTGAGCGGGTTCTCCTGCCCGTCGACAACCTTGGTCTGCAAGGCGGTGTAGGTTTCCGCCATGTTGATGCCGGCCGGGGCTGCGCCGAAGGCCTTGAACAGGGACGTGAGCGCCGGGCTCAAAGGCACGCGGATCTTGAAGCCGTTGAGGTCTTCGGGCTTGACGATCTGGCGGCTGCTGCTCGTCACCTGGCGGAAGCCGTGGTCCCAGATCTTCGCCTGCGGCACCAGGTTGGCTTTGGCGAAGGCGACGCGGATGTGCGCGCCGAGATCGCCGTCCATCGCCTTCCAGACCTGCTCGTAACCCGGAAAGGCAAAGCCCACGCCGCTGATGGAAGCCACGGGGACCAGCGTGCCCCAGATCAGGCCGGCCGTGCTGACGAAGTCGATGGCGCCCGAGCGGACCTGGGAAATCATGTCGGTGTCGCTGCCCAGCTGGCTGTTGGCGAACACCTCGATGTTCAGCCGGCCCTTGGATTCCTTGGCGATCTCCGCGCAGGCGGCCTGCAGGCCGAGCGTCGTGGGATGCGTCGGCGCGAGGGCGATGCCCAGCTTGTAGTTGAAGTTCTGCGCGCGAGCCAGGCCCGGGAGCATGAGGCCCGGCGCCGCCACGGCAGCGCCGGCCACGGCCATGCGCCCGACAGCGCCGCGCCGCGCGATGTTGATCTTTTCATTCATGATGTCTTGTCTCCAGTGGTTGACTCTGTCAGCTCTTGCGGCTGCTCAGGTATTTCGAGAAGGCCCTTGCGCCGTCCCAGTCCTGGATCAGCGTGAGCCTGCGTTTGAGGAAGAGCCCATCGGCCACCCGTTCGGCAAAGGCCTCGAAGGTGTTGGTCGGGTCGTCGATTTCAAAGACGAAGTACACCTTGGCTTCCTCGTTGGACAGCCAGGGCCCGGCCAGCAGCTTCA
>Ga0307513_10006532_pt1 | contig 15229 bp, 12 predicted proteins | sample 15_EM_MG_FD_202174 | JGI IMG/M metagenome (GOLD analysis project Ga0307513, IMG submission 202174) | Populus trichocarpa ectomycorrhiza microbial communities from riparian zone in the Pacific Northwest, United States - 15_EM | ecosystem: Host-associated > Plants > Roots > Unclassified | place... | reverse complement strand
TCCGCGTGGGTCGATCCTGATCTGTCCGACGACCCGCGCCACAAGCTGCTCACGCCGCGGCTCGCGCTCAGCCACCGCACCGGCCTGCCCAACTGGCGGCGCGAGACCGGCGGCGTCCTGACCTTCCGCGAGCCGCCCGGCCAGGCGTTTGGTTACTCCGGCGAGGGCTTCGAGTACGTCGCCCGCTTCGTCGAGCACAAGCTCAACCTGCCGTTCGAGACCCTGGCCCAGACCCTGGTCCTCGATCCCGCGGGGATGAAGGAGACCTCGTACACCCACCGCGACTGGTTCACCGGCCGCGTCGCGAGCCCGACCGACGCCGCGGGCAAGTCTCTCGAGCCGGTCTTCGCGACCTCGCCCTTCGCCTCGGATCTCGTGTACGCGACCGCGCGCGACTATGCCCGCTTCCTGATCAGCGTGCTCCACCACGACGGCCTCACCGCCGAGCTCGCCGCCGAGCGCCAGCACATCCAGCTCAGCCGCAAGCCCGCGCTGTGCCCCGCCCCACCGCCCGCCTGCCCGCGCGACCTCGGCATCGGCCTCGCGTGGGAGGTCTACGAGATCGGCGACGAGTCGTTCCTGTTCCACACCGGCAAGGACGCCGGCGTCTTCACGCTCGGCTACGTCAACCTCAACACCCGCAGCGGCACGGTGATCTTCACCAACAGCGACCACGGCGCCGAGCTCGTGCTGCCGATCCTGGATCGCCTCGCCGCGGATCCGGCGTTCGTCGCCGTGCTGCGCAAGTTCAAGGGGTAGCGTCGGGGCTGCTGCGCGCGTGCGCGGCTTCAGGAGACCGCAAGGTCGCATGTCCATGCTGGGACCGAGGAGCAATCCATGAAGTCCCGACTCGCCACGCTGGCCATCCTGATCTCCGCCTGCGGTGGCACGCCTGCTACGCCGCCCGATGCCTCGGCCCCACCGGACAGTCCGCAGGATCATCCGCCATCACCGGATGGTCCGCCGCCACCGGACGCTGCGGCGGTCGATCCGCTGGGCTGCAACCCGATGACCGGGCTCACGACCTCGCTTCGGGTGTGGGCGTACGACGAGGATCTGCGCAGCCGGAACCTCCGCGCGCCGGCGCTGACGCCGGAAATCCAGCGCCAGCTGCGATCAGGTGGCACGCGCGCGTCCGCGCCGGGCGTGCTGATCACCCGGGTCGCCGTGCACGGACCGTGCGCGATCGCGCTGAGCCGGCGGTCGGACGGCACCGCCGGGCCAGCGCCGCCCTACGGCACCGTGATGATCCACGCGGGCATCACCGCGCTCGCGCTGTCGATCCTGGTCGTGCTCGTCATGCACCCGTTCGTGCGGCGGATCCGTCGGCTCGCCGCCGCCGCGGCCGGCGGAGCCGCCACCTACACCACGACGGTCGACGACGGCGATGACGAGCTCGGCGACCTGGATCGCGCGATGTTCGCCGCCTCGCGCCGGAGCTGTGCCGAGCTCGCCACGCAGCACGACCAACGCCGCACGCTCGAGACCCTCATCCGCCACACGGCCCACGACGTCGGGACCCCGCTGGCGATCCTGTACGGCCAGCTCGACGACCTCGGCCGGCAGGCCGAGCGCGGCGGTGGCGATGCCGCGACGATCGTGCGCGCGCGCGCCGAGCTCGAGCACCTCGCCGGCGTGGTCGCGAACCTCGCGACGCTGGCGGGCGCCGGCGCGCTCGAGAGCCGGCGCTGCGCCGTCGACCTTCGCGACCTGGTCGCGCGCGTGGTGGATCGCCATCGAGCCTTCGCCGCGGCGCACGACCGGCAGCTCGAGCACGCCGTGCCCGCCGACCCGGTGCCGGTGTTGCTCGAGCCCGTCTCTGTGCAACGCGCGCTCGGCAACCTGATCGAGAACGCGATCGCGTATGGCCGGGTCGGCGGCTACGTCGCCGTCGTGCTCGAGCTCCGCGGCGGCGGCTTCGTGCTGCGCGTGCTCGATGACGGCGACGCGCTGACCGAGCCCGATCTCGCCGCGATCCAGCGCGGCGAGCGTGGCACGCTCGGCCACGCCCGGCGGCCTCATGGCTCCGGTCTCGGCATTGCGATCGTGCGCGCTGTGGTCGCCAGCCACGGCTACGCGCTCGTGCTCGATCGGGCCGCCGACGGCGGCCTGGAGGTTCGGATCCGTGGCGAGCTCCGCGCGGAGCCGCGCCGCAAGCTCTCGGCGGCGGCTACGCCGGCAGCGTCGCCACGGTCAGCGTCGCCAGCCGCGAGGCGCTGGAGATCACGTTCATCTCGACGATGCGGTCGTCGACGATCGTCAGCGCGAGCACCATCCGAAGGCGGCCGTTGGGCGCGATGACCACGCCGACGGAGCCATCGATCAGCGCGGCCCGGGCCGTGCGGGCGCCGCCGCGCGAGCAAATCGGGATCATCCACGGTCACATCCTTGCGTTGCCATTCGTCATAGCACTGACGAAGCAAGCCGCCGCGATGTGACCGCGCGCGGCCATTTCCCCAAAGCCACGGAGAATCGACATGTTGAAAGCACGCATGAACAACCCGGCGATGCTCGTTCCCGACGCGATGAAGGCCATGCTCGCGCTCGCCGGCTCGGTCCAGAAGGCGCTGCCCGCCAAGCTCCTGCAGCTCTGTCACCTGCGCGCCAGCCAGATCAACGGCTGCGGCGTCTGCGTCGACATGGCCACGCGCCACGTCAACGAGGGCGGCGAGACCGCGCAGCGCCTGATCGCGGTCAGCGCGTGGCGCGATACGCCGTACTTCACCGACGCCGAGCGCGCCGCGCTCGCGCTGACCGAGGCGCTCACGCGGATCAGCGATCGCGCGGATCCCGTGCCCGACGACGTCTGGGCCGAAGCCGCGCGCCACCACGACGAAGCGACGCTCGCCGCGCTGGTCATCGAGATCGCGATGACGAACATGTGGAACCGGCTGAACGTCGCGACCCGGCAGATCGCCGGCGCGCAGTCCTGGTGAGGCTGCGCCCGCGCGGCGCGGATCAGACGTTCGCGGCGCACCCGGGGGCCATCAGGCTCCCGGATTCGCCGCCGCGCGGGCGCTTGGCGGCTCACGCGTCATCGGCAGCGTGCGGATCCGCTCTCCGGTCAACGCGAACGCCGCGTTCAGGATCGCCGGCGCGACCGGCGGCACGCCCGGCTCGCCGACGCCGCCCGGCGGGCCATCGCTCGGCACCAGGTCGATGTGGATCCGGCGCGGCGCCTCGCCGATCCGCACCAGCGGGTAGTCGCGAAAGTTCTGCTGCTCGACGGCGCCGCGCTTGACGGTGATCGCGCCGTGCAGCGCGACGGTCATGCCGAACATCACCGCGCCCTCGAGCTGCGCGCGCACGCGGTCGGCGTTGACGATCGTCCCGCAGTCCGCCGCGACCCAGACCTCCTCGACGCGCAGCTCGCCGCGCGCGCCCTTGGCGACCTGCGCGACCACGGCGATGTAACTCAGGAAGCTGCGGTGCACGGCGAGGCCGAACGGTCGGCCGGCCTTGCGCGCCGCGTCCCAGCCCGCCGCCTGGGTCACGCGATCGATCACGCGGTGGTAGCGCGCGATCTCGATCGGGTGCTGGGTCAGCGACGCGCCGTAGTTGCGCAGCTTCTCGACCCCGAGCTCCGCGGTCGTCACGCTGCGCTTGGCGCCGAGCACGGCGAGCACCATGTCGCGCGGATCGCGCCGGGTCGCGGTGGCGAGCTCGTCGATGAACGACTGCACCGCGAACGCCTGCTGGATGTTGTTGACCGAGCGCATCCAGCCGATCCGCACGTGCTGCGGCGCCACGCCGGTCTGCACCGAAACGTGGGGCACCGCGAGCGGCAGATCGAGCACGCCCTGGCCGAGCTCGCCGGCGCTCGGCCGCACCACCGACGCGTCGAACGTCGCGCTGATCGACGGATACGCGATCCGGTGGCGCCACGCCTGCACGCCGCCCGCGGCGTCGAGCCCGGCCGCGAGCGCCTGCGCGCTGTGGGTGTGAAAGTACGCGTGGCGGATCTCGTCGTCGCGCGTCCACTGCACGCGCACCGGCGCCTGCGCCGCCTTGGCGAGCAGCGCCGCCTCGACGACGTAGTCCGGGATCGACTTGCGGCCGAACCCGCCGCCGAGGAAGGTCACGTGGATCGTCACGTTGGCCTTCGGGATGCCGAGCGCCTTGGCGACCTCGTCCTGCGCGGTCTGCGGATCCTGCGTGCAGGTCCAGATCTCGCAGCGGTCACCGTCGATCCGGGCGAGCGCCGCCGGCGGCTCCATCGGCGCGTGCACGAGGTACGGCACGACGTACTCGGCCTGCACGACGCGCGTCGCCCCCGCCAGCGCGCGCTCGGCGTCGCCCACGCTGCGCACGACCTCGCCCGGCGCGCGCACCGCGGCGAGCAGCTCGCGCGTGTAGCGCTCGGAGTCGTGATCCCCGTTGGGCCCGGCGTCCCACGTGACGTCGAGCGCCGCGCGGCCGCGCATCGCGGCGTACGTGTGATCGGCGATCACCGCGACGCCGCCCAGCGGCTGCGCCCCGGCCGGCGGCACCGGCACCGGCAAGCGCACGATCTGGCGCACCCCGCGCACCGCCCGCGCGCGGCGATCGTCGAGCGTGGCGACCTTGCCGAACACCGTCGGTGGATGCGCGATCACCGCGGTCAGCATGCCGGGCACGACGACGTCGGCGCCGTACGCCGCCTTGCCGGTGACGTACTCGACCCCGTCGCGCAGCGGCAGCTCGCCGCCGAGGTGCGCGAGCTCGGACGTCGGCCGCAGGCTCGCCGTCTTGGGCACCGGCAGCGCCGCCGCCGCGACGACCAGCGCGCCGAAGCCGAGCGACTTCCGGGTCTTTGGATCGTGGATCGCGTCGTCGTGCGCGACCAGCCGGGCCGCCGGGACGCGCCAGCGCGCCGCCGCCGCCGCGGTCAACAGCGTGCGCGCGACCGCGGCGACCTGGCGCATCGGCTCGAAGAAGTTGCGGATGCTGGTCGAGCCGTCGGTGTTCTGATCGCCGTAGCGCTCGTCGCCGTCGCCCTGGACGACGTGGATCTTCGCCGGGTCGGCGCCGAGCTCGTCGGCGAGCAGCACCGGCAGCGAGCTGCGGATGCCCTGCCCCATCTCCGAGCGGTGGCACACGATCGTGACCAGCCCGTCGACGCCGATCTGGATGAACGGGTTGGGCGCGAACACCGCCGGCACCGCGGCGTCCGCGATCCGCCAGCCCAGCGCCAGGCCGGCGCTCGCGGCGCCGAGCCCGACGAGGAAGCCGCGCCGCGTGACCTCGATGCTCACGACCCCGCCGCCTTGCGCACCGCCGCGCGGATCCGGATATACGTCCCGCACCGGCACAGGTTGCCGGCCAGCGAGTGATCGATGTCGGCGTCGCTCGGCCGCGGGTTCTCGGCGAGCAGCGCCGCCGCCGACATGATCTGGCCGGCCTGGCAGAACCCGCACTGCGGCACGCCGAGCTCGACCCACGCGCGCTGCAGCGGATGCTCGCCCGCCGGCGACAGCCCCTCGATCGTCGTGACCGCGTGGCCCGCCGCGCGCCGGATCGGCGTCACGCACGCGCGCACCGCGCGGCCGTCGAGGTGCACGGTGCACGCGCCGCACAGCGCCTCGCCACAGCCGTACTTCGTGCCGGTCAGGCCGAGCAGGTCGCGCAGCACCCAGAGGAGCGGCATGTCTTCGTCGGCGTCGACCTCACGCGCGACGCCGTTGACGGTCAGCTTGATCATGGCTTGTCCTCGCTGGGGCACACGGCGCCGGTGTCGATCCAGGCCTGAAACAGCGCCGCGAGCTCGGCCTGGCTGCCCGGCGCCGGCGCGCGATCGGCGCCCGGCCGCCAGCCCCACGCGACCAGGGGGTCGTGCGCGAGGTGATCGTGGATCTGCGCGAGCGTGCGCTGGCCGTTGCGCGCCGGATCCTTGAGCTGCGTGCAGATCGCCGCCGCCGACTTGCCGAGCCAGACCATCTCGCGCGGTGCGAGGTGCCAGTCGGGCGCGCCCGGCACGCGCGCGAGCTCGGCGTTGCGATCCTGGTGGCACGTCGTGCAGCCCAGCGCCGGGATGCCGCGGTTGTCGGCGCCGCGCAGCACCGGCGGATCGTGGGGCGCGTGGCGGTCGCCCTGGCGCGGCGTGTCGTCGGACGGGTGGCAGTTCACGCAGCGCGCGTGGGTCAGCACGCGGCCGGCCTCGACGAAGATCGCCTGCGAGCGCCGGGCGCGATCCGCGATCCCCGCGAACTGCGCGGGCGCGAGCAGCGCGCCAGCCGCGGCCTGCGGTGGCGGCTGGGCCGGCGGATGGCTGCCGCCCGAACAGGCCACGCCGGCTACCAGCGAGATCGCGAACCACAGCGCGCGTTGCACGGGCCGCAGTATGTCACTCCAGGCCTCGCGTGAAACAAGTCAGTAACGCTTCCTCCACAGCAGATCGAGGCCGTTGTAGCCGCGATCCCCGACGGTGCCTTCGAGCATCAGCCGCCGCGTCATCCAGTACTCGAGGTTGCCTTCGCTGGCGTTCTCGTCGGGCCGCTGCGACAGGTGCTGGCGGTACGCGAGGAACAGCGTGTGGGTGACCCACGTACCAACGGTGACCGCGGCGCTGCTGGTCGCCGTCGCCGTCTCGTAGCGCAGCACGTCGATGTCGATCGGCAGCGCCTTCTTGACGTAGCCGCCGAGCTTGTTGGCCACGAACGACGTCCCCGCGCCGGCGACCTTCTGCGTCGCCGAGCTGTTCTCCGGATCGCCGCCCGGATCTCCGCCGAGCAGGAAGCCGAGCAGCTGCCCCTGCGAGTAGTTTCCCGGATCACTGGACATGATCAGCTCGGGCGCGCTCACCCGACCGCGGACCTGCGTGATCGTCGTGACCTCGGGGAAGTCGTGCGTGATGCGGACGTCGAGCAGCGGATCGATCGAGCCATCGAAGCTCACCGCCGCGCGCTCGACGTAGTAGCGATGGCCGAACAGATCGAGATCGCCGCGATCCGCCGCGATCGTGCCGACCAGGCCGATCGACTCGCCGTCGGCGCGCATCTCGAGCTTGCCCTTGACCAGGCCGCGGAACTCCTCGGACTCGATGCGGGTCGAGTGCAGCGCGATCTGGACCAGGAAGATCGGGTTGGTCGGCACCTCCTTATCCATCGGCCGGCGCGTGACCTTCTTGCCGTTGGCGAACGTCATGTCGGTCGGCGCGCCGGTCGGCTTGAGCGCCTCGCCGCGGTTCGACGGCACCGTGACGAAGCCGTTGTCGACCACGAGGTCGGCCTTCCACTGGTTCTGGGTGCGCGTCAGGGTCGCCGTGACGTCGGCGCTGATCTGCGGCTCGACCGAGCCGATCAGCGAGATCTTGCGCAGCGTGAGCTTGGCGTTGCCGCCGTTGGGCGCGGCGCCGTCGAGCGCGATCGCGCCGGACATCTTCACGGTGCCCTGGCCCATCTTGCCGTCGACCGCGATCTGGATCTGGTTGCTCGCGATCACCGCGTCGATCTTCGCGCGCCGCAGCGTGCCGACCTGGGGCGCGATCGGGATGCGGGCGTCGAGCAGGTGGACCTCGCCGGCCAGCTTCGTGGTCCGGAGATCGAGGCCTTTCATGGTCAGGTTCGCGTCGAGCGTGCCGCGCGCGCCGCCCGCCGGCCCTGGCAGGAACGCGAGCAGCGGGACGAGATCGAACTTGGTCGCCTGGATCGACACCGTGCCATCGGCCAGCGCCGCGGGCCGGGCCTCGCCCACGATCTTGAGCTTGCCGCCCTGCGACTCGGTGCCGTCGAGGTCGAGCTTGGCGACCGTGCCGTCCCAGCTGCCGTCGATCGTCAGCTTCTCGACCCGGCGGATCGGCTTGTTGCCGGCGCCCGGCGGCACCGTGATGCCGGTCGCGACCACGTGGGCCTCGACCGTGGGCGCGCCGATCGTCCCGGCGAGGGTGACCTTGCCTTCGATCACGCCGCCGGTGACCTCGGTGCGCCCGAACACCGCGAGCAGCGCGACCGCCTGGGTCTGGGTGAGCGTCAGCGTCGCCGCGAGCGGCGTCGCCGCGATGCCCCGGGTCGGCGAGCGCTGGCGGTCCATCAGGTCCGGCAGTGACAGCGGCAGCTTGCCCTCGAGCACGAGCAGCGGCGACTTCTGGGTCGCGACCTGCAGCGTGACCTGGGTGTCCTGGTCGTCGACCGAGGCGGCGAGGTGGACATCGAGCGGCAGCGCGATCGGCGCGCCGCGCAGCCCGGTGACGTCGAGCTTCGCCTCGAGCGTCTGCGCCGCGGCGCCCAGCTCGACCGCCAGGTTGACCTTCGCGCGCACCTCGCTGACGATGCCCAGCCGATCGAGCATCGCCGGATCGACCTGGATGTTTTCGGCGTGCACCGTGGCGCCTTTGAGCGCGGCGCGCCCGAGCTGCGCCCACGCCGCCGGATCGAACTGGCGCGCCGGCACCTCGAGCAGGGCCTGGGCCTGGATCTGGCCGATGCCCTCGGCGGTCACGGTCAGCGTCGGCTGCACCTCGTTCGCCGAGGGCTGCGCCAGATCGAGCACCGCGCTGACGCCGGTCAGCCCGCGCAGCGCCGGCGCCTCGAGGTTCTTGGCCTCGATCCGCCCGCCGATCGTCGTCGCCGAGAGCTGGAGGTCGCCGTCGACGCGGCCGCCGTACACGCCCTCGAGCCCGGCGAGCTCGGCCGCCTTGCGGAGCTCGACGCCCTGGAGCGTCAGCTGGCCGGTGCGGATCGCGTCGCGGCCGAGCCGCTTCCACGCGGCGGGATCCTCGACCCGCGCCGGCGCCTGGACATCGAGCGCGAGCTTCATGCTGCCGAGCCCCAAGCTGGCGGCGTCGACCGCGACGGTCAGCTGGTCGCCGTGCAGCGCGATCCGCGCGTGGCTGTCGAGCATCGCGGTCTTGGGATCGAGCGCGATGCCGGTGCCGTCGAGCTTGACCTCGCCGTCCCACTTCGCGCGCGTCCGCGTGACCGCGACGTGGGCGTCGACCTTGCCGTGGTACTGGCTCGAGATCGTCTCGAGCGCGATGCCGGTGGCATCGACGTTGGCGACCAGGTCGCCCATGCCGCGGCCGGCCCGATCGTAGCTCGCCGCGACGGCCAGCGAGCCCATCGTGCCCGCGCTCTTGAGGTCGCGCACGACGATGCGCTCGGGTCCGATCTCGACGTGCCCCGAGCGCCCCGTCCACTCCGAGCCGTTTCCGGCGCGCACGTGGTGGCTGACCAGCTCGACCTCGACGGTCTTGCGCCCGGCGTCCGCGGGCGGCGTCACCAGCAAATCAGCGTCCACCAGCCATGGGTTCTGCTTGGGGTGCGAGCGGAGCTGGACGGCGACCTTGCCATCCGCGCGATCCGTGGCGTCGATCGTGACCGCGCCGAGCGCCAGCTCGCCGCGCACCAGGTCGATGATCTGGATGTGCGCCGTGCCGTACGGCCGGTTGGGGAGCTTGCCGGCGTCGAGCGTGACATGCAGCGACGCGACCGACAGGTCCTGCATCCGCAGGTGGCGGCCCTCGACCGTGCCCTGCACCGCGAGGCTCAGCTTCGGCTTGATCTGCCCGCTCGCCCGCAGGTTGGCCTTGAGCGTGCCGCGCACCGGTGCCCGGCCGCCCGACGCGCGCTTCGGATCCGCGGTCGTCGCGACCAGCGTCGTGTCCTCGATCGCGAGCAGCTCGCCGACCGTGTGCACCGTGGTCTTGATCTTCGCGGTCACGCCGTTGCCCTCGGCGTCGATCACCGCCTTGACGCGCTCGCCCGCCGAGGTCATGCCGATCGTGAACGCCGTCCGCGGCACGTCGGCGACCTCGGCCCAGCCCTTGATCGTCGCGGTCGCGATCGGCAGCGACGCCGCGCCGCCCGGCCGGACATCGAACACCACCGTCGCGGCGCCGGTGCCGACCAGCTTGCCGCCCGTCAGCTTGGTCAGCTCGAGCGTGCCGGTCGCCAGCTCGCCGCGCGCGTGCTTGCCCTCGACGTCGGCCGCGCCGTCGAACCGGATCGACGTCTGGTCGATCCGGCCGATCACCGCGAGCTCGGTCCACGCCTGACCCTCGATCGGCCGCGCGGTGACGCGCACCGCGACGTCGGCCGGCAGGTGCAGCGCCGGCACCAGGCGCTCGACCGCCGCCGCCGTGGCGTCGACGAACAGCGTGCCGCCGATCGCAGGCGGCTTGCCCGCGACCGCGGTCGCCATCGTGACCTGGCTGCCGATCACCGTGACGTCGCCGGCCCGCGCGACCAGCACCGGCAGGGTCAGGCCGCGGTCGTCGCGGTGCAGCGCCGTCCGCACCATCAGCGGCGCCGAGCCGCGCTCGCGCCACGCGCCGGTCAGCTCGACCGCGGCGTCGAGCGGGCCGTCGTGCGGCATGCTCGCGCGCGCGTCGATCGACAGGCCATCGAAGTTCATCACCTCGCTGCCGGTGTCGAGCCGGACGTGCGCGCGGCGCAGCTCGATGCGCGGCAGCCCCACGCTCCACGTCGACTTCGAGTCCGACGGCACCATCAGGTTGGCGATCTGCATCCCGCCGCTGGCGTCGCGTCGCAGGTCGACGTCGACCTCGTCGGCGAGCACGCCGAGCACGCGCGCCTGGTGCGACAGCAGCGGCAGGATGCCGACCGCGACCTTGAGCGTCTTGATGGTGATCGCCGGCTTCTTGTCGGGGCCGTTGATCACGACGTCGTGCACGGTCATCTCGGTGAACGGGCTGCCGTCGATCCGGCCGAGCGACGCGCCGCCGGTGAACATGCCGTCGAGGATCGCCTCGACCTGCTCGCGGATGATCCGGCGGCCCCAGTCGGTGTGCACGGCGATCAGCGCCGCGCCGACCACGACGACGATCAGGCCGACCACGCCGAGCGTGCCGCGCAGGATCCAGCGCCAGCCGCGCCAGCGCGCTCGCGGCGCCGACATCAGAACGCCTCCCCGATCGTGAGGTGATAGGCGTAGTGCGAGTCGGGATCGGGGTTGTCGCCGCCGGTGCGATTGAGCCGGTAGCCGAAGTCGAGCCGCACCGGCCCGACGATGGTCTGCACGCGCAGGCCCAGGCCGATCGCCCAGTGCAGGTTCATGACGTCGAGGTCGCCCGGCGTCTCGGTGACGTCGCCGCCGTCGAGGAACACCACGCCGCCGAGCGGCATGTCGCGGATCTTGGTGATCGGGATGCGCGCCTCGACGCTGGTGTCGATCAGGCCGCCGCCGCCGTACGGCACGCGCTGGAAGGCCTTGGCCTCCTCGATCTCGCCGTTCGCGCCGATCGGCTTGCCCGGAATGAACGGCGACAGCTTGCGCTCGGAGAACCCGCGCTGGCTGATCGAGCCGCCGCCGAAGAACCGCTCGGTCGCCGGGATGTCGCCGAAGATGCCGCCGAACCGGCCGTGCAGCGCGAGCACCGCGCCGCCGACGTACAGCGGGACGTAGCCGCGCAGGTCCGGCACGACCTCGAAGTAGTCGAGCTGGCCGCCCGCGAGCTTGGTGCCCTCGGACACCCGGAGCTCGGCGTACGCCCCCAGCTTGGGCTCGATCGGGTGGTCGCGCAGGTCGAGCACGAGGCTCTGCTGGTACGCGGCGATCCGCTGGTCATCGTCGAGGATCCGGATGCGCTTCATGTCGGCGATCGGGATCACCGTGTTCTGATGGCTGAACGAGACCTGCTGGATGCCCCAGCCGACGCGGAGCTTGAGCCGGTCGGTGCCGAGCGGGGTCTCGAAGCCGACGCTCGCGAGCGGGCCGGAGTTGGTGTACGCCTCGACGGTGAGGTAGTTGTAGCCGACCTGGGCGTCCGCGGTCGTGTAGGTCCAGAACAGGTCCTTGCGCTCGAGCTTGGTGACCGCGCGGATCCGCGGCTCGGCCCCGCCCTCGCCGACGCGCTGGAACGCATAGGCGGGGCGCAGATCGACGGTCACGGTGTCGAGCGGGAACGGCCAGCCCGCGATGACGTAGCCGGCGCGGCCGCGCACCTCGTAGACCGTGGGCTCGAGGCCGACGCCGCCGCCGAGCCGGATCTCGTGACGCGCGCCCTCGGACACCGCGACCTCGACGCCGACCTCCGAGTTGCCGGTCTTGTCGGGCTGGACGCGCACGGTGGAGAACCGGCCGAAGCCATAGAGGTTGCGCTGGGTCTGCGTGATCGCCGACTGCGAGTAGACCTGGCCGGACTTGAACGTGATGCGGTCCTGCACCGCCTCGGCGAGATCGCCGGTCACGCCGACGACCTTGACCTTGCCGAACGTGCAGCGCGGCCCGGTCACGTAGGCCAGCTCGATGACCGCGGTGTGGTTGGCGCGATCGGCGACCACGCTGGCGTTGAGCACCGCGTGGGCATAGCCGGCGTCCTGGGCCACCGCGAGCAAGAACGGCTTGGCGAGGTCGTACTTCTCGTAGTCGAACGGCGCGCCGTCCTTGATCGGCATCTGCGCGACGACCTTGGCGACCGGGACGTCGTCGGGCAGACCGGTGACGACGATCCGGGTCTTGGCGCGCACGCCTTCTTCGACCGTGTAGGTCACGGTGGTGTCGTCGCCCTTGCGCTCGGTCTTGGCGCGCACGTCGACGTCGAGGTAGCCGTGGCGCAGGTACTCGCCGCGGATCCGGTCGGCGTCGACCTGGATCAAGTAGGGGTCGGGCGCGCGTCCGCGCTTCAGGGTGCGGTGCAAGGCGAGCCCAGTGAGCAGAGTCTCGTCACTGAGCCGATGGTTGCCTTCGAAGTCGACCTTCTTGAGCCGCTCCTCGCCCGCCTTGTGTGCCGGAGCGTGTGCGCAGGCCGCGAGGGCCGCGAACACGAGGAGCAGGTAACGCCGTCGCCGCATATTTGCGCACCTCATCGCAAGATCGATACCCGCGCAACTAGATGAAATGCCGACGCGCAAACGTGCGCTGGTGGGACACCCAGGCATGTGCTTCCAGCGCACGGGTCATAGTCGCACACAGCGGGACGGCGCGAGCCCGGACAAATTCACAGGCCGAGATCTAGCGGGACGGATGCGAGTCGTCGCGGTCGCGGGCGGCCTTCTTGCGCAGCGAGTAGACCATCGTGGGGACCGCGAGCAGGACCAGCAGCAGGGCGAGGACCTTGCCGGTGGTGCCGCCCGTGATGAAGATGAAGGCCACCAGCATCGCGAGCATGACCGAGAACAGCGCGGTCAGGCCGACGACGTTGTGCGGGACGCCGTCGGGCTCGCGGTCGAGGTCCTCGGTCGGCGCCAGCTTCGAGTCGTCACGCACCGGGTTGTGCGCCTCGGGCATGACGTACGGCGGAGGGGGAGTCGGTGGAGGCACGGGAAGCATCGCCATGGGGTCACCTTCCTTGTTGACGTTCACCACGTCCTGCGAGGACGGGCGATGACGCGGTAGAGGCCGAGCAGGATCACCGCGCCGACGGCCGAGCCGACGATACCGGGGCCCTCGCCCACGGCGTACCAGCCCAGCGAGTGGCCCAGCATGCCGGCGATGAACGAGCCGGCGACGCCGAGCAGCATGGTGATGAGGATGCCGCCCGGATCCTTGCCCGGCATGACGAGCTTGGCGAGCGCACCTGCGACGAGACCGACGATGAGCGTGATCAACATGGCGGACTTCCTGGTTGAGAGGTGGAGGGGGACCGGGGGTTACTTGCGGGCGAACCGCGCGCGCAGCCTGGCGACGCCGCGCTCGACGATCGGGCGGACGCGGTCGAGCACGGTCTTGCCCTTGGCGATCAGGTCGTCGAGCGAGACGCGCGTCGACGCGGGGCCGCGCTTGGCCCTGCGCTCGGCGCGCTGGGCCTCGATCGGGTTGCGCTCGACGAACGTCTCCGCGTCGCGGGCGGCCGGGTCGACCTTGCCGCCGTCGACGAAGTCACGGAGTTGCTGGTTATAGTGACGCGCGGCGACCCGGTCGCCCTCGCCCTGGTTGGGATCGTGCGGAGTGTTCTCGGGTTTCATGCATGGGGGTACAGCATCTCGCGTGCCACGCATGATTGCGGTCGGTTGCGGGCGCCGGGCCCGTCGAGGCGCGAGCGCTCAGGCCCGACGGGCGGACCCGCGCGTCACGGCTTCGTCTCACGTGAGGCTAAGCGACACGGAAGACCAGCGAGTGGTTGTTCGCAGGCATCGCGATCGTGGCCTGCAAGGTGAGCCCGCGCGCCGCGGCGACCAGCGCGTCGACGTCGCGCACGCCCCAGGACGGATCGCGGGCGCGGAGCGAGCGATCGAACTCGGCGTTGGACGCGGCGGTGAACGCGCCGGCGAACCGGTAGGGCCCGTAGAGGTAGAGCAGCCCGCCGCGCGGTAGCACGCGGACCGCGCCGGCGAACAGGCCGAGCGTCGCGGACCACGGCGAGATGTGGACCATGTTGATGCACACGATGGCGTCGGCGTGCTCGATCGGCCACGCCGCGGCGCTGGCGTCGAGCAGGATCGGCGCGCGCAGGTTGGCGAGCTGTGCGTCGGCGCGCCACGCCGCGATGCTGGCGAGCGCGGCGTCCGATGGATCGCTCGGCTGCCACGTGATCGCCGGGAACGCGGCGGCGAACGCCACGGCGTGCTCGCCGCTGCCGCTGGCGATCTCGAGCACGCTGCCCTGCGCCGGTAGCTCGCGCGCCAGCACTTCTCGGATCGGCTCGCGGTTGCGCGCCGTCGCGGGCGCGTGCTGCTTCGGATCGATCGCCATGGCGGCGGTGTAGCGCGAACCGCGGCGGCGGTGTGGCGATGCGCGCGGAGGTAGGCAGCGCGAGCCGGCACCTCGCGGTACCTGCCGGCCGAGAACGGATCGGCGGTTCGGTGGCGGCTGGAACGTCGACGTACCGGTGCCACGCGATTTCGCGGACATCGCGTGGCGCCGGTCTTGCTGAGTCCTGGAACCAGACAACCTCACGCGACCCGAAAGAAGCTCCCCATGCGCAACCTCATCACGCTCGCTTTGCTTGGCTCCTCGCTCCTCGTCTCTGCCTGCATGAACCGCGATGACTCGCCCGCCGACGACTCCGCCGAGAACGCGATCGACTCCGCCGACGCGACCTCCGCCGAGGGCAACGTCCTGATGGCCGCGGTCGACGGCACCGACAGCTCGGCGTTTGTCGCGGTCAGCGCCGAGACCGCCGCCACGCGGATCGCGGCCAACATCGCGGCGCGCTACCAGCCCGCCGGCTGTGCGACGGTCACGCAGACCGGCGCGACCATCCAGGCGGTCTACAACGACTGCACCGGCCCGCGCGGCCTGCTCCACGTCAGCGGCCAGCTCGATCTCTCGGTCGCCGTGTCGACCACGGGCGCGATCACGGTGCACGGCACCGGCACCAGCCTGAGCGCCAACGGCGCGTCGCTCGACGTCG
>Ga0307513_10006531_pt1 | contig 15231 bp, 8 predicted proteins | sample 15_EM_MG_FD_202174 | JGI IMG/M metagenome (GOLD analysis project Ga0307513, IMG submission 202174) | Populus trichocarpa ectomycorrhiza microbial communities from riparian zone in the Pacific Northwest, United States - 15_EM | ecosystem: Host-associated > Plants > Roots > Unclassified | place... | reverse complement strand
TTACAGTAATACCAAGCTAAAAGAGTTATTAACTAAGTCTTGGTGCTTGTGTTTTACCGCGGGGCTATGCTGCATGTTTTTTTTTTTTAAATCAAATACATAACTCGAGTTATAGACCCATCTGGATCGAATAAGCTTGTTTTATTTTAATAAAATGAAAAAAAATAGAAAACAACAATAGATCGATGGATCTATTTTTTTTTAAAAAAATAATTAGGATAACTTGAGGAAAAACATTTTTTTTAAAGGGAACAAACGATATATCTCAATTCACAACCCATTACATACGGAAGAATAAAACGGCATAAAAAAGGACATAAAAAAATCTTCGTTAACCCGAGTTAGCATGATAAACCCGTAACTCTGGTAATCAGGGTTGAGTCAATCTAGGATATCATGTCAAACATGCGGCCTAAGTCAAGAGATTGGAATAACTCGATAAAAAAATAAAGAGAATTATAAAGTTTTTTTTGTAAAAAAAATAAAATTGTGTTAACTTTTCAATCTTATAACTCAGGTCATTAGACTTGAAGCATCCTATTTGAAAAAAATCATGAAGTCCAATTCTCAATCAATCACATATTGAAGTATGAAATTGAAAAAAGAATTTCAATTATACACAATGATTTTTAAAACAAATCAATTAAAAGAATGAGAATCAAAATTCAAATACTAAATAAAATTTATATTTGATTGAAGGATGAAATTAAAAAAAATAATTTAGTGAAAGAACCCAAAAAAAAATTAAAAGAATAAGGATCCAAAATGACATAAAAAATTAAAAATAAAGTTTTGATTGAAGGGTGAAACTGAAAAGAATAATAACTTTTCCAAAAGGTCCAAGAAAAAAATTAGAAATTAAAAGAATAAGAACTAAATTGAAAAGTATAATATTTGATAAATTGGGATTGAAGGACGAAATAAAAAAAAAATTTCTACAAAAGGACAGAATAAATATTTGAAATAAAAAGAATAAGGACTAAAGTTGAAATACCAACAACAAAGAGGGTCAAGCTGTAATTTTTGAGGGATAAGAAAAAGAAAAAAAAAGGTCAACCAATAACAAACCAGACCACCAATGCCGACACGACCCCTCCATAGAGAAAAGCACACAACGACTCTTCCAACAATATGATGGAATAACATTTTTAGATCCAAAAGGTGCTGCACATGCCATCTAAAGTGTATGCCCCTTCCACAAGTCTCTTAGTGCCTTACACATGCATGTTCTTTTTTTAATTTATGAAATATCAAATTGCCCATGAGATGACTTAGGTTTCCAAGAATCTTAACCTTAAGACCCAACGATAGAATCTTAGAGGAACAAATATAGGAAAATCTAGAAATCAAGAAAACTTGAGCTTATTATTTTTAGATTCTCCTCTAAAAAATCTCTTTAAACCTCATATTTTCTTAAGAACTCTCAAATTTTCAGGCACTATTTTTCTCAAAACTGCTACCAATATCTCTAGAACCCTCATCATTTTCCTCTTTTTTTAACTCTAAAGACTTGGTTCTTACCTATCCAAACAATGACTGACTTGAACAACAACTTGAACTAATATGGACTTTTGGGTTAAAGAGTGTCAATCCTAACCTTTAAACACATGCAAATGAGAATAAAAGACAACCAGGATATGTACGAGAAAGCTAACTCTTTTGCGGTGCTCAATAATAAAATCACTAAGAAAAAAAAGAAAAAACAACACAAAAAACTCTTAAAAATTTTCAATTGGGTCCCTAGTAAGACTTAAAAGTAACCCTTTAATTTCCCAGCCTTTTCAATAGAACCTCCTAATTTATACCAAATTGAGAAATTTGTTTCTTGGTTCTTTAATTCTTTCAATTATAACCTATTTTAATTCAAATATGTACTTAGAGAAAATCATCATGTCCAATTAAAATCTAAAACTTTTGTCTAGTGAACTTAAAAATAATTTGATTATCTTGATTTTAGATGTTTTTGAAAGTATTTTTGGTTGATTTTAAAAATAACTCATTGGTAAAAACAAGTTATAATAGTTACCCTTCTTTATAATATTTACAATACAAAGTTTTATGAAAGGCTTTGTGTAATAAATTTGTAAGAAAATATAATGTTTGTGAAAAAGTTTTGAAAGATTATGAAAATCTAAAGGACTTCACTTGAGAATTTTGAAAATTTTGTCATTTAAAAAGGTGACCTACCTGATGGCTTAAGAATAACTTGCTTGGCCATCATACTAGTTGAATTGAAACTTTTGATGATCAGATGTGATTATTCTTAGTACAAGTTAAATTTTACCACATAATAATTTGTTTGATATTAATTAGTTTGACTTCTCTTAATGGTTTGAACTCCACTGTTGTAAGATCAGTCTTTTAGCACTATTTGAAATTTAGTAACTTAAGATCTACCTTTTGGTACTTTTCATGATGGTTTGAAATTCATCAACACATGATTAGTCTTCTAGAACTGGTTTGAAATCCAATGACTCAAGAACTACCTCTTGGTACTTCTTGTGATGGTTTTAAATTCAATAACTCAAAAACTACCTCTTGGTACTTGGTACTTCTTCTGATGGTTGAAACTCTATCTATACAAGATTAGCTTTTGGTACTGGATTGAACTCCAATGATACAAGCTCAACTTTTTGGTACTGATTTGAAACCCACTAACTCAAGGATAATTTTCTAGTGTTGGTTTGAACTCAACCAATACAGGATCAGCTTCTAGTGTTGCTTTGAACTCTAGTGATGCAAGATCAACTTCCTAGTACTAGTTTGAAATAAAATGATTCAAGAATAGCTTTTGGTGATGGTTTGAACTCCATAGATATAAGGATCATCTTCTAAACAAACTTCTAGTGATGGTCTAAATTCCACCAATGCATGGTCATCTTATAAAAAAAATATGATTTTTGGTGCTACACAATCATAAGGTTGGACCTTTTAATGTAAAATTAAATTAAAAGAAACCTTGTTAGATTTTTGTTGACTTGAGTTTGTTCAAGGCTTGTTAGACTCCACCAAGGATTTTTACCTGTAAAATATCTCCAAAACTTTGCACAATACTATTTAGTCTAGGAGAGATAACATATATATATATATATATATATATATATATATATATATATATTAGAGTATTGCTAGAGTTAAATTTGTTAGAACCTTAATTGGCTAAAAATTATAATGAACCTTACTGGAATCAAGTTTGTTGGAGCCTTATCAGACTCAAATTTGCTAGAGCCTTGTTAGGCTAGAAATAACAATAAACTTTGTTGAGTTTAAACTTGTTAGAATATTAACAAATTTAAATCTGCTAGAGTCTTGCTAAGCTCAAAATCTATTAGAGCCTTGTTGAGCTCAAAATCTGTTTGAGCCTATTGGGCTTTGAATCTCATAGATATTTAGCCTATCATTTTATAAAGTGATGAACTTAAAATGTTTTTTGAAAGCATAGCCATTTTAAAGAGTGACCAACTTAAAGTGATTTTTTGAAAACATACTCATTTGAAGAGATATCAACTCAAAGTAATTCTAAAATTTTATCTTTTTATAGAGCGATCACCTCAAAATGATTTTTGGAAAATTTACTTGTTTTAAAGAGATATCAGCTCACGGTGATTTTGAAATTTTCCTTTTTATAAAGCGATCATCACAAAGTAATTTTGAAAATCTAGTCACTCTAAAGAGCAACAAGCATAGAGAAAATTTCAATGATACATTTTAACTCTGAGAGGGAACACAAATTACACATTTTAAAAGCTCAGTCTTCTTGTTTAATGTCATTTGCATGTTTAATGGTCTTTTGCTATGAAAGAGTCAATAATCAATCATTAGTTTGCTTTAACTGTTTTCAATGCCTTTAATGCTCACTATGGATTTATCCTCTCATGTTCTTCATTATTGATCATTGGATAAGTATAGCTCATATGTCATCTTAACTCATGTTGAATCCACTTTTCAATGCCCTCAAGTTCAGTCTAATGTTATTTATTCATTATTACTCACTTTTCAGCATAATCATAAAGATGCTACCATTTCTTCTTCTCACAAATTATGATGGAATTCTTTAAACTATCATTTATCTATTATCCTCACAATGGATTCCTTCAAACATAAGTGCCCCCAACAAATCTAGATATATTCATTTTTTCAATGGCTATAAAAACATGTTTGCATCATCATCATCATTAGAATTTTTTTATCGCTCATAGATCGCGATGAAGTCCCCCAAATCATTGTTTGATTAATGTTATTTCAATTAGTTTATTTAAATTAAATTACCCCTAAGTTGATCTAAATTTGATCATCTTTCTAGTAGCCATTAAATGGTATAAATACATTGTCTTCATCACAAATTCTTCTAAATGGAGATATTTATAGCTGATAAAGATGTGTTCATATTTCCAGTTGCCATCAAAATCATTCTTACCAAAAAAAATTCAAATTCAATCAATAAGAGTTTTGTTATAGAACATTTTTCTTCAATAGTCATCTTTTTTTATGTTTCAAAACTAAGTCTTAAATTTTAATGATTGTGTTCATGTAAGTTCAATAGTTGAAATAAATCTTTTACATGTAAATTTAAAAGTATTTTTATCAAATGAACATTCATATTTCTTTGGTCAAAAGCCTAAAACATGACATTCAAGTGCTATGCAGCAATGTTTTATTTTATATTGGGAATATGATGAAATGGATATTGGTTGAGAAATAATAGTTATCCTAAAAATTTAGTTATCTTTTAAAAAATGATTGTCTCGAATATATTATCTTGTAAATAAAGTGCTATTTTAGAAAGAAAACGTTGGATTCCAAAATGAGAGGTTTGGCTTGTGAAAGCATCTTGCTTCATGGTGTAGTGATCTTGCTTATTTATTGTTGGAAACTCATGATTTCATGTTATAAAGAATGATTTGCAACCCATAAAAAATTTCTGATTAAGCTTATATTTTTAGATGCTAAAACTTATCAATACAAGCAAACTACTTTTTATCAGAAGGGGCTTTTAAAAGCATGTTATATAGGTTGAGGTTTGGCTTGATATTCATAAAGCTCAAACAATGTTTAAAGGTTTAAAGACATATAATTACTTGTTTATCATGAAGATCTTTTTAGGGTTGTTGCATTGACTTTGTCATTCAAATGATTGATCTCATTTTAATCTCAAATCTTCCAATTGTATCTTATGCTTTTTCCTTGACATTTTTGTCTTTAGTTTTGAATTTTACACCATTATAACGGACACTTTGGAAAGCTTTTTATTTTCAATTTTTTTTTTAATAATTTTCTAGCTCTTTTTTGTAACATTTTTGTCTCTTTCACATTTTTCTTTTTCTTTTTATTTGGAGAATTTCATGTATTGTTTAAAAACTTCTTAAACATGCCTTTAATATAAAGAGTGATCATAGCTTGAGTTATCATTCAAGAAATATTTAATGCTTAAAAATGAACAATAATGGATATAATTTTACTTGTGAATGGTATACCAAATATGGTCTTTTCTCATCTAAAAATCAAACTTGTTTATATTGATTAATTTTAGCCTTATCATCATAAATATAAAAAAAACCATGAGGTTAACCTTAGAAAAGAAATGACATGATATGTGAGATCATGATCTAAATACATGTTATTTATTTAAGAAACCAAATAATTTGATTCCATTTTGGATAGAACTATATTATTTTAATCAAAACTCTTACCGTTGAGGTTTTATGAGAGTGCAAAGGGTATTTTATGGTTCAAAGAAGGTTTGATATAATATTTCACCCTTTTAAGACCTATTATGAGGGGAGGAAACATTTTGAAATCCAAAAGGGAGAGATAAGCCTAAATATACCTTTTATGGTTTATCAGGATTGGAAAACGAGATTTTAGGATTTAAAAGGAAGGATTGTCCTCTAGCATTTGCATGACATGGTTTGTAGGTCTTTAAATGAGTTTTCCATTGTATTTCCAATCATTAAAGAGAATAAAATGTCAAATGTTACTTTCATATAAGTATTTATTGATTTCAAAACTACTATAAGATATAGAAAATGCACATTTCATTAAAAGATGTGATTCAGTCCCAAAACATACTAAAAACAACAAAGTTCTTAAATATATCTAAAATGGATAATATGACTTTGCAAATTTTAAGCATCCATTTTTCAACAGCCATGATTTCTTTGGTTCACCTCGATAAAAGCCAAATTATGCCTCTTTACCCATCCTTTTATAGAACTAGTTGTTTTATCCATGCATCATCAAGATCTCCTCATACCTATGTCATCATTTTCAATAATCCTAAAACCTTTTGTGACCATGCTATATTTACCATTCTTCTCTTCAAGTGAAAATCATCCATATTAAATCATATTGTTAACCTGTTTCTTGAACCCTTAACAATAATCAATGAAATGACCCATAACTCCTGTATGATATCCAAATTTAGCATTTTTATTTGTACTATTTAGAAAAAGATGGTTAGATAGGTTCAAGAGATTTAAGTACTTTTAGATGAGCATTCATAAGGAGTTCGTAAATATTAAGAAGAGGGACTAGAAAGGAAGATAATTGTTTATGGTGTGTTTTTTTTTTTCAACTTAAACCTTATGTACTTTGAGAAGCATGGTGTTCAGGATGAAATAAAGATGGTGAAGGTGATTGACTTTTAGGGTAGAATGTATCATTTTATGGATTGAAAAAGGTGTTTGATGTGGGGAAAATTTGGATGATGTAACCAAGGTTGTAGACCATGTTTATGAATGATATTGACTTGTGAATTCATTTCAGCTGCCTTATCTTCAACCATTTTTCATTGTATCCTTATATATTAGGTCTTCCTGTCTTTTAAAGCCCTGTAAACTCTTTCATCTATAACCATTATATCTAAAAATTATTTTGAGGTATTGTAAATCATATATCCAAAATAAGAAGCTTTGAAAGTATTCATAAAGATAAAGATTATTTTATTTTCAACCAGATGAGGTTTAACTTGAATGGTGAGTCATTGCCACCTTTGAGCATATTTTCTAATAATTTTATCAGCTTTCTTTTCCAGCCTTTATAAATTATTCTGTTAAGGGCTAATTCTAGATTCAACTATAACTGTTTAGTAAAATATATGATCACATCACTTTATTTCTTGATTTTGGTTCTATGAAATCACATGCACCAATCAACAACAAGTCCACCTGAGTTTTCATGAAAGTAATGCATCAACAATTTTTCATCATATATCACCTTAATTATTTTGCTGTAATAGAGCCTCTAGTGAATTATACGACATCGAGATCTGATAATTTTTTTGAATTGTGGCTCCTTGAAGTCTTTAGGAATCATGATATCAGGCACCAAACTTATCTTAACAGCCTCACAAAGACCATAAAAATCTATTTTCTTAATAGCTTATATTCACTCCTTAATCGAATGATATCACCTTGCACTAACTAATTCAATTTTCATTCCAACATGATGGATAGTTTAAGTTTGACATGGTTGAAGTAACTTTAAGAATAAGCTTGTAGTAGTTGGACCTTATGTAATATGGCTGATTTAACAAAAACTAGAGGCTTATTTTTTGTAGGTAGGCATGCTTTGAATTGTAGGACATGGTGCTTCAAGAATGACCTTGAATGATGGAGGGTGAAAATAAAACATCATTATAGTGAGCTAAACTATAGAAATTGAAAGCCTTGTTCTGGATAACAAAGTAGGTTTAAGCAAGCCAGTTATCTGGTTCATTTCTCCTCTTGAGGAATTGATCTAATTCAACCTAAATTTGTGCTCTTTCATTATCCTCAATGTGGGCTTTCAAGTAAAATTATGTTTTCAAAATATCATTTGCATTAATTTGTTCCCTTTTTTTTGTTCTTCTATACAAGCTCAAAATTGACATACATATAAATACTTATAGAAATAAAAATAAATAATTGGATATGAAGTGGTGATAATAAAGGGAGACACCATAAGGAAATGTTATAGCCATTATGTATACCAGGGTAAGTTTACTACTAGTCACAAAAGGTCTCTCATTACTTAGTGATCAACCTCTAGAACTTAGTATGAGGTCTACAAGGTGTGTGAAGCATAGGTCATAACCGTGTCATATCGATATACTAACCAAATCCAAGTTGACAATGAGATGGGAGTTGGTAGTTTTATGAGTCTTACCCAGGTCAATAGTCATTGAGGTACCGCTACACCCTCACCTAACCTAAAGCAAAGAGTGTGTGATCTTAAACACTATTGTACTATATATGGGCATACATCCATATCCAATATAAAAAAGATATAATAAAATATGAATGCTAGGCTGAGAAAATAATACCCAAATTAAACAACAAGTGCATCATGAAAATTAATGATAAAAGACAAGAAATAAGATATACTATCACACCAGATATCATGGCGTCCCACCCTCCTTCATGGAAAGGGGAAAGGTTTTCTCATGTTGAGAAAGGAGAAAAGGTATGATGTTAAAAAAATATCATTACCTAGTATTATGGTTACTATGAAACCCTAATTGGTATTTAGAGTTCTAAAATAAAAGATTGATAATCTTAAAGGAAAAATACTATCAATATAAAGTATCATACCTAAGGTAAGTTGTATTCTTAACTTGTTTGCTATTCCTAATGGTTTGTTATGTCTAACCTGTTAGTGGTCTATCTACATGGTGAGAATGGGTTTACTATAATTGTTTAAACCTTGGGTGGTTGATTAAAGCCTAATCATTCTCTGATCTAGTGGTCTATCTACATGGTGAGAATGGGTTTACTATAATTGTTTAAACCTTGGGTGGTTGATTAAAGCCTAATCATTCTCTGATCTAGTTCATCTTTTGATAATACTTAGTGGATTGAGATGTCTATAGTTGGTGACTCTTGATCATGACATGTGACAAAACCAATGGACTTATAAGTATGCACTTAAACATTCATAATTTCACATAAACTCAAATGAGGACCTTAACATGCATTCACACTTAGTATATAAAAAAATGTACATGCCATCAAAATTTAAAAGCAAGAACAACCATAAAGATGATTGCAATAGGGATAATAAGGTATGCCTAAGTAGCTGGTTGACACTAGTTGAACATGAAAAATAGAAAGGTAACTTTTAGGTTTCTAAGAATCTTAACCTCGAGACATAACACTAAAATCTCAGAGGAAAAAGCCGAGAACAAAGTAGAAACTTAGAAACCAACAAAACCTAAGCTTATTGTTTACGTATTCTCGTCTAGAAAATTTCTTTAAACCTTTTATTTTCTTTAAAATTCTCAGATTTCTCTCAAAACTACAAAAAAATCTTTTTTGAACCCTCTTCCCTTTTCTCCTTTGTTTTCTCCTATTTTAAACTCTAAAGACTTGGTTCTTATATAGCTAAACAAAGACCGACTCGAACAACACCAACTTGAACTAACATGGGCTTTTATATCAAAACCCTTAATCTTAACCCTTAAACATATATAAACAAGACTGAAGGACAACCATGCTATGTATGAAAGAGCTCTCGTGGTGTCAGAGATAAAATTGTTGAGAAAATGAACAAAATAAAAAATGACACACAAAACTCTTAAGGCTTTACAAGTTTTAGCAAACGACACCAAAATTAAGAGGCGATGAAAGTAAAATCAACTTGAATCTACATCTAAATCACCGAAAATGATGGTAAATATGAAGTTCAGTCAAGAGCTAATAGACGGTTACTAGGGTTTGGTCACTTTTTTTTTTTCTGTAGAGAAGAAGACAATGATGTATCATAGGAATGCATATGGTCATCAAAACAACAGTGTGTGGTTAGGCCAAACTTTAGATCAATCCTCATAAACTAGGGCTTTTTTAAAGTTACTACTCTCAAAGCTCTAATTTTTCAAACAAGCCCGAGATTGAAGCATAACAATTAAAATGTCCCAATTGGGTCCCTGGGCTAGACTTTAAAATAACTTGTTAATTTCTTCAATTTTTTTAAAATGGCCTCGGGATTTCAAAATCCTTTTAATTGAAATCAAGTTTGCTATAAACATAAAAAATATATATTCAATTAAGCCCTTGATTGAATTAATAGAACCTCTTAAATTATGTCAAATTGACAAATATGATCCTTGGTCCTTTAATTCCTTCAATTATAACTTATTTCAATTCGAGTACGATCCTTGAAAAAAATTATCTTGTCTAATTAAAGCCTGAAAAATATGTCCAGTCAACTTGATAATATATTTTGAATTTTCTTGTTTCTAAAAGATAACTCTGGTTTAAAAATGGGTTATAACATTATATCAATTATGCGAGCTGCTTGTTTTTTATTGGACAATTTGTACACACATACCCATTGTTTGAAATGTACATTTAACTCCATGTATTTATATTGTACGCAAAACAACTAATTAGGGAGTAAAAACAGGGCAAACTAAGTTTACATTGTTTAATAATTTGAAATATATTCTATTGGAAATTCCTTAAATTAAATTCATTTAAATCATTTTTTGTATTTGTTATTTTTTTTCGAAGATATTGATGGAAGGTCCTTTAAATTACTACAGTAAATTACTTAAAAATTAACGTTGAAATTTGTATCACAAAAACATCCAGGTTTTAACACAAAATGTTTTCTGTGGAAGCGGGTGGCAATACATAGTACAACCTAATTTCCTTTTCTCCTTTTTGTTCTTTTTTCCTCTTCCCTTTTTCATATGGTTTTGCATAATGGTTACTTTTTCCTATTCCCCCAAAAGACGTAAGAAAGTAAGAAAAAAATAAAACCTTTTGGATGTTAGGTTAGATCACAATTAAGATCTTCTCTTCCGTTTATGGGGAGGTCCAAAAGACCCTCCACTGCATAACTTGGGACAGCCTTCTCCCCATCAAGAGAAAATCAAAGTAATTAAGACTCGAATTAATGAAAGCCATCATATATATCTACATTAACCATGTTTTAGTTAATAATAAGAGCAGTACTTTCATCTCCTAATTCAATGCCAATCGTGTTAATTTGGAGCAAAATGAATAAAATCAAAAGTCTTGGGACTTAATCAAAAGTTTTCCCGCAGTGCTGTGCGTGTCTAATTCCGTGTCTGTACGTATTTAGCAACAATGATCACAGTAATTAGTAAATGCAAATTGATCTCAATCACCATCTTATCCTTTCACTTTCTAACTAGGCAATATCATTAGCTCAATCCCACCATAAGCACAGCACAGTGCTGGTGAGTTATTGCATAGCTAGGCATAGAGAGAGACGGCAGGCCAATAGGAAATCCGGCGATAATCTAGGGCCTAGCTACTTCTTTAATTTGTTGTTGCATGTGAGGCCCCATATGCGTGGATTTTGTACCTCGTCAGTTCTAATTTCACAACTTTTCTTAATTAGTTTTTAATTACACTGATAATAGCAGCTAAATAGCTAACTTTTGTATCCTTGCAAGAGTACAAACATAACCTCCTTATATCCTTCACTGCCTCTATATATACTGAACTCTGCCTAGCCTCCTTCCACAACCACCACCACAGCATCTACTTGATCTCCCTATTGCTAACAACTAGCTAGCTAGAACACGCCAAGCTAGATTATAAATGGCTCCTAAAGGTGACAATGTTGTTGTGTCTAGTATGAAGCTTGAGAAGTTGCTTTGCATGAAGGGAGGCAAAGGAGAGGCAAGCTATGCCAATAACTCTCAAGCTCAGGTTACTGATTTCTCATTCCATTCTTGCATTTCTTTCTCATGGTTCAAGTTTCCTGACAGTTGTATATATAAATGTTTTATTGTGGACATGTATATGCGTATCAACAGCTGATTAGGTTGTTAAATTAATTCCTTTAGGAGCTAGCTAGGTTCTATCAGTTAACTATGAACTCTCTTGATCAGGAGTTCAGTCTTACCGAACCTTTTTATGTAGACGAGTTTTAAACTAACTCCTGAGTATCCATGCAGGCCTTACATGCTCGATCCATGCTTCACCTTCTGGAAGAAACCCTAGATAGGGTGCACCTAAACTCCCCAGAATTCCCTTTCCAGGTGGCGGACTTAGGGTGCTCATCTGGCAACAACACCATCCACATCATTGATGTCATCATCAAGCATATGATCAAGCGATTCGAGTCATCCGGACTCGAGCCGCCGGAGTTCTCTGCTTTTTTCGCCGATCTCCCTAGCAATGACTTCAACACCCTTTTCCAGCTCCTCCCTCCCCCGGCCAATTATGGGGGTAGTATGGAAGAGTGCCTAGCTGCTAGTGGCCATCGAAACTATTTTGCAGCTGGAGTTCCCGGCTCCTTTCACCGGAGGCTTTTTCCGGCAAGATCAATTGACGTTTTCCACTCGGCATTTTCCTTGCACTGGCTCTCTCAGGTTTTTTTTCCCCCCTTCAAACTTTGTTTTGCATGTTTAGTCAAGGGATAGCTTTTCTTTTTTTTAAGTTTTCTTATGAATGGCTAGGTGAAGCATTAATGCTACAGAATATGCAAACATTTTTATATAAATATTGACCAGGAAGTGCCAATAACTCGTTGCTCTGTGTTACAGAACTCTATAAAAATAGCTTGGTCATGTTTTTGAACTAGCTAGTGGCAATACGGTATAGGCAAAGGAATATATAGCTAAGTAAATAAGAATAAAATAATTAATACTCTACATAATCTTTTGTCGGTTTTTAGATGGTCAAAAGTAACGACTCCATGGTTATTATCATCCTAACAAGTGTTGAAAGAAAGTGTATGAAATCTTGGGTGTGTAAATTCAAGGCGTGTTTGATTTTCAAAGCATCTTTTTGGAGGTGTGTTGAGTGGGTGGATGCTGTGCCCGATAGAGACAGGAAATGAGGAGAGAATTCTGGGACCTTGAGATTTGATTAAATTAAATATTTATTTTGTGCCATGAAATTCATCAAAGTTTTGAGGTATAATTAACTAGCTAGCTAGATGAGTCTCTGTATTAATCAAGATCGACTCATCATTAAGTTATGAAAACTTGCTTAGATTTTAAAGTGAGCCCTTGAATAATTTAATTTCCGTGTGCAATAATCCATGAAAAAAACTTGGATTAGCGTAGTTAATCACTACTTTTTCTCAGAAAAGTTGATTAATTAGCACCTGACATTAGATCAAAAGTCAGTTAAGCTAAATTATTAGGGGTATCTAAGAGCATGCATCGATCGCCAGCAAGCAAATCAAATTGTAAGTTGAGCAAATTAATTACAATTAATTACTCAAAGTGCATGGCCTGAATTGATCACGACCAATAATCTTGCAGGTGCCGGAGTGTGTTCTAGATAAGAGATCAGCAGCATATAACAAGGGGAGGGTGTTTATCCACAATGCAAGCGAGTCCACAACAAATGCATACAAGAAACAGTTCCAAACAGACCTCGCCGGCTTCCTAAGTGCAAGATCTCAAGAAATGAAGAGCGGTGGGTCCATGTTTCTTGTCTGCTTGGGCAGAACTTCTGCCGACCCCACAGACCAAGGTGGGGCTGGCCTCCTCTTCGGGACCCACTTTCAGGATGCCTGGGATGATCTTGTCCAGGAGGTAATCATCATTTCTCAAGAAATGCTCCTAATTCTTATGTTTGAGTGTTTGAACAGTCTTTATCCATTTTGCCTTCGAGACCAAAAAGCAAGAAAACACCATGCAGCAGGGGATATGATTAAACGCAGAGCTTACAAGACCTTATTATGAGATGTCACTGGTCATTATTAGTCCTATTCAAATTGAACCGTTGATGCGATAGGTTCTAGCCATCCATACTCTGATCTCCATGTCGGCAATATGATAACTGTTTGCAGATGGGCAGGCCATATTATTGATCGCCATGCTAGATTTATACAAGTGCTCACTTTTCTGTAGCACAACACAATCATAGTATACTTTTTTTATCTAGACAAGAAACTCATTTTTGGATCCATTATATCATAAAATGATGGATTGTGGGGCTCAAACCATTGAGTTTGAGTACATACGTATGATATCATGTCTCTTAATCAACTACTCTAATCAGAATGGTACGTACTATAGATTATAATAATTAGGTTTTCATGGCTTTGAAGCCTATGAATGAATGAATATCTGTGTAGCTTGTGCCGAATACAGAGGCTTGCTTACTGGTATTTTCTATGCTAATAATTGGACCTTTGATTACCATTATCTAAGTTTTAAGTACTGTGTGGGATAGCTAGCTGTCGGCCCATCAGGCAGCTGCTGTTAATCGGCCTGGTTTGCAGCTGAATCTAAGTGGGCCGAGAGTGAAAAGGCTCGTTCCCTAGGTTTTTTTTTTATTATTATATTTTTGGAGAAAACCTAGCTAGCTTTAGTTATGTGCACTTCTCAAAAGGGTTTCGGGACACTAACTGATGAATGGTATGCTGCTAATTAATCTCAGGGTCTGATTACTAGCGAGAAGCGTGACAATTTCAACATTCCAGTGTATGCACCAAGCCTCCAAGACTTCAAGGAAGTAGTGGAAGCCAATGGCTCATTTACCATAGACAAGCTCGAGGTTTTCAAAGGAGGGAGCCCTCTGGTGGTTAACCATCCTGACAACGAAGCTGAGGTCAGCCGGGCCATGGCTAATTCCTGCCGGAGTGTGGCCGGGGTCCTTGTTGATGCCCACATTGGTGATGGGCTAAGCGAGGAGTTGTTCTTACGGGTGGAGCACCGAGCCAAAAGCCATGCGAAAGAGCTTCTAGAGAAGCTGCAATTCTTCCATATAGTTGCATCTCTTTCTTTTGCTTGAGAACAAGGGCAAGAAAAGGAGGCATTCGGAGAAAGAAAGGGGAGCCAGCAAAGGGTCTGCAGTTTCTTCCTCGACACTTTTCCATCTTTTCTCCTCTTTCATGTGAAGGTTTTTGTCATTGTATATTAAAGAAATATCGTCAAACACACAAAAGAGGAGACAGAGACTTTGTTTCACTTTCCTTTCTCCCTCAATTTGTGTGTTTTTGTGTGTGATTACTGACTATAGCTACCTTTATACTTGATGGGTGTTACGACTTTGTGTTCCCTTGAATCCAAACTAGGTAAATAAAGCTTGTAAAACGCTTCCTTTGGAGACCATTGCACCAGCTTTTCAAATCAACTCAGATAGACTTCATTTACTTTCCTCAAGTTCTTTTGAATATTGTGGGAGGTTGTAGTGGCCTGGGGGGTCACTGGTAGTTATTTCAGTTGGAAAGTCCTTAATTAATTTGTTATCTTAAGCAAATTCTAGACCACTACAGCAGCCAGGGACCATGGCATTCAACCTTGCTTAGCAGGGCGAC
>Ga0307513_10006530_pt1 | contig 15236 bp, 19 predicted proteins | sample 15_EM_MG_FD_202174 | JGI IMG/M metagenome (GOLD analysis project Ga0307513, IMG submission 202174) | Populus trichocarpa ectomycorrhiza microbial communities from riparian zone in the Pacific Northwest, United States - 15_EM | ecosystem: Host-associated > Plants > Roots > Unclassified | place... | reverse complement strand
CCCCCCATCTTTTTTTTTTAAAAAAAGGTTTTCCTTTTAAGTGGGTTTGTGTATTTTTGTATTTTTTTCTTTATATTGTTGTTTTGATTGCTGATTCTTCAACAATAAAATTTAATTCCTTACAATATAATCTGATTATCTTCTAAATCCCAGTTGGATTTTCCTCAAAATCTAAGTTCCCCAAATTCATTGATGCGCCTGTCTCATTTGAGTCATGTTTCTTGATGAATATATTATCATGCTTGAATCATAGGCCTCTATGTCAATCCTCTGTGGCGTTCCAATCCTTGAATGCGTGTACTGCCTTGGCTGTGCTCGTTGGCTTTGGAAAAAATGCCTATACTCTGCTGGTCATGAAAGTGAGAACTGGGGCTTAGCCACAGCTGAAGAATTTGCGCCTGTGCCTCGCCTTTGTCGCCTAATCCTATCTGTCTATGAAGATGATCTTCGAAACCCACTTTGGGCGCCGCCGGGAGGCTATGGTATTAATCCTGACTGGGTAGTTGTAAAGAGAACTTATGAAGATACAGGGGGGTGTGCTGCTCCTTACATGATTTACCTTGATCATGATAATGCTGATGTAGTGTTGGCTATTAGGGGGCTTAATTTGGCGAAGGAAAGTGACTATGCAGTTTTACTTGATAATAAATTGGGGCAGACCAAGTTTGATGGTGGTTATGTGCATAATGGGCTATTGAAAGCAGCAAAGTGGGTTTTTGATACAGAGTGTGAGCTTTTGAGGGATTTGGTTGAGATGAATCCAGATTATAGGTTGACTTTTGCTGGACATTCATTAGGTGCAGGGATAGTGTCGCTGATAGTAATGCACGCTGTCCAAAATCGGGATAGATTGGGGAACATTGAGAGGAAGAGGATCAGATGCTTTGCCATGGCTCCTGCTAGGTGTGTGTCACTGAATTTGGCTGTGAGATATGCTGATGTTATCAATTCTATCGTGCTTCAGGTAGGACTTGCCTGTGCTATCAGCTGTGTTTGAAATTACAATAACAAAGTTGCTTAAAATTTGGTCAAAATGGATTACGGTAAAGTTTAAAATTTGAATATTTTGGTGCATCGGTCAATTGGAAACACCCACAAATATGATGAGTGGTCTTAATAAGAACGGTGGTTGCAGCATTTTTTGGTTCTACTAAAATGAATAAAATTTGTTCAAAGTGGCCACAGAAGCATTTTTCAATTTATACATTTTGAGAATTAGAAACCCTGCTGTTTAGAAATATCAATTATGTGATACAGTGATTAGCATTTTAATTTGCCTGTTTTCTTACAATTGTTACCTGCTGCTGAGCTCTAGATTTGATGAAACAAGCAAAGAGCTTGATACCTTAGACTTCTAGCATTTCAATTTCTCTTTCACTGTGACAAGGAATATTAGTATGTTCTCTGTTCTAATATGAGTTACTGAATGAACCAGGATGATTTCTTACCTCGGACGACCACTGTTCTGGAAGATGTTTACAAATCGATTTTCTGGTAAAAGATAGTATGTCTTATTTACCTTTTCATTACTAGCTGTATATTTTTTTCTTTTATTGCATCTGGTAATGTGGCATATATAAGATGTTGAGATTTGAGGCCCTTTTTTAAAAAAAAACAAATATTCAAATGAGTCAATATTGTACTCACAAAGAAAGAGCGCAGTTGCGCAAAGAAACTTAAAGAGGTTTTTCCATTTGGCTAGTTGAGGAAACCTCGGATAGTCAATGATGGACTCTTATGCTTGCATATTTGGTCCGTGTTATAATGATCACGTATCTAATGCAGTTTGTTTAGACAAGATATTAACTAAGCTGAGTTTCTGTACTTTGGACAGCTTGCCTTGTCTGTTATGCCTAATGTGCTTGAAGGATACTTGCACTCTTGAGGAGAAGATGCTTAAGGATCCAACACGGCTATATGCACCAGGACGGCTATACCATATTGTCGAGAGAAAGCCCTTCAGGTAAATTCAGCTGTATTTTTGGTGCAATTTTACTTGTACCTAATGAAGCAGCTTGCCATGAGTTTTTATGCCCTCTGCTGAAGGAAATTCTTGATGATTTGGGGATATAAAGAAGGTATCACATGCTGGGAAATAAGAGGAATGGTGAGGGGAAGAGCGAAAATAGAAATAGTGAGTCTTATTGAAGGTACAAGGAAAGTATTGTATGGGTTATGCTTACCAATTTGGCCTATAATACTGATAGGCAATCAAAGACTTATTAGGCTCTGCATCGAAGCCTAAGCAGATTAACAATGCTGCAGGCATCCTGAATCCAAGATTCATTAAAGGCTGCACATGCACTCCTCCATTTTAGATATCTGTATTCACGTGTTACGAGCAGCAGATCAAAGAGCAACTGATAATTATCATTGAATATTTTAAGACCCAAAAGAGTTGTCAATTGTCAGTGTGCCGTGCCAGCTCCTTTCGATTTCGATTTGCTGGAGGTTTATTTAGAAAATTTATGTGCTTCAGAATTATTGATTACCATCTTATCGTAATCAGAGTACCTTTACACTTGGTTTCAGGATAGGAAGATTTCCACCAGTTGTCAGAACAGCAGTCCCTGTGGATGGGCGCTTTGAGCACCTAGTTCTTTCATGCAATGCGACTTCTGATCATGCCATTATCTGGTTGGAGAGGGAATCTCAAAGGGCTCTTGATGTAAGTCTAGCTTCTTTCTTGGCATGCAGTAAGACTTGGTGGTTCTGGGTTTGGGCCAAGGCTGAGACAACTTTTAAATAACTGATCTAGTTTGACTCATCAATCAGATTTTTAGAGCTTGCTTGTCCAGCTTCTCAAAGAGGAAAAAAATGAAAGAAAACCTTGGTTTATCCAGTCGAGGGAGGGTAGTCAGCTTTTAAACAACTCCTGGGTAGCTTGAAATAGGAGCTTTTGGAATGTTTGTTGAGGCCAATTTGTGGCAGTTTTCTTATAAAATCCCGAGACCTGTCATCTCCGCAACTCCACTATAAATGATAAAGGCGGTGTCAGTCAAGTGGTGTATATTTGCTTGGTTAAATTAGATGCTATAAGATTGAGAATTAACTTCTACATTTACAACATATCTGAAACACTATCTCCCTTGTCAGTTGATGCTGGAGAAAGATCGGATCATGGAAATTCCAGCACAACAGCGGATGCAGCGGCAGGAGTCTCTTGCACGTGAGCACAATGAAGAGTATGAGGCAGCACTTCGGAGAGCTGTTGCTTTGGAAATCCCACAGGCAGCCTACTCATCTTCGTATGGAACATTTGCCGAAGTGGAAAAGGGGGAGGGTTCTGGCAGCTCAAGTGGGGCACGTTCATCACTGTTGTCATTTAAGAGAATGAGGGAACGCTGGGACAACTTTATAGAGCGTCTTTTTGATGTGGATGAATCTGGTCGAATGGTGTTCAAGAAGTCTTCCACATAGACACTATTTTTTCTCCCTTTTTGTAAAATTACCTGCAAATATCATTCTTTCATTTATCAACCAAATAGGCTCGATTTGCCTTATGATGTTATTTTAATGGTCTGTATAATTGCCAGCTTCACGCATGGATAAATCAGATTAAATAGGAGGGAGGGAAAATGAAAGAAAGAGAGCTCTTTTAAGAATATGGAACTCACCGTCAACTTCAAGCGTGGCCAGAGCTTAGCAAACAGTTTCTTCGAAGCTCCCTTGTAGATAGTTTTTTCCACCTTGCCTACGGTTTTTAGGAACTTAGGAAGAAATTGAAGGCCCAGTACAAAATGAGAAAGAAATAAATCAAAATGGAGGGGAATTGCTGTTCAATTAATAAATTCAAATTTCTGAATTGCACACGAGCCTTTGAAAAAAGCTTTCAGCTAGGTTAAAAAAGCAAGCATTAAAGGAAGCTCAAATCTAGCGAACCTGACTGTTTTGAGTTCGTGACGTCATTTACAGAGGTGTTTAAACCATTTCAATACTATTACCCTGCATATTATATGAAAAAAATACTACACTAATCTACATTATGGTAACCCCATCTATTATGTGGGGAAAAATAAATACCACTCCATCTGGATGCCCTTCCTCCTGCTATACCTGGAGATCAAGAACGGCATCCCCTGCCATCGAAATCAAACACATTCAGATCAAATTACAATGATTTATCAATCAGTATTATATATCATCAATAGCCAACTAATCGAATGGCTCACTACCACTTTTATTTTGAATTTGATGCAACTTTATAGATCTTCATTAAAATTTGTGCCCTTGAAGGACAAGTTACTTATCAACATCTAACAGATTCGGCTACAAAACCGTGTGTGAAAATGATGCTAGTTTTCTTGCTTTAATAGCTAGCCAGTAAATGAGACAAACTATGGCTTGTCTGTTCTTCACAGGGCACTGTTGGAAGAACCTTTTGAAGTAATCTCACTGTTTATGAAACAGAAGACCAGTGCAGATTACCTAAACCTGTGAAATTCATGTTGGAAGCACCAAATTTGTTATCCCTCTGATTCGGGCAGCATCCAGAACTTTTAGATAAAGAAATCTGTCTCCCTCTATTTTCACCCTTTTCCCTTAGTTATTAGTTCCCAGCCCACCAAAATGATGTTCACACTAGGTAACTGGATCTTTTCTTTTTATCAGCATGGGTGATTGGATAAAAATTTATAGCATGGCACAGACTCGAATTTAAAAAATAATTGCAGATTGCTCTAGAACTTTACCATGCATTCTCTTAACAAAGCGTTCAAATTCCATGTAGGCTTGTCTCTCCATTAGAAGTGGACTGAGCCTAAGGTAAGTAAAAGACAAAAAATGTCTTCCATCCGGATCACTCAATGGCTTGGCGTTATCCAGAATCTTGTTATACGTGACCCTGTCATAGCATGGAAGAGCGTTCTCGCCAGCAACTGGTGTGCCAACATCCCATGCAGCATTCAGCACCTGAGATAGACAATTATAATGCTCACAGATAAATTTTCAACAAGGACCAGGCACCCGGTGAACCTGAAGCATGATGTTTATCCAAAATTTTCATATAGGTGAAAAAACAGGCTTTTATAGAAAAGACTTATTTCCCAAAAATGACAAACTTAATTCAGGAAATGTTGAAGCTCAACAGGAAGTTTCTTACTTGCCATACTAATCCCTCAGGATCTGCATGTGCCTCTGCAAAGTCCACTTGCTGGTCTACTGTCCACAATTCAGAACACGAGAAGTTTAAAACAGCCCCGTGCTTCTTTAGCATTGCAACAATTGCAGCATAGCCATCATGATTGCATGGGTTGTAGAACCCAGCAGTTAATTCAGCAGCATGACTGGATGTCTTGTACCACCAATGAATACCTAATAGCTGCTCGAAATTAAAATGTAGCAAACAGAGTGGATCAAGCATAACTATCAAATAACTTTCAGATGTAGTTTTCAAAAGTTCTAAAATGCATTTTGAAGCCAACATAAACAAATATCTTAAATCAACTTAAAATTAGGACCTAGGCAATTAACAGAGAAAGGAAAGAAACAAGCCTAGGTAGCAAACTTTCATAAACAATCCTTGAAATTAGAAGAAATTTCTGAAAAGCAGACTCACCTTCACAGCAATTCGAGTGCCTTCAAAAGCTAACTTTGCCAAAGAAAGTACCCGATCACCATGATCAACTAAAATCCTAGCATACCAATTAAGGAAGAACCTGCCATAATACCCATCATATTCCCCTCCATCACAGAAGAAACCAGTTTCATGTGGCTGGGAATTATAGGAGCCAGCATTATCTGGTCCCCTAGCCCGGAATGGATGTCCCCTTACTTCCGCTGTCTTCTTTAAGCTTTTCAGAAAATATTTATCATAACACTGCAAATAAAGAGCTTTTCTTAACCATGCTGGGATAATAAAAGATAAATCGGCAATCACAGATTGAGAAAATAAATGAAAGAATCGAGTACCCAGTTCACATAACATGAAGCAACCAATTTACCTAGAAAAATAATTGTTTTATAATTACCTAGTTATGAAATATAAAAAAAAAGAAGAGAAATGAGCCATACTGCAAACTAAATTTTCAAGATAACTGGTTTCTTAAAATCTAATAAACTCTGCCAAATATTCAAGTCTAACTCCACTTGTCCATAGTATCTTTGATAAGATAGGCATAGGAACCAGAAAAATCAAATTGTGTCCAGGCAAAATTGGAAAGTCACCACAAATTGACTCCTATTTATTTATTTAATTTAATTTTTTTTTTTGAAGAAGAAGAGAGGCTGCCTGGTGTTAAAAAAAAAGGTTACTGGAGCATACTGCCCTAGCAGTAACTCTCAAGGCCAGAAGTATTGTGAGAGCAAATGTTGGAAGCTATTGGCAAGTTTGTGTGTATGGAAGCAACTTGTAAAGTTGTAGCAAGCAATTTTGGATAACGAAAGCTTACATCGCTCAAAAAATATCACTGAAATAATGAACTTCAAAAATTACCTGAAATTCACCAATGCCAGGATATCTCCAGCCATGCTTCACAGGACAAGAAGGGTACCGTAGCTCCCCACAAGGACCGAGTCCAACTTCAACCATGGAGATGATACCATCCACAAAGAATTCATCAAATTCTGCTCGGAAGCTTCTCATGTAGTCAAAGTACACCTACATTAGTTAACCATAGAGATAAAAACACCAAATTTACTAGCCTAAAAAAAAATCCATTTCAAATACTCAAATTACATGGAAGCACCAAATCAAATGACCTATATTCTGATCATTGCTGTTAGGAACACGCATAAAATACAGTTTTGAATTTAGCATAATGTATATTCCAAATGTTAGCCATAACCAAAACAGCAACTTCAAAAACATTTTTTAATTGAATAAATTATTGTTGTATTTAGCTTATGTTGGTATTCTATGAAAATTTAATGATTATTACAGAAGCAGACATTCATGTGCAAAGAGTGACAGAAAAGCTTCTGAGTGTCGAGCATACACTGGCTTATAATTAAGTAAAGCCTAACAGCTACAGCAGGATGTACCTCAATAGCAGTACGACCTCTTAACACTCGTTCTTTGTCGATTCCCCATGAAAGACATTCCGGGTTGTGCCTTCCTTCTCTATCGGTGAAGAAAATGTCAGGATTACTGCGTCCAATTTCTGCCACCCAATTTGGCAGGGGAATACAAACATCATCACCAACATTGCCTCCACATTCATGAAATGACATCACAACCTGAGATAAAAAATCAGTAAGACAATTTACTCTCATCAGAAGGAATTTTCAAAGGTATTGAGAAAAACAACTACAGCGATCAGGGACTTGTTGCTACGGTATGTTTAGATGAAGATAGATTCATAACAAACAATTCAATAATTTTAGAATCTTAAAAGTTAAATCCACCCTGAGAAAACACCATCCCTTCTTAAAACATAATAAATCCTGTTCATAAATTTGGCTGTACTCAGAATTACTGTTTTTATTGTAACAATCAAGGAATAAAAAACTCCTCGGCCAATATCAGCACCCAAGCTCTGGGGATTTGCAATCACAAACCTAAATGAATCGACCCTCTCCCTTCACAGACAGTAAGCCCCTGAAATGCATGACATCTACTTGACCACCCCTTCATAATAAGTTCCCCAGCCATCACCCATTAATTAGTCCAAAGAAATCCTTCTGTCATTCAATGATTGGCTCCTATCAGGATCTTCATAGTAGGTCCTTGATCTGTGAACAATCTTGCAGTTATGTTCCATCAACATGCTTAGTTGCACATGCTCATGTCATTGACATTATGATCAACAGCAACAACTTGCTCGGTTTCCAAACACTCAGAAAATATCAGATCTCATAACATTGCAGAATTCAGGGCACTGTACCCATGCCACTAACATCCACATGTATGGATATGATCATAAACAATCTATGAAGTGGTGTACCAGAGAAAGGGGGTTGCTAAGAAAAGCCAACAATTAGCATTAATTCTATGCGCAGAATGCGGGAGAGCATAAGCTACCATACAGGATAACAAGTTTCAAACAGCACTCACCTGTAACTTGAGCTTGAGTTCATGCACCATCTGGAAGAGCCTCTTGTAACCATTCCAGTTGTACTCTTGAGGAGCGTGAGCCTCTACTATGCCCCACCAGCAGTAAACCATAACACCATCAACATTGGCAGATTTCAATACCTTGAGCTGCTTCAATAGGCCATCTGGATCAACCAGCTCACACTTCATATTTATGGCACCCAACTGACACCAACAAATCATGGAACAAAAATGAATTTGATTATAACTTACATAGATCTCACATTTGGCACTTGGGTTAGATTGAGAAACAACATATCAATGAAAATAGAGTATCCTTCACAAAAAGGCTGAACTCAGAACGGAAATAATAATAAATAAAAAAGGATAGGACACACCATCTCTAAAATCAACCGGTCAAAAAGTAGGATTAAATTAACTCACTGGTAGCATCACATAAACCGGTATGAATGGACTGCCAGCAAAATCCTGCTCTGGTAGCTTTGGAATTAGAGGTATGTCAACAATCTAAAAAACCAGAGAGAGAAGTTGAAAAATGGGTGACATTAAACACTAAATCTAGAAGAACCAAACTTTGTTAGAAAATTAACTGGGACTCTACATTCTTTGACTAAAAACAAGTTCTACATATGTGCAATACTGTGCTCCACATTGCTAATCAAAGAGCCGGTTAGCTTATCAGCTTATTTATGTCTAATGTGTAAAGTACAAGACAAACATGGAGTAAACAAGCAACCATGCATTTTTTTTCAATGTTTAAAGTGTCAATTGTGAGGTTACAAACATTAAACTTGAGAACAACATTTATTAGAATATCCATAGATCAATATTGCAGCACATATAGTGTACAAAAGAATTCCATAGTACCTGCTTGTCATTTATAGTGTCCATGGAGCCACCAACACGAGGATCACTCTCTGTTTGTTCTCTTCCTTCTCCCACCATTCCTGGGGTTTGTGACTGAGTGCTTGCAGATAGATCATAAGGTGAGGGGTTGGGTATAAAAGCACCTTTCATACGGCATGAATTGTACTCAACCGAGGTCCGATGACCAGGAGAGACTCCTCCGAGGGAACCAGGTGGAGTCGGTTGTGACACCAGATGTGAAGATGATGATGTTACGGCAGCAGAAGTGCCACCTGCAGGCCTTGAGCCCTGCAAAAAAGTAAAGAAGATAACAACTCCCTCTAGATTTTACTAAGACCCATTTCAGTAAGAATCAAGGAACATGTAAGAGGTACTCTGATCAACCATAACTCTTCAAACCAGTGGGTAATAACAATTTAGTGTGCATTCTACCAGTTATCACTAACATTTAATTAACGAATCAAATAAATTCAGCAAACAAAGCCTTTGTACTTGAGAGATAAGTACCTGAGATCTTGAAGGAAAGGTGGTTCCATCTGGAAGAACAACCCAGCCAGCTTCCCTCGCCAAAGCAGCAATTACATCATTTATATCAGCTCTAACCCTAAGATTGTAATTACCATGCCTCCTTAATCCTGCCAAGATCCTCGCTGTGATTGCCCTCCGATGCCGCTCTCTTAGCTTTGTCCTCTCCTTTTCTTCTAGCGGCCTTGACATTCGAGTTCCTCCCCCTGGAGAGCTAACATGTTCTTGAAATTGCTGGTGATGTTGAAACTGATTATTACTACTATTTGATGTCATCCCTCCGTCCATTCCTACCATCATTTGTGCAGCAATAAGCTTCCCTCTATTGTCATCATCTTCCTCTTTAACGTCCATGCCCATTTCTTCATCATCATCTTCTTCACTTGTCCTCTTAATTTTTGAATATCTGTTGCCATACTCTTTCTCTCTCTTCCACAATCAAATGTCTTAAAGCTACAAAGACTTGGTCGTCCAATGCTTCTAAGACAACACAGGCCATCATTTCCACTCAATTATCCAGATACCTGAAAAGCTACCCTTTTTTTTAATAATTTAGACTGTAAACTGGAAAAAAAGAGAGCATGTGATAGCCTCTTTCTCGACTTCCCTGGCAACAATGAAAAACCGTTAAGAGCTAAACAATTATACCAAGAAAAAGTAAATAAGAGGTAAAAATAAAAGACAAATACAGAAAAAGAAAGCTCTCCTTTTCAATTTAAGCCGTCGAATTGAAACTTTTATTAGTTTATAGTGTTTTAAACTGCTTACAAATCAAAAGGACAAATGCCTCCGCTACATTATCATTGCCACTACATTTGGCATCAAAATGTCAGCTTTCTCATTTTATTTCTTCAATTTTTTATTTTTTTTTGACAAAGATTTTTATTTCTAAAGTAAAAGAAACAATAAAATTAAAAAACCAAATAATCAAAAAATTAATTTCTTCTCTTTTCCCACTCCTTGGCAACCAAACAAGAAGTGAAGGCTAGTTGTCTCACTATAAATCAACTACAGAACTTCAATTAAAATAAACACTTTTTAAACATTAATAAACAAAACAAACTCATCAATCACCTTCTTATAACAGTTTTCCACTCGTTTCACGCGTAAGATTCACACAAGAACTTCACCTTGCGCATACTAACACTTCAGATTCCCCTCTATTTCTCCATTTCCAACTCAAATTTCACTCTTCCAGCTTTCTCACCTTATATCTTCTCCATAACAACAGATCCATCCGCCTCTCTCAAAACCCTAACTTCGCCGACCACCGGAGAATCACCGGTGTCGTTTCACGGCTACTCTCCAAAGCCTAATTGAACAAAGAATTCCACGATAAGGCGAGATATTCGAGGTTTTCCCGGCGAGTAGAGGTGAGCGTGTGAGAGAGAGTAAGGAGGCGCGTGTGGAAATGTGTGTTTGCGTGCGAGGTTAGGGATTCGCGCGTGTGGAGAGGCTCGAGCGTGTTTCGTGTGTGTGTGTGTGTTGGTATGACACGGATGGGGCGTGTGTAGTTATGCCACAGAGAGAGAGAGGGTACAGTAACACGTGTAGCGCATGCTGAAAGCTGAATGAAATCACGAGATGTTAGTGCGTCCTTAAAGGCCCAATCACGTGACCTACATTAGCGGTAAACGGTTACAAACCGCTTGTGTTTGTCTGAAAAAATAAAAATTTAAGCACACGCACTGACCATCAAGTGCTTGAAATTGTTCAGATACAATTGGTCTTAAATGATATTATTGGCTACGGGATAATGCCATTAAAGCATTTTTTTTACGTTTTAAAAATATTTTAAAAAAAAAATTATTTATTTTTATTTTCATATTATTTTAATGTTAGATACCGAAAATAAAATTTTAAAAATAAAATTGTTTTAATATAATATATTAAAAAACAACTATTATCACATAAAACAACCACTGTATACATCTGCATGGATACCGTCTTCTGCCGATGAAATCAGCTCGATGATTCTCTGTGAGCCGAAAGTAGAAACATAGCGAAGACCCTCCAGGAACATGGTAATTGATAAAAGGATGAGCTTGTTCGGACACACATAGATGCTTGGTACAGTTCGGTGTGAAAACGAGGATGCTTGGAACAATTAATAATCTATATCGAACTGCACTATTATACATACTACATAGTATGTTATGGACATAGGACAAACACGTAAAAAGTATAATCTATCGAGGTGTGACAACACTCCTAGGCGCAACTTAACCCGTCCATCTCCTCTGCTATAGTGTAATTTCTGTTCAAATTGCATTTGAATCTGAATCTGCTTCTCCTGAAATTGGATGTAAGACGAATCAAAATCATCTATGTCTGATAAAAAGTGCATTTGTACACTCTAAATGCATGAATAACAATGGAAATCACTGTACCCTCAAGTCTTTCCTATAATTTACAACTTCAAACAATTTTATATTTAAATAGAAAATAAATATCAACAATGCACTGGCCAATTCTTTGTTTACATGACCTTATCGCCTTATCGGTTTGGCTGGTATGAAGGAAACGGAAATAAAGAAATGTTGTCAACTGAGGGCTAATGTAGAGACGAAGTTTAGTGGAGTGCCTATCAACCACATACAGACAAACATGAATGTTCAAGTAAAACTTCCTATGGACAAGTAGTTATTGGACCATGACAATCATTAGAAGAGGTGAAAGTCTATTTATCCAGCCAAGCATCAAATTATAGATGAGCTTCCCATTGTCTTCAAGATTAAATATCATATATCATGCATGCTAACAAACTCTTCTTATCATCATTATACTAGATATCCAAGACAACTGAAAATCCAAAAAAAAAAAAAAGGAACGGAAAGGAATTGGAACCGAAAGAAAATGTGATGGAATCGGAAGGAGAAAAGTGAAGCACTACCATACCATGCATTCTCTTCACAAATCGTTCGAACTCTTGAAAGTTGTGTCTCTCCATGAGAACAGGGCTAAGCCTGAGATAGGTAAAGACAGATAAATGTCTCCCATCCGGATTATGCAGAGGCTTGGCATTTTCTAATATCTTGTTATAACCTTCTCTGTCGTAGCAAGGAAGAGCATTCTCACTGGCAAGTGGGATACAAGCATCCCATGCGGCATTCAGCACCTGGAAATTGAAAAGATGATAGCAATCTAAATATGACAGGATATATGGTCTAAAATAATTCTTGAGATTTAAACTATCGTGATTCAATCACAACCCTATTTCCAGGATGCTGCTGATAAAGAAAATGCGGAATCAAATCTCATGGAGTTTCAGTGAAATAGACTCCTTTGCATGTCAAAATTTAGCACCATCTGCCCTCCACATTCAACTGAACATACACATCCCTTTACCCTCACAACAGATATTTTAATACCCTAATTGAAACATCATATGCTAGGAGATAAAACAGCAGATATGTCTTTGCTTACCTGCCAAACTAATCCCTCAGGATCTGCGAGTGCCTCTGGAAAGCCCTCAAACTGGTCCACTGTGCGCATTTCAAAACATGTGAAATTGAGAGCTACCCCATGTTTCCTCAACATTGCTGCAATTGGAGCATAGCCATCACGATTTGAAGAGTTGTAGAATCCAGCAGTCAATTCAGCAGCATGACTAGCTGTTTTGTACCACCAATGAATTCCTGATAGCTGCTTGTCAGTTGGTATAAAAATTATAGAACATGTTAATTGGATTTATCTATCATTCCAAGAAATGAAAACTTGTTTATCCAGAGAAGAACAAGATTCCATGCAATGGTAACTCACCTTTGCAGAAATGCCAGTGCCTTCAAAGGCTAAATTAGCCAGAGCAAGAACACGATCTCCGTGATCAATCAAAACTTGAGAGTACCAATTGAGGAAGAATCTTCCATAGTAACTATCATAGTCTCCTCCATCACGGAAAAACCCAATCTCATGCGGTGCAGAGTTGTAAGAACCTGCATTCTCTGGACCTCTTCCCCAAAATGAGTGCCCCCTCACCTCTGCTGCTTTGCTCAGACTCTTCATCAGGTACTTATCATAGCACTGAAATGACACATCTTGGGTCATTTTGTGGAAAAACACCATAATTTAATAGGTTAACTATGAAAAGGTGATAGAGGGACAAGATCAAACTATGGAATGCATAAGAGGACAGGTGATTTTTATTCCATAATGATTACCAAGCCTCTCTACAATAAGAGAAGCCAACTTATTTACCAGTAAATCAAATACACCTCAATTTCACAGCCATCAGGATAAGGTACCCCTAAGTGATATGCCTTCTTCAAGGTGAAGGTCAAGTTATTAACCCGTTACCAAAACATACCTGGAATTCACCAATGCCAGGATATGTCCAGCCATGTTTTGCAGGATATGAGGGATACCGTAGCTCCCCACATGGACCTAGTCCAATTTCAATCTCAGAGATGATTCCATCCTGAAAGAACTCATCAAACTCCACCCTAAAGCTCCTCATATAATCAAAGTAAACCTGCATTATTTTTATCAACAGTAGAAACTTCAAATTTAAGATACAATATTAAATTTCTAGCTAAGGGCACATGGACAAAAGCACTTATTAGTCAAAGAGGTTTCGAATCTTTGATAATGTGATCTTCCAAACTTCGGCCACAGATAAAACAAATATTGGGTGGGACTTTTGCGTAACATGAATACTGCTGGATGAAAAGAGATTGTGTCCAAACAAGCATTCTTTTTCTAAACACAAACATACATTTAACATAATAAAATTAGCTACACATTTTAGAGCAGTTCATGTTTCAATACATTTTCAGAGAACATCAAATTAAACAGGAAAGAACAGAAAATGTATTTGTTGTATTTCAACTTATATGTGGCCTAGATGAGATAAAAAAGAAAGAAAAAACTTTTGATATCACATTACAAGCATGCCTTGATTCAATACCTCAACAGCTGTCCGACGTTTTAAAACTCGCTCCTTATCAATTCCCCAAGTGAGGCATTCAGTATTGCGCCTTTCTTCTCTGTCTGTGAAATATATGTCAGGATTGGTTTCACCAATTTCTGTCACCCATTGTGGAAGTGGAATATGGACATCATCACCAACATTGCCTCCGCATTCATGAAATGACATAACAACCTGAGCTCATATTAGAGTAAAGAAATAGTAGCATAATCGGCATAGAATTTTTTTGAATTACTATAACACCAAACATTCCATTTGGAAAATTATGATAGTTGTAGGTCGATGCCAAGCTTATAAAATCTTTCTCCAAAAATGACATAAGACCAACAAACATACTATTAAATGGATATACATGTTGAATGTTAGAGTTTGTTTCCATTGAGAACTTGCAGATGTTGGCTTGAAGGGTATCAAAGCATGTATTATAGATACAATTAACCTTGTACGTGGACTGATAATGAGCACTTTTGGGGTTGGAAAGTAGAGAGAGGTGAACATAACAGATTGGAGTTTAAGATGTGAGTCGCCGTACAGGCTTTAGGTTCTTTCCCAAATAATTCATTTTTTACCATCAGAATCCGTGATCTTGATTCATAGCTTATGTTAGACCAATCATAGCAACACAGAATATATACATATACATATACATATATATACTCACCTGCAACTTAAGCTTAAGATCACGCACCATCTGAAAGAGCCTCCTGTAACCACTCCAGTTATACACCTGCGGAGCATGAGCCTCCACTATCCCCCACCAACAATCAATCATAACACCATCAACATTTGCTGATTTCAAGATCCTCAGCTGGTTCAGTAGATCTTCAGGATCAACCAACTCACAATTCATGTCAATGACACTTAGCTGCCATTTCCCGCATCATTAAACACAACAAATAAACTCCCTTAAACTTAAGAAATAAA
>Ga0307513_10006529_pt1 | contig 15239 bp, 4 predicted proteins | sample 15_EM_MG_FD_202174 | JGI IMG/M metagenome (GOLD analysis project Ga0307513, IMG submission 202174) | Populus trichocarpa ectomycorrhiza microbial communities from riparian zone in the Pacific Northwest, United States - 15_EM | ecosystem: Host-associated > Plants > Roots > Unclassified | place... | reverse complement strand
AAAAAAAAATTTGGTTTGGTTATTTTTTCTTATAAAAACCGAACCGAACCGAAAATGATCACTCCTAAAAATTGGTAATCTATTAGGGGACTTTGTAGGGAGAAGAATATCACTGATATTAATATTTTGTTAAAAGTTATAAGAATAAAAAAAAAGAGTCATATAGCCCAACATCGGGCCTGCAACAATCTTCTAGTCTTTAACCCTCTATGCTTGGCAAATTGCCGAGAACATGATCGTTGGGTTTGATAGTATGTTAAATCCATGTCTCCTTGGGCCAAGCTACAAGTTGGATCGAAAGACATTGGGTTTGACAACTCATCTGACCCGTATCCCTTTAGACTCAGCACATAGTTGGGTCCAACCAGGGGCGGAACTAGGATTATTTGTTAGAGGTGGTAAAAAATAATATAACAAGATATAATATTTGTTTTAATTTATTGTACATGAGTTGTAAAAAAACCCAGCATGATTTAGTTTTATTCAATAACTTATTACAAACATATAATGATCTTTGTATAAGGTAAAAGGTTTGGAGCAATACTAATAAAGTTAATTTCATTTTCATGATGTATCCATCACTTTAATGTTGTTGGTCTTTATACCTATCAAATATAAACATACAAAGTATATAAGAAACATTAGCTAAAGCGAAACATTATTTTATGTTTGATAAACTTTGAAATAAAGTAAAAAATAATAAAGAATAATTCTTACATATTTATTTTAATTGTGCTTGTCGTTCTTTTATAGAATAGAAATAATTGATTATCATATCAATTGTGAATCTTTTAGCAATTTCTTTTACTATATAGACAATCAAATAACTTGCAAGAAAATCATCCTCCATCCGATTGCGAAGTATTGTTTTAACAATCTTCATCGCTGAGAAAGCTCGTTTAGTAGTTGCTGTCGAAACAAGAAAAGTCAAAATAAGCCGAATCAACCTGTCAACTACTGGATAAATATTTTTCCTTTTTAAAAAAAAAAATCAATTCTTCTTATTTTGTTCATGGTTCAACCTAAAATCAAAACATATATTGTGAGAAAAAATTGATAATTTTGAAACATAAAAAAAAAAATCCAAATATAATCAAAACAAACCAATAAAATATATTTAATTAATTGAAAAAAAATCACTATCAAGAATTCAAAAAACAATTATTAGAACTAGCAGATCTGAAAAAAAAAGAGCAAAAATAATAAAATTATAAAAAACCATCATCAAATTCTTAATAAATATCTCAAAATAAAATAAAAAATATATTTTAAATTTAAATTTATCTTATTTTGTTTAATGATAGATGAATTAATTAGTACCTACTTCAACCTTTTCGCAGAAAAATTTTGTTTGCAATTTGTATTGACCCGCTGCGTTGAAGACATTTATATTAAGGCTGTAGGGAGAGAAAAAAATATCAAAACACATTGATAACTTTACATTTTTTTTCTTTCCACGTAGGCATGTTGGTACCATAAAATCAAGGCAAAGTCAAAGGAATTCAAAACTAAAGCAAAGGATAACAAATATATTTCCCGTAAGAAGGACCCTCTCATTAAAAAATGTTACAGCTCCTCACATTTAATTACTAAATAAATAAATAAATCTTGCAGGGCCCGGGCCCGGGCCCCTGCTTGCCACCTCTTCATTCCGCCCATGGGTCCAACAACATTAGGTCTAGGAGTTTATCAGACTCATGTCCTCTTGGCTCAGCACATAGTTGCATCCAAGAACAATGGATTTTACAACTCATCAGTCTCATGTTCCCTTGAACCTGAAAATGAGCTAGACTCGTATCATTTGGACCTATCATACTACCAAGCAAAGATTGATGAAGTTTCTTAAATCTTCATACCCATAATACATCAATTAAACAACTATATCTCAAACTCATAATTTCTAACAAAATCATCTAAAATTAACAAATTAAATCATTACCCATATCAATTAATCCTCCAAACTTAAAAATATAAACTTTAAATCTTCATTTATCTAATAACAACAATCATACATATCAAAGTATAAATCTTACCTTAAAAATCTATTTTCTCCACTCTCATCTCTTTCCTTTATCTTCCCTCTCCTCTTCTTCGTTTTTTCTCTCTTTCTTTTTATTTTCAGTTTTATTTCTCTCTAGAAATTTGATTCTTCTTTTTTTTTTTAATACACACGCATATCAAATCATGTGAAATTTCTAATTTGCCCCTCAATCAGTAATATACATAATTATACACATAAGGGCAATACTGTCTTTTTCAGTGCAAAATTTCATAATACTACATTCTCCCCCACCTTCAGAATATTACACAATGGCCAATGAGGAAGAGAAGTGAGACTCACAGCTTTTTGTGAGCTGCATAAGAGATGGTGCTTGTTAGATTTGATGAAATTAAGGGGGAAAAAAACAGAGAGAAGGGGCAACAGTGACTGAGAGTGAGACAGCTAGATCAAATAAGACAAGCAATGCAGAAACATTTATGTTACTTTGATTCTATAAAGTATAAACATGATACAGTTCAGGGTACAGCTTTCTGCTACAGACATTCAATCTGTGTACAAAGAAGTATTATTATGCAGAAACATGTTTCTCTCTATACATGCTAGGAAAATTCTAAAAGAACAAACAGAACAGAATGGTATAGAGGAGTGCTATTTGATTTAAATTCATTATTCGGTTTGTGTTTATTTACAATGAGTTAGATAGTTTGCTATTGGATTTAGATTCACTTGGATGTTGAAGGCAACGGAACACGCCTCCGGTATTCTGCAAGAGACCACATTGGATAGATATTTCTGTATGCTGCATAATGTAACATGCAGTTTTTCATGAACACGCCAGTGATTTCCTGTCATGAATAAGAATATCACAGGTTAGGAGACTTGTGAAATACAAGTTGAAGGGCAGATGCACATCAGTGATTTCCTGTCTGTCTATCATAGGATATAGCTCCCGCCCACTAAGTACTGACAGGAATCGCCGGCAGACTGTTGGATGTCTGGTCATTTTTTCTTCTTTTTTTTTTTTTTTCAATTGAAGTTGTTTTCTTACTGTAGGTTAATAGTTAGAAAGATACCTGCTGGGGAAAATCACCATCTTCCAATTGCGAATTGATTATCAGCTTGGCTGCTCGGTGAAGAGGTGTAATGTCTCTATCCATCTATAGGAAACAGATTCTAGTATCAGAAATCCTGAGGCCATTGCCTGCTTTTGTGGAGGCAGGGTCGTGAAGAGGGAATACACAAGTAAATGAAACAACAACGCAGCCTAAAACATAGACTCGTGAATAGTTGGTTAGTATGCTTATGCTAACCTGCCCGGCATAAATCAGACCCATCATAGCCCATGCAGTATGTACCAAATTTGATCGATTTCCTTCAAGAGGTATATATTTCTTATTGGGGCATGAAAAATAGCTCTCTCCCCAACCTCCATCATCTTTTTGTATGTTGAGAAGAAAATTCAAACCTTTTTGCATAGCTTTGCAATTGTCGTAAGTCTTGCCAGAAGCTGCTAGGCCTCCAAGAGCAAACCATGTACCATAAGTGAAGCAAACCCCCCAATTTCCATACCTGTGGGAATGGAAATATTTCTCCTTGTTAATAGGTTCTGAAGAATTTCCAGGAACAAGTTAACAGAACTTAAAAATCATCAGGGTGACCTACCATCCACCCTCTGGAGTTTGTATGCTTTCGAGGTATCGTACAGCATTTGTTATGAAATTATCAATCTCTTTCTTCCGGTGACCTGGGTATAGCTTCTTGAACAATACTAATGCTTGGATTGCTGATGCAGTGCACTCAACATATTCGTGCTCAATGACAATGTCAGCGAAAAACTCTGTGGGATTTAGTAACTGAGACGACGGAGAACCAAACACCATCAGTTCATGATTACCACAAGTGAATATGAAAGAATAAGAAAACATTGCAAGTGTTCAAGAACTTACTTCCAACCATTTATGAGCTCCAGCTGGCTCCCACGCTGCTAAACCTCCATTTTCACTCTGAAAGTTCAATAACAAAGCTTATTATCTGACCCTGGAAAGTTTACCTAATGCCGAGTGAAGGAAACAAAGCGCTACATGTTTTTGTATAGAGAGTTAAGCCGAGTTTAGTTTAGTCCTTACTTGTAGAGAAAGAAGAATGTTGACAGAATCGAAGAGCCTCTCAGGCTCTAGCTTCTGACCAACAATTTCTGGTGGCATCATCGAGAAAAGTAGGCAACACTGCATAGTTGATGTAATGCAACATAGTTTAATTTGGTGAGAGGCATATTCCAGTTTGAACAAAATGGCCCAGAAAATTAGTGATTTTTAAAGTGATTCAACAAATTAAGCTTGCTACCTTCATTCCCTCTGCAGTGCAATCAGAAACTTGCCATCCATGATCTTGGTCAGAGAAAGTCCACGATCCCTTGGAAATATGCCGGTACATGCTCTTGAAGTCACCTGAAGGATTGTCCTTGACCTTTAAAATGCTAAATCAGGTTAAATATATAGAATGATAATCCAAATGAAAATTAGCAGTTACTTCATGATTAAGGCAAAAGATTTGAGTTCTAAGAGGGAAAAGTAACAAACCTGAGATTTCTTTATGAAGTCATGTCCTCTCTTGAGTACATCTCCGATTTCATCTGTAAAATTAGTAGCAAGCAAGGCCTGAATCGCAAAACCAGTATCCCATTGTTGACTTCCAAAACTCTGCACACAGATTCCATATTTTGTTAAGTACATCATAACCTCTTTGAGGTCTCTACTCTCTACAGCTTTGTAAAAGAATGCAACCCTACTAACCTGCATTTTCATACCATCTTCGGCCACCCACAAATAATCCGGGATCCTTGCGAGATGTTTCTTGAAAGAAATGCCATCAGGATCTTCAACCCAGCACGCAAGCATGCATAACACCTGACGTTTCAAGGTCAGAAAAGTATTACAAATTATCAGATAGAAGTAGAAGATTATATATATGGTGCCCATTTTATGCAGCAGCAAGTTACCTTTTCCACACATCCAATAGTAATATAACGACTGTTTTCATCTTCGTAGTGAATGTGCTTCATTGTTACTTCAAGAGCCTTTTTTCTTACCAACTTATTGAAGGGCCAACGAGTAAGAAAAGGCTCGGTGAACACATAGAGACTATCCCATATCAGATCTTGAATCAAAGGATGGGGATAATAGAGATCCTCCTGAACTAACAGTATTGCAGAATAAATTACATCATGTATTATTTATTTGTAGCAACAATATCATAACAAATTTTCAGAATGGTAATAATTATATATCAAGTTTAAGGTGAACTCACCGCGGCACACAGATGACGCGTTTTCTTCCAATTGATTTGATTATAAGGTTCAGCATAGAGTTCTTCTCTCAACTGCAGAATGAGAGGGGTGATAGGACCAACAAACCTTTTCCCATATAGATATGACATCGGCATGTAAACCATCCGACAATAGCACCACATTTTTGCTGCATTGAAGCCAATAGAAATGTTAACACAACGGCTACAGAAAGGGAAACTGAACAGATGGTGGTAGTCAGAGACGGAAATATTAGAAACTAACTAACTTGGATGCATAGGAAGAAAAGTAGGAAGGAGCCAAAATTCTGGGGGCATTGGATTACTTCCAGACCAATCAAATACACCAAGAATCTGCACATTGATTTCAGTTACAGAAAACATAAGTTTCGTTGTTCGATCGGTTCTGTGTTCTATTCAATATCGGGGTGGATGATTACCGAGAGCCAAGTCTTTCCCCAAGAGGGTATGTGTGTTACAGTACCGTGTTCATGAATCCATTTTCGGGCTCTTGCACAAGCATTGTCTTGACCACCATTAGGACCTTCTCCGAGAATTCGCATACAAATGTAGCTGAGAACTGTGCAGAACATGGTGCTATGGCCCTCAATGTGTAGCCCCCAACCACCATCTTCATTCTGCATGCAGCATAGATTTCCATGGCCATAGATATAATTTTTAGCATATTACCTACCAAAAACTAAACCGTTAAGAGCAGATAATCGGCATAAATTTACCTGATGATAATAGATGTAACGGAGGATTTCCCTGCGATGCTCAGCAGAGAATACAGAATCTAAATGTCCCGTGATGTACAAACACATTACCTGCAATATTTTGAAGTAAACCAGAAGAGAAAATCAATTATATGCAAGCTGCTCTTACTAGTGAATACTGAAACAAGTCCTCAAAATATATATATATATATAGGGAAATTAAGCAAAAATATTTTTGTATAGATGCAAGATGCTCACCAAGGGAGGGAGGAAGAATAAGGGGCCAGCATTTTCAGCAGGCCAATGGCCGTCACTAGCCTGTAGAGCTGAAAAGAAGTGGACAGCCCTCTTCAATGTTGTCGTTGCCTTTTCATATGTGATTTCCTCACCTTCTTCAATTTTCACTTGAGCTATTGTTTGCTTAAAATTCTTCTCCTTGAGAAACTGCATTAGTAATTATACATATACATTTTCTGGTCAAATAAATTAAATAATTAAGGATATTCGATAGTATTAGTGACACCACCTTCCTTCAATAATATTGTTATATTTGTATTACAGTGAAAGAAAGAAAGAAAAAACCCTAGTTAACATTACTAATTATATGTGAAAATCGCATTTATGATTATAGTTTTTTAATATTTAACATTACTGCAATGAAATGATCATGAACCTAATTAGCAGCCAACACTTGTGTCCATGAAACGATGTGCACAGAGCAAAGCTCCGAAAGCACAAAAGGCATGGCCCTTATTTTATGGTCAGGTTTGATGACAACAGTAAGAGAACCGTAAGAGAAGTGCTATAGCCCATGAGATTGGTAATCTCTTTCTTACAGTAGCTGCTGAGATCTCTTAGCCATGCCTGTGATGCTGTCTTGGAATTGATTTTGCCCTCTTTTATTACTAAATAAATGGATTCAACTAACATACCGTGCTGGGGATCACTACTGTCATTAAAACCCTACCATGCCAAAAGATATTAAAAATTAATGGGAAGAGAAATTAATATTCAAGTTGATCGGCGGAGAGAAGTAGCTATTTGTTTCGCCCCGGAATCACAACAAAGAATATTCTACGTAAAATGACAAAACTAAGAGCAAAAGATGCATCTATTAATTTCCTAACAGTATTTATTATAAATTTCTTATTATTTTATATTAATGATCACAACCAAATTAAGAAAGGAACAGACTAACCAGCTAAGTAATTAGCCATGTAGATGCTAAAATAAAACTAATTATAAGAAATTAGCAACTGCAAGATATATATCACCCTGGATCCTTCTACCAAGAACAGGATTCAAGAAAATTAATCTCTCCTCTGTTAAAGGAAATACATAAAGTACTAGGTAGGTAGCAGCTAGTACTTAACTAATTAATTAATTACAGAGGTATGTATTGTAATTAAGTGGGAACTAATTAATACAGAATATACCTGCATACGCCAGAGGAGATCCCCGCTGGGCTTCACTTCATAACGATTGTTGTAGAAATTGAGGCGAGCTTCTTCAACCTCAGCTCTCTCCTCAGGACTCCCACCTTCAGGATCATACTCCCATGTCTGCCTCCCTACGAACTTGTTTGTGCTATACAAGTAGTCATTGCTGCTGCCTTCTGCAATCTTTAGCCTCCACATAATATATATCGACACGCTATATATTGGTCGATCGTAATAATGCAAATGAAATGTAAAGAGGGGAGGGGAAATTGGATATGTATATGATGAGCAAGAGCTAGCTAGATGAAATATAGTAGCGGTTGCCTCTTGGCAACAACCTACAAATAAACAAGGGAGAATATTGTACTATACTATTACTTGTTAGTAATCAGAGAAGAGACAATATAGTGATCTTCGGCAGAAGAAAGCATGAACTAGCTGCTGCTGCTGCTAAGTAGTACAAATAGATGAACACACAGCTATATAGCTTAGCTTTCAAGATTGATGAGATGTATCGTAGGGGATAGGTAGAGTTTTATTTTTTTATATTTATTCTTTTTGTGTGTGCTGCTGCTACATCAACGGGAAAGGTTGTTGACTAGCAACCCTTTTAAATTTTTCCTTTTTCTCTTTCTCAAAGTAGAGAAGGGAGTAGAAAAAGAAATAGCAGTCAGTCCCCATCCTCTTCAATCAATTTTTGGTCTGCAAAAAACTTGTTGCTTCAGAATTATTGATGTTTCTAGAAAAATACTTGCGTAAAAATTAACTTATATTTGCTAATTTGAAGTTAAAATATGCATAATTTGAGAATAATTTAATTATAAGATCACATTTCAAACCCTAAATAATGCAAAAGAATCGTCTTCCTCCATCCTTGTAAGCTATTTATATATTGTAGAAATAATAAATTTTATCTATCAATTTTAACACTTAAATTAAAATGATTTTTTTAACTAGTCATTGTATATAGATTTAACTTCCATGTTATTATAAAAAAAAAATATACATATTTTTTTCTCATTTAAGTAAGAAATTAAGGAACTTGGCCTTAAAATTAATGTGTGTTTTGCGGTCTTTTATATTTTTTTAAATTAATATTTTTTATATTTTTTGAATAATTTCAATCTGTTAATATCATAAATAAATTTAAAAAACTAAAAAAATATATTATTTTAATACATTTTAAAAATAAACACTTCAAAAAACAACTATATCCTACCTAGAAAAGCATATTTTCATATAAATACGTGTTTCACTGAATTATTTTTGATAAATTTTTAGGAAGGGGAGGTGTGCCATATTCATATTCTTCGTCTTAAACTTTAATAATTTTCTTCATATTCCCAACAATATTAGGCCATCAATCAAATCCACCCTGCAAAAAATATGTAATACATACAATCTCAGGCAATACTTTATTGATTAATTCTTAGGATTAATCAATCCTAAAAATTATTGTCGCCCTGCCCTATGGACATTGCTTGAGGGCTACAATCATTCTTAATTAATTTTCTCCACCCTGCAAAAAAATTATGTAATACATCCCTTCTCAGGCAATACTTTATTGATTAAATCTTAGGATTAATTAGGGCAAAAAGTTATGATTTTAGGATTAATTATTGGACGAGGGCCACAATCACTCTTAATTAATTTTCTGTCTTTATGTCATGTCTATATATATATTATAAAAAAATACATTAGTATACTCAGGCGTGTTAGACTATTACGCTCTGACCCCAAATGCCTCTAATACAGGCACGCTGGGCTAAGTCTGACGCTTGTCAAATCCAATTTTTAGGTCTGGTAGGTGTTGACAGGCCTAGCAGCTTGGTCTAGCGCCCTGTCAAGTTAACGGGGTGGGCATGACAAGCATCTCCTGCAAGTGTCGAGCTCAAGGTTTTTTTTCATTGCATCCCGAGCATGGTTGCATTTTCATTTAGGCCTACCACATGGCCGAATCTACTACGTCCATGAATTCAAATATAAAGTCGAAATTTAATATCATATCTCCATAAATTTTATATAAATTTTAGATGAATTACTTTTTAACAAATAAAATTGATTAAATAAATTTACACTCCACTAATATCATTATATATATTAAAATCACCCATGGTTCATCATGTCTCCATCTCTTAGCCGGATAAAATGAGTGTAATGCGTCTCACAATAAAAAAAATTAACTTGTAAGGGTAGAATGACTCTGCAGCTCCTCCACTCCAGCAAAATAACAAGATTCAGAAGTTATAAATACCTCATGAAACATCAAGGAATAAATGTCTGCATCCTCTCCATTCTCAATATTTTTTAAAATATATATTTTTAAAGTTTATCTCTCTAAAATATCATTGTACTTTCTCTCTAAAAATATATTTTTTAAGCATCTGAGAGTCCTCAAATTTACAAAGAAAAATATTTTTTAGGTATCAACCATCATCCACCTTAGTCAATTAGGCGCACCCGTTATAAGCTATCAGTCATCTTGATTAAGAAGAATGAATTATATTGCTATAAGCAATAAATTAATCAATTATCTAACCATAACTATTTTTAATAGTTAAAAAATAATTTATTGGATTCAAACTTTCAGCTTTGAATTTAAAAAACTTTATTATATATTTTTTTAATTAAGTTGATATTAAAGTACATCTTTAAAATTGTATAAAAATAAAATATAAACTCAAATAACGCGCAAATTAGTTTGAAAATACTCCTTTATCATACAACTAGACAGACAAATAATAGTGTTTTTATTATCCTTGAGCAGTACAACACAACAAAACATGAATGGACTAAAACTAACATCGTCAACTTCATCATGTGATCACCACCAGCTATATACCTAACAAATGTAATTTGGTAAAAAAAAAAGATTCCATTGAAGTTTATATAAAATTCTTGTTCAAAGCTCGTTGATTAATTACTCCGTGAGTTGATAAAATTTTAAGGTATTCATTGCTACCCTCAGGTGGTTGGTTTGATAATTAAATAAATTTATTTTATTTTTTGATTTTTTTAATAATAAAAAACAAATTAGAGAGTCAACACGTCTAGAAAGTAGGTTTTTTTATAAAGTGATTTTTATAAAAAATATATTCTTTAGAAATAATTTTTTTTTATGATTGATAGTATAATAAAAAATTAGTTAGAAAATATTTTTCAGTGTTTAATTATGTTATAAAAAATAGAATGTAAAATAACTTACTAAATTTTTTTTTCAAGTTTATTAAAAGAATAAGGACCAAATCTAATAAAAAAAAAAGTTGAATAATGATGAATTTTAAAAAAATATAAATTCTTTCAAATAAAATAAATAAATATAAAAAGAATGGAAAACAAATCTAGTATATAAAAAAGTCAAAAGATAATAAAATTTTTTAAAAAATTGAAATAAAAAATAAAAATAATATTTTTAAAACATAAAAATAAACCGAAATTATTAATAATGCGACCAAAAACGTTTTTGAAGCAGGTGGACCAACTAATTAAAAAAAGAGAGAGAAAAAGAGTAAAGGCTTTCTTGAAATATATAGAAAAGGTGTACTATCACGTGCAATAGTACGTGTTAATTAGAATTAATGATGTATGGAATGACGATTATACCGAAGACCACACCAAAAAAAAAAAAAAGGCAGAGGACCAACTAAGATAAAAAAAAAACAAAAAAAAACGAAAAATTAAAGGCTTTCTTCTTCTCTTGTCAAGGTTTGATTTTTTTTTTATTTATGATTGTTGGGCGCTGCGGTAAGGTAATGTTTTTTTAAAAAGAATTAAATTTTTTTTAAAATTAATTTTTTAATATTATCTTGATGCGTTGGTGATAAAAAAAAATTAAAAAAAATATTAATTTAATATATTTTTAAATAAAAAATATTTTAAAAAATAATATTTATCCGCACCATAAACACCTAAAAAAAAGATAAATGCATCCGGTGATAAGTCTTATTAAAAATATCTATTAACAACGAGACGGGAATTTAATTTCTTCTAATTACATTAATACTATGTCTAAGCCATAATATAATACTCTTTACAATAAAATAAAATAAAATAAAAATAGTAGTAATCCAATTTAATTAAATTTAAATTACCAAGGGTTACAGCTAGGGTTTATGTAATTAAATTTACTCCAACTAAATTATTAACACAATTGCGGGGTAGGCGAAATACAGCAAAATTAGCTATGCGTCCCATCCAACATGTGCATGCATGGTTCACTTTTTTACTGAATAAACAATTTTATGGTGGTTTTTTTTTACTGTACATTAGCTAGACGTCCCATCCATAGGTCAATTTTGTTTCATTTACCAAGCAGAGGGGAAAACCAATTTCCATTACTCTTCCACCTCCATAAAACTAAAAGGCATGGTTTTTTTTACTGTACATTATCTCATTATTTATTTTCTCACACGTTATTATGAATGAACTGTGTAGAATTTTTTTTATTTGGTTTGGTGATTTATTTTAATTAAAAACCACTTAATTTTAATTTTTTTTTATAAAAGATGAGATTGAAAAAGAGAAACTTAAACCAAAAAATACATCAAATATAAGTGGCATGGCATAAATTTTGAAAAAAAACACTTTGATCCTCGAACTTAAAAAATAATGTAGATTATACAATTTTAATACCTCAATATTTTTCAAATTCAATTTTGATATAAAAAATTATTTTTATTATTTTTAGTCCCTGATTTAAAGAAGAGAGAGAGGTCGCTAGATTTCGATGATAGAAAAAGAAACATGTCGTTGACACTGATTTAAGCCATCAAAACAAATGGAATTTGTATCAGATGGTTTCTTTTGACAAGGAAAGTTCATATTATGTGTTTTTTTTTACCTTTAAAGTTCATGAAAAAATAGATTTAACCTCAGGTTGATTTTTTATTTCGGGTTAATTTTGGTTTTTGGAATGGTTTTTTTAGGTCATGTATATGTTTATCATTATTCTTAAGATGTTTTTATAGGTTTTTTGGGTCAAAAATAGGTTAAAAACAAGTTTTAAGATAAAAATAAATTAGTCTCTTATTTTCTGGCCACCACTGTGGTCAGAATTGGGGCAAGATCAGATGACATAATGTCTAAATTATTTTTAAATTTAGGGGTGGACACCATGTAATCTGCTCCAGGTGCAACAAAAAAATATTGCGGGTCAGTCGTGTGGGCCTGACAGGGCATGCCCACACGTAGGCCTTCACAAAATGGCTCAAACTTAGTAGCGTCAGACTTTTTTTATTATCATTATTTCAATTAATGTTTCTTTTTTATATGTTTTTTTTTTAAAAAAAATTGTTTATATTTAGATTAATATCACCTCTCTCTTTTAAACAAAGGTTATTTTTTGACTATTCGTTTAATTTTTGAAGAGATTTTTCTGATTCATCTATAATTTTTTTTCTATAGATGAAATATATTTTTGGAAATAAAAAATTTATTTTCAAATAATATTTTTAATATACATAGCCCTGCATAATATTTTTTTATTTTATTTTATTCAATCAATTTAATATGTTTGTCTACATACGGGGTAAAAATCACATCTTACGATATTAAATATCTTGAGTTACATTTGTCTTTCTATTTTTCAAGTTTTTTTAGGTATAGTTAATGATTATTTATTTATTTATTAGCACACATAGTTATTAATTTATTTGATTATATGTATGTATAAAATTTTTTATTTGCACTTAAATTTTTTAAACTACAAAAATATATTGAAAAACCTGCATATATTTTGTTTTACAAAAAATAAAAATATTTAATTCATGACAGCGGGTCAAATTACTAGTTTTTTTTTTCTTCTCTAGACTAGGAGTAGATGTTTTATGTCTCACCAACTATATGCATAAATATTTGGATGAATTACATCAATCTTTTATAATTATGAAATTACATTATAATATATTTGAAATCAACTTAATTAAACTCAATTAAGAAGTTGTAATAAAATCTCACGAGAAGTGTTAATATTTGAATTTTAAATAAAATTAATTTTTAAAAAATAACACAAAATTAAATCAGAGATCAATATTTTTTATTTACTACAATAAAATAAAAAAATAATATTAAAACTAGTTTCCTCAAAATATGCATCAACCTATTTTTTTCACTCTTCTTTTTTTTATAAAGAGGGTAATATAGGAACAAGGTAAATTAGATTCAATAATAAAATATTTCTCTTAAGATTATAAATTCAATTTATTTATTAGTTAAATTTAAATTAAACATTGTAATTAAATTTAATTATGGTAGAGAATAACCAGTTAATCTCTTTCTGATATACATCAAGAGTTTCATGTATGATTAATTGTAGTGTATGTTATTGTTGCGTGTGAGTGTATGTATATAATTTTACTTTCCTTAGGTGTCGTCATCATCTTTGTGTTTATACCAAAAATGCTTTATTTTTATCCTAATTTGATCGTCAGAAATATTCACATGACAACAAACGCTCAGCATCCCCTTCATGTCACCCCCTCCTTATTAAATTTAAAATCATGCTTTAATGTCTCAAATCAATAACCTAACTGAACCCCCACCTATTTAATTTCAAATTATGCTCTAACTAGGTCTCAAATCAACAACCTAACTGAGTTGACCTACTTATCACACTAGATTTAATAATATAAGGTTTAAACTTAAATCCAAGTCGGCTCAAACCCAACCTATGTTAACCTACGTATACCCAAATCGACCCAAACTCAACCTATGTTAACCCAGGTTTATAAGGAAAAGTTGTAAGAGAATTGTTTTTCTCTCTTCTAAGTCTTGTGGTCGTTGTGACTCTCCTCTTATCAAACCAAGGATTTCAGTTTTTGATCTTGAGTTTTTGGGTTAAGAAAGATGGAAGTAGCAAATAAGTGGTTTTCTCTAATGTTATTTTCAATTATGATTTGTTTATGGAATGATTAAAGAAGAGATTATGGTCTATAAGGATTTAAGTTTATGTTGTTAAGATTGATTCATGATTATTGAAGTTTAAGGTTAAGTAATTGATTTCAGGTGTATTGTTAGAATAAGAATTTATGAGTTAATTTGTTTATATTGATTTGTTATGGGTTAAGAAATTCATTTCAACTTTGCTGGAAAATCTGGACAGAATGGTCTTGAGGTTGAAGATGATGAAATTTTATTTTGGTCATTGATTTATGAAAATTACAGTTTAGTCCCTAAACTTTGGAAAATTATAATTTGACCCTAAACGTATTTTGGAATTCTGGAAGTATTATTATGAAGTTAAAGATGATGAATCTCAGGCCATGTTTATTTTCCGGAAAGTAATTTTGGGGAAACCACTTTCCAAACTTTTCTATATTTGTTTGCCATTAGAAAAGGTGATCAACAGAAAACACTTTCCGGTCAACGGAAAACACTTTCCGGTCAAAGGAAAATTTGACTTGGTTTTCAGGAAAGTATTTTCCCTTTTGGATGTGTTTGTTTTCCGGAAAGTGGTTTCCGAAAAACCACTTTCCAAACTTTCATGTGTTTATTTGCTATTAGGAAAGTTGGTCAACGGAAAACACTTTTCAGTCAAAGAAAAATTTAGCTTGGTTTTCAGGAAAGTGTTTTCCTGGAAAATTTGGGCAGAAAACACTTTCCGAAAGTTGTGAAAAATTTAGAAATGTCATTATTTGCTGATTATATCAAATTTAATTCTCAAACTTTTGATTGCTATATATATTTTGTTTTGAATATTTATTTTTTAATTTCATCTCTTAAAATTTAATTTTTATATTAACTTTGGTCTTTATTTTTATAATTGCTATTTGCTTTTTCCTT
>Ga0307513_10006528_pt1 | contig 15240 bp, 22 predicted proteins | sample 15_EM_MG_FD_202174 | JGI IMG/M metagenome (GOLD analysis project Ga0307513, IMG submission 202174) | Populus trichocarpa ectomycorrhiza microbial communities from riparian zone in the Pacific Northwest, United States - 15_EM | ecosystem: Host-associated > Plants > Roots > Unclassified | place... | reverse complement strand
CTGCCATCGACCTCCTTCAAACTTTCCCCCAGTAATCCCTCCGACCTTCCGTCTTCAACCATTTCCTCAAGCCCCTCCGATCCCACTCTTGTAAAGGGAGGAAGTTCCTCCAGCGCCTTCGACCCTCTATCCACAAACGGGGGTGACGATCTTGATGGTAATAGTACCTCAGAACATAATGATATCCCAGCAATTATTGGAGGTTGGTTATTTGTTATGACAATCTTTGGAAATTGACCACTCGTATTACAGGTGTTATTGGCGGAGTTGTCGGTTTCACGATCCTCTCGTTACTGGTCTGGTTTTCCCTCCGTTACCACTCTCGCGAGGCTCTCTTTTACGCCGCTCAACGTCCATTCTCTCACCGCTCGCCCTCTTCTCGTCGATCATACTACCCACCTCCAGCGTCTGCATATAGCACCGAACCTGAGATGGATGAAACCGGTGGACAGTCTCCGGGGATATATGTGCGTTATATCCTGACCCCCTTCTCCTACCATTACTGTTGTTTAACGCTCTCGTTTTGCACGCAGAGCCGTTTGAATGCCACCCCCGGTGGATCCATTGCACCCAGTCACCACGATCCACGTTCTATTTTCAGCTTCGAATCTGACGTGCGGACAACCAACTTCTCTACCCTCCATAGGGATGACAGGGAATACGGTGAACGCACCGCGTTTTAGAGGGGGGAAACCTTTCAACATTTTACCTCAGTCTCTCCGTTCGCATGATCTCCCAAGTCTGTATTTTGCGTTCCTTTTCATATTCCCCTCATTTTTCTGCTCCTGTACTTCTTAGCCTCCGTAGGCTGCGATCACGGATACCCACCGAACTGTTCTTCTCCGCCTTTCATTCTCTAATCGTGCACGACCAGTATCGGAGGTCGCAGCTTGTGGCACGCCATACGGTAAAAAGACTGATACCCGACGATTACTCGTGCCAGTTGGACTATTATGCAAGTATACTCTATGTAACGTACAAACATGTGGAATGCGTGAGTCGATGAAGCCGAAGCGACAGATACAACCCAGAAACTCGGAAGACGAAAGGGAGAAGAGGGTCCCAGCGAGGTGAAATGAGCCCTCAAAGCTTGGCACCGTTAGGAGACTGCGGCTCTCCAAGCGCGTACAGAGCATCCAACTCCTTCTGGTACTTCGCACCGGCATCCTTCCGCTTGAGCTTGAACGTTGGGGTCAAAGTACCATTCTCCATCGAGAACAGCTCGTTCGAGACGTGGATCCGCCTGACATATTCGTACCCCTTCAAGCCGTTCTTCGTGCTCTCCTTGGTCAAAATATCAAGGATGGCCTTGACGACCCTCTCATCTTTCACGGCTTCGTCCAACGCAGCGGTATCGGTGCCCGAGATATCCTTTCCAAGGATATGAGAAGCGAGTTTCGCAAGATTGACAGGGTCGGGGATGACGACGGCGAGAAGGTAGGATTGGAGGGAGTGACCGTAGACGAAGATCTGGGCGATGATCGGTGCGGAGGACAAGATGTTTTCGATACGTTCTAAGGCGACGTACTCCCCTTGGGACAATTTCATGATGTTCTGGAGAACGCGGAGTTGAAGATCAAAATTTTCCCATCCATACTCAGATGCCTCACCTTGACGCGATCGATGATTTGGAACCTTCCACGGTCGTCAATAACGGCAACATCACCGGTGTGAACCCAGCCCTCTTCGTCTTTTGCCTCTTTAGTTCCCTCAGGGTCTACGGGTAACATAAATGTCTCAACATCCCCGAAACCGGGACTGATGACGAAGACTCACTCTTGTGGTAGCTTGTGAAGGTGCTATCACCCCGAATCAACAGCTCGCCCCTGGGGAACGGCTTGTCCTCCACACTATACCCCATACCTGGCACATCAATGAGCTTAGCTTCGTTGCAGGCTGGGGGAAATCCGACACGATCAGCCCCAGTTGGATCGGCAGGAGCTAAACGTAAGCATGTTGCGCAGGTCTCGGTCGTCCCGTAACCCTCAATGACGGCGCAAGAGAAAACAATACGCAAGAAGTTGAACACCTTGGGATTCAGCGGGGCGGAACCAGAGGCGATGAGTTTGAGCTCTCCACCGAGCAGTTGTCGAACCTTGGAAATTACACGTTAGCCTTAAGGTGGGAAGAATTGGGAGACCCATACCTTCTTGAAGACGAGACGGTCCCAAAGCGGGTGGGTATCGATGCCAGTGGTTTCGAGCCTCTCGAGCTTAGCGTGAATAGCCCTCTTGAGCAAGGATCCCTTGAGACCGGGGGTGTCGGCAGCGGCCATGACGGTCTGATAGATCCTATTCAACAACCTGGGGACCGATGGGAAGAAGTTCGGCTTCAGGACTCCCAAATCTTCGACGATTCGAAGGGGGGAGCCAGAGTAATAGCCGATTCGCCCTCCCCTGGCCAAGACAATCAGTTCGGCGGCTCGCTGGGATGAAAGCGTATTTTTTTAGCAACAATAGAAGATCATCAGAGTTGAAGGCGAACTATATATTACCTCGTAAATATGGGCGAGTGGCAGGTAAGATAAGACGGTGACGGTTTCGGTGGTTGGGATATCGAAGCCGGCAAGACATCCATATGTGCTGACTGCGAAGGCCCCTTGGGTGATAATGGCGCCCTTTGGGTTCCCAGTCGTTCCCTTTCAACTGGAATCAACGAAAGATCGTGAAGACGTGGCAGGTTTTACCCACGGATGTGTAACAGATTGTGGCGACAGTGTCCGCTGTGACAATAGGAGGTGGTAGTGGGTTCTGGGCCCCGATTTCCTCGACTTGGGTATTCGACGTTATCAGTCTCCTTGTTTGACTACCGAAGAAAGCGTTTTGACGTACGTTCTGTCAACTCGAACACCTTGATGTTGTTCTGCTTAGACCAAGCCTTGAGGATACTCTTTGTCTCAGCATGGAGGGCTTCAATAGAGACAATCGTTTTGAGAGCTGGGAGCTTGTGGGCGACATCCATGATAGTTGCGAGTCCACTGGATTGAAGGAAAAGGAGGGAGACATCCGCATGGGCAAGGCTGGAGGTTCCATGTTGTCAGTGGATCGCGTCATACTTTCTGAACACGACTCACATATATTCTGTGGGGCAACACTGGTTCAGTATTCGAAAGCCGGATGAAGCAACAGGGTTAGGCGCACCAATCGAATCTGGCCCAAAATTATCATACAACGGCACGAGCGCCTTCCCGTACAGGCCCGCTGCAAGATCGATGATTCGCCATTCTAAGTTGCATAAAAAGAGCACGTTAGATCTCAAGAACCCTCTCCGTATCCACACGCGTCGGAAATAAGGGAAAACTGCATTCACCTGGGATGTTCATACTCCAGAGGGCAATCGTCTCCAATCCATCGACAGCCACAGCATCACCAGAATTGAAGAGGCCTTGAATCGCGCTACCGAGGTTCTTACGTCGGGAATCGACCTCGCCGTAGGTTTGCCATACGAAGTGATCAGCGAATTTTAAGGGCTCGTCGGAAACCTTTGGACGGTAGCCAACACATTGCGCGTTCCTGCCGACGGTTTGAATGCCTTGGTCGAAGATTTCAGTCGTGGTTTGGAAACTGTTGGGGTCTTGAAGAGAAGTCTGCCTCAAGAAGGCTGTGCGTGAAGAACGAATCAATACACTCAAACGATATGATGTTCCGGTCCCGAGGATGACGAGACGTACCACCACGGTATGCAGCTACCCACGTCCAATACACCCAAATTCAAGAAACAAAGAACAGAGTTCAGTTCATGATACAGCGTGATGAGGGTCGGAAGTGGGCATACGCGTCTCTCCAGGCTTCTTCGTGCCTGGCACCTCGATGGTCTGTTTGGCATAGTCGATGCGCTCCGGCCAGTTGTTATCGAGTGGTTTGAGCTGCATGGTCGGTGGGGGCGTGGGGTGCGAGATACGTTGAACGTAACAAAACAAGAGATACTCTGTTGTAAATCCTCTTGTGCTGTGTCTGGCGGGCTTGGCAATGGTCGCGGACGCCCAGCGACACAAACGATACGTAGCCGCCTTTGGCGTTCAGTGGTCTACATCATGATCACTGTTGTATGAAATAGCAGCCCGACGGCGAAACAGCTACAGACGCACCCCACCAGTACACTACATCGAGTAACAAAACAGGAGAGGAATTGAACTGTCAAGATTGCTCCTCATCCGCGGGGTGCCCTTTTTGTTCACTTCCGATCCCAGCTCCGCGGACCTCCTGTGACCGACGCGAATCCCAAGATGCATTATCAATGAGAAGCGAGGGCACGCCGCGAACCTTTGGAGGGGGCGTTTAAACGTTCATCGAGTGAGCCAGTCTCCGACACCATCCTAATATCCCCAGATAACCTCCCCATCCCAATCTCCCTCCTCGGCCCAACCTCCGTTCGGCGCCCAATCTTCCTCCTCATCCCAAGCTCCCTCCGCGCCCCATCCTCCCCAACTTCCCCAACCCCCCACCGAGAGGTCTCTGGTGCTGTTAAGAGTATGACCTGGGGTCAGTTTATTTTAAACAGCACGGTCTGAGTACTTACGCTAACGATGGCGATGACGCGAAATCGTAGCACCACATGTTTTCACCCTGCTCATCCAATATATCATCAGAACGCACGGAGAGATAGAGCCTCGTTTCCGTCAACTGCAGGCACGAAACAATATCCGTGCTGAGCATCTCGGAATCGTCAAACTGCACTTCGCGCAACCGAAGGGCCGGCCAAGACGGTTTGTGCTCCGGTGATGTCAGTTGCAAGCCTTGTAGGGAAAAATCCTTCGGAGGTAGGTCAAGTTCTCCCAACCGGTCGAAGATGGAATCCAGGATCAAGACGAATACGCCGTGAATGCCAACTATGGCAACCTTGCCACGATCGTAGGCGAGGTAGCCCTCCGCTTCCAGCGATGGCCGGTCGATGTAAAAATCGATTTGCTTCGAAATATGCCGGAGCTTCACCGGGGATGGAGCAAAAAGCCTCCAAAAGTCTTGGATGAGGATGATCCTATTACTCAATGCCATGATCGCCAAGTGTTTTCCACAGGAGGAGACATGAGCTTAACGTGGGGAGGTCAGCTACATTGGCACAATTACGGTCCTTGGAATTCTGGACCACGCACCAGCATGAAAATAGTCCTCCCTATGGGCCCAATTTTGAGGCACGGCTCGTCGAAAACTTAATTCACCGTGATTGAAACTCTCTTCTGTGGATCTCCACTGGTTTTCCGGGCTTGCATAATGGTCCCAGGGCAACCTCCCAGCGGGGATGGTTAGAACTCGTGAACCGTTCGCCCGGTCGTACACGTCAAGTTGGAGAGTACTGACGATAAATATGTGTCGTTCATTGATGTCGACGTATCGGAGTCGCACAAAGTTGGGCCCGTTGTTAACCTCGATAGTTTGCTGAAGTTCCGCTTTTTCAACATCGTAAAGGAGTGCTCTCTGAGAGCTCGACACCAGTAAGGTCCCTCGTGTAAGCTTGAACGCCTGGCCGTCTTCAAGGATTTCTAGATGCGCCCAGGGGACGAATTGCCCTCGGAGATGGTCTGGATCTCTGCTTCGACTATCATCAAAGTATTGGTCTTGGGCGATGAGGTCGGCCTCGATCATATGTAAATCCGGTTTGTTGTGCAGTTCTGATGGCCACGCCTCGTCCGGGATGTCGAGAACGTCTGTCCTCCGCCTCCATATTTCTTTATCCCTACCGGAGCGGTTGAAGACGATATACCCCTGATCGTGTTCGCAGTGGGCCCACGGATCACAGAACTCCTGACCCATCCATAGACATCAGACGGCATAGAATAAGCCAAGGACTCAAAATACCTCATCCAGAGCCCATAATATTCTGTGGTCATGAATGTCCGAAACAACGAGTCCACCGGCAGCGAAGGTATTGATCACGTATCCGGCCTCTTCGTCAACCTTGATTCTGTGAACGTCTCCCATTTTCCCTGGAATCCTGACTCGGTGAGGGTTTCCAGGGAGTTTCCCTATCCACCGAAGGTCGATTTGGAGTTTACGGACGACTGCCAAAGGATTGTCATTCTATCGTCAACGAGGACGTGCCGAGGATCACTCACACCAGGATCTCCAGCCTTCTGGAGGAGCAGAAGCATCAAAATCACCCTCTGAGACGTACCCATACCGCTTCGAGATACTGTGGTATATTGAGGATTCGTTCGTTTCCATGAACGTTGCCCACGATTTTGACAGGGCAGACAATGAAGCGACTGTCGTGAAGGGCAACCACTGAATAATTTCCAGCGAAATTTCGACTGGAAGTGCGAAGAGCATCGCGTGGATCTTCGTCGAGACAGGGCAGAACGAAGGCCGGTCGGTTGTAAGTGTGGCTGGAGATAGGTTGTGGTTAAACCGGGGCGGATCAGCGGCTCCCCGACTTCAAAGCTTCATTGATGTCATCAATCCCGAAGATCGTGGTAAAAACTACGTCGCGGACCGATTTCCTTGAATGTGCACCGGCACAGTACCGCAATTCTATCCTTGACCTACTTTTGTCTTCGACCACGAAGTTTGCAGCATGTCTCCACGGAGGTCAGTTGATCCCTTTATGGTGCACCACGCAAAATATTGCCCAAATTTCCGCTGGAGTTCATGGAATTGTTATGATACAGAGTATACTAAACCTGGAGTCTGTTTATTTCCGGTGGCACGATATGAGGACGTACGGGAACTATGACGACGATGCAAAATCATAACACCACATGTTTCCACCTTCCCCATCCAGGATGTCTCCAGGAAGTACAGAGAGGTAGATTTTCGTTTCCGTCGACTTTAGCCTCAAAATTTTGTCCATGTTGACTGGGGGATCGCCAAACTGGACCTTGTGTAACCGAAGGTTTGGCCAAGGCGGTTCGTGCTCCAGTGATGTCGGCTGCAAGTTTTGCAAAGAAACGTCCTTCGGGACGGGATCGACTTCCCCCAGCCGGTCGAAGATGGGGTCGAGAACAATGACGAATACGCCATCAATACCGACGGCGGCGACCTTCCCCCGATCGTAGGTAAGCCAGCCTTCGCACCCAAACATCGGAAAATCGAGGTGGAGGTTAATTTGTTTTGAAATCTGCTGAAGCTTTACCGGGTCCGGAGTCAAGAGTCTCCAGAAGTCCTGGACAAGGACGATCCTGTTGCTAAGTGCCATTGCCAGATGTTTTCCGCAAGAGGAAACACGAACTTGACGTGGGGATGTTGAATGACTACCGTGTACAGAATCCTGGACCACGCACCAGTGTAGAAATAGTCCTCCCTGTCGACCGGGTTTGGAGACACATCCCGTCGGAAATTTGGTTCACCGTGGTTGAAAGTCTCTTCTGTGTACCTCCACTGGTTTTCCGGGGTTGCATAATAGTCCCAGGGCAACCTCCCGGCGGGGATCATCAGAACGCGTGAACCATCCGCCCGATCGTAGACATTGAGTTGGAAAGTGCTGACGATAAATATGTGTTGTTCGCTGGCATCAGCATATCGAAATCTCCCCCAGTGATGCCCTCCGATATCGATACTCTGCTGAAGTTCCGCTTTCTCGACAGCATAGAGGGATGCACTATTAGCGTCTGACACCAGTAAGGTCCCCCGTGCGAGCTTGAACGTCCATCCACCATCAGGAATTTCTAGATGCGCCCAGGGGACGAATTGCCCTCGAAGATGGTCCGGATCCCTGCTCCGGCTAGCATCAAAGTATTGGTCTTCAGCGACGAGATTTGCCTGGATCATATGCGAAGCCGGTTTGTTGTGCGGTTCTGATGGCCACGCCTCTTCCGGGATGTCCAGAACGTCGGTCCTCCGCCTCCATATCTCTCTGAGGTTACCAGGATGGCCGAGGACGATATACCCTTCATCATGCCCGCAGTAATTATACGGGCCACAGATCTCCTGGAAGAATCAGACGGTGTAATGTGGATCAGGAACTCAAAGTACCTCGTCCAGAGCCCATAATATCCTGTAGTCATTAATATCCGAAACGACAAGTCCGCCGTTGGTGAACGTGTTGATCACGTATCCAGCCTCTTCATCAACCTCAATTCCCTGGACTTCCCACGCTCCTCCTGAGATCCTAACCGCGTGGGGATTTCCAGGGAGTTCTCCTATCCACCGGAGTTCGATCCGGAGTTTATGGATGACTGAAGAATCGACATTCAGCCGCAAATGAGGACATGCGGGAGACCACTCACGCCAGGCTCTCCAGCCTTCTGGAGGAGGAGTATCGAAATCGCCCTCTGGGGAGCACCTATACCGCTTCGAGATACTGTGGTATATTGAGGATTCGTTCGTTCCCATGAACGTTGCCCATGATTTAGAGAGGGCGGACAATGAAACAACGGTCCTGAATGGTAGCCGTTGGATGATTTCCAGCAAGACCTCGACCGGGAGCGCAGAGAGCATTGTCTGAACCCTTGTAGAAGTGGCACAGTTAGAGGAGATTGGTCAGTCGTAGGTGTGGTTTAGGGGATAAGTTAAAGCCACCCGCGATCGCGGTCGTTCCGCCGTAAAGCGGGGCCGATATGTACAGCTTCCATCATCCAGCTCACCCTCGACAAACTGATGTTGCTGCTCCTGGCCAGCTACCATCTCGCGAAACGTGCTCAGACTGGACCAACCTCAGTGAAGAGCAGTACCGCACCGCTGCAGACCATCCAACGTCCTATGGAGACCTTCGGCCGGTCTTGAATCGTGGCACGCGACGACCCCCGCAACTTCTGCGTTGCTGACACAACCTCTCCTTGTTCTCACCCGTGAGTCGTTCCTCCATCCGCTGTGTCGCATATTCACCCGGCTGGAAGCAGATCTCTCGCGTTCATTAATACTAGTGCCCTTCTCGAGCCAGTGCATACCGACTGCGACGCCGACACTCATGGCAACTTGTCAGTTCGTCATTGGTTTTCCGCAAGAAAATCAGGTTCGTTCCTTCACATTTGCGAGCTGGACGCGTTTTGATGCGATTGGATGGTGCCAGGGTCAATTCGATAGGTGGCGCTGCTGGGATCACCACTTTCGCTCGGAGCGTACTGGACTCGCGATCATACCGATCGACCCCCCATGTTGCTGAACCCCCTCGCCGCGCGTCCCAGATTAACCCTCTGGTCAGGGCTCTGCTGTCCGGCCGACAGACGCAAGACCAAGTCATGAAACATTGATTGTGGGTGTCCTCTGGTAGAGCTATCCACAGGATATTTACGGGACATATATAGAGGCAGCATTTGGCCTGAACTTCCTCAGGCTGCTTCCACTAGCATCCTTCCGTTCAAAGGCCGGGCGCCTTCCGTACAAGAGTCACGTCCCTGTCATGCTCGTCGAGTCTCTTGTCCTCTTCTTTGTCCTCTTCACCTTTGCTAGTGCACAACCCCCTTTTTCCGTGTATGTTCGAGCTTGCGTTGTGTCTCATTAACACCCCGTCTCACTCTTTTTTCCCTAGCCTACCGAGTTCAAGCGGTCGGCGGACCGGCGATAGGACATGGGGAAGCCGCCCTCAAATCCAGGGAACCCAATCTTGATGCCTACGGCCTCTCCGGTCAAGATACTGGCCGTGGCTTGGACTTAAATGAGCTCATCCTTTATCCTGTCGACGTCACGGGCGATACTCCGTCCGGTGGGGTTGTCGCGAAGCGAAATCCTTGGGCTGTTTTCGACAAGATTCGCGGGGGTACTAGAAACTTCGATGAGAACTGCCTGAGGCTCTAGAGAGCCAGGCACTTCCACCATCGTCTCGCGGCAGACCGAAGGTTCCTCCGGTCCGTGGGGAAGAGAGAGACGAGTTCGTCGCTCTCCGTGAAGGCAACGCGCTTAAGACTGTGACATCCCACACAAAGCCGCACGGAGTCTAGGTGTGCGTTTTGTTCTGGAGTTCCTCACCTCGCAGGGTATCTAACTTGATTCCACAGCTCGATAACTTCCGCTCTCTATGGGTACAAGGCTTACTTCCTCAGGAACGCCCGAAACTTTAACAACTACCCTCGGTCACCTGGGATTGGGGTGCAGGCTTTGGGGGTGGATTCTACGAAAAGCTTCCTGGTACAAATTGCCGAGGCTGAGGCACTGAATGCTGGCTGCGCGGTGTACTGTTGCCCTTGAGGGATGTGCGATCTTGGTAAATATGCTGTAGATTCAATACAACCCCTCTTCTGTGACTACCCGTTAGTGCATCAAGTTTTTCTTCTCGGGTTTTCCACCCACGCGACCTTGAAACACCCACGGTCGGTTACTGTGGCCTCGGGGGTGGTGTCGGATGTGCCGGTTCTCACGTGGTCTGACAGTCAATGGGGAAGGGCGCATCATGCGGTACGTTCCCTTCCTCTTCTTAGGCTAGGATTGCACGTCCGCTCTGCACTTATGCTGGATTCGCTCAGCTGCCGTGGTATCCAAAGCTGTGCAAAACCGTGGACACTGGACAACGGATGCGCTACGGCCGGTCGACTGAGAACGGCGCCACCATAATACATTGAAACTTGAGTCTGATACTATGACAACATTTCTTTCCGAGCCATCCGTCGTACTCTCTTGGTCGCCACACAGGATGTGTCGAGGGGATTTCAATTACTAATCCGTGAAGATAGGCAACCACGTTTACATCGGGGCCGGAACTGTCGTTGAGGTTGACACTATTGGCAATAACATCGGAACCGAGGAGATCTGCGCTATAGTACGTTCGCTTCTCTCATCCTCCTTTCTATCATTATGTACCGGTGCTCTGTGTGTCGTCTCCGTGTTCAGTGGGCATTGTTTTTCGAAGCACATCCGGGCCTCTATACCCCGCAGCCACGGAACTAGATCTCCCGGCATCACGTACTAAGGTGGCCTGCGCTCAACAGGGATAATTTTGCTTAATCAAGGATTGGACGAAGGTCGAGGACAACACCCTACTACCCTCTAACACGGCGGTACCGACCCTGGCCGCGTTTCGTGGTTTATCAGGTTTGTTCTTATTTGGTGCACATATTCCAGGAGTTTACAGGTCGCGCGTCTGTAGAGTTTATCGAGGAGTTGTCCGAGTCTACACCGGAACGCGCATTGGCGATGACGAAGCAATATTACAATCGGTTTGTTCCTATGCAGGGCTGAAGGGCTATCACCACTCGGGTGAGAGTGACACACGCCGCCTTTGTTCCGATTAGAGGTCGGAGGATCGACGGCGCCCGACGATGGTGAGGCCAGTATGACAATATACACTCAAACGGGCCCGGCCCCGCCGAACAGCAGTAGGGACGAGGAGAACTATGCGTCCAGAAACCCCTCTGTTCACTGAAGTCACCGGCCGCTCGGCCGTTCGAACCCTTTGAGCCTTCCGTTATGGGACGTCTCCCTGGATAGGACAGCCACCCGCCTCCCCCTACCTACTTTCATGGAGGCTCCCGCCCCCCTTTATGACAGAGGTGCCTTCGTTTTGGCATCTCCCTCAAGCGCTCGGCCAAGGACTGAGGTGACGGTCGGAATATATTTAAGAGCGGGAATATTCTGCACTCTCCTCATCACTCCCCATTCGAACTACTCTTGAATCCAGCCAACCCTCACCTCTACAAACAACTCCTTCATCCCAACAATACGATGCAGTTTATTCGTGTCTTCGCCACCCTCCTGGCTTTTAGTCAGTGACAATATTACAACCCACTCGCTGACCGCTTACCAGACTTGCTTTTTTAGCTGCCGCCTCTGCTTTGGCGAGCCCAATTTCCGCAGAGTCTCTCTCTAAGAAGGATTCCGGCGCCACTGAATACGGCATCTTCGCCCGAGAACCCGAGGAAGTCGAGGCTCGTGAGCCATCCCCCATCTGCGTCCCACGGGGATGTACCTAAGGGTATTGTCTGGTCACCACCACCACTTCAAATTCACCTACGTGGTCTCCCAAGTTCTTAAGTTCTCTCATTAATTCTCACGTCTGCCCCTTTTCAATTCTTTCGGTCACCGTCCAATGGTTCCTCAGCTTGATAGCTTCAATCGGTGCTGTAATGGCGATCACCTCACCCGCTGTCTGGGGTTTTTGTTGTAAACTTACGAGCCTGTACCTCTTGATGTCTGGTAGCGACTTTTTCAAATTATATATTTTGTTCAGTGCAGCCTTCTGCATTGAAAATCCGCCGTGAGTCTGCGTGATGAATCCAGTTGAAATGGCTCTGGGAAAACCGGGCCGATGGTACCACCGAGTGAAGAGGACGATGCAACCTTTCCAAGGCTAACAATCGCAAATCATCCCGGTCCCAAGTGAAGCCGCCCAAAACTGAGTTCTTCTGGCCGACCGATTGATCGTCATCATCATTGATCACCTCATGTCATGTTTCTCACGACCACAACAGTCCTCCGCAAACGCAAAAGTAGGACCACATCCAACACTTCGTTCCTCCAACTTTCCGTATCAGAATCAAACCAACAGAGCAATCTATCTGTCTTACGACACATACTACGGACAGGAAAACAAGACGATAATTGAGCTAAATCCCAACGTATTCTTTTGAGCAGTCAAGGGAAAGTTCAATTGTTATGAAAATGAAAGTAGGTCCGGGTCACGAACAAAGCTGGCCTCAATCGGCCCGGTTTGACCACACGCGAGCCTAATATTGCACAAGTCTTCCCCGGGAGTCCATGAGACTATGACGATAAAAGTATACTAAACCTGGGGTTAGTTTATTTCCGACTGCACGACCGAGGACGTACGGGAACTATGACGACGGCGCAAAATCATAACACCACATATTTACATCTCGTTCATCCAGGTATACAGAAGGTGCAGAGAGGTACATTTTCGTTTCTGTCAACTTTAGACACAAAAGTGTGTCCCTGTTGAGTACTGCAGGATCACCAAACTGGACTTTGCGTAACCGAAGGTTTGGCCAAGGCAGTTCGTGTTCCAGTGATGTCGCTTGCAAACGCCGCGAAGAGACGTCCTTCGAAGCGAGATCGACTTGTTCCAACCGGTCGAAAATGGAATCGAGGACAAAGACAAATACGCCATGGACGCCCACGACGACGACCTTCCCCCAATCATAGGTAATCCACCCGTTATTTCCTAACATTGATAAAGCAATGTGGAGATCAATCTGTTTTGAAACCTGTTGAAGCTTTATTGTATCTGGACTCAAGAGTCTCCAGAAGTCCTGGATGAGGACGACCCTGGTGCCCAGTGACATTGCCAAATGCTTTCCACAAGAGGAGATGTGAACTTGACGTGGGGATGTCAGTTAAATCGGAATAACTGCCGTACCCAGAATCTTGGACCACACACCAGCGCGAAAATGGTCCTCCCTGACGTCCGAGTTTGGAGACGTAGCTTGTTGAAAACTTGGTTCATAGTTGTCGGGGGTTCCTTCTGTGTATCTCCACTGGTTTTCCGGACTTGCATAATAGTCCCAGGGCAACCTCCCGGCGGGGATGGTAAGAATACGTGAACCGCTCGCCCGGTCATACACAGTGAGTTGGAAAGCGCTGACGATGAATAGGTGTCGTTCGCTGGCATCAGCATGTCGGAGTACCTCCCGGATATCCACTTGGATAGTTTGTTGGAGTTCCGCTCTCTCGATGCTGTAGAAGGATGCTCTCTGGGCGTTCGACACCAGTAAGGTCCCCCGTGCGAGCTTGAACGCGCGTACGCGGTCAGAAATTTTTAGAAGCGCCCAGGGTACGAATTGCCCATGAAGGTGGCCCGGGTCCCTGCTGCGGCTAGCATCAAGGTACTGGACTTGAGCGGCGAGACTGGCTTGGATCATGTGTGAATCCGGTTCGTTGTGCAGTTCTGATGGCCACGCCTCTTCCGGGATGTCGAGAACGTCGGTCCTCCGCCTCCATATCTCTTTGCGACCACCGGGGCGGTTGAGGACAATATACCCCTCATCATATTTGCAGTAATCATTTCTGCCACAGACCTGCAGAAAAATTCACAAGGATTAGACGGCGCAGGATAAATCAAGAACTCAAAGTACCCCCTCTAGAGCCCACAATATCCTGCGGTCATTAATATCCGAGACGATAAGTCCGCCGTCGGTGCATATGCTGATCACGTATCCAGCCTCTTCATCGATTCCTTGAATTTTTCCCCTTCCTCCTGGGATCGTAATTACGTGGGGATTCACAGGGAGTTTTCCTATCCATCGGAGGTCGATCTGGAGTTCATGGGTGACTGAAGAATCGGCATTCAGTCGCGAACGGGAGTATGTCAGGGACCACTCACACCAGGCTCTCCAGCCTTCTGGGGGAGGAGTAGCGTCGAGATTACCATCTGGGGCGTACCCACACCGCTTCGAGATGCTGTGGTATATTGAGGATTCGTTCGTTTCCATGAACGCCGCCCACGATTTGGACAGGACAGACAACGAAACGACGGTCCTGAAAGGCAACTGTTGTATAATCTTCAGGAGGATTTCGACTGGGAGTGTAGAGAGCATATTTGGGGCAGGGCGAAAGTCGGTCGGTTGTAAGTGTGATTCTGGGGATAAGTTGCGCCACCCCGCGATCGCGGTCGTTCCGCCGCCGGAAAGCGGAACGGCCCATACTACTTCCGTCATCCAGCTCGCCCTCGACAAACCGACATTGCTACTCCTGACCGGCTCCCCTTCTCGCGAAATATACTCAGAATGGACCAATCTGAGTGAAGAACACTATCAACGACCAGCCTCACGTCTTCCGAGTCTCGCAGGTCCAGCAAGTATAATATCCCCTTTGTCAATGGTTTCCCCCATACACCTCGCCTCTTTTCGACCCCACTCCTCTCATTTCAATAGGTGCGAGACTTGAGCGGAGAAAATGGTCCAAATCAACACAGACAACACTCTCCCATATTGTGAGCCTTCGCTCGTGATTTCCGCCGCTCCCATGTTCAGTTTCGCTTATTTGGCTGCAGGGTTGGTCTTCATTGCGTATTGTGGGATCGGTTTGTTCGGCTATGATACGTTAGCCCTGCCCTTTACATTCATCGTACCAAAAAAAAAGCTGACGTGCATTGTGCAGGGGCACCGGAGGAGGCGTTGTCACCCAGGACCACTTCATGACGAAGTACGGCCTCAAACATCCTGACGGTGCCGTCACCATATCAAGAGGAGACCACGTCTATGCAGCCGTTGCCCCAGTACTTCAGGCTGGAGCCTTCTTCGGCGCGCTCACGAGGGCACCTATCTCAGGTGAGGTCATATTACTAACTAAAAATCATACGGATGTTTGAGTTACAATATTATTGTCGATGCGTGAACAGCGTATCTTGAAAGGAAGAAACCCTTTTCTTTTTTTTGGTGTAGCTTACGCTTGGTCAGATATTAGAGACGTGGTGGTCTCT
>Ga0307513_10006527_pt1 | contig 15241 bp, 14 predicted proteins | sample 15_EM_MG_FD_202174 | JGI IMG/M metagenome (GOLD analysis project Ga0307513, IMG submission 202174) | Populus trichocarpa ectomycorrhiza microbial communities from riparian zone in the Pacific Northwest, United States - 15_EM | ecosystem: Host-associated > Plants > Roots > Unclassified | place... | reverse complement strand
TCCGAAGGCGACATGGTGATCGTCGACGCCGAGACCGGCGAGGCGTTCCTGCGGCCGCGCTCCGACGTCGTCAAATCCATCCAGACCCGGATCGAGGTCCGCGCCCAGCGGCGCGCCGAGTTCGCCAAGCTGCGCGACACCCCGGCCTTCACCCGCGACGGGGCGAAGATCACGCTCCTGATGAACGCCGGCCTCGACGTCGACCTCGACATCCTGGGCGAGACGGGCGCGGAGGGCATCGGCCTGTTCCGCACCGAGTTCCAGTTCATGGTCGCCGAGGAGATGCCGCGCTTCAACGCCCAGACCGCGCTCTACGGCCGGGTGATGGACGCCGCGGGCGAGATGCCGGTGACCTTCCGCACCCTCGACCTCGGCGGCGACAAGGTGCTGCCCTACATGGAGGCCGAGCGGGAGGACAATCCGGCGCTGGGCTGGCGCGCGATCCGCATGGGCCTCGACCGCCCCGCCCTGCTGCGCCTGCAGCTGCGCGCCCTGATCGCCGCGGCCCGCGGCCGGCCGCTCAGGATCATGTTCCCGCTGGTGGCCAACGTCGACGAGTTCCGCGCCGCCCGCGCCATGGTCGAGGTGGAGCTGGCCTGGGCCGAGCGCCGCGGCCGCAAGCCGCCGTCGCGCCTCGACGTCGGCGCGATGATCGAGGCGCCGTCGCTGATCTGGCACCTCGACGCGCTGCTGCCGATGACCGACTTCGTCAGCGTCGGCACCAACGACCTGATGCAGTACCTGTTCGCCGCCGACCGCGGGAACCCGCGCGTCGCCGACCGCTACGACCCCCTGTCGCCCCCGGCGCTCCGGGCCCTCGAGCAGATCCAGCGCGCCTGCGCCGAGACCGGCACCCCGGTCAGCATCTGCGGCGAGATGGCCGGCCGGCCGCTGGAGGCCTTCGCCCTGGTGGCCCTGGGCTTCGAGCGCCTCTCCATGCCCCCCGCGGGCGTCGGGCCGGTGAAGCAGATGGTGCTCTCCTGTGACCGCGAAGCAGCACGCCGCGGGGTTTCTGCGTTGCTGAAGAGCGGGGCGGGCTCGGTTCGCAACGAAATCGAAACCTTGGCGCGCAAAATCTACCTTGCGATCTAGTGACTTAGGTAGACCGCGTGACCGAACATCGCATTGAAGACATCGGCGACGCGTGTTACCGAACGTTCAAATCTAGAATTCGCAAGAATTGTAGGGCTGGGCGTTGTGGTGACGCTTCCGTCACCTCGCGAGTTCAAGGGCAAGTGTAGCTGTGGCGCTGGATACTGGCCGGGTCACCGATCTGCAGGTCGAGGCGAAAGAGGGCCGCACCTCCGCCGCGAACCAAAGCTACGCGCCCTCGCTGCAGTCCGGCTCCGATATTGGCCAAGCTCTGAAGGCCATCCGAGAATTCCGCAAACTGAGCCTTGAGGCCGTGGCCGACACCACCCGCGTGCGCCGCGCCTACCTGCAGGCCATCGAGGAGATGCAGCTCGACAAGCTGCCGTCGCGGCCGTTCACCATCGGCTACATCCGCGCCTACGCCGAGGCGCTGGGCACGGACGCCGAAGTCGCCGTCGAGCGCTTCAAGGCCGAAGAGCCGGTACTGGACGAGCCGCTGCGCGCGCCAGTCGGCGTCAACAACGACCGCGACCCGCGACTGATGGCGATCGTGCTCGCCGGCATCATGATCATCGCCGCCATCGTGCTGTGGAACATCGCCCAGCGGGCCATGACCGAGAGCGCCCCGCCCTCGCCCACCGCGCCCGAGAAGGCCGCCGCCAAGGCGCTGGACGCCCAGAAGGCCGGGCCCGTCGCCCTGGGAGCGCCGCTACCTGCCCCGGTGGAATCCACCACGCCCGCCCCCTATGAGACCCCCGGCCTGGCCGAAGCCGGCGAAGATGGCGTCAACCACTCGGCCCCCGCGGCGATCGGGGTCAGGCCGGACGGCCAGGCCGCGGTCGACGTCGCGACCCTGCCGCCCCGCTTCGAACCGCAGGGCAAGATCTACGGCGCGACCGCGGACCAGCCCTCCAGCGTCACCCTGCAGGCCCGCAAGTCCGCCTCGCTGATCGTCCGCGGCGGCGACGGCTCGGTCTATTTCGCCCGCCAGCTCGCCCCCGGCGAGGCCTACCGCGCCCCGCAACTCGCCGGCCTTAGCGTCGATACCTCCGAGCCCGACTCCATCCAGGTGTTCGTAGGCGGCCAGTCCAAGGGCGTCCTGCCCGCGGCCCGCGCCGCGCTGGGCGCGCTCGCCCAATAGCCGGCTTCCGGGGTTGGGGATCGCGCCCAAAGGGCCTATTTTCCGGTTCACATGAGCGCCCCCCATTCGAACGCCGAAGACCACGCCCATAAGGACCACACCACGGTGCGGCCCTGGCGCGCGATCCAGCGCCGGCCCAGCCGCAAGATCCGGGTTGGCTCCGTCGAGGTGGGCGGCGACGCGCCGATCACCGTCCAGTCGATGACCAACACGCTCACGGCCGACGCCGCGGCGACCATCGACCAGATCCGCCAGCTGGAAGAGGCCGGCGCCGACATCGTCCGCGTCTCCTGCCCCGACGAGGATTCCACCAAGGCGTTCAGCGAGATCGCGCGCGCGTCCAAGGTCCCGCTCGTGGCCGACATCCACTTCCACTACAAACGCGGCGTCGAGGCGGCCAAGGCCGGCGCGGCCTGCCTGCGGATCAATCCCGGCAACATCGGCTCGCCCGACCGGGTGCGCGAGGTGATCGCCGCCGCCCGCGACAACGACTGCTCCATGCGCATCGGGGTCAACGCCGGCTCGCTGGAACGCGACCTGCTGGAAAAGTATGGCGAGCCCTGCCCCGACGCCATGGTGGAGAGCGCGCTGCGCCACGCCCGCATCCTGCAGGACCACGACTTCCACGAATTCAAGATCAGCGTGAAGGCCTCCGACGTCTTCATGACCGTTGCCGCCTACCAGCTGCTCTCCGAGGCCATCGACTGCCCGCTGCACCTGGGCATCACCGAGGCCGGGGCGCTGAGGACCGGGACCGTGAAGTCGTCGATCGGCATGGGCGCCATGCTCTGGGCCGGGATCGGCGACACCATCCGGGTCAGCCTGGCCGCCGATCCGGTCGAGGAGATCAAGGTCGGCTTCGACCTGCTGAAGTCGCTGGGCCTGCGCCATCGCGGCGTCAACATCATCGCCTGCCCGTCCTGCGCGCGGCAGGGCTTCAACGTGATCAAGACGGTCGAGGCGTTGGAAAGCCGCCTGGCGCACATCTCCCAGCCCATGAGCCTCTCGATCATCGGCTGCGTAGTGAACGGCCCCGGCGAGGCGCTGATGACCGACCTCGGCTTCACCGGCGGCGGCAAGGGCTCCGGCATGGTCTATGTGGCCGGCCGCCAGGACCACAAGGTCGACAACGAGCACATGGTCGACCACATCGTCGAGCTGGTCGAGGCCCGCGCCGCCGAGCTGGCGGCGCAAGAGGTCCCGCAGGCGGCCGAATAGGGCCGGTCCCACTCGCCCGTGAGGGGAGTGGGTTGGTCAGCCTAGCCCTTGGTTAATAGCCTTCCGCAGGCAGCCGTCCGTGATTCGCGGATCTGCGCTTGGGGGTATTCCGGTGACCTTATTGGTGAAGCTCGCAGGCACGGGCGCTGCTCTGGCCCTGTGCATGGCCGCGCCGGCCGCATCGGCCGCGATCGTGACGGCGACCTATACCGGCACGGTCAGCGGCACGAGCCTGTTCGGGGACACGGGCGGCGCCTTCGACAGCGGCGGCGTGTTCGGCGCGCTCACGGACCTGGAGGGGGTGGATTTCACCGCCGTCTTCACCTTCGACACCCATCTCGGCCAGCGCTTCCTGCTGCCGTTTCAGGATCAGTTGATCGGTGGCGCGCTCGGCGGCGGCGTGGAGACACCTTACCTGTCCGCCATCCTGACCATCGAGGACGTCGACTACGCTTTCCAGTCGGACCTCCTCGCCTTCGCCCTGGTGGTCACCGACTTTCTCGACAGTTCCACGTTTCACCAGGCCGCCAGCGGCTTCGACTTCCTGATCGCCGGCCTGCAGAACCCGGGGTTGCCGCTGAACCTTACCGGGCCCTTCGACGGCGGCTATTTCGCGAACAGCCCCGACAACCCGGTGCTCGGCGAATTCCTGGTGACCGACGGCAACGTCGCGCTGGCCCACGGCTATCTGGCGGCCGACCACCTGACCATCACCTCCAGCAGCGCGCCGGAACCGGCCACCTGGGGCCTGATGCTGCTGGGCTTCTTCGGGCTCGGCGCCGCCGTGCGCCGCCAGCGCCGGGACCTCGCGGTCCTCGCCTGAGCGCGCCGCCTTCCGTAGCGCCACAAAAAGTGACGCCCGTGTCACTCTTGCGTGGGCGCCGCTTCCGGGCTTAGGTGCGCGCACCACTACGGGAGCGACAAATGTCTGCAGACGGCAACTGGAAGATCACCATCAACACGCCCATGGGCGTCCAGGTCGTCGACGCTGAAATCAAGACCAGCGGCGACACTTTCACCGGGACCACCAAGGGTCAGCTGGGCTCACAGGACGTCAGCGGCAAGGTTGCCGGCGACACGCTCACCTGGTCGACCGCCATCACCAGCCCGATGCCCATGACCCTCGAGTTCGAGGCGACGGTCAGCGGCGACGCCATGACCGGCAACGTCAAGCTGGGCGCCTTCGGCAACGCCGCGCTGAGCGGGGTCCGCGCCTAAGTCCGTTCGCGCGTTTTCGGGCGCGCACGGAAAGGCCCCTGCCGGCGACGGCGGGGGCCTTTGTCGTTTTACTTCTGCGGATTGACGGAGTCGGCCGCCGTGGTCGCCGCGTCGCCGACGCTCCTGGCCGCGGTCGCGGTGGAATCCGCGACGGTGGAGGCCGCACTGGTCACCGCGTTGGTGCGCAGGGCGTCGTTGCGGTTGGCGTCCAGCAGGAAGAAGGCCACGATCGCCACCAGCGCCAGGACGGCGATGCCGATGATCACGCCGCCAAGACCGCCGCGGCCCCCACCGTTGTCCACGTAGGTCGTGCTGCCAGGGTCTCGCTCGACCACCCGAGTCACGCGTTCAGTCGCCATGGTTGGATCTCCAAAATGTCCCGGCGGCCCTAACGGACAATCCGGCTTCGGGGTTCCTGGCCAGAGCGCCATTCGCTCCGATAGACTCGGAGCGGCGCTCCAGATCTTTGTCTGGGCGCGCTTTCTGACGCCGAACCGGTGGCCACTTCGGCGCAAAGCGCCCTAGCGCCGGCGTGGCGGAAGGACGTCGGAGAACATCTCGAAGCTCTTCCACCTGGGCTCGACCGGCGCGACGCCCGGGGCGGGCGCATATTCCGAGAGCGCCAGGGTTTCGGTGCGCGGGATATAGCGCGGGCAGTTGGGGAAGATGTCCACCGGCGTCACCTTGATCAGCAGCTGCGCACCCGGAATCTGCGCCATCGCCGGATCGTCGCGCACCACCTGCGCACGGCCGTTCACCCGCAGCCGCCTGGGCGCCTCGCCCATGGCGATGAACAGCATCCCCACCTGCGGGTTGGCCAGGAGGTTGCCGAGGCTCTTGAACATGCCGTTGCCGTCGTAGTCGGGGAAGATCAGCAGGTCCGGCGCGGCCACCGACACGAACCCCGGTGGACCGCCCTTGAACGAGCAGTCGGGCGCGCCCGCGGCGTCGGCCGTCGCCAGGAAAAAGAAGCCGAGGCTGCCGATGAAGGCGGCGTCGTCGTCGTTGAACCGGTCGCGCCGGAGCTTCTCATCCAGCCGGTCCGCCAGCGCCCGGCTGCCGAACTCGTCCTGCAGGGTACGATTGCCGTCGTGGTACATGATCGCCCTCCTTCATCGCCGGATTGGCGCCCGGCGAGCAGGAGGCTAGAGAAGCTCCCCTTCTGATGAGGCGTCCAGACCCTTGCGACTTCCCCAGGCCAGGCTCGACCAGGTGCTCGACCGCTTCCGCGAGATCGAGGCGCGGATGGGGGCTGCCTCCGACGGCCAGGAGATCGTGCGCCTGGGCAAGGAGCACGCCGAGCTGAAGCCCGTGGCCGACGCGGTGACGGCGCTCGCCCGCGTGCGCGACGAAGGCCCCGAGCTGGAGGAGATGGCCGCATCCGGCGACCCCGAGATGGCGGCGCTCGCCCGCGACGAGCTGGAGGCGCTGAAGGACAAGCTGCCGGCCCTGGAGCACGAGGTCGCCCTGCTGCTGGCCCCCAAGGACCGCGACGAGAACGCGTCGGCCATCCTGGAAGTGCGCGCCGGCACCGGCGGCGACGAGGCTGCGCTGTTCGCCGGCGACCTCTTCCGCATGTACCAGCGCTACGCCGCCCTGCAGGGCTGGCGGGTCGAGATCGACAGCATGTCGGAGGGCGACGCCGGCGGCTTCAAGGAGATCATCGCCGCGGTCACCGGCGACGGCGTCTTCGGCCGGCTGAAGTTCGAGAGCGGCGTCCACCGGGTCCAGCGGGTGCCGGCGACGGAGGCCCAGGGGCGCATCCACACCTCGGCCGCCACCGTCGCCGTGCTGCCCGAGCCCGAGGACGTCGAGATCGACATCAAGACCGAGGACATCCGGATCGACACCTACCGCTCGTCCGGCGCCGGCGGCCAGCACGTCAACAAGACCGACTCGGCCGTGCGCATCACCCACCTGCCCACGGGCATCGTGGTGACCTCCTCGGAGAAGTCGCAGCACCAGAACCGGGCGCGGGCCATGAAGGCCCTGAAGGTCAAGCTCTACGACCAGCAGCGCGAGGCGCTGGACACCGCCCGCTCCGATGCGCGGAAGAGCCAGGTGGGCTCCGGCGACCGCTCCGAGCGCATCCGCACCTACAACTTCCCGCAGGCGCGGGTGACCGACCACCGGATCAACCTGACGCTCTACAACCTGCCCAAGATCCTGGAGGGCGAGGCGCTGGACGACGTGATCAACCCGCTGATCGCCGAAGACCAGGCGGCAAGGCTGTCGGCGCTCGAGGACGAGTTCAACTGAACGGAGCAAGTTGCTCTCCCGCTGGGGGAGCTGTCAGCGAAGCTGACTGGCCCTCGTCATCCCAGGTTTGAGCGGACCCCCTCCGGCCCTTCGGGCCACCTCCCCCACTGGGGGGGGAACTAGGCGGCTAGCGCCGTCGCATCTTCGTCCGCAGGTCGCCCCAGAGCCGGCGCACGCCCTGGAACGGCACGCCCACGGTGTCGGCCATCTCGGCGCCCCGCGCGCCCATGGGCAGCGGCGCGCCCGTGGTGGAATCGAGCGCCGTCTGGTGCTCGATCTCGGCGTTCAGCTCGGCGCCGATCAGCACCACCATCACCGAGACCCAGATCCACATCATGAAGCCCACGGCCGCGCCCAGGCTGCCGTAGGTGGCGTCGTAGTGGGCGACATTGTTGACGTACCAGGAGAAGCCCAGGCTGCTCGCGACCCAGGCGAGCGCCGCCAAGCCCGCCCCCCAGCGCACCCAGCGCCAGCGCGCCTCCTCGCGCGACGGCCCGTAGCGGTAGAGGACGGCGAAGGCGCAGGCCGCGAGCGCCGTCAGCACCACCCAGCGGAACGGCGCCAGCCAGCTGTCGATCAGCCCCAGCCGGCGCAGGTAGATCGGCACGGCCACCAGGACGCCGGTCACCAGGGTGGCGAACGCCAGCAGGGCCGCGGTGAAGGCGTAGGTGATCGCGCGACGGACCACGAAGTTGCGCTTCTCGGTCTCGTCATAGGTGACGTTCAGCCCGTCGAAGAGCGCCGACATCCCGGCGTTGGCCGTCCATAGCGAGAGCAGCAGGCTGATCACGAACGCCACCGACAGGCCTGCGGTCTGGCGGGTCGCGATAGCCATCATCTGGTCGCCGACCAGCGTCAGCACCTCGCGCGGCACGAAGGCCGCCAGGTCGTTCAGCTGCTCGCGCACCGTCGCCACGTCGGCGAAGAGCCCGTAGAGCGAGACGAAGGCGCCGACCGCCGGGAAGATCGCCAGCAGGACATAGAAGGTCACCCCGCCCGCCACCGAGGGCAGCTTGTCGGCGTTCACCTCCTGCCAGGTGCGCCAGACGATGTCGCGCCAGCCCCTCATCGGGATGCGGGCGGGGGCGTCGGCCAGCCGGCCATGGCCGGGCTCGGTCTTCTCGAAATGCTCCGGCGGCGCCACGGCGGCCTTGCTCAGCCCCGACTCCGGCGACGCCTGCCGGCGGCCGCGCATCCAGAGCGCCGAGACGGCGGCCAGTCCCGCCCACGGGGCGAGGGCCAGCAGCGCGCCGCCGACCCGGCCGGCGAAGCTCTTCGGTTTCGGTTGGACAGGCCCCGCCACACGCATCTCCAAGGCGACGCTCGCTCAAACCCGGCGGGGCGGCGTCCGTTCCGCTTGTGGCCCACCGGCGCTTGCGGCAAGGGGAGCGGGTCATGAGCGGCCACGCAGCAGCCATCTTCCGCCACCCGGTAAAGGGCTTCACGCCCGAGGCGCTGGCCAGCGTCCAGCTCGCGCCCGGCGAAGGCTTCCCGCATGACCGGCTCTATGCGGTGGAGAACGGCCCCTGCGGCTTCGATCCCGCCGCGCCCACCTTCATCTCGAAGCAGAAGTTCACCGTCCTGGCGCAGATCGCCAAGGTCGCCGCCGCCCGCACCCGCTATGACGCCGCGACCGGTGTGCTTCACGCCACAGCCCCCGGCGCGCCGGAATTCCTGGGCGTCCTGCACGACGAGGCCGGCCGCGCCGCCTTCGCCGCCTGGCTCACCGACCTCCTGGGCGAGGAGGTGCGGGGCGAGCTTCGGGTTATCGAGGCGTCCGGCCACTGGCGCTTCACCGACCACCCGCTGGGCCAGGTCTCCCTCGTCAACCTCGCCAGCGTCCGCGACCTCGGCCGGAAGATGGGGGTCGAGCTCGACCCCCTTCGATTCCGCGCCAACGTCTATGTGGAGGGCTGGCCGGCCTGGGCGGAGAACGAATGGACCGGCAAACGGTTGATGCTCGGTTGGGCGCAGGCGCAGGTCTTCAAGCCGATCGTGCGCTGCGCCGCCACCCACGTGGACCCCACGACCGCGGAGCGCGACCTCGACGTGACCAAGGCCCTCTTCGACAACTACGGCCATCTCCACTGCGGCATCTATGTCCGGGCGACCTCGGCCGGCGCGCTCAGCCTGGGTGACGCCGTCACCGCGCCCGCCACGGCCGAAGCGGAGCCCGCCGCATGAGCCTGACCCTGGTCAAGGCCTGGCAGTCGGCCAAGCAGCGCCTGGACGCCGCGGGGCTGAGCGGCCCGGTGATCGACGCGCGCCTGCTGGTCGAGGCCGCCGCCGACGCCACCCGCGCCGACATCGTCGCCGATCCGCACCGGACGCTGACGCCCGAACAGGAAGCGACGCTGGAGGATTACCTCTCCCGTCGCGAGCACCGCGAGCCGGTCAGCCACATCCTGGGCCGCAAGGGCTTCTGGAAGATCATGCTGAACGTGACGCCGGACGTGCTGACGCCCCGGCCCGACACCGAGACCGTGGTCGAATACGTCCTGCGCGACTTTCCCGAGCACGCGCCCTGGTCGATCCTGGACCTGGGGATCGGCTCGGGGGCCATCATCCTGTCGATCCTGGCCGAGCGGCCGGCGGCGCGGGGGCTGGGCATCGACGTCTCCGAAGAAGCCCTGGCGGTGGCGCGCGACAACGCCGCCCATCTGGGCCTGGCGGACCGCCTCGCCCTGCTGCGCGGCGACTGGACGTTCGGCCTGGGGGACGCTTCCTTCGACCTCGTGGTCTCCAACCCGCCCTACATCGCCAGCGACGTCATCGAGACCCTGGAGCCGGAGGTGCGCGACCACGAACCGCGCATCGCGCTGGAGGGCGGCCCCGACGGCCTGATGCACTATCGCACCCTCGCGCCGGAGATCCTGCGGGTACTGAAACCCGGCGGACGGTTCGCCGTGGAGATCGGCTATGACCAGAAGGACGACGTCGAAGCGCTGTTCCGCGAGGCCGGAGCTGCGGACGTGATCACCATGCCCGACCTCGCCACCCGCGACAGGGTTGTCGCAGGAAAGAAAAATCCCTTGGAAAGCCCCGCCTGAATCGCTACTTAGGTCGTGTCTCCACCCAATTCGTCGGCTTCAGGTAGATGCGCCCCCTCAAGGACGCCGCCGGTCCCGACAAGGCGCGAGCCTCCCAAAAGGGCCCACGCTGAAGCTTCCGGGCGGAAGACGGGGAACACTTATCGTTTTCAACAATTCCAACCGGGCCGCAGCCGCCCGCTCCCACTAAAGGCTAGCGCACAGGCCGACCGCTCCCCAGGAGCGGGTCCGCCGAGGGAAGAACCAAACGGTTATCGAATAATGAGAGATTTCAAAGGTATGAAGCGTCAGCGCGGCCGCAACCGCGGCGGTGGCGGCGGTGGTGGCGGCGGCGGCAAGCCGCAGGCCCAGAACGCCAATCGGGCGTTTGATTCCAACGGCCCGGAAGGGTCGAAGGTGCGCGGCAACGCCCAGCACGTCTTCGAGAAGTACCAGCAGCTCGCCCGCGACGCCTCGGCGGCCGGCGACCGGGTCCTCGGAGAGAACTACCTGCAGCATGCTGAGCATTATTTCCGCCTGCTGCGCGCCATGCAGCCGACGCGTCCGGCCAGCGAGATCCTGGGCCGCGACCATTTCTCCTCCGGCTTCGACATCGATTTCGAGGACGAAGGCGCCCAGGCCCAGTCCGAGGCCGCCGACCTGGCCTCCGCCGAAGCCGGCGAGACGCCCGAGACCTGGCAGGCCCGCGACGGCCAGCCGCCGCAGGGCGGCCAGCAGCCTCAACAGCAGAACGGCCAGCAGCGCGACGATCGTCCGCGGGATGATCGTCCCCGCGACGACCGGCCCCGCTACGAGAACCGCGACCGCAACGACGGCCAGAACCGCGATGGCCAGGGCCGTCGCGACCGCTGGCGTGACGAGCGTCCGCGCGACGACCGGCCACGTGACGAGAACCCGCAACAGCAGGCCGACCGTCCGCGCGACGACCGCCCGCCTCGGGATGACCGGCCGCGCGACGACCGCCCGCGCAACGATCGTCCCCGTGACGATCGGCCGAGGGATGACCGTCCGCGCTTCGACCGCGACCGCAATCGTGACGACCGTCCGGCCCGCGACCCGCTGGCCGTGATCGAGCCGCAGGCGTCCGCCCCCCTGGTGAGCGAGGAGCGTCCCCCCCGGGAGGACCGCCCGCCCCGCGAGGAGCGCGCCCCGCGCCAGGAGCGCCCGGCCCGGGTGTTGCGCGACGCCGATGGTGGCGAAAGCCACGCCCCGGCCTTCCTGCAGGCGCCGGCGCCCCGCGCCGCGCCAGCCGACGACGGCGAGGCGGCTCCCAAGCCGCGCCGCAAACGCGTGGCCAAACCGGCCAGCGAGTCCGAGGACGCCTGAGCGCACCGCTCAAGATCGATACGGAAGGGCCCGCGGAGCGATCTGCGGGCCTTTTCTGTTCACCGGCGCGCGGGCCTGATCTAAGACGACCCCGATGCCCAAGACCCCGGAAAGCCCTCTGGAACCCTTCAAGCGCGCGTTGGTCAACGCCACGCGCTCGCTGGCGGAGTCGCCGGACCTGGAAATCGTCTACTCCGGCGAGGGACCGCAACTTTCCGGCAACCGCGCCGTCCTGCCCCATCCGCCCCGCGACCTGACCGCCATCGACGCTGCCCGCATCCGCGGCTTCGCCGACCAGATGGCCCTGCGCATCGCCCACCACGACGCCGCCGCCCACGCCAGGGCCCGGCCGGCTTCGGTCATGGGCCAGCCGATCTACGACGGCATCGAACAGGCCCGGCTCGAGGCCATCGGCGCCAATGCCCTGGGCGGCGTGCGCGAGAACCTCAAGGCGGTGATGGAGCAGGCCTGGGCCAAGCGCGGCTTCAACCAGGTCGAGGCGCTGGCCAACCCGCCGCTGGCCGATGTGGTCTCGCTGATGGTCCGCGAGCGCCTGACGGGAGACAAGCCGCCGGCCATGGCCCAGCCCCTGGTCAACCTGTTCCGCGAGGAGATCGAGGCCAAGGCGGGCGCCGACCTCGACCGGCTGACCGAGGCCGTGCAGGACCAGAAGGCCTTCGGCCGGATCGCACGGGCCATCATCCGCGACCTGAAGATGGGCGACGACACGTCGGACGCCCCCGAACCGGGGGACGACGACGACGGCGGCGAAGAGGGCGAGCCCGAGGCCAGCGACGACAACGACGAAGGCGACGGCGAGGGCAAGTCGCCCCAGCAGTCGGCCATGGACGAGAACGAGGCGAGCCACCGCGAGAGCGAGGACGCCGACAGCCAGACGATGCAGGCGCAGGACGATCCCGACGCCGAAGAGACCGACGAGCCGCCGGACATGGGCGAGGGGGAGCAGCCCGCCCGCCCCGACCTCAAGGGCGAAGGCAAGGTCGTCACCTACAAGGTCTTCACCACCGCCCATGACGAGATCGTGGCCGCCGAGGAACTGTGCGACGCCGAAGAGCTGACCCGCCTGCGCGCCTACCTCGACCAGCAGCTCGCCAGCCTCTCCAACGTGGTCAGCCGCCTGGCCAACAAGCTGCAGCGCAAGCTGCTGGCCCAGCAGAACCGCGCGTGGAGCTTCGACCTCGAGGAAGGCATCCTCGACGTCGCCCGCCTGACCCGCGTCATCGTCGACCCCACCGCGCCGCTGTCGTTCAAGGAAGAGCAGGACACCGAATTCCGCGACACCGTGGTGTCGATCCTGATCGACAACTCCGGCTCCATGCGCGGCCGCCCGATCATGGTCGCCGCGGTCTGCGCCGACATCCTGGCGCGCACCCTGGAGCGGTGCGGGGTCAAGACCGAGATCCTGGGGTTCACGACCCGCGCCTGGAAGGGCGGCTCGGCCCGCGAGGACTGGCTGAAGGCCGGCAAGCCGCCACAGCCCGGCCGGCTGAACGACCTGCGCCACATCATCTACAAGTCCGCCGACGCCCCCTGGCGGCGCGCCCGGCGCAACCTCGGCCTGATGATGCGCGAAGGGCTCCTGAAGGAGAACATCGACGGCGAGGCCCTGATGTGGGCGCACCAGCGGCTGCTGGGCCGACCTGAGGCGCGCCGCATCCTGATGGTGATCTCCGATGGCGCGCCGGTGGACGATTCCACGCTGAGCGTGAACTCCGGCCACTACCTGGAACGCCACCTGCGCGAGGTGATCGGCGAGATCGAGACCAAGAGCCCGGTGCAGCTGATCGCCATCGGCATCGGCCACGACGTCACCCGCTACTACCGCCGGGCCGTGACCATCGTGGACGTCGAACAACTTGCCGGCGCAATCGTCGACCAGCTTGCGGAGTTGTTCGACGAAGAGATCCGCAAGATGACCCGCAAGAACGCCGGCCTGCTGGCCCCGCCGCCGAATACCCAGGGGCCCTCCGGCCCCGCCCGGCGCTCCACCTTCAAGGAAGTACGGAGGGCGGTGGCGTGAAACGGCTGGCGAGCCTCGCGATCGTGCTCCTGCTCGCGGCCTGCGCGCCAGGCCAGCCCGCCAAACCTGAGCTGCCCAAGGCGCCGGTCCAGTATGGTCCCGACATCACGATCCAGGCCAGGCCGGTGGTGTTCGATCCTCAGGATCCGGCCAGGAAGGGCCTCGGCGACTTCGCCTGGGCGGGCGGCGCGGCCCTGACCTCCGACCAGACCTCGCGCCTGCACGGACTCTCCGACCTCAAGGTCTGGCCCGACGGCCGCATCCTGGCGGTCGGCGACGAGGGCGACCTGCTGGAAGCCCATCTCGTGCTCGACTACGCCGGACGGCCCACCGGCCTGAAGGACGCCCGGCTCACCCCGGTGGTCGGCGAAGACGGCCAGCCGCTCACCGGCCGCGGCAAGGCGGAATCGGATGCGGAGGGCATCGCCGAGTTCCCCAACGGCGACCGGCTGATCAGCCTGGAGGAGCATGACCGCATCCTCTTCTATCCGCACACCGGCGGCCCACCGACGCTCGCCCCGGCCCCCGACGTGAAATGGGTGAGCAACAAGGGGATGGAGGCCCTGGCGATCTATCCGCCGGGCGGCAAGGACGCCTATGTCGTGGGCGTCGAGGCCACCGGCGAGACCTTCGTCTGCCACCTCTCGGGCGCCTGCGCCAAGGATCGCACGGTCGAGCTGAAGGACGGCTTCGAACTCTCGGCGATCGAGGTACTGTCCGGCGGGCGCATGGCCTATCTGCTGCGCGCCTTCGATCCCCTGCACGGGGTCCGCGCCATCCTGCGGATCGTCGGGGCCGACGGCCAGGTCGAGGACCAGCTCGAGCTCGCCCGCCCGCTCACGGTCGACAATTTCGAAGGCCTGGCCGCTGCGCCCAGCCCCAGCGGCGGGCTGCGCTTCTACCTGATTTCAGACGACAATTTTTCGAAATCCCAGCGGACCCTGCTCGTGGCGTTCGACTGGCGACCGGGCGCCGGGAGATAGCCACATGAGCCAGCAGGATGTCGCCATCCCCACGCCGGATGGGGACGCGAGGGCCTTCGTCTTTACGCCCGACGAGGGCCAGGGGCCCTGGCCGGCGGCGATCATCTTCATGGACGCGCCGGCGATCCGGCCCGCCCTGTTCGATATGGGCGAGCGGCTGGCGCAGGCCGGCTACTATGTGCTGCTGCCCGACATGTTCTGGCGCGCCGGACCCTATCCGCCGCTCGACATCGCCACCCTGCGGACGGGCAATCCCCAGCAGCAGGCGCTGTTCGCCAAGCTGCGCGCCTCCACGGCCAACGACCGCGCCATGCGCGACACGCGGGCCTTCCTCGACTGGCTCTCGCGCCAGCCCAGGGCCAAGGCCGACAAGGTGGGGGTCACCGGCTACTGCATGGGCGGCGGCATCGCCTTGCGTGCGGCTGGCACATACCCCGGCCGCGTCGCCGCTGCCGCCTCCTTCCACGGCGGCAACCTCGCCACCGACGAGGCGAGCAGCCCGCATCTCCTGGCGCCCAAGATCACCGCCCGGGTGCTGGTGGCTGGCGCCGATGAGGACAGCAGCTTTCCCAAGGACCAGTGCGAGCGCCTGACCGCCGCCCTGAAGGACGCTCGTGTCGAGGCGACCGTGTCCATCTGGAAGGGCGCCAGGCACGGCTGGGTCCCCACCGACATGCCGGTCCACAATCCCGAGGCCGCCGAGCGGCACTGGAAAGAAGTCGTGGCGCTGTTCGACGAGACGCTGAAATCCTAGATGCTCCCCTTAGGGGAGCTGTCAGCGAAGCTGACTGAGGGGATTGAAGCCCCGAGCGGTTGGCGGAGCGGGCTCCAACCCCCTTGTTTGTTTGATGGCTGATAGATTGCGGCTGTCTTCCGGGACGCCCGCCTGACGCAGACACGTCAGGCGGGCTGT
>Ga0307513_10006526_pt1 | contig 15241 bp, 13 predicted proteins | sample 15_EM_MG_FD_202174 | JGI IMG/M metagenome (GOLD analysis project Ga0307513, IMG submission 202174) | Populus trichocarpa ectomycorrhiza microbial communities from riparian zone in the Pacific Northwest, United States - 15_EM | ecosystem: Host-associated > Plants > Roots > Unclassified | place... | reverse complement strand
AATCTGTACTGTTCAGTATGGCCATGATGGAAAAGAGCAATCCCGCGCAGATTTGCTCCCAACTACCCAAATGAGTTAGTGCTACACATTTCAATCTGGACTGAATGTCTCAACAGCTTAAGGGATAATACCAGGAGTGTAGGTTGCTCCAAGCCTAACTGCAACCCCGTTCGAAGTTGAACATGTCTCACAACGAGTGAGGAAAACGACAGCAACCCAAAGGAGCCCCCTAGGATCTTATGATGTAGTATTAGAGGTGATGGAGGAAGCAACGAAGCACGGTTTCCTGCTTGCCGTGGAAATTGGGAGTTCGATTGGGCTTAGCGATAATTCACACTTTCTGTTTTGGCTAGTTCTGTGGGAGACCACTCCGTCAAGGTGTTTAGAGAGCATTCCTGCTTGATAGTATTATAGCTGCGGTGCTTGTACGGTGCATAGAGGACCATATATGCGGGCTGGAAACATACCGGTAGTGTCACGAAAGTTGTCAACACAACCGGGTGAGAGGTACCCGTAGGCCACTGTGTATCCCGTAGTACGACGCTAGCTCGGTAGATTAGCACTATCTAGGTCTCTGGGTGTGATCACTATGCAGCTCAAATATTCGCCGTTTTGGCTCAATCATAATGCTGGTTCCGAATTTGGTAGCAACCATGATTCGCATCAACTAAAAGAGGTTTTGACAAGAACTACCGGGGATAAATCCTCGGGAAAAGAGAGAAAGCAAAAATATATGAGAAAAGGGGAGAATATGAATGATTTTTTTTAACGGGTATGGTCTACCTAAACCGCTCTGCTAACGTACGAATGTTCCTCGGAAATTGCTGGCCATCCCAAACGTTCTCAAAGTCCGGCTCCTTCCCCGTTATCTTTAGGTGCCTTCTCCATGTAGAAAGGCCCACACCAACTAAGATCATAAATGCGACTAGTGACGCTACCGAAATACCAGCGGCTGCTGCTGGCGATAGCGAAATATTGCTGTCTGGCTTGACGCTAGAAGTGGTACCTTTCCCAGAGGGTACTCTAGATTAGTCTTTTTTTTTGAGAACTGGGTTTTGTGGGCTCCGACTTTGTTGTCAGTGAGGAAGGGGTATTAGAAGGCTTACCATTAGGTATTGTATCTGTGGAAGTTTCAAGCGTGCTTGGGGCGACGGTTTGTGCTGGTTCAGAGGGAGAGGGAGGCATTTCTGTGGGTATATATGTAGTGGTTGCTACAAGCAGTGGGGACTAGTTAGCCAATGGCCGCACTGAAGTTCACATTCTGCCTGCCGAAAAGAGGAAATACCTTCAACTGATGCTTCTGATCTGGATATTTCCGACCCATGTCCACTGGGGCTGCACAAACACTTGACAAGAATGTCTTGAGTTCCTGGGCCAGAAACCCTGACTGTCGTCTCCAGTTGACCAAACCTAGTACACGACTCATCTGGGACAACAGCTCCACATAGCCTGGAGAATGGGGAAATGCCGGACTCGTCGGGTAGGACCAATAGATGGCAAGTAGAGGAGCAATCTTGCTTGGGAGCGTCAAGCGGTTTGGGAAGTAAAAGGTTAGCGGCCAAGGTTGGATCCGCAGCCCCCCTATCAATAGTCAAGAGGAGAAAAAACAATAGAGGGAAAATGGCCAAGGGAATGGAGAACATGACTGAAGGGCTGGTTGGTTTAGGAGGAGGGGGAGTGGTGGTGCTCGAGGCCGTGGGGAGTGGGGGGTATGGAAAATCAGAAAAGAGAACGTTCTTATCTGAGCCTGCAGCGGAAACTCTGATTGGTTTGGGAGAATAGAAGGCTCACTAGATTGTGGGAGGATTTTATTCAGGATCAGACAGCCAAACTTTATATTGGAAAGTGGGTGTGCTTTCAATAGAATTTTGGGGGGATCGGGGCAATGATAAAATCTAGGAAACAGGGCTGAAAATGAACAGAGGGTGGTGGGTTGGAGAAAATTTCTAGGGTTTGGTTTGGAAATTAAATGGGGGCTAGACAAGATAATGATTAATGTCTTGATTCAATTTTAGGCTCCGTCGCTGGTAGTTCCGGGATTCTATAGAACAAGGTTGGGAAGAAGCAGTCATCAAGATGAGCGCGCTGAAAGGAAGTGAAGAGGATGATATCCTATTCAAAAGCTATATCTTTATAATACTGTCAGGGCCCTCCCAGGAACTTGTTGCCACTGTGACACTTCCTGGGTGATGAAATATAATGGGGGCTTTGGTCGTAATTCAGAGGGGCGCACGCTTCCCAAACACAACGCTCGAGGGGCCCAGAGCAATGGCTACTGGATCAGAACATGGCTTGGCCCTCCGCAAAGATTTCTCAGAAGATTGACGGGGTCAAGGACAACACGTTTGCAGAATATCAATATCGTAGTGACATTTGAGTGGACTGGGCTCACGACCTGAAGGTGTCAAGCTTTCGAACTGGTGGGGGAAATATCTACGTGAGCTATGATAGCTTAGGAGGTACCGCGGGGTGTCGAATTAACGCGAGCACTTGTACCTCCCAACAAAGTACCACAGCTGAAAATCGGTGAATGTATTTCCTTCGATACCCACCAGACCTAAACGATACAGCCAATTTCCCACTCCCACAAAGCATGCTTTCACTTTGAGAGTAAGGCTAGGCATATTTTATTTTTTGTTGTTCAGGCTGCCCAAATCATTATTGCTGGTATTAAGTTGGGGTACTTGAATGCCAGGTACAAGTGTTCGCTTTAATTTGACACCCAGTGGTATGGTTCGAGCCGTCCAAAAGACGCACGAGGTTCGGGTATAGCTGTGAGTCACTAACAGTGATGCGAGCTGGCTGCGGATAAATTATGGGGAATCGTTTTGATCCAAGTTTGTCTGGTCCGCAGTGATGGCTGGACCTCGTGATATCAGTAAGGTTATATCTCGCGGGTTTCTGGTTAATGGCCCGATAGGCTGGGATAGTGTTTGACGGGGTTTTTGGCGAATTGGGGGGGATAAAATGTGGAAGTGTAGCACTGATTCACAAGATTTAATAACTGCTTTGCTCGCTGTTAGGCGGTGGGGGGTCTGATTGCTCACATATGTATATGACTCCAACAGACGTACCGGTAAACCTCTCGGGTCACAACAATGCTGGAGTAGAATGGATAGGTGGTGAAGTCTCACATGTAAAGATAAAGGCCAACAATAGACCGAGCGGAGAAAGAGACAGAAGAGAGGGGGGACCGGGAAAGAGCAATCCCCCCCTCTTCTAGATTTCACTGGTAAGATATTCGGTACCTCCCAACTCTAGGCAGAAATGGCCACTTCAGCCATATTTTCTTGGCTTTCAGATCTATCAGTTCCCCCTCCCTTTCCAGCAACCTACACCCGATGGACACACAGGTTTCCACTGCCCTCCCACCGCAGCCTTCAGGTATGTATTATTTTGCTATATAGCATAGTATGATCCTCACCGAGTGCTGGAATGTAGGCAGTTTACAACCCTATGCAATAAGTAGACATCCACGACCGCTAGGGTCCCGACAAGTATAAATCTTGGCAAAGGTCCCCCCCGTTCACCTATCCACAACCCACATGTCCTCTGCTCAGGAGCTATCACTGACCCCCGTTCCTCCCCCTTCATGTCTTCGAAGAGAAAAATAAAACTGGAAAGGTAATATGTGTCTCGGCTTAGGTATATACTAGATCTCCTCGAGTATGATATGATGTGAGGCCCACTTAATATTCAGGAAGTTGGCAAAAACCTGGTACGAGTGATGTTTCGTGATGTAGGGTGACCGCATCTAGGAAGGTTATGTACCATATGATATCATTCATAACATTATAAAGGGGTTTAGTTTCTAGTCTTTAACCTGTATACTTTATTCTCATTCTCTGGATATGTACATAATATTATATATTATATTGTTAAAATAATAATATATTCCAACATCCTTGTGCAAACGGAACACACCCCCAAATACAAAGTTCTGGTTTCCATAATTTATGCTCTAAGAGTGGCACGGTGAATAGGGCCTTAGAAAATTCCTTCATTAAATTTTTAAAAAACTTATTAGGAGAAAATGTGACTTTCCACATATTTCTTTCGTCCACTCATGACGTTCTGCGGCGTCCCTTGTTAACTCAATATTAACCTACAAAACGGTGTTCTCAAACCGTAGTTTCAAAGCTTCGGAAACCACAGTTTACGAACAGGGCACAGTCAAACGCGCCAGCGCACTCAGACGTCCCCGTTCCAAACAGTCCCTAAGTCTTTTGCCCAACCGTCTTCTAATCACGGGTCGGCGGTCGAAAGCCTGCTTGTCAAGTTAGAAGGAAACTCGATATATCAAAACTTTCCGCAACATGAGCTCTTATAGTAAAAAAACCCTATATCCTGGCGCTAGATTACATAGTTCAAGACACCATTTCCCGGGGTAGTTTACGGTACTGTCAGGCATAAGGATAGACTCGTCATGGACTACGGCCAAAGGATGCCGTATGCATATTGGAAGTATCAGCAGGTCTCACCATGTATTTAAGCCCGTTGTTTTCCCATAGCTCCTATCAAGAACAATGCCCCTCTCCACACCTTACACGGGAGGCCTCACTCAGCACTGTATCGATTTGGTAGAGGATGATAACGTGCGGTATTATTCTCACGTTAAAACCCTAAGGAAAGGTAGGTTTCCTGCCTGGCCCGGGAGACCATATGGGCTCGTGGCGCCCGACCTGAGCATGGGCCGAATATGATAAGAGGAAAATGCAAACTCTCCCGTAGGCCAAAGGATACCCTCTGAGGATGGGGTGTCCCGGCCCGCCAATGAGTCGACATCGCGCAGCACCGTAATCCGTTCAATCGCTCTTGTGAAGTCAAGGCTAAATGCGGGGCAGACTCAAAGAAACTCTTTATGCGCCTTGTTAGTGTATGCAGTTAGAGACATTTAGGATTCAAGCCATGCACCAGTGACAAAAAGAAGAAGATATTACAATAACAGTTGTCGAGCCCTGTTCATTAAAGCAACCTGCACAGTGTTTTCGGGAATCAGGTTGAGTGTGGGCGGGTTGGAGAGGGTATCAGCTCAGGCTGGGCTGAGCTCTCCAATATGGTATGCTTATTTCACAATTGGCACCTAAGGTGCTATGGCTGGTTAGGCTGCACTGTATGAATTTAGAGCTCATATAGTGCTTGTAGAATTAGAGTTGATTTTATAGATAAATGACTCCTCGCTATTAATTATGATGGTATTACCTTCTACGATGGACATGGGCTAGTAAATATCATGCTTATCTGGAACGTCCTCCGGGGTCAGCTTAAATATGAGGTTGGAATGCTCTCAGCACTTTATTGTCTTGCCAATCTAGGAGACGCAACGAGGAAACAATGGGGGGCCTTGGGGAAATTTGAGGCAGGACAAAAATGTGTCCATGTTCAATTCTCGGCTCTTTTAAACTTTGTTCATTTATTATGTAATCTATTAATATATAATAATATTATTATCTCATAGAGTACTCGAGTAATCTTTCTGATAAGCTTGCTATCCTAAGCAATGAAACATCTGATATTACGCAAAAAAGCCGTAGTCTTAGTCGGTTAAATAAGGGTTGAGAGATGTCATAGGCGAAATTTAGCACATGTGGAAAATCTGATGATAAGGTAGAATTCTACCCTGGTGTTAACCAATACTAACTTTCTAGAAAACAACGCCCTTTATTTTCTTCCTCGGGATATATCCCATTCCATCTTGAATTCCAATATTTTTTGTTACTGAGTAGACCGCACCTAAGACACTTCTCCCACCCGTAGATCGTTCTGGGGTTGGGCTGTGGTTGCTATCTGTGACTTCGGTCCCTGGCCTCGTATCCCATAGCGCATATCTCTTACTTCAGATTAGAGCTCTCAATATTATACAAAAAGGTCGGCCCGTACAGCACGCTAATAACTTAGATAGATATATTATACAGCAAATGAAGACCAGATTAACTCTGTAGCCGCAATTGCACCTCCCTAATTACCTCCCTCAAACGAGCCAGATATCGAAATAGTATACGACTTATCCCCCGTCCTCCCTGCTCCATTTCTAAACGCCTCATACTCTTTCTGACACTTAACCGCGACCGGGTGTTCCACTCCAAGCCGCTTCCCGACTCCTCCACAGACCCTCCGGTACTCCTCCTCCGCTTCCCCTAGCCGTCCTACGCTCGCATGCACACCCGCCAGTAACAGTCGAGCGAGGTAAGTATCGACGTGCTCAAGTCCAAGTTTCTTCTCTCTCCCCTCTATCGCTCGACGAACCAACCTCTCCGCCTCTTCATAATCTCCTCGCCCGAGTAGTGTGTCGGCAAGATTATACATAGTAGTCAATGTATCCGGATGCTCGCCGCCAAACTTTTTCTCCCTCCCTTCAAGTGCGCGACGATGCAGGGCCTCCGCCTCGCTATGATTCCCTCGAGCGGAGAGTGTCTTTGCCAGGTTCGTTGCGCTAGTCAGTGTATGTGGATGTGACACGCCAAGGTTTTCCTCGCGGCCTTTCAGCGCTCGCCGACAAACTTCTTCTGCTTCCTCGTATTTGCCCTGCAGCACGAGTGCTTCATCAAGGTTGCTGAGGCTTCGCAGTGTCTGTAGATGGTTTGGACCGAGGACTTTTTCACGCCTTGATAGGACGCGACGGTGCATTTCTTCGGCGTCGGAGTACTTTCCCTGGGCGCTTAGTACTAGCCCTAAATTGCTCATGGCAGCTAGGGTGTCTGGATGCTCCGGACCGAGGATTGCTTCTCGGCCTTGGGCAGAGCGGCGGGAAAGGCATTCCGCTTCGTCATATTTCCCTTGGTGCCGCAGGGTTGTAGCGAAGTTTAGGTAGCCGGTGAGTGTATCCGTGTGATCTGGCCCAAGGGTCTTTTCCCGCCCGGCGATGGCACGACGGGACATGAGTTCGGCTTCCTCGTAGCTCCCAAGGTGGCCGAGCACGACGACCAGGCAGTCCACACTAGACAGGACGTCCGCATGCTCAGGGCCTAGGATTCTTTCTCTGCCTTCGAGTGCCCGCCTGTTCATTGCGGCAGCGGCGTCGTATTTGCCCTGTGAATTAAAGATTGCCGCTAGCGCTGCGCAGCTGGAGAGTGTGTCAAGATGATCCGGTCCAAGCGCCGCCTCTCTACCCTCTAGTGCCCGACGGCCAAAGACTTCCGCTTGCTCATATCTCGCGGTCAGTCGTAATATCTCAGCTAGGACTTCAATCCTCGCCCAATACGGGGCATCGAGCTGGCCGCTCTCCTCACGAATAGCTATACAATCGCGGATATGCGCCTCGGCACTAACGTAACTGCCCGCCTGGGAGAGATAGCGTGATATCCGGTAGGAAAGAAGGTCTACCAAGGGACCCTCCGAACCTTCTAGAACCGCGACGGCATGGGGCAAATAGGCACGGCAAACACCCCGCACCCGATGCTCGAATTCGGGGAATAGTCGCGCAACAGCGTCCAAGGCTCGTCCCCTCCATGTAATAACCTCCTCCCTCGCTAAATATGCGTGTATCGATAACTGCACAAGGGAATGTAGCTCGTAAGCTGGCTTCCCATTAGCGTCACTGGCGATTTTGGTAACCAGTGAGAAGCAGAGGAGTTTTCCAATCGCATTCCGGTATTGCACAGGATCCTCAACCCCTTCCAACTTCGAATTTAGCAGTAGTTCCTCCGGGATGTTCTGGCGATCGAGAAACGCGGTGAGGAAGAGAATCTGGGCGGCCATCGGCACCTGCTTCGTCAATCTTTCGAAAGTGATGAAGTACGTGCTCAGTATGCTCTCCGTCATGTCTTCCTTGCCCTCCCTGTAGATGTCGTTGAAACCCTGAGACAAAAGATCCTTACTCGATTTATCCCTTTTTTTAAAGATGGTAAGGTATTCGTGCGCCAAGGTCTGCGTCTCGGTCATGTAAGCAGCAGCGCCAACAATGCCTAAGGGGACATAATCGAGCAACTCTAGAATCTCCATAACGGCATCATCCTCCTCCTCAATATTTGGCACATCGCAGCGTTGGAAAAACAGTGATCTGGCCTCCTCGACACTCATCTTGTTGACTCTGATAGCCTTGCAGCCGAGCCTGTTGGCGACCTGTCGCGACCGTGTAGTTACGACCATCATGCCCTTGGGGCCGTGGGGTAGAAACTTTGCGATCGCGCTGCTGTTGTTGGCAAAGTCGGTTTCGTTATCCGCATTGTCCACAATTAATAACCAGTTGCCACTTTCGGGACCCTCAAGCCACTTCTTAACAGCCATCAACTGCTTTTCATCCGAATCACCCTCTTTTGGTGTTATGTCAGCATATTGCGCGATCCCCTTGAAATCCTCGCTAAAATTGAGGAAGCTGCTGCCGTAGACCCAGAAGACCGAACGGTGGCCCCGGCACGAATAGGAGTACTGCAAGGCGATTTGGGTTTTGCTAGATGTCAATTAGTCCCCGTTCTATGATCGCTTCAGCAACTCCAGACATACCCAGCCCCACCAAATCCAAAGAGGGCTACTCGATTATGTGAGCTCTCCGCCGAAAGGCCTTTCAACTCTCTGATTATCGCTGCTCGGCCAATAAAGCCCTGATTCCAGCTAGAGGTAACCATCCAAAAAAACTTCGGACCTAGACGCCTGTAATCAGCACGGATTTAAGACTAACGAAGACGTCAATCTATACCAACGCTTCTGGGGGGCCCCGGGGGTAAATGAATATGTACCGAATTGTAGTGATTGGAGAGATTCGTTGTAGTGATCGTAGAGTTCACGTTCCCGCAAATATTGTGAGAATTGGTGTTCCCGCTGAAGTCGCCGTGAGTGCCCGTGCTCCCTATAGTCGTGAGAACGGGACGGACGGGTAGATTCCCACTCTTTTTAGGCTCAATGTTAGTTGGGGTATCGGCCTCGCTGGTGGCCTTGACCTGGGCTTTTGCAATCCTTGGAGCGTCATTTTCAACCCCCTCCAGTGGCTTCTCATTGCACGAGTGATCAGCCGGTCTGAAAATGGGTTAGTTTCTAACTCGGCGACAACCCCGCAGCATTGTCTGCGGAAGGGGATGGGGCCTGACCACCGGAAGAACAAGAATAGTAGAAAAATGTGCTCGGACGTTGGAACTTCCCTTCTCAGCTACTGTATGCGAGGGGAACCACAAACACCGCAAAATCAACCCTCAGCTCAGGCAAAATACCGGAAAGGAGATGCATCGCGCCCTATCAGGAGACAACCACAACATCCCAATAGCACATTTTCCTACTATTTAAGCTTTTACAGCGTGGCAAGGCAGAGCAATACTCACCCACAGAACTTGCTTAGCACGCGACCCATGACGCAGAGCCCGCCGAGGTGGCCCAGGCGTTCCAGTAGCTGTCGGCAGAGCCGCGACAGAGGGCCCGTTCCTGCGAACGTGGATCCTATTGTTTGAGGTGCAGGGGTACCTGGAGTTCGAGGGCTACGGTACCGGTACCGGGCTGTGCCTGCGTACCGTAATGATCCACTTGGTTTCGGCAAAGGACGCAAGGACGCAAGGACGAATTTTCGCGCTGGAATAGAACAACACCGGTATCACGGATCAAGAGTATTGATGAGATACACTCTGGAAGGCTGAGCGAGGTTCCCCTTGAAAAGAAGTGGCCCCTGTTGTTATGACTACTCGTAGTGAGGCACCCAGGGATCATGTTACACGAGGGCTATGGTTAGGGTGCAGAAAGAGCGAGAGAAGAAAAGATGGGATCGAAGTCAATTTTTTTGGCATATAACTGGCTCTCCATCGAGATCAGGCATTTAAACCACTACTTTCACCCTCTCACCCCCCAGAATTACCTAAGATGGTGCACCCTGGAGCCAATTCCCCTTTCCTCCCACATAACCTAATTTGCGATGAAAATCATCAGCGTTGTCAACTTGGCAACTAAAATCTAAAAACGAGTGAAATATCATGAACCTTGGCGAACTTTCCCCTTCACCTCCGTGCCAGGGCCTTTCATGGCAACGTTGACCTAGGGCCTCCCAGTTAGACAATAGCCTACGGTAGAATTCACGATACAAGTATCATAGTTAACCCCCGTTATGGGACTACCCGGTCTCAGCCATCCTTGAGAGATGGTCTCGCGCTTTTCCTAAATCCCGGATCTCAAATGGTTGCCAAGGTTTTTAGATCCATATCCGTCTGCCCATCGTTTTGCAACTTCTTTCAGCAAGCTAATATTTTCACAGATAGGACCTTACGCTATGCCGGGGACCGCACCAGACACTCCAATTTCATGCTTGATTGGCCGAGCGATGGATATAAAGGAGTAGCGCTTGTTCTATGAGGGTACACTCGGGTTTGGTTTCTGGCTAAGTGACTTCACTCCCTTTCCGCTGGTTCAATGTTGGGACATCGTATGGGCGAAACGGGAAACCAAGTAATTGGTAATGATTACTTGGCATCCCCTCCCCATGAGCTTCAAAGGTGATCTAGAATCGGTGATGGGAACTGGGCTAGGCTTTTTGCGGCTGTTAGCAAGCTTGGGGCAATTGTGAGGGCCTCGGGGGAAGTTCGGGGGTATCATCTTTGCCGATTCTGATCAGAGTGTGATTTATTGTTGGTCTCTCGGTTTGGTGATATGGCTTGATAGTTTTCTACAAAGGGGCCTACTGTGGTGTGAGAACACCCGTGTAGATTTTGAAGGGCTGGGCACGATACTGGAGGAAATCCTGGTCTGGTTATAAAGCAGCAGAGACCAGTGGACAGGGAGGGTAGGGGGTGGGGGCGCGGGGCAGAGGATAGTCTGACTGGCTTTGAGTTGTTGGAAGGATGTGGTTGACTTTGGAAGATACGGGAGAGTCTGAAAGATTGGATAGATGGTTGCGGATTATTTGGGAGATTGAGATAGAATGGCTAATGGTTTAGGAAAGATACTAGATAGACCTGTCTTTTCTTTGTTTATCACGGGAGTGTATGGAGGACTAAAGGCATGGCGGGGATAGGGAGATAGGTGTGGTGATCGATGGAAGGATCAGGAAGTGCTACTTATGTTTTACTTATACACTTGTTTCTGTCATGAGTTTTTTGTTTTAGTTAAGAGCGAATTTGAAGAGCTGAGCGAGGTGTCTAAGTTCCGTGTGAACTGTCTTTCTATCGTCTACCGCTGTGCCAAACATAACCTGCCAACGTTAATATGAGTTTCGTTTGTCTGGGATTTTGGACTTATATCATATGTATGTTTGTAGACAAAAGCCCTTATGCCTCAGCTAATATTCTAGTCACATGGGCCACTAGAAAGCATACGGGCCGGCAGGGCCCTTGGCAAGCACTGCAATGGAATTATTTTGCTCGCGTCAAGTAGGATTGGCTCATTTTTGTTCTGGGCGAGTATACCATTCTACCCTCTGTCGATTTTTTCCCTGTCACATTTTACGTGGACCAGTTATATTTGATTTTTTTGGTTGTGATAGTTTACAGTTTGGATATTTTGTTTATTTGAATTGTTTGAGTTGCTTGTTTTGGGGGTTTTTCATCCCTTTTATTGACTTTCTGGTGGTGAGATATCTGGGTTTACCAAGTAATCCAACGGGAATAGATTGAAGGGGGTTGGAAATCACGTTACGGTGATTTTGACGATAGGGGACGAACATTTGCTTGTTAGGGTCAGGACAGCTTCCTATGCTGTTCCTGGAGGCTTTCCTATTTTGGTGACCCATGTTGGCACATGTGGTAATCAGGCTTGTGATGATATGCTTATCCGTTGCATTCGGAGTGCAGAACCCAAAGTTATGAGTGAGTTGGTCAGAGCTGCGAAAGCGGCTATGGCTGTTATGGGCTGCACTCAAGTGTCCCGTATTAATAAGGATAATTCTGCCGGGATTCTTTACGATGGTCATTCACAAGATTCATCGTTTCCAGTGTGGTCTGAAACAAGAGGTTGCACTTTAGGTACAGGCTCGCTTGTAGGCGAGAGGCTAATGGAAGGTGCACAAGGCACGCATGCAGATGAGACGGCGATCACGGTGGGATGGATTTCCCAGTTCAGCAGTTCGTGGCCGGAGGATTTAACTGTGGCATATTCGGAGAAGGTACTCTATAAGGGTATGAAACTTGACAGCTCTAGTGATGAAGACTACGTTCCATCTTCGATTGTTGTGAATGATGTGGCCATGTCACCTGGAGATAACAAGACTACGGAGGTGAATGGTCTAGGTGATAGCCATCATAGTTCGGCCAGTAGTGGGATTACTATGGGGACCCGTGCTTCGCTGCAGTCTACAATGCCATACTTTATATCGGTAATGCAGGATATTTTGTGCGCACTTGCTGAGTATGAGGTGGGTAGTACATTATCAAATAGGCCTTTGGAGTTGGATTCGTCTGATGATGCGGATGATAATATGGATATAGTCGGAGAGTCGGCACAAATTGTTGCCCCAGTTGAGTTGTCTGCTGATAACAAAATTAAGCATTTGGAGGATAATATGGCGAATGACTGGGACATGTTTGACCGGCTACGGGATACTGTGGAGGATTTGGAGATTATGATTAGTGATCTGGTTAAGTGGAAGAACAACGATATTGACAACGGGTGCTCAAGGGGCTCGGTCAAACGGCAGGAACAGCAGAAATGTACTGTGGACACGAAACTGGCTATTCCGATCTCGTCACCCGCCGTTGTTGCAGACCCTTCCTGGGTCCCGATACTAGTTGCTTCGTGTAAGGATGCCCCTATTGTGGCTCCTCCCATTACTGTGCCTAGTGCTACTCCAGGAAAGAGAACACCCGTTAAGAACACACCTGTGGTACAGGTGGTTGTATCGCCCCAGGCTCCGGTCACGATCCTCCGGTGGCCCACATATACGGCTTCGGACGAAGGAAGGGCATCTGCCAGTTTCGCCTCGGGAGCTGCCAAGAACGCCTCAGCTGATGGTTACAAGGTGGTAGCGGGATGTAAGAGGTTTGTACGAAAGTCTCCCACTAATACACAGAAGGCCATCACGGCAATTCCGGCTAGGCAGCGGCATCTGTCGGTTAGGTTTACGAGAGAATGTGCCACCAAGTTTGTCCTTCCTCAAGGAATTACAGTTGGCAGAATCAGGGAATGTTTGAATAGTACCCTTTTTGCCCTGAATTGTGGTGCTTATTTTTCGGTTGCCTCTGCTACCAAGTAGGGTGACATACTATTGACACTGGCCGCGACTAATGTGGCAGATATAGTCAGATACTACCAGCCTTTGCGGGAAGCTCTTGAGACTCTCGGGCTTAACGAGTTTACCTTCGCTCAGGATACGCCAAAGGTCAAAGTATTGGTTGGACAGGTTCTCTTGTCACAGTTTGGTGGGGGCTGGCAGCCGTCAGAATGGGAAGGACGCATGGCGTATGAACACATAGCTGTTGACATTGAGAATAGCAATCCCAGTATAGTGGTAGCCGCTCGTCCCTCTGGGGCGGCAGTCTAAACACACTCAAGGAACGTAAGGCAAATAATGCTGGCCTTATCCTTGTTCTTGCTATGACCGAGAAGGTCAAATGAATAATGGCCGCTACCCAGCCCAGGATTATGGTTCCCGGTAGACCCTCCTTCTACTGCCTTTGACGTGAGAATAATCCCACTATTGTGTGTACGAGATGCCAGATCGTTGGACATCGGCCTGGTGAATGCAGGGCAAAACCTGTTTCTGCCTTCTACCACAAGGTACACTTGACCACAGAGCATTTGTGCCCTGTCATGTCCTGCTGAAAGAAGGCCGGAGATTAGCCTGCTTATATATGCAAGGCACATGCCTACTGTGCAAGTTGATTGAGCACTTTACCGGTAACCGGGAATGTGCTGCCCTTGAATGAGCTCTCTCTTCCCCCCCTGTGTTAGGTCCGGCAACACCGGTGGTTGCTGACCACACTTCGGTGGTTGCTGTTAGTGACTTGTCCTGTGGATGTCTTTGGAGACAAGCTGCTGGTCGACCAGGCACCCCCTTGGCCCCCCATATAGTCAATAACGGTATTTCTAGCCATGGACTCATCAAGGTAATGAAACAGTCTGAGGTAAATCCGAACCCTGCAAGGCACAACACTGGGGTGGTGATCCCTCGTCTTGACCGAGGCCAAGGTATTGCGAGATGGCCATCAGCTCTGGCTGATTTTCGTGAGCTGGTAGGAACAATACCCGCAGTCCATGGTAATGTTTATTAACCTGTGTGTTATTAACGTTGGGGCGAGCGTAGGAAATCATTCGGTTTTGTGTCATGTTTGTTCTTATGTTCAAGTTGATATTATTTTTATTGTTGATCCTCCTGTGAATAGTAGTGGTGATTATGTTATTGGTGATGTTGGGGAGTTTGTTTATGTTTCTGGGTTGGAGATATGTGATGTGCAAGTGTATGTTCGGGGGCGTTTTCAGCATCAGCAAAAATAATACCTTGCATCCTGCGCACCCCATGCGTCTGACGCCTGGGACGTCGGAATGCTAATCACGAATTAGGACGTAACGTCGGATTGACATCGCGTCCTGACTTTGCGTCACCTAGTGCCATCCGTCCTGACGCCATCCGGACACGGACCCCTACGTCCTGTGCGTCCTGACTGCGTCTGGTGCTCCTCTATTACCTCCTGATTCGCCCTGATCGGCGACTCTTCCGTTCCTACTGCGTCGGGTCCTCCGCTATTGCGTTCTGACTGCGTCGGATCTATCACTCTCCCGCCCTGATGCCGGTTCCTTCTCAGCGAACGTCAGGGCTTCACTTATCTGCAGATCTCGCGTCCTAATGTTTTCACACCCTGCCGACCTCGTCCAGATCCTACAATCCGCATCTCTCCCTTCCTGACGCCTGCTCACTGCTTCCTGATCTTACGCCCTATATAGGCCACGTCCTGATCCGATCGTGACTCTATCTGACGCCGCGTTTTCATTCGGACGCATCGTGTACTTAGTCTAATGCCATCTTGATCCTACGCCTAGGCACTTCTCTTCTTTCAAACGCTGTCACGATGTGTTTTACTATGCTGATCGCCAAGATGCACCTGTTAAGCGTTGCTCCTATTAATTCCATTCTGAATTCCGTGAGTTGGCTAGACGCCCTCATCTTAATACGACTATGCTCCTCGCTAGTGTTCGTTACGGGGCCTCCGGGGCCCCGAAACCGGCGGGCCCCCGCCTCAATTCCCCGTCCCGCCCCGGTCAACGGCCCGGGGCGGGGCGTTTTTTTTTTTAACCCCTGCCCCTGCCCCCGTCCAGGCCCCCGCCCCATTCAATGCCCCGAACAGCCCCCCGTCAATGAATTTTCTCCGCCCAGGGCCCCGCTTTTTCGTATATTCCCCTC
>Ga0307513_10006525_pt1 | contig 15242 bp, 15 predicted proteins | sample 15_EM_MG_FD_202174 | JGI IMG/M metagenome (GOLD analysis project Ga0307513, IMG submission 202174) | Populus trichocarpa ectomycorrhiza microbial communities from riparian zone in the Pacific Northwest, United States - 15_EM | ecosystem: Host-associated > Plants > Roots > Unclassified | place... | reverse complement strand
AAACCCGTTTTCTTGGCACATTTTGTAAGGGCAGCAAAAGTCGGGCGCACCCCCAGAATAGGAAATAAACCCAGAGATTTCGTGCTACCGCGCCATACTTACCCCTAATACCGAGTACACCAGAGGGCTGGGGTGCTCCAGGGACCAGCAGTATGGTAACATACCCCAACACTGCTGCGCTTGGACCAGAACGCGGTACGAAAAAGCAAAAAGGATTGATAAAGCCTATTAACTAAGGCCACGAGATATCAACTTTGAGTAATACCTTGGCCGTAGGACGCCGCCTGCCAATAATATATTCTGGGGATCCTAATCTGGCGAAGTACAGTAGGCGATCTCTGCCCCCTGATTCCAGCCAACTCTCTCCCAGGTGGTAACTCTACCGGTATTGTGCGAGGGTGGAAGGGTGAGTTCGTTACCCCTGTTCACACCACAAGCAGCCCACCAATCATAAATATCAAATACATCTACGCTCTTTGTCTGAGAAGTAATAGGAATTAGGAAATTGGTTTGTGGCTTGAGTGAGAAGGTGAGATTTGATCATGGTGAGAACAGGGGTAATGTCCATACCCCTCTCATCTTCACTCACAGCAGTCGTTCGCCACCGGAAGAACAAACACTGATTGGTCCCTTTACTGCCGCGCTTCAACACATTCCGCCGAGCGACTGGGCGGGTTTCAGGTAGCGCAGAATGGCATTAGTAGAGTGCAAAGAGAAGGTGCTAGTCATCATACGGTATGTGTTCGGCACACCGAGTTGGGGAGATAATACCCGGGGGGAGAGGAGAAATTTCATTAATCTACCGGTATGAAACCATAGCTCCTGGAATGGCTCTTGCCGGGGGCCTGTGGATGGGGCAGTATTATTGTTAATGGATGGGTGGATCGCCTACTGTGATAGTCGAGTAGATCGTGAGCCCTCCCACGGTCTAACGGGATAACGTCGAACGGGTCGGTAGTGGGGTGATCGATTTGCTGCCGCATTGCCAGGGCAATGCTCGGGCTTGGAATGTAATACAGCTACAAAAAATAGCCCCTGTATGTCTCGGTTGCAAGCCTGAGATAGCCCAGTAAGGACTTGAAGCCAGGTTTTGGCCGCAGGTGCGGTATTCTCTCCGATCCTCCTTGTAGTATAAGTGTACCAGTACAAGCGAGTTTCCCCGTGAGTATTAGACCATAGGGACTATGATAGAAACCTTGTGACACCTCAAATACTCTACCGGTATAATGTTGCGAGGGAGGGACACCGCGTAGCACCAGGACCGTAGCGATTCTCTCCCAGAGTTGCCGGGTAATCCTTGGCTCCCAGAAAATCCTTTCTGGGGGCTTTCCCGGGCGGTTCTGCAAGGCGTAGTGTAATATAGAGACCAATGAGAGGAGCGCAGCCCAATACCCAAGTAACCATATGCACAGTAACGATGCGTTAGAGAATTTTCGGGTACTTGGGACGTTCAAGTGCTACTCGATGCATGCGGTCTTTCGCTTAGGCCCCTGGGATTATGGTGGGTCAGTTGAAATGTCGGTACAATATCATTCCTGGTTTGGCTGCCTTTAAAAATCAAACTAATGCCTCGAGGAGAGCAGGCGTTTTGACCTGCCCTCCCCTGGCGCTGGTACTGTACTCTCAGGGCTTCGTGCGATGAGCTAGCTTAATATGCAATTATGCGTTGAGGGGTCCGGCTTTGATCTCGCTAAACTCCGGAAATGGGTGGTCGCTTACTCTTCCCGCTCTTTCCACCGGTGGGTGAAGTATGGGTTTTGGGGTGGGGAAAGCTGCCCCTTTGACGCAACATCAGGGCCTCTCCTCACACGCTCCAACTAACGTGTGTAGTTATATTTCCAAGTCCGCTTTCAAATATTTCATTCTACTAGAGCACCGTACCTTACTATTTGTGCTAGATAGGCGAGGGAGTGAAAGGTTGATAGCCAACGACTAACTTTTGAAAGTGGGCCATAGTCGGGTGCCATCGCGACCCGTTATTCTCTAGATTTTGATGGAAATAGTGCGGGGGGATATGAAAAATATATTCAACAAGGCGGATCATTTTGCTAAATAGTAACTTTAGCTGCTATAGGAAGCTATCCGGTTATCTTCTCTAATCCCTTCCAGTTTCTGCCGCAGAGTGAAAATTTCTTTTAAATTGCTTTTCACAACCTCCTTGCTTGGAAATTGCGGGGCAAGTACAGTAAGGTCTTTTTTTCTATCCGTACGCTTGGCAAAGGAGATAATATTATCATACCACGGAATAAACTAATTAATAATGACAGCGATAAAGGATTTCGAAATTTTCTTGGATCTGATATGAAAAAAGTTAGTTTGGTGTTAGGGTACGGTAATGTCGGAGGCTTCTCTCCGAGGCCCCGAGAAAATTATTTTTAAATATTGAGGCCCATTTGCGATAGAAAAGTTGGGAGGGGTTGAAAATTGAGCATTGCTTATAAGATTTGGGCGGAAAGGGACTTTACCTGAAAAGGGAGTTTGTTTCTGACAGGGCTTGGAAAAAGAAATTTGCGGCCACTTTTAGTTTTAGATGGAAAAAACAGTTCCACGTGCCTTGCCGTATCCGCTACCAATAGCAATAATTCAACTGAGCTCCTGGGCCTCTCGATAAGCGAGCACAGTACCGTAAACTTTTTATCTCCCGAGATCACGGTGAAAGTCGACTCTTGAACTATTGCCTTTAGTAGGTTTCCCTCCTTGGCAGCATGCAAAGATCCAGCACTTTCAACGAACGACTCATAAAGGAGATTTCCATAGGGACGCCCCGATGTCCGACTAGGGCATGATTTCGCATATGCGTGGCGGAGGCATAATCGGTAATCGAGCCGTGACAGGAGGCAGCAGGAAGGCAAAGGGGAGGGACTCTTTGGAATATCGCAACAGCCGATGCGATGCATAGCCTTCAACAATGCAGCGTCAAAAGGATGACCGTTTTTCGCCTTTTGGCGCGTACTGCTGCCTGGAAGTAAGGAGTTCATCACATTTTATCGAACATGAATCTTGTGCAGAATTGCGCCTCTGTTTTAGGTTTTTGGTGAGGGACCCCTTTCACGAGATCTCGCATGTCATTATTATGGCTCTTTGAATACCTTTTTTGCCTTTGATCCGTCTTTGAGGCACGTGGAGAGGGCGCCCGAGTGGACTGTTGTTGGGAGCTGCTTGCTGGGATCGCCGATCAAGAACCCGCGCGGGGGTTTGGGGACAAGCTCTGGGCTTGATATCAAGTTCGCTTCGTGCTGGCCACAGTGCTTATTAAGGGGCGGGCTTACCCCAAAAGATTATGTTCGCCTACTCGGATACCGGTATGTGCCCGAATCGGAGTGGGTTAGCGGACCGTAATGTAGATACTTGGAGTCCAGGATCGGGGCCTATAAGAGCCTGAACTAGATGCAGGAGAACAGATATCATATCCCGAACCTTTTATGGGCCCCGAGGATGAGTTTCCTTCGGGTGGAGGACTCAGCCGCATGTGATCCGGTGAGTTGCGCGATGGGGGGGAATCCTTTTGGAATAGGAGGGGATCTTGAGGTTTTGGCCTTGGCGCAGGGGGAGTATTTGGCTCCAGGGAAAATTTTCGGGAAAGGACTAATTTATGTCTTAGATACAGAGGGATTAGACGAGTGATATCCTATGACTAGTAGCCGTTTCACCGGAGAATGTCGAGTTGGGGTGCTTGTATGCCCGGTGGAGTTGCAAGTAGGAGTTTTCAGAGTTAGGAAAAGTTGGAAAAACCGAATTTTTTTAATTTACTTTGCCTTTCCATATTATGTTGACTTGGCGCATACAAAAACGGTTGGCTTCCATATGTTTTTTAGATATCATACATTGCTTAGATCGGTAACGAATAAGCCCTAAGAACAACGGAGTTTTTGGAGAGAAACTCTGAATAGAACTTCTTAAGATTGGCACCTCTTTATTTCTATAAACCTGGCTTTTTGATATAGTGTGTATTTGTTGGGGACTGTGGGAGGAGCATTCGGGAGAGAGGGCAATTTATTCTGGGACTCTACGCTCTGGGATATGTTGTACAATACAATACTGGGCAAGAGAAGTGGGCAAGAGTGTCAGTTTTTAGTGTCTAGTACTGATATACTTGAGTAGAGATCGCAAGGTCTGAAGCAGGACAGAACAACACCTGAGCTTAGACCTTTCAAGCAAACCATAGCCGTGTGTCTAAGCTAAGAATTGGCACCACTTTACCCTTTCCATGGACCAGAGTGGCTATTCCGGAGGGGGTGCACGCTCCTTCTGCTGACCCACGGTGGGTGAGACGAGCAAGAGCAGGGAAATGGGGAAAATATCGGGATATTTCAACACGCCAAAAAACAAATTTTCCACGATCTCTGCCTGAACTCATCTATCCTGGGACCTTTGATGATGATTTGCGAGAGTTTTTGCTATCTGTTATAACATTCATCCTTTGCCTCGTATTAGCTCTGTTGGAGAATAGCTAATAAATTTTGATCTTGTACGGGTGGAGTGATCGGAATAGCACTTTGCCGATTTGGAATTAACTGTAGGAAACAGAGCTGGTAACCGAGGACAGGGAAAGGGAGATACTGGAGCTAACTGGGTGATGGTTGGATATACTTAATGTGGGCTGTGGGTATTATGCAGAGGCTACCTTGGCCACACTCTCTTATTTGAATCCATACTCTCTACTCAGTTCTTTGTGCATCATATCCAAGTTCTACGCAAAATTTCCTTTTCTCTTGGCCATCACAAGATATCACTCGAATCATAGTCATGTCTGGCCTCTCTCCTTTTTCCATCCCCCTATTTCCAGCCTTGTGCTACTCCATATCTGCTGGAATTATCGGAGGTTTCACTTTAGAATGACTTTTAGGGTATCCGAGTCACTGGGGTTAAATATTTGGAAAGTTAAATGCTAGTGTTTAAAGCCCATCCATCGAGGGGGGTCGCGCGCGGATATGGCTCGGTATGATACATACTTCGCCGTGATCCCGTGACAACCCAGTTGGTTGCCTGAAACCTGCTGGAGCCCATGTTATCGTGGGTTGAAACTCTTTTGGAGGGGCGCAAATACCTAGCCCCTACCTCTCTCAGTTTTCGCGGGTGCACGGAATAATTCATGTGTGCCACTGGTGGCGAAATCTGCAGACTCACTCAGGGTTGATGGATGTAATCCCATCTGATGGTTGTTAGGGTACGATAGTTAGATCAGGGCACAACCGGCTTAGGGGTCGTGACTGTTGCTCTGTGGGTTTTTCCCCTTGTGTGAGCCTTTTTTGTTTTGTGTATAGATTGCCCTCTGAACCTGTATTTAGTCTGTCGCTAGTCGGTCGAGAGCTCCCCTTTCAACATCTCCACTCCAACACACCACCACCACCACGAACCGATTTTCCCTTGTGCTACGCGCTGGTCTGCTACCCTAGTCGTCATTGGGCTGTGAGCGAGTTGCCGTCAGAGTGTTGCCATCAAGGGCGGGATGTTCGGATATGGAGAACCTATGGACGAAGGCCAAAGGCTTTATTATTACAACAGTCTGGAGGAGATTCTAAAGGGGGCAGAAGCCCGCAAAGGACAAAAACCTATCAATAAACCATCACGGTCGCAGTATATTTCCCAACACAATTTGAAGAAAGAGGAGTTGGAAGTGGGGGCCGGTGAGTCGGAGGAAGGTCAGATCAGGTGGTTAGCCAACGTAGCTTACAACGAGCACCCGCCTTGTATCGTCCCGTTTGCTGCTCTAGAGAAAATGTTGCTAGACGATTTGAGACTTGAGATTGTGCATCGCGGGAGTTACATAATACTCAGAGCGGTTGTCAATCCGTTCAAGATGGCTTGCATGTTAATAGTAGCAGAAGATGAGAATGGAGAAGTGGAATTGGTGCAGATACATAATCAGGACGACCGCAGATCTCCGGCCAGTATTGTGCCTGATGGGCAGATTTTTATTGTGAAGGAGCCTTATTTCAAGGAAAACGTCGGAGATGGAACTAGCATCCGTGTTGATCATGTCTCGGACATCATATTCTTGGAAGGTGAAGATGGAAGGATTCCGGAGAAGTGGCAGCCAAGAATTAGGCTACCGGCGAGGAGATCGTTGGATTGGAAGGAAGACGGGAATAAGTTTTATAGGGGGAAACAATATTTTGAAGCTGCTCAATGGTAAGTACTAGATTGCGAAAGCAGTAAGATCCATTTCTGGGGGTGATTATTGAGCGGGCGAGTGAGACGGGGGTCGCGAATGGCTTTAGCCAGAGTCAATGGAGACCGCCAGTGCTTGAGCAAACCCTTGACTTTGACGAGGGCGCATCTCAATAAAGTTTATTAGAATTATTCGGGCCGAGCCATGCTAACTTCATAAAGTTACACAAAAGGCCTCGAAATCGTTGAACCTGGCTCGGAATCCGACATAGTCCTCCTTCTTAATCGCGCACAAGCATACCTAGAACTAGGTCACAATGAGAAGGCCCTGATAGATGCCGAAAAAGTCCTCACCTACGAGCCACTGAATCAAAAGGCTCTTTATCGCAGCGCAGTAGCTTGCTACGAGGACGGCGACTACGAATCTGCCAAAGCCCGGCTTGTGAAACTAATAAAGGAGTTTCCGGAAAATAAAAACGCAAAGGAAAGGCTCCTCCGGACGTTCCTCCGTTTGCAGGAGCAACAGACGGGGAAGTATGAATTCTTAAAAATGAGACATGAAGTTAAAGAGTGGGGGGCAAAAAAAGGCAAACTCGATTGTGCAGAATATGTTGGGCCGGTTAGGGTTGGGGATGCGGGGAATAAAGGGAGAGGACTATTCGCTACTCGAGATGTGAAGTTTGGAGAATTGGTGCTTTGTTCGAAGGCTTTTAGTGTTTGCCACAAGGAGGCTGCAAACGATAGGCTTGTTATTCTATTAAAAGTCAAAGCCAAGAAAGGACAAGAGGGCACGCATTCTCAACTTGTCCAGGAATTGATCCAAGTGTTGTACCACAACCCGAAGAAGGCGGAGAGGTTTTATGAACTAAACAGCGGAGATTATCAAAGAGTTCGGAGAGAAATGGTTGACGGATTGCCGGTCATCGACTCGTAAGTTTTTAGCAATACTCTAAAAGGGCCTCGGTTGCTAATGATATCAGACATCTAGTGATGCGCATCATGCTAAGGAATAGTTTTGGCTGTAAGCGGCTTAGTTTTGTCGATGACCTCGGAGCCCTCTTCAAGGAAAAAACTGGGGTGGGTAAAACGATCGCCGAGGTGTCGCCTTCGGGCGTCATCGGGGGCTCCGGGATCTGGATAATGCCCTCATATATCAACCACTCCTGCTGGCCAAATTCCGTTCGTTCATTCCTCGGAGACCTCCTAATTGTCCGTGCGGCAAGGGATATCCACGAAGGGGAGGAGATCAGTATGGCTTACTTAGACAACGAATCTTGCCTGCAAAAACGCCAAAAAGAGTTATACTCGGGGTGGGGTTTTAACTGCGAATGTACCCTCTGCGGGATCGAAACCGCCGAATCGCGGGAGGTCCAGGACAGGCGCCAAGGGCTGATGGAGAAAGCATCAAGGTTCAAAATCTACCTCAAGCAACCGGTTAAGAAGACAAATTCTGGAATCGCACCCTTGATAGCGCTGATAAAGGGCGTCGAGGCAACCTACACCAAGCCCGAATTCATTCACCCACGAGTCCAGCTCATCTCCCCAGCAAATATTCTACAAACGTTCCTCGTGGGGGCAGGGCGTCTGTCGGATGTTTCCCTCCTTGTAAAGGAGGCGCTGAATGGATTGGGGTTTAAGATTACAGCTGGGGAGGGGAAAGTGGTGATTGAGAGGTATGGGTACATGCGCTATCCGGTCATGCAGCTGTTTGTGAGTGTCATCGCAGCGGAGGCGATGATAGGCGACTTTTTGACTGCAACGCTATGGAGGGATGCCGCTATCAAGGTTTATGAAGTGCTGGGCGGTGAGAAGGAGAGCTTTTTCGATGCTTTTGGGACAGTGCTCTCAGGGGCTGGGGTACCTTTCGATTGAGTGTCTTTCTTTCTTTTAATATGACTCTTTCCAACATACTTAAAGTACGCTTTTGTTTTCTCCGTTCCTCCTATTTTGTGTTTGAGGTGTGGTTTATTGCTCAGCGCCTTGGAATGTGCTGGGCTATATGTTTGTAGTTTTTTTATATCGCATTCTGCCTTGTTCCAGAGGTAGCGGGTTCTGGAGGGGATATTTAAAATCATCGATTGTCCTTAATTCTGTGGTCCGGAGGGTATTTTTTTATTTCCAAGGCGGAGATTTAAATATACTTATATGTGTCACTCATACATGGCTCCCAATGGGTGTTTTCCTTGATACTTGGAGATCATTTTGCTATGTTCTGGAAGAGGTATTTTTTGAATGATTACCGGGCAACACATAAGAACCTCCTTGATTCCATGTATCAAACAAAGTAGTGTTGCAAGGGCAGTGTAACATGTATCCATGTTCCGGTAGCATGATACTGTTTGTATTGAGAGATTTCATTTGTTGGTGACGGTTTAGATTTGGTTTGATTTGCCTATCTCCCAGAATTGTGTAATTCTGCAAGAATCAAAAGAGCCTGTTTGAAGATTGGGTAGTAAATTACGCAGTGATTTTCTCGGTTACGAGAGACAGACAAGCTTGCAAATATAGATCTGATGCGCAGTATTTGCTATAAGGGACTCCGCTTACTGCTTCTACCTTAGCCACCAAGAGACCTTGATTGTGGAAACTATGCCCGGGGCGGTTTACGCAATGGCCAACAGCATATTTTCCGGCACTTTGACTAGGGGAGTTAGTACTGATGGGGCACAAAGCAGCGGATGATCTTACTCTCATGGTGGCACTGGCTATCAAGGGAATGGGAGCCAGAAAGAAGTTCATTGTCCATATACAAACCTTAGGTATTTCGCCCTCTTGTGGCCGATTTGCCAACACTTGTGGACTTGAAGACTCCCTTGGCCGTTTGAAGGTTGAGAATTCATGGGGTGGTTACCACAATGAACTCGAATTGTTCATATATGTCTTTTTTCCCTCAAAATTCCCGAGTCACTTTTTGCCATGCCAGGGCGAGGAGCTATCTCTTCCAACTTTCTCCAACATATGAGCAGTCTTAACACCCATCACCCATAAGCTCCGACACACGCAGGAAAGGGAGAACTCTAATTTGTTCCCCCCCCATTCCATTATCTAAAAAATTAAAAAATTAAAAGGTATCCATCCTTCTGGTTCGCCGGTTAATCTACAAAACCAACTCTCCAAGATCTTTCTTCAAAGAGCTCCTGACCTCCCTCCTAGTAGACCAAGCATCCTCCTTAGGGCGCTTTTCACTATCTTTTTCCTTCCTCGCTAAAGGACCGCTACAACTCTAGGTAAACTTCTCCTCAAAACTCGCGAGATTGCCAGCCGTCCGGCTAGTACTGCGATTCGAGAATCAACCTGAACCACCCCAGTGCCAACTTGGACGATTAACTTGCTGAGGATACCGTCGCTGGGGCTCCGACGTCCATTTGGGGTCCAACAGCTCTGATCCCCAGCGAGATGTTCCTAGGGGAGAAAGTGCCACCTTTCAGCTTCAACCTAGTGATTGTGCCTTCGGCCATGGTAATTCTTGGAGCTAGCATGCGATAATTTGAGGCTACATTTCAATAGGGTTTTGTTGCAGGGCCTGATTTTTTTGGTTGGTTGTTAGCGGGCAGATTATAATTGTAGGCTGAACGGTGGGAGAAGGATAGTAGCGGAGAATACCTCGCACAAAAACCTGCTGCCATAATTCTGGTGAGATGTGGGAGGCTAGACAGCGGATCAATGATGATGCCATGTGGATATTGTAGTAACGAAGGAGGGGCTGTGTATGCGGGATGGAAGGGAGGCGGATGTTTCGAAGAAGTTTAGATTGAAATATTAACGGTTTCCCGATGAAATCCCTTATACACCTGTCTCTACTGTTGCTTTAATTTTTTTGTTTCTTTTAGTTCAGTGAAGTTGAAGCGAAGCAAGAAGCAGAAGTTGAGGGGTGAATAAAGTGCCCAAGTTCCATACGAATATCTCTCTATCGTTTGCTACTCTGGGGGCTATAACCTCTCACATTGATAGCTAGATCTGGAAAATCCACCAGATCACAGATGCTCTTCTCAATCAAGACGTGATCGAGGTATAGTTCCCCCTCTGATCTGGGCGATCGAGCATCCTCTAGCTAAGAAGAATTGGATTTCGACCTGCTTGTGTCCACCACTACAGCTAAAAATCCATGAGTATTGTCAGCCACCTGTTAGGATAATAGGTAAGGGGAGAAAGGTGGGAAATAGATAAAATCACCGAGATATATGATATCCCAAAGCACGCTTAATTTCTGTAGCGCCAGCCGCATTTAATAATTGAATTACCTCTCTCTGCACCATCTTTTTAGGCCTCTTCTCAAGCTCCTTCCTTCTCACCTCGTCATCATCCATCGGCACAAGCTCCTTTCCTCGCCCCTTCTCCAACCTCTTCCCCCCCTCATAACGTAGGACTCTAGGGCCTTCGCCTCTATATTGCTCACGTTAGTATCTACTAAATAGACTGCCGGGATTCCGTAAAAAAAATCTGAAAATCCCCCTTTACTAATGATTATAATCGTGAAGACTTTATTTCTGCAGTTCACTCTGTGGCGACTATCAACGAGAAATCGGACCTCCCAGAGCTGCTCATTCGCCGCGCGAAAACGAACACTGAATGCTCTCTTTACCGGCGGTAGCGGGAGGGTGACAAGGAGGATGTACACTTCAGATGCGAAGTAAAAGTCGGAGAAGCCGTATTGTGTGACTACGCGTCTCAATCCCGGTACACATTCCCCCCTCGCTATGGAAATTTTATGAAGTACGTTGGCTAACTCAAGATGCTAGATTCGCCTATCTGGCATTTGGACACAATCTCCCCAGCAGGCGTTTTGAAACACTGGCTACTTCTCCTCGGCCGGAAAGCGCTGTTAAGTGCGGGTAAGGCGAGCACGAAATGGGAATCCAGCGGGCTGACGAAATGGCAATATCTTGCCTAACAAATTCTACGATGCAATTTCTGACACATTCAAGGTCTCCTCTCCCTTCCTTTCCCATCACAACCCATCACTCACCATAAATAGAACCTAGTAGCAGAAGCAAATGTCGCCTACCACTCCTTTATCCTCATCGCCTCACCCGCGCAAATTGGAAGACAGTGGTTACCTCTATGCCGGTGGGCGCAAGGGGTGGCACTCTTTCTCGGATGAGACCTTCCACCCATGCAACTGCCTAGCTTCAGTAATGATTAGGGATCGGGTAGGAGGCAGCAATAGGTCTTTATCGAGACGCAGGAAGCCGCGGAACGGACGGAAGTCAAAGCCACCACTCCAGCTTCTCAGCCCCTCAGTCCCTGCACCGCCGCCCCCAGACCCCCCCCCCGGGCAGAGCCGGACTAGATCCTGCCCGGGGCAAGCTACAAAAAAAGTCATCGCAGCGGTGGAAAACTTCCTGGAGGATCTACCCATCCTGACCCCGAGCTCCTACCTCCACTAGGACACCACAATGGCCACTCACTCCCTCTCACACAAGATCTGTTTCTGGCACAAGGCGCCTACAAATTGCTTCATGGACACCACATGCCAAACCGGTCCCCCCCCCTCAAACTACTTCCAGCCTGCAGACACACGTTATAGGCAAGGACACCGGTTTCCACGCATTATACTCGCCCGGCTTCCTCCCTGCCCTCAACCTCCCCCTGCCACGCCTCATCCTAACACCTGCACACTGGGTCGTGAACGGCCGGAAAATGAGCAAGGGCACAGGTGGTGTTGCCGGCCCCTTCTTCGTGATCTCCGGATTTGACCTGGATCCCACGCGCTTCTACCACACTCACCAAGGGGGGCTTCACCGGCAGCGACGGTTCCTACAGCATGCGCCCGGTATTCACCAGCTACAAGAAGGGCTATGTAGGTAGCCTAGTAAACCTCGCCAGCGCCTGTCGAAGTTCGGCATAGAAAGAGCCGTCAAGCGCAGCATCGAATTCAACCTGTGAGAACGCCCCCCGGAAGACCTAGAGCACAACAGCCTCCGGAAAAATACCGCGCCCCTAACAGCGGAGAGAATGGAATAAGTTACCTACACCCGAACAGGGCATTAACGGATATTATGAAAGGAGCCCACGAAGCCAATTCCCCTTACCATTCCCCCTCCAGCAGTACCAAATCCATTCGGGACAAGCAAGCACCTCCAGCACGCCCCACCCTGAGGTATCCTGCACAGCAGGAGTTACCAGTCTGCCTCTCCGCCGAAGCAGTACACATCGCTGGAATTGCGCTGTAGCCGTTTATGCCGGGTAAGATGAAGGAGTTACTAGATGGGTGGGAATGCTTGCGGATAAGCTCGGTTTTGAGCACGCGGGTGTGAGTGGCGATTGGTAGGTTGGGGGGGGGTTGCTGTAAAGAAGGAAGGGGACGGGGTGGAGGGGTGGGGAGAACAAGAGGGGGGTCTCCCTTCTGCTGCCTAATGAAGGGTTCGATCGGTAGGCTGTTAGGCAATACTGTTGTGGTGAGACTCCGATTCGAGTGATTGGTTGTGATGGCAGGTGAGGTTGGTAACCTTACGCTGGGAGGTCTAAATTTGGCGAGTGCGCAAAAAAACATGCAATCCTTGTATCATAACATAACTACGGTATCGGTAACCACCTCCTCACTACTCACAATGGCAGCTCTCCAAGAGGGAAGAGGAGAAAAAAGATCTTATGTTACAAAACACCGCCCATAAAACCCCTCTCATTACCCAAAAACCCGCTCAATCTAAAACACGGACGGGGCACTGCGCTACCAGACAAACGCAAATGAAGTGAATAATTCGGTAAAAATGTCCAAGCTCCCAACAATTAGATACCCCCTAATTCTGCTCAATATAGGTGCCCCTGCCTTCCCCCCTCGCTCCATTTCAATTCCCACAGCCACCACGGCCTCTTCCACCACCCCCGCACCTCCCACGCCCCGGAGTATTTATATTCGCCCGTGGGAGAATAATTCTATAGTCGTAAGCGGAGAACTGGGGCACTTGCAAGATCACTGGGGAGTTGGAGTTCCATGTATGAGGAAATCAATGATGCTTTGAAGGTTATTAGTGTTCAAAATATGGCTATGGTGCACAATCTATACTGCTATGTAGATAATACTATGCAAGTGCGAGGGGGTTGCGTTGCACGCTAAGTGAGGAGGAGTTGTGTGGTAGGAGAGCAGATTGATAGGTATTCAGGTTCTTATTCTTCTAAGCGAGATGGGCGGTAACCTCAGTATTTATACAGGAAGCGCGCTCTCCATATAACAAAGAAACATAAGGGAAAACATAGTAAGAAACATAAGTGCGAACCATGTTTGACCCTGTAAACCTGCCAAGAAAAAACCCAATAAAGTATGCGTAAATCCAGAGAGGTGTGAGGGAATAATTAGGAATAATCATGCATAATATGACCAAGAAAGATGCATAAAGTAATGCATAAACAACCGCGATATCCAGAACACCAGATAAGGAAACACATAAGAAAACCTCTAATTGTTATCATGAAATATTAATGAAATATACCCAATTATGTCTTAGCTGTAGTAATGTCTGCCGTGTACAGGTGAAACTAGGAACGCATACCAAGTAGAGAAATATCCGATATTATCAATAGAAATATACATATGAAATGTATTATAAGGAAAAAACAAAAATCAGTACCCTGATAGCTCCTGAACACTAATAGAAGGTTATCATCAAGTTGTCGAAAATATCTAGCCAATTGAAATGAAAAGACTTGTTTGGAAGTGGATTGTTTCCCAGTGGGGCCACCGATTCTCATGGTTCTATCAATGAAAATCAATACCCTATCATACGGGGATTCCACAAAATAGCAATATCTCACACCTACCCCCACCCTTTTCTAATTATCCCTCAAACAAGACTCCTGAATGGAAACCCCCTTGGAGATAACAACTAACGAAAACCATCCCTGGTAGCCCTCTCTATCTACACCAGGCCAATTATCACACACTACCACCACTGATCCAGTTGGGCAAAACCCCCAATGGCCACACCATCTTTGATGAATTATCCACTCAACTCTTAATGTAGGGCTAATAATAATGAACACCAGTTTCATGTAAAGGCTGACAAAACAAACTCATTATAGGGAACTTGAAGAGTAAACAAAAAATTGCTCTTTCTGACTCCTATTAGTAACAATCTTTCTTATAAGTGTTATCCTTCTCATCAGAGTTGTCCTCCTCCACTCTTGCTATCTGGCCACGAATGGCAACAGTGTGCATACTCTCTTTCCTAAATTCGAGCTGAAACTGGCATACGGGTAAAATTTGACAATGAAGGGAATACTTCCAGCATCTGGAATGCACTAACCTTTGGAATTGTCTTCCACCCGGTCTTCGGGGGCCACAGGGGCCAAAAAGCCATTCTTAATAGTTTTAGGTAGTAACCATTTCAAAAGTTTACCAACTCCAACAACAGATTTGATGTTATGCTCACAAGCTATAGTGATTTGAAATAGGATGATCGTAGAATGTCGGTCATAAAAGAATAGACTATCCACTGACGGTTAATTCTTGCTAAATGGCAGGAAATAGCTCTGAACAACAAGTGGGCTAATGCTATAGCCATCAAGCATCCTGACCTGATCTGAGTGGGCGAGCTTTCCTGCTGTATTGATGTAAAGAGGTACCCCATCCTTGACCCTTGGGGTTGTGAATCCCAATTCGATACAGGAGTAGTAACAGCAGTAAAATCTCCTTCTTGGAGAACACAATCATGGACGTATCCTTTGAAAAACCAACCTGCTCCACTTCTCTGTATTGGTTGTTGGCAAAGATGCTCAAATAGTATGAAGCAATCAGGATTTAAACTCATTCGCGACTTTTGATAAAGCCGGTATACTATCTATCGAGTTATGATCCATGCCATATATGATAATCCACTCCTTGATAGCCTCATTATCGGTATTCTGTGTGATGCATTTACATATACAGAATGCTCAATCGGTTCACATCCACCTTGTTCAACGAATCAATCCAGTTCTTTATCCACCTTGCTAAGATGGCATTCAAAACTGGCATTATATTCTGTATTAGTGGTCGCCTTGATTGACTTTAGACAGGTCTGTGGAACCAGGCCAAGGAATATAAAGATTGTAAAAAGTGTTGTTTTTTCCTTATAATACGTTTCATATGTATATTTCTACTGATAATATCGTATATTTCTCTACTTGGTATTCGTTCCCAGCTTCACCTGTAC
>Ga0307513_10006524_pt1 | contig 15243 bp, 15 predicted proteins | sample 15_EM_MG_FD_202174 | JGI IMG/M metagenome (GOLD analysis project Ga0307513, IMG submission 202174) | Populus trichocarpa ectomycorrhiza microbial communities from riparian zone in the Pacific Northwest, United States - 15_EM | ecosystem: Host-associated > Plants > Roots > Unclassified | place... | reverse complement strand
CGGGCACGGCGCTCGAGTATCGCGTGCAGGGTTCCGGCGACGCGGTGGTGCTCGTCCACGGCGGTGTGTTCGGTAGTTGGTTCGAACCGTTGATGCGCGAGCCTGCGCTTGCGAATCGGTTCTCGTTGCTCACCTATCATCGCGCGGGATACGGCGGCAGCAGCCGCGGCGCCGACAACAGCATCGCTAGCCAGGCGGCGCAACTCGGCGCGCTGCTGCGCCACGTGCACGCAGGTCCCGCGCATGTAGTTGGGCACTCATCCGGCGCATTGATCGCGCTGCAACTGGCGCTCGACGATCCGCAGTCCGTTCAGTCCCTGACGCTGCTGGAACCGGCACTGTCGGTGGCCGCGCCACCAGCCAACGGCATTACCTCCGCGCTGGAGCTCTATCGCCGTGGCGACAAACCCGCGGCCATCGAGACTTTTCTGGACGCGGTCGCGGGCCCGGACTCTCTGGAGACGCTGGGCCTCGTATTACCCGATGCCACCGCAGAAGCGCTGGCCGCATCGGACACCTTCTTTACGCAGGAGCTGCCCGCGGTGCGCGCCTGGTCGTTCACCGATCGGCAGGCGGATCGCCTGCGCATACCCGTGCTCGCAGTGATGGGCGCGCGCAGCGACGAGGTGTCGCCCCTCTGGCGTCAACGGCAAGACTGGCTGCTCGCCCACCTCCCCTGCGTGCAGCCGTTCACGCTGCCTGGCGCCACACACTTGATGCTGCTGCAGAATCCGCGCGTGCTCGCGGACCGGCTCGCGAGTTTCTTCGCCGAGAAAAGCGGGGGCGCATGTCGAATCGGGGGAAGGCCGTTCGACTAACTGGTGAACCCCATAAAGGAGCACCCCATGCGCGTTTTGGCCACATTTGCAGCACTTGCCCTCGCCGGAACGGCGTTGGCGTCCACCCCGACCAACACCCCCGCCCCGCCCAAAGGCGTGTACACGCTCGACAAGCCGCACACCAGCCTGATTTTCCGCGTCAGTCACATGGGGTTTTCGAACTTCACCGCGCGCTTCACACGTCTGGATGCGCGACTCGAAACCGACCCGTCGAAACTCACCGCGTCGAAGCTCGAGGTGACGATCGATCCGGCATCGATCGAATCGGACAACGCCCCGGACGGCTTCCTCGCGATGATCGCCGGCAAGGGCTGGCTCGATGCGCAGGACTTTCCGCAGATGAACTACCGCTCGACGAAGGTCGAGCAGATCGGCGCAAACAAAGTGCGCATCGACGGCGAGCTCACGCTCCACGGCGTCACCAAGCCGGTGGTGCTCGAAGCGAAATACAACGGCGGTTATGCGAGCCAGCCGATGGATCCGCATGCACGCATCGGCTTCTCGGCTTCGGCCAAATTCAAGAGATCGGATTTCGGCATCACGGTGGGTATCCCCGCACCGGGCTCGATCATGGGCGTCAGCGATGAGGTCGAGGTCGTGCTGGAGACGGAGTTGTCGGGACCTGCGGTCGCGAAGAACTAGATTGGATGTCTAAACCACGCCGCCGTTCGCGCGCAGCACCTGACCGTTGATCCACGCGCCGTCGGGCCCGGCGAGGAAGGCAACGGCGGCGGCGATGTCTTCAGGCTGGGCCAGCCGCTCGAGCGGCGCGGCCTTGCTGATCCGGTCCACCAGCTCCTGCGGTTTGCCGGTCAGGAACAACTCCGTCGCCGTCGGGCCCGGCGCCACGGCATTCACCGTGATGTTTCGACCGCGCATTTCATTCGCCAGCACGTGCGTCAGCGCTTCCACCGCGCCCTTGGTCGCCGCATACACGCCGTACGTCGGTTGATAGAGGCCGACGACGCTCGACGAGAAACTGATGATCCGCCCGCCACTGCGCAGGCGCTTCGCCGCCTCGCGCATGCCGTTGAACACGCCTTTGAGGTTCACTGCGATATGGCGATCGAACAACGCGTCGTCCGCATCGGCGATCCGCGCGAGCTGCATGACGCCGGCATTGTTCACCAGCACATCCACGCCGCCGAATTCCTTTTCCGCCGCATCGAACAAATGTTTCATCGCCGATGCGTCGCTCACGTCCGCCTGCACGGCAACCGCGCGGCCGCCGTCCGCGCCGATCTGCGCGCGCAACGCCTCCGCATCCGCGGCGCGCCCGGCGAAATTGATCACGACCGAGAACCCATCCGCCGCGAGCCGGCGCGCGATCGCGGCGCCGATGCCGCGCGACGCCCCGGTCACGATCGCTGTCTTGTGGCTGGTCAGGGGCTTTTCTCCTCGAACTGACCGCGAGCTTACACCGCGGCTCGAGTCGCCCGGTTGTCCTACGCCAGGCATGCGTATCGTCCGACAAGCCGGATTGCCCGGCCATCGGGTTTTATGCGGCATGCACCGACGCGGCAAACCACCTCGAGGCCGCAGGCTTCACCCATGGTCTCGCGTCTCTCCTCTTTCTTCTCTTTCCTGGTGCTTTGCGCACTCGGAAACCTCGCCGTGGCCGATGACGCCGAGGAGATCGGCGTAGGCACGGCGACGGTGCCCATGGGTTACACCTCGAAAGATCCGTGGCTCGACCGCACGCAACGCTGGGTCTTTCAATCCGTGTGGCGCTCGGCGATGCGCATCGACCGTTTGTTCGGCGCGGAAATCGATGAATCCGCCTACCAGCAAGCCAGTGGCTCCATCGCGCCGGCCATCCTGTGGGACGAATTCGACGGCTTCCAGCCCAAGCTGCGTTTCAACGTCAATCTACCGCTGCCGCATCTCGACGAGCGGTTCCACGCGTTCGTCGGCCGCGTGAACCGTGACGAATACGTCACCGAGCGCAATCTCGAATCCGGCGCGTTCCCGCGCCAGTATGGCCCGGTCGAAGACGACCAGACCTTGTTAGGCCTGCGCTTCCGCTCGCCGAAGCCCGGCGCGCGTTTCGACGCGGACGCGGGCGTGCGGCTCAACTTTCCGGTCGATCCTTTCGTGAAGGGCAGCTACCGGTTCTTCCATGGCTCCTCGGCAAAGATCTTGTACACCTTCCGTGAAACCGCCTTTTGGCAGAACAGCGAGGGCGCGGGCTTCACCAGCCGCGTCGACATCGAAAAGATCTTCGGCGACAGCTGGTTGGCGCGCTTTACGGCCTCGGGCACGATCTCGCAGGAATCCGAAGGCGTGCGCGGCTACAGCGCATTGAGCGTGGTGCACGGAATGCCGGACCGCCGCGCGATCGCAGCCGAGCTGTTCTCGAGCGGTGAGATGGATGCCGATGTGCCGGTCGGCGACTACGGCCTGAAACTCGCCTATCGCAAGAGCGTCTCGCGCGACTGGCTGATCATGGAAATCCGCACCAGCCTCACCTGGCCCAAAGACGATCCGCTGCAGGTGCGTGAAGCGACCTGGGGCGTAGGCATCGGCTTCGAGATGTTTTTCGGTACGGACGATTTCCTGGCGCGCCCGGTTACTTTCTGATCGCTTCCAGCCCGAATACGTAACTGGATGCGGCGACCGGCTTGTGACACGCGAGGCAACGCGCGTAGTTGAAGCCGGCGTTCAACGTGCGTTTGCCGTCGAACAGCGCGTAGGTCCAGTCGCCATTGCGCAGGATCTCCGGGATCCCGTCACCCCAACCCGCGCGCGATTCCATCGCGGCGTATGAAACGACCTGTTCGTTGGCGATGTTCTCGACCACGATGGCGGAGCCGAGCGGCAGATCCTTGCCGCTGCGCGCCGCTTTCACCACCGCGCGGTTCGCATACGAACGCTTCGCGATCTTTTTATCCTCGCCCAGCTCTTCGTGGTACATCACGAAATCCTGGGGAAACTCCGCTGGAAACGTCATGCGAGATTTGCGGAATTCCGCCGCCGGGTCGGCCGCGCCATGCGCGTCGCCCGCGGGCAGGCTGCTCCAGAACGCGGCCAGATTTTCGATGTCGGTGTCGCTCAGCTGCTCAGCAATCGCATTCATCAACTCGTGTTTGCGGCCCTTCGAACGGAAAGCCACGAGCTGCGCCTGCAGATAACCTTCTTTTTGAGCGGCGAGATTGGGGATGTCGGGTGCCGTACCCACTCCCGTGCTGCCATGGCAGGCCTGGCAGGCAAGGCTGCGGCTGCGCCCCGCGCCGACATCCGCGGCCGGCGTGCTCATCGAAGCGAGGCATAAAAACCCGATTGCGAGACTCTGTTTCATATCCACTCCCGTTCCTGTTAGTTGAACAGACGTAGTTCGCCCCCGAAACCGGTCGCGAGCGCCGGTTTGACAGCGCAACGGCAATGCCCCTATCGTCCGCTCCGCCAGCGGCGCCCGCCTTGAACCAGTGGGCTTAATAGGGAATCCGGTGAGGTCCATGATGACCGATTCCGGAGCTGCCCCGCAGCGGTAACCGGGAACGACCGACACCTCACGCACTGGGTTTTTACGACCTGGGAAGCGGTGTCCACTAGATCCAGCGCTCAACACGCCTCGCCCGGAAGCCCGAAGACCTGCCGCGGCCATCGCATCGTTTGCGATGTACGGCTCATCGGGCTCTCGCGGGAGGAGCGGCCGGAATCTGCGCTGGCCGCCCTGCGGCCGCATGGCGCCGTTCCGTCCTTTTATTTCCTTCGTGATCCCACTGACATGAAGGAGATTACTGTGACACGAGCCATCAATCTCGGCTTCCCACGGGTGGGGGTGAAGCGCGAGCTCAAGTTTGCCTTGGAGAATTACTGGAAGGGCGCCGGCACGCGCGACGCGCTGCTAGCTACCGCGCGCGAACTGCGGTTGCGCCACTGGCGGGTGCAGGCGGCGGCGGGAATCCATTCGATCCCCTCGAATGACTTCGCGTTGTACGACCAGATGCTGGACATGAGCTGCCTGCTGGGCGCCGTGCCGGCGCGCTTCGGCTGGCAAAGCGACAGCGTCGACCTGTACACGCAGTTCGCCATGGCGCGCGGCTCGAAAGTGGCCGCGGCGATGGAAATGACCAAGTGGTTCGATACCAACTACCACTACATCGTGCCCGAGTTCGAGGACGGCATGCGCTTCCGTCTCGGCACCAACAAGCCTTTCGACGAGCTGGCGGAGGCGCGCGCGGCGGGCATCGAGACGGTTCCGGTGTTGATCGGGCCGGTGACCTTCCTGCTGCTCGGCAAGGCGAAATACCCGGCGTTCAGCCTCACGGAAACCGCGCTGAAGCTGTTGCCGGTGTATGGCGAGATTCTGCGGCAGTTCGCGCAGATGAGAGTGAGCGCGGTGCAGATCGACGAGCCCTGCCTCGTCACGAACTTGAGCGACGAGGCCCGGGCGTTGTACCCGCAGGCGTTTCGCGCGCTCGCGCAGGCGGCGCCGTCGCTCGCGATCAACCTCGCGACGTATTTCGGCGATCTGGGCGCGAACCGCGAGCTCACCTTCGCCTTGCCCGTGAACACCGTGCACGTGGACCTGGTCCGCGCGCCGGATCAGCTCGAAGCCTGCATCGACGCGGCATTGTCGAACAACAAACGCCTGTCGATGGGGGTGATCGACGGCCGCAACGTCTGGCGCAACGACCTCGGAAGATCTCTGAGCGCGGTCGAGCGAGCGACGGCGCTCCTGGGGCAGGATCGCGTATCGGTGGGCGCGTCGTGTTCGCTGCTGCACACGCCGTTCGACGTGGAAGAAGAGCATTCGATGGGCGGCGAGATTCGCGGCTGGCTGGCTTTCGCGCGCCAGAAGCTCGAGGAGATCGCCGCGGTGTCGCGCGGCGCCACGCGGGGAAGGCTGTCGATCGTGGATGCGCTGCGGGTCAGCGACGGCATAAAGGCGGCGCGCCGCGGCTCGCGGGCGATTCACAATCCGCAGGTGAAACAACGCGCGGCGCTGGTGACGCCCGCGATGCTCTCGCGCACGAGCGGTTTCGTTGCGCGGCGCGCGCAGCAGGTGCGTGAATTCAAGCTGCCGCTGTTCCCGACCACGACCATCGGCTCGTTCCCGCAGACCAGCGAGATCCGCGCGGCGCGCGCGGCGCACAAGGCGGGCAGGCTCGATTCCGCCGCGTATGAGACCGCGATGCGCCGCGAGATCGAAAGCGTGGTGCGCTTCCAGGAGCGTATCGATCTCGACGTGCTCGTGCACGGCGAGGCCGAACGCAACGACATGGTCGAATACTTCGGCGAGCAACTCGACGGCTTCGTGTTCAGCGAAAACGGCTGGGTGCAATCGTATGGATCGCGCTGCGTGAAGCCGCCGATCATCTACGGCGACGTGGCTCGCAGGCACCCGATGACCGTGAAGTGGTCGCAGTTCGCGCAGTCGCTGACGGCGCGAATCATGAAGGGCATGTTGACGGGGCCGGTGACGATCCTGCAGTGGTCGTTCGTGCGCGACGATCAGCCGCGCAGCGAGACCTGCCGGCAGATCGCGCTCGCGATCCGCGACGAGGTGCTCGATCTGGAGGCCGCGGGCATCCGCATCATCCAGATCGACGAGCCGGCGATCCGCGAGGGCCTGCCGCTGCGGCCGGCCGACTGGCCCGCCTATCTACGCTGGGCGGTCGATGCGTTCCGGCTATCGGCGGCGGGCGTGCGCGATACGACGCAGATCCACACCCACATGTGTTACTCGGAGTTCAACGACATCATGCAGGCGGTGGCCGACATGGACGCCGACGTGATCTCGATCGAGACCTCGCGGTCGCACATGGAGCTGCTCGATGCGTTCGTGAGCTTCCGGTATCCGAATGAAATCGGCCCGGGCGTATACGACATCCATTCGCCGCGTGTGCCTTCGGCGTCGGACATGGGGGCGCTGCTCGACAAGGCGCGCGAGGTGCTGAAGCCCGATCAGATCTGGATCAACCCGGATTGCGGGCTCAAGACGCGCGGTTGGCCGGAGGTCGAACTGGCGCTGACCAACATGGTGGCGGTGGCGAAGGAAGCGCGGAAGGACCTGGGGTCGGACGCACCGGCCCTTTGAAGCAGCGGGGACAGACTTCAAGTCTGTCCCCATCCTGCGCACAATGACGGGCGATGGATCTCCCCGCCCTGCTGCACAGCTATGGATACGCGTTCATCTTCATCGGCACTTTTGTCGAGGGTGAATCGCTGCTGGTGCTCGGCGGAATCTTCGCGCACCGCGGCTATCTCGACCTGGGCGGCGTCATCGCCACGTCCTTCCTCGCGGCCGTCTGCGGCGACCAGATGTTTTTCCAGCTCGGGCGCCGGCACGCGAAGGGGTTGCTCTGGCGGTTCCCGCGTCTGCGAGACCGGGTGAACGACTCGCTCCACCGGGTCGAACAACACCAGATCAAGGTCGTGCTCGGGATGCGGTTCCTGTGGGGCCTGCGCATCGCGCTGCCCGTGGCGCTGGGACTCACGAGCATGAGCGCGTGGCGCTTCTGCTGGCTCAACCTGTTGTCGGCCGCGGTGTGGTCGAGTGTCTTCGCCCTCGTCGGCTACTTCGCCGGCGAGGTTTTTTCGCGCCTCGTCGACGACCTGCATCGCCACGAGAAATGGATCGCGGGCGCACTCCTGCTGGCGGGCGCCATCGTGTTGTACGTGCGCTGGCATGGCGCGCGGCGCGCCAAACCACCAGCCTAGGGCTTGGGTGACCTGAGGTCGATTCCCTTTGCGGGGCGTAGCGCGGACAATGCCGCATGGCATTAAGCGTCTTCGATTTGTTCAAGATAGGTATCGGGCCTTCGAGCTCGCATACCGTAGGTCCGATGCGCGCCGCACGGCAGTTTGCGATGCGGCTCAGTGAGGCCGGCTTGTTAGGCCAGACGGCCCGCATCGCGGTCACGTTGTACGGTTCGCTCGGCGCCACCGGCAAGGGGCACGGCAGCGACAAGGCCATCCTGCTGGGCCTGTGCGGATACGAACCCGATTCCGTCGACGTCGATGCGATCGCCGGCATCGTCGAGAAGGTCCGCGGCTCGCGCGAGCTTCGGGTGCTGCATCAGCAATCGATCCCGTTCGACGAACGCGCGGATCTCACGTTCAATCACAAGGACACGCTGCCGCTGCATTCGAACGGCATGCGTTTCCTGGCCTATGCGGACGGCGGCAACGAAATCGCCAGCGGCACTTACTACTCGGTCGGCGGTGGATTCGTCGTCAGCGAAACGCCCGCGGCCGGAGGCGGCAGCGCCAAGGCCATCGTCCCGGACCTCACCGTGTTGCCGTTCCCGTTTCGCAACGGCGACGAGTTGTTAGCCCTGTGCGAGCGCGAGAAAACTTCCATCGCCGGCATCATGCGCCGCAACGAGCGCCGCTGGCGCAGCGATGCGGAAATCGACGAGGGGTTGCTGCGCATCTGGCACGTGATGCAGGCCTGCGTGAAACGCGGCTGCGAAACGCCCGGCGTGCTGCCGGGGGGATACAAGGTGAAACGCCGCGCGCCGGGGTTGTTCGCGCAACTGACGCAACCCGCGATGGCGGCGCCGCACGATCCTTTGATCGCGCTCGACTGGGTGAATCTCTGGGCGCTGGCGGTCAACGAAGAAAACGCCGCGGGTGGCCGTGTCGTGACCGCGCCGACGAATGGCGCGGCGGGTATCGTGCCCGCGCTCATGCACTACTACGCGCGTTTCGTGCATGGCGCCAACGACGCCGGCATCGTGGATTTCCTGCTGACCGCCGCGGCCATCGGTTTTCTGTACAAGGAGAACGCCTCGATTTCCGGCGCCGAGGTCGGCTGCCAGGGCGAGGTTGGCGTCGCCTGCTCCATGGCCGCCGCCGCGTTGACCGCCGTGTTAGGGGGGTCGGTGCTGCAGGTAGAGAACGCCGCCGAGATCGCGATGGAGCACCACCTGGGGCTGACCTGCGATCCGGTCGGCGGGCTGGTGCAGATTCCCTGCATTGAACGAAATGCCATCGGCGCTGCCAAAGCCATCAATGTCGCGCGGATGGCGCTGCGCGGCGACGGCACGCATTACGTTTCGCTGGATAAAGTGATCAAGACCATGCGCGAGACGGGTGCGGACATGAAAACCAAGTACAAAGAGACCTCGCGCGGCGGGCTCGCCGTGAACATCGTCGAGTGTTAGGGTGAAATCATGAACAAGAAGATGGTTGGCGCTTTCCTTGCGGCCCTGGCAATCGCCGGATGCATGAGCGTGAGTCCCGGCGACGTGAGCCAGAAGCCGGTGGATAAACCCTACGCGGCCGGTTCGCCTTCCGGCGGAATCCCGCTGTGGAAACCGGGCGAGAAGTTCGTCGGCGTCGCCGGTGGCGCATGTTTCGGCACCTGCCCTATCTACGAGCTCTACGTGTTCGACGACGGGCGCGTCGTGTTCCTGGGGAAGAAGTACACCGGCAAGAGCGGCGTGTTCAACAAGCAGGTCGAGAAGTCGGTGTATGGCGAGTTGCTGGCCACCATCGTACGCACCGGCGTGCTCGATGCGGCGATCAAGCGGGGCAGCTGCCTCACGGATCATCCGATGCTGACCGTCATGCGGTCGGCGCCGGGGGGCCAGAGCGTTCGCACGCAGGTGTTGAACACGGGTTGCGAAGGCCATGCGGATATCGCGAAGCAGATAGAGAAGCAGTTCATCGATTTCACCGAGGTGGAATCCTGGATCGCCCCCGCGAAGGGATCACGCTAAAAGGGGACATGCCTATTTATTCCCGGGACCTGTCCGCGCGGGCGCCTTATCACGCGCACGTCTACTTCACGGAAACCACGCAGCCGATCGCGCGCGCGTTGCAGGAACAACTTCGAGCCCGGCTGAAATCCGACCGCGACGCCGGATTGCTGGTGGTCGAGGACCTCGACGAGATGGCGGTCGGGCCCCATTCCCTGCCGCAGTTCGAGATTCACTGCTACGAGAGTTATCTTTCGAAGTTGCTGCCGTTGCTCGAAGCGTCGCCGTTGATTTCGGTGGTGCATCCGGTTACGGACGATGATCTGGCGGATCACACCGTGCTGGCGAAATGGATTCACGGCACGGTCGAACTCGATCTGAGCGTGCTGGATCCGCCGGGGCAGAACAAAGCGCTCGTTCGCTTCGGCAAACCCAGCGAGAAAGGGGACATTCCGAGTTAATCGGAATGCTGTTGCGTCGGCGCGCCAGATTCTCAGTTAAGTCGGAATGTCCCCTCTAACGTCGGAGGCGTTGTTTGCGGGCGGTCGCGGTCTGCGTGATCGCCGCGCCGCCTGCATCCACGGCGCGGCGGATGTAATCGGCGCCGGCCTTGCACTCCGCCTCGGCCTCCTCGCAGATCCACTCCCGAAATTTCCCGAGCTTCGCGCTGCCCTCGCGCGCCACTGGATAGACAAACCAGAACGCGCGGCCGTCCCCCGCAACGAAATCGTGGGCGCGCACCAGCCGGCCCGACGCGATCTCGCTGCGAAACAGCAGCGGCGAGCCGATCGTGATGCCCTGCCCCGCCATCGCCGCCGCAACATCCAGATACTCATGCGGCAGCCGCGTGCCGAATGACTCCCGCGGCGGTGCGGTCTGAAAGCCGCGCGCGCGATACCACATCGCCCACCAGTCCGGCCGCCCTAACAACGGCACGTCGAGCGTGCGACGCGGATTCGCCAGATCCGCGGCGGCGGCCTTCAGCGCCGGCGCGCACAGCGGCATGAAAATGCTGGGCAACAGTTTCACCGCGCGCAAGCCCGGCCAGCGGCCATGACCGTTGCGGATGGCCGCGTCGAGGTTCCCTTCCCCGAGCTCCTGCGCATCGGAGGAGACGTCCAGTTCCAGCACGATGCCGGGGTGGCGTTTGCGAAAGCGTCCCAGCTTCGGGGTGAGCCAGCTCGTGGCGAAAGTCGGCAGCGTCGTGAGCGTGAGGCGCGCCTGGTCCACGTCCACGGCCCGCACGAAACTCGCGCGTAATGCCGCGAACGCCTGCATCGCCTCGTTCGCGATCAACGTACCGCCGGGCGTCAATTCGACGCGTTGCGCGTGCCGCAGGAACAGCGGCACGCTCAGTTGCCGCTCGAGCTGACGCACGTGATAACTCACCGACGCGGCGGTGGTATCCAGCTCGCCCGCGGCCTGCGCGAAGCTGCCGAGACGCGCGGCCGCTTCGAAAGCACGGATCGACGACAGGGACGGGAACTTGACGGGGGCGACCATAAGTTGGCCTTAGCCTAGCCCCCGAATCTTTGTCTGGTCAATGCGCGGCGCCGGCGACACAGTCCGCGGCATGAACACCCGCCGCGAAATACTCAAAGCCCTCACCGCCGCCGGCAGCGCCGCGGCACTCACCGTCCCTGCCTGGGGCCAAGCTTCGACGCCGCACACGAAAGACTGGGACTGGCTCAGCGGCAACTGGGATGTCTGGCATCGCCGGTTGAAGGAACGGCTCGCCGGCAGCGACGACTGGGCGGAATTCGCCGGCAGAAGCTCGTTCTGGCACACCCTGGGCGGGCTCGGCAACGTCGACGACAACCTGCTCTATCTACCGGGCGGCGAATACCGCGGCCTGTCCATTCGCGCCTTCGACCCGGCCACCGGCAACTGGTCCATCTGGTGGGTGGACGGGCGCCAGGCGGGCAAACTCGACCCACCCGTCGTCGGCGGTTTCAAGAACGACGAAGGGGTGTTCTACGGCAAGGACACCTACAAGGGCATCCCCGTAGTCGTTCGTTTCCGGTGGCACGAGGTGCGCAGCAAACGCCCGCATTGGGATCAGGGTTTCTCCACGGACAACGGCAAGACCTGGGAGATCAACTGGCGCAACTACTTCACGCGTACCAGCGCGAGCGCCACCACGCAGCCGGTGCGCGCAGCGTCCGGCGTGCCGGAACGCGACGACTGGCAATTCCTCGCCGGATCCTGGCAGGTGCAAAACCGGCGCCTGAAGCAACGTCTCGTCGGCAGCAAGCAATGGGAAGAGTTCCCGAGCACCCTGCGCAACTGGCCCGTGCTCGGCGGCTTTGGCAACGTCGGTGACAATGTCTTCAGCGCGTCCGCGGGCACCCATAAAGGCATGAGCATCCGGACCTATGACGAAAGTGCGCGTATCTGGCGCAGCTGGTGGCTCGACGGCCGCGACCCCGCGAACATCACTCCTTCATTGAGCGGGCGTTTCGACGACGGCATCGGCTTGCTCACGGGCGACGACCTGCAGGATGGCAAACCCGTGAAAGTGCGGTCACGCTGGTCGGACATCACCGCGACCTCCGCGCGCTGGGAGCAGGCCATGTCCGCCGACGGCGGCGCGAGCTGGGAAACCAACTGGACTGCCGAACTCACACGCGCCGCAACGTGAACACCCGGAAATCGGTCGCCATCCTCGCCGCACTGGGGGTCGCGGGCTGCGCGGCACCGCGGGCCCCGGCACCAACCCCTTTCGAGATCGTCGCCGCGCCGGTGTTGTTTGCGGCGGGGATCGTCTCGACTACCTATTCCGAGATCCGGTTGACGATCAGCCCCGATGGGAACACGGCGCTGTGGTTCAGCCGCAATCGTCCGGGCGGCCCGGGCGGTTACGACATCTGGGTCTCGCGGCGCGTTCACGGCGCGTGGAACGCGGCGCAACCCGCCGAATTCAATTCATCGTCGCGCGATTTCGATCCGGCGTTTTCCGCCGACGGGAAAACGGTCTACTTCTGCTCCGACCGCGCGGGCGGCTTTGGCGGCGACGATCTCTATCGCGTTGCGGTGACGAGCCGCGGCTTCGGCAACCCGGAGAACGTGGGCCCCAGCGTGAACTCAGCCGGCAACGAATGGGCCCCGATGTTGTCGGCCGACGGTTCGACACTGCTGTTCTCGAGCAACGGCCGCGGCGGCGCCGGCCGCATGGATCTGTTCACTGCGCGCCGGTTTTCGCGTGGCTTCGCGCCCGCCGTTCCACTGCCGGGTGAGATCAATACCGCGGCCGACGAATTCGATGCGACGTTCCTCGAGACGACTTCGCGGGTGGTGTTCTCGCGCGCCACCGACATCAGGGTCGACGATGTAAACCTGTACTACTCAGCGCTTTCCGCCGGCGGCCATGGCGGCGGCACGATGCTCGGGAGCCAGATCAACGTGTCCGGAAAAAGCACTTATGCGCCCATGCTCGACTGGTCCCGACGCGGCCGGCTCACTTTCACCGGCCAGCGGCCCGAGGCAAACTCGGGAGCGGCCGACGTCTACGTGGTGCCATTCCGGGTGAGGTGAAGTGATGCAAACAACGACGACGATCCTGCTGTGGTTCTGCGCGCTCGGCTGCGGGTTGCTCGGCGGCCTCTACTTCGCGTTCTCGGCTTTCATCATGACCGCGCTCGACCGCGCCGGCGTGGCTCACGGAGTCGCCGCCATGAATGCCATCAACGTCCAGATAGTCCGCTCGCTGTTCATGCCGCTCTTCCTGGGCACCACGCTCGGCAGCGCGGCGCTCGCGACCATCGGGCTGCTGAACCCCTCACCGGCCGGAACGCTGCAGCTCGCGGGCGGCGTCCTCTACGTACTCGGCATGTTCGGCGTGACGATGATCTGGAACGTCCCGCTGAACAACGCCCTGGTAGCCGCCGAAGGCAAGCCGGAAGCCGGCGCCGTCTGGTCCATCTACTTGAAACAATGGACCCGCTGGAATCACCTGCGCACGCTGGCCTCGACCGGGGCGACCGCGTTGTTCATCGCGGCACTCCGCTAACCCAAGCTCTCAGCGCGGGAACAACGTCTCCGGAATCTCCACGATCGATTCGAACGGCGCGCCGCTCGCCTGCGCGGCGCTTTCCACGGCGCTGAAGCTGGGCGCTTCGTACACCCAGTACGAACCGCGTTTGTCGGCGGTGCCGTACGAGGTGAGCAGGATCACGCCGAACTTCCGATCGCTGTCGCCCCGCACGTTCGCCGGGCTCGGGCGCCTCACGAGGTAGCGATGATTTCCCGTGCCGATGTGCTGCACGGCGCCGCGCGGCTCCGCCTTGATGTCTCTCGGGATCTCCGTGACCACGTCGACCGGCAGGCCGTTGAGTTTCGCCGCTTCGCGCACCGCGTTTTCACTCGGACCGGTGTATACGCAATACGTCTTGGTCTTGTCCGCGTTCGCGTATGACTTCTCCCAGGTGACATCCAACGTCTTGTTGTTGGCATTCACCTTCTGCTTGGCATTCGCATCGACGCCATCGAGCGCGCCCGCGGGAAACGTGCGCTCGATCAGATATCGATGCGTAGCTGGCGCGGGTTCGGCGGCTGGTGCGCCCAAACTCGAGGCAGCAACGATCAGCGCCGTCGCGACGCAAAAAGCTTTCATCGTCTTCATCTCCGTGGGCGTAATCTTCGGTTGCTATCCATCTCTGACGTCTGACAGAGTAAAGAGAGAGCGGCGAGTTTCGAATGATCGGCCGTCCGGCCTTCTTGCTCCACCGTCCGGACAACCGATTGCCGAGGTCTTCATGGATGCTTTATCCGACGTGTTGCGCGCGGTCCGACTTTCGGGCGCCTTTTTCTTCGACGTGCAGGCGCACTGCCCCTGGGTCGCGGAAACGCCGCACGGAAAGACCGTGGTCGACGCCATGTTCCCCGGTTCCGATCACCTTGTTTGTTATCACCTGATCATGCACGGCAGCTGCTGGCTCGAGCTCGAGGGTGAGCTGCCGATCAAACTATCCGCCGGCGACATCATCGTGTTGCCGCAGGGCGATACACACGTACTCACGACCGAGCTCGGAAAACGCAAGACACCGGAGATGTCGATGTATCGCGTCCCCGACGACGGGCAGTTGCCGGTGCAGATCTCGATGGGCACGGAAGGCGGCGACGAAGCGCACTTCGTGTGCGGGTTCCTCGGCTGCGACTCACGCCCTTACAACCCGCTGCTGACGGCGCTGCCGCGCGTCATACACATCAAGGACCACGCCAGCGGTGCGCTCGGAGCTTATTTTCGTGCTGCCTTGGCCGAATCGAAGGGCCGCATGGGCGGCGCTTCCATGCTGGGCCGGATCAGCGAGCTCATGTTCGTGGACGTGATCCGCCGCCACCTCGAAACGCTGCCCGCCGAGCGCACCAACTGGTTGTCAGGCCTGCGGGATCCTTATGTAGGCCGCGCGTTGATGGCGCTCCACGCCGACCCCTCGCGCGACTGGACATTAGAAGCCCTCGCCCAGGAGGCGGCGTTGTCGCGCTCCGCCTTCGCCGAGCGTTTCAATCAATACGTCGGGCATCCACCCATGCAGTACCTCACGAACTGGCGCATGCAGCTCGCGACCAATTACCTGCGTAATGGCAGCGAAACCATCGCTTCGGTCGCGAATCGGGTCGGGTACGATTCCGAAGCCGCGTTCAGCCGGGCGTTCAAGAAGGCGGTCGGCGCGCCGCCGAGCGAATGGCGCACCAGCCACGTAACCGGAAACGCCGCCTAGGTTCCTCGCGGCGGCCGCTTCTCGATTCAGTAA
>Ga0307513_10006523_pt1 | contig 15243 bp, 13 predicted proteins | sample 15_EM_MG_FD_202174 | JGI IMG/M metagenome (GOLD analysis project Ga0307513, IMG submission 202174) | Populus trichocarpa ectomycorrhiza microbial communities from riparian zone in the Pacific Northwest, United States - 15_EM | ecosystem: Host-associated > Plants > Roots > Unclassified | place... | reverse complement strand
TGTTCAAAGCGCTCTTCACCTGGTGGAACGGCGGCGCCTTCGGCGCCAAGTTCCACATCGGCCGCCGCGGCGTGTTCATCGGCACGGACGATTACGGGAACAGCTATTACGAAGCTCGCGACGCGCGTGACAGCTACGACAAGCGCAAGCGGCGCTGGGTGATCTACCGTGGCTACGCCGAGGCCTCGAAGGTCCCGGCCGAGTGGCACGGCTGGCTGCACTACACCTTCGACGAGCCGCCGACCGAGGCGAACCTGCCGCGTCGCGCCTGGGAGAAGGACCACCGGCCCAACCTGACCGGCACCATCCACGCCTGGAAGCCGCCGGGTTCGCTGGCCCGTGGCGGCGAACGCCCCCGCGCCACCGGCGACTACGAGGCCTGGACCCCGGAATAGGCCGACCAGGATGGGCCCCGCGTCTCCTTCGAGCCTGCGCCCGCTGCGCCGTCTGGCGTGGGGCGCGGCCGCCGTCGCGCTTGCGGCCGGCGGACTGGTGAGCGCCCAGCCCGCGCCCGTCCCGCCGACGCCGGCGACCCCGCCTGTCGCCCTCCCGCCGCAGGAGCCTCCCGCGGCCGAGGAGGCGCCGCCCGCCGTGGTCGCGCCGCTCGCGCCCGCGCCGCTGCCGCCGATAGAGCCCGAGGCGATCCAGCCCGCGCCGGCCGCCAGGGCCGAGCCCGAGGTCAAGGCGCCCGAGGTGGTGATCAAGCGCGCGCGCTACGACGTGGCGGTGCTGCAGGCGCTGGACAAGGTGACCGCCCAGACCGTCCGCTTCGAGGCCGCCGTGGGCCGCCCTGTCCGCTACAAGAGCCTGGTGTTCACGGTGAAGGCCTGCGAGCGGTCGACCGGCGACGAAGCGGTCGAGGACTCCATCGCCTATCTCACCGTCGACAGCCAGCCGAAGGCCGCCCCGGGCAAGCCGACGCCGCCCGCCCGGCAGGCGTTCAAGGGCTGGATGTACGCCTCCTCGCCGGGCCTGAACCCGCTCGAGCACCCGATCTACGACGCCTGGCTGATCACCTGCAGGGCCGCGGCGCCGTCGTAGAGCCGCGGCCGGCCAAAGTCGGCGTCGGCGACCAGGGCGCGGGCCAGCCTTCGCTGATATTCCGGCCGGGGGATCTCCTGGGTCCCGAACTGCGCCAGGTGGTCGGTCATGAATTGGGCGTCCAGCAGGGTGAATCCACCGGCCACGAGGCGGGCGACCAGATGGACCAGGGCCACCTTGCTGGCCTCGCGGGCGCGGGAGAACATGCTTTCGCCGAAAAAGGCGCCGGCCAGGGACACCCCATAGAGGCCGCCCAGAAGTTCGCCGCCCCGCCAGCATTCGACGCTATGGGCGTGGCCCTCGGCGTGGAGCTGCGAATAGAGCTGTTCGATCGGCCCGTTGATCCAGGTCTCGCTGCGGCCCGGCGCCTCGTCGGCGCAGGCGGCGACCACCTGGGCGAAGGCGGTGTCCACGCGCACCTCGAAAGGGTCGGCGCGCACGGCGCGGGCGAGGCGGCGCGGCACATGGAAACCCGCCAGGGGGATCACGCCCCGCCGTTCGGGGTCGATCAGGAACACCCGGTCGTCGTCCCGCGCATCGGCCATGGGGAAGATCCCCCGCGCATAGCAGGCCAGAAGCTCGCGGGTGGTGAAGGCGTCCATCGGCTGTCGGTCTAGCCTGGATTGCGCCTGGAAGCTTCAGGCGGCGGCGGCCTGGGCCTTCATCCAGTTTTCCAGCCAGTGGATGTTGTAGTTCCCGGCCAGGATGTCGGGCTGGGCCAGCAGCTCCTGGAACAGCGGGATGGTCGTGTCGATGCCGCCCACCACCATCTCGCCCAGGCAGCGGTTGAGCCGGGCGATGCATTCCTCGCGGTCGCGGCCATGGACGATCAGCTTGCCCGCCAGGCTGTCGTAATAGGGCGGGATCACGTAGCCGGCGTAGAGCGCGCTATCGAGGCGCACGCCCAGGCCGCCGGGCGCGTGGAAGTCGGTGACCAGGCCCGGCGACGGAACGAAGGTCTTGGGGTTCTCGGCGTTGATCCGGCATTCGATGGCGTGGCCTTCGAAGACCACGTCCTTCTGGGCGAAGGACAGCGGCAGGCCCGCGGCGATGCGGATCTGTTCACGCACCAGGTCGATGCCGGTGATCGCCTCGGTGACCGGATGCTCCACCTGCAGGCGGGTGTTCATCTCGATGAAGAAGAACTCGCCGTTCTCGTACAGGAACTCGATGGTGCCGACGCCGAGATAGCCGATCGCCTTGACGGCATCGACCACCACCTTGCCGATTCTGGCGCGAGTGGCGGCGTCGATGACCGGGGAAGGGGCCTCCTCCAGCACCTTCTGGTGGCGGCGCTGCAGCGAGCAGTCGCGCTCGCCCAGGTGGACCACGTTGCCGAAGCTGTCGGCGATCACCTGCAGCTCGATGTGCCGCGGGGTCTGCAGGTAGCGCTCCATATAGACCGCGTCGTCGCCGAAGGCCGCGCGGGCCTCCGAGCGGGCGGTGGAGACGGCCTCGGCCAGGTCCTCTGGGGTCAGGGCGACCTTCATGCCCCGTCCGCCGCCGCCGGCGGCGGCCTTGATCAGCACGGGGAAGCCGATCTGCGCGGCGGCCGCGAAGGCTTCCTCCTCGGTCGTGATCGCGCCGTCCGAGCCGGGAACCACGGGTATGCCCGCGTCCTTCACGGCCTGCTTGGCGGTGATCTTGTCGCCCATCATCCGGATGTGTTCCGGCTTGGGCCCGATGAAGGTGAAGCCGTGGGCCCCGACGATCTCGGCGAAGCGGGCGTTCTCCGACAGGAAGCCGTAGCCGGGGTGGATGGCCTGGGCGCCGGTGATCTCGGCGGCGGCGATGATCGAGGGGATGTTCAGGTAGCTCTTGGCCGCGGGCGGCGGGCCGATGCAGACGCTCTCGTCGGCCAGGCGGACCCACATGGCGCCGGAGTCGGCCTGGGAATGCACCGCCACGGTGGAGATGCCCATCTCCTTGCAGGCGCGGTGGACCCGCAAGGCGATCTCGCCCCGGTTGGCGATGAGGATCTTGTCGAACATGATCCTACTCGATGACGACGAGCGGTTCGCCGAACTCGACCGGCTGGGCGTCTTCCACCAGGATCTCCACCACCTTGCCGCCTTTGGGCGCAGGGATCGGGTTCATGGTCTTCATCGCCTCGATGATCATCATCGTCTGGCCGGCGGCGACCGTGTCGCCCACCTTGACGAAGGGATCGGACCCCGGCTGCGGCTGCAGGTAGACGGTGCCTACCATCGGGGAATTGATCACCTCGCCGTCGCGGCGCGCGGGGGCGGCGGCCGGCGCGGCGGGTTCGGCCGCGGGGGCCGCAGCGGGCTGGGCGTAGCCGGCCGGCGGGGGGGGCGCCACGTGATGGGTGATGGCGGTGAGCGTCTTGGCGACGCGGATCTTCAGGCCATCGCGCTCGACCTCGATCTCGGACAGGCCGGTGTCGGTGAGGATGTCGGCCAGTTTGCGGACCAGGCGCGCGTCGATCGGGTCGGCGGGAGCCTTGGGACTGCTAGCCATGCATAGTTCCTTAAGTTCGCGGCTGAGGCCTAGCGGGCGAGGCCCGCGGCGGCCTCGACAGCCAGTTCATAGCTCGCGGCGCCGAAGCCGGAGACGACGCCCGTCGCCGCGAGGGATACGTAGGTGTGGCGGCGGAACGCCTCGCGCGCCGCCGGGTTCGACAGATGGCATTCCACGACGGGAATGGAGAGCGTCTTCAACGCGTCCAGCAGGGCCACCGAGGTGTGGCCGTAGCCGGCCGGGTTGATCACCACGGCGCTGGCCGCCTCCCGGGCTTCCTGCACCCAGTCGATCAGCTCGCCCTCGTGGTTGGTCTGCCGGAAGACAATGGACGTGTTGAGGCTCTCGGCCCGGCGTTCGCAAGCCCTGCGAACATCGTCCAAGGTGTCCTTGCCGTAAATCTCCGGCTCGCGGACGCCCAGGAGGTTGAGGTTGGGCCCGCTCAGCACATAGATCGGTTTCGACATTCGGCTCCGCCGTCGATTCCGCCGTCTTGTAACGGTCGGCGCTCGGGGTCACAAGCATTGGGGCTGATCGACCCCATTTGAGGCCGCATGAACCTGACACTCAACGGCGAGGCGCGCCGTTTCCAGGCGTTGCCCGACATCGCCGCCCTCGTCGCCCACCTGGGCCTCGACGCGCGCAAGGTGGCGGTCGAGCGGAACCTGGAGATCGTGCCGCGCTCGGCCTATGGCTCCACGGCGCTCGCCGACGGCGACCGCATCGAGATCGTGCATTTTATCGGAGGCGGCTGACATGGATGGCGCAGGGACCCCTGAGGACACCTGGTCGGTGGCGGGCCGGACCTTCCGTTCGCGGCTGATCATCGGCACCGGCAAGTACAAGGACTACGCCCAGAACGCCGCGGCGGCGGAGGCGGCGGGCGCCGAGATCGTGACCGTGGCGCTGCGCCGCGTGAACCTGTCGGACCCCAGCCAGCCGATGCTGGTGGACCATGTGAAGCCCGACCGCTTCACCTTCCTGCCCAACACCGCCGGCTGCTTCACCGGCGAGGACGCCGTGCGCACCTTGCGGCTGGCCCGCGAGGCCGGCGGCTGGGACCTGGTGAAGCTGGAGGTGCTGTCCAACACCAAGCACCTGCTGCCGGACATGGAGGAGACGCTGCGGGCGCTGAAGCTGCTGATCGCCGATGGCTTCCAGGTGATGGTCTATTGCAGCGACGACCCGGTCTACGCCCAGAAGCTGGAGGACGCCGGCGCGGCGGCGATCATGCCGCTGGGCGCGCCGATCGGTTCGGGGCGGGGGATCCAGAACGTCCTGAATCTCGGCCTGATCATCGAGCAGGCCCGCGTGCCGGTGCTCGTGGACGCCGGGGTGGGCGCGGCCTCCGACGCCGTCCTGGCCATGGAGCTGGGCTGCGACGCGGTGCTGATGAACACCGCCATCGCCGAGGCCCGCGATCCGATCCGCATGGCGCGCGCCATGAAGCATGCGGTCATCGCCGGCCGCGAGGGATTCCTGGCGGGACGGATGCCCAGGCGCATGTACGCCGATCCATCCTCGCCGCTCGCCGGGTTGATCTGATCAGCCGGCCGTCTTGAGGTTCCCGGCCCGGGTTTCGGCGATGGCCTGCTGCAGGGCCGGAATGTCGGCGCCGGAGATCATCCTGTCGCCGACGATGAAGGCCGGCGTGCCCTCGATGTTCAGCGCTGCGGCCAGCTGGTGGGTGTCGGCCAGCTGCTTTTGCACCTGGGGCGAGGCGCCGGCCGTCTTGGCCGCCGCGGGATCGACGCCCACGGCCCGCAGGTGGCGGTCGATGGCCGCTTCATCCAGGGCCTTTTCGCCCATGAAGGCGCGGTAGAGATCCAGCGTCTTGGCCCGCGCAGGCCCCGATAGGGCGACCTGAGCCGCCAGGTTCGATTCCCCGCCGAAGATCGGGAATTCCTTGAAGACGAATCGCACGTCGGGGTTCTTTGCGATCAGGTCCAGCACCTCGGGCGCGGCGACCTTGCAGTAGCCGCAGCGGTAGTCGAAGAACTCCACCACGGTGATCTTGCCGGCGGGATTGGCCACGAAGTCGCGCGGATCACGCTCGAGCGCCGCCCGGTGGGTGTTCAGCGCGCCCGAAGCGGCCTTGTGGGCCTCGGCGAGCTGCTTCTCCTGCAGCTTGACGGAGGCCTCCTGGAGGACTTCCGGATGCTCCAGCAGATAGGCGCGGACCTGTTTTCCGAAGGCGTCCTTGGCCGGCTGGCAGCCGGCCAGGGCGAGCGAGGCGACCGCGACGGTCGCGAGGGTGCGATAGGGCAGGGACATGGCTCTCAGCTAGACGGAGTGGTGGACGCGAAAGGTCAGCGGTTGGAGCCGCGATTGATCGATCCTTCCTTGGCCAGGTCCTTCAGGTCGTCCTTGGAAGGCTTGGAGGTCAGCACGATGTCGGTGGCGCGGCGCCATTCGGGGGTGTCGCGGGCCAGCTTCTCGCGGGCGCGCATGGCGAAGACGCGCGCCTGGACGGGGTCGCCGACGTTGAAGTTGTATTCCGCCGTCGCCAGTCGGGCCAGGCCGTCCTTGCCGCGCTTGTCATAGGCCTCGGCCAGCAGCCGCCAGGCCACGGCGTTGTCCTCTTCCTGGGTCAGGGCCTTGCGGAGCTCGAGAATGCCTTCGTCGACCTTGGCCGGATCGTCCAGCGCGATCAGGGTCTGGCCCAGGTTGACCCGCAGCAGCGGGGCCTCGGGCTTCAGGGCCACGGACTTGCGCTGCGGGGCCTCGGCCTCCTGGGTGCGGGCGAATTCGAACAGGATCTGGCCCTTGAGCTCCCAGAGGTAGGGATTGTCCGGCTGCTCGGCGAGTAGGGCGTCGATCAGTTTCAGGGCCCGGTCGGAATCCTTCATCTGGTAGTAGGCGATCGCCCGGGCGTAGCGCGCCGGATAGCTGGTGTCCTTCTCGCCGTACTCGACGATGGCCTTCTGGGGATTGATGAAGCCCTCCAGCTTGGCCTTCATGATCGCATGCTCGGCCAGCTGCCGGGGCGAATCCACCTCGTTGTAGTGAGGCAGGCCGTCCACGCGGTGCTTCAGCGCCTCGATCCGATCGGACGACAGGGGATGGCTGCGGAAATAGGGGTAGCGCCGCGCCTCCTGGAAGACCTCCTGGTAGCGGAAGTTGTCGAAGAAATCGGCGAGCCCCTTGCCGGACAGGCCGGCCTTTTCCAACAGGCTGGCCCCGGCCTGATCGGCGCGGCTCTCCTGCTCGCGGCTATAGCCCATGGCGCCGAGCGTGCCGAAGTAGCTGGCGTTGCCGGCCAGCACGGCGGCGGCTTCGCCGTTGCCCGCCAACGCGGCCAGCACGCCCAGGCCCATGGTCAGCAGGAAGGGCTTCAGGCCCGCCTGGCTCATCTCGCCCGAGCGGAAGCTGTGGCCCGCCGAGAGGTGGCCGACTTCGTGCGCGATGACGCCCTGCAGCTGGTTGGGGTTCTCCGATTCGAGGATCAGCCCGGTATAGATGCCCATGGTGCGCGGGGCGGCGAAGGCGTTGAGGTCCTTCGAGCCGATCAGCAGAATCTGCACCGTCTTCGGATCGACCCCCGCCGCGGCGAGGATCGGGTCGGCGTCGCGGTGCAGGATCTCTTCGATCTCGGTGTCGCGGATCAGCGACAGGCCTTGGTCCTGGGCCCGCGCCGGCATGGCCGACAGCACGAGGCTCGCCGAAATCGCGGCGGCCATCGTGTGCCGAAACCGGGACCGGGCAGGGGGAACCATGCCTAAACTCTCCAACGCCTCCCCACGCCCGGCTCCATACTTAGGGCTTCAACCGCGGCGCCACCAGCCTTTGCGGGGAGCCGGGGGCGGGGTGGTGATCTCGGCCGGATCCTCGACCGGGACGGCGGCCTTGGCCGCTCGCCTGGCGCGGGCGGGGGCCGCGATGACCTCGGGCTCAGGCGCCGGTTCCGGGGCGGCGACAGGCGCAGGGGCCTCGGCGGCGACCGGTTCGGGCGTGAGGGCGACCTCGACCGGCGCCGCGGGCGCCGGTGCGGCCTCCGGGGCTTCGACCGCGTCGCCCTCGGCGACCGCATCGGTCTGGGCCTCGGCGCCGTCCTTGCCGCGACCGCGGCTGCGGCTGCGGCGTGCGCGCTTTGGCTTGTCTTCCACCGCCGGCAGCTCGACCCACATGTCGTCGCCGGAGGTTTCCGGGGCGCGGGTGCGGGCCGGCGGGCTCACCGCCTCTGCGGCGGCCGCGATCGGCGGGGCGGCGTCGAGGTCATTGGCGGGCGTCGGCGCCGTACGCGCGACGGGCATGTCTTCGGCCGGATCGTACCAGACGAAGGGATCGTCGCCGTAGGGCACCCACGGGCGGGTCCAGGTGAAGCCGTCGGTCGGACGGGTGTCGTCGCGCATCCGCCGACCGCCGCGGCGTCCGCGGCGTCGGCGTCGACCGCCGTGGCCATCGTCCTCGGTGTCGTCCCTGGGCTCGCGGGCTTCCGAAGACTCGGGCGCCGCCGTTGCGGCCGGGGCCGCTGCAGCCTCGCGCGGCTCGCCATCGCGGCGTCCCCGACGCCTGCGGCGGCGACCGCGGCCACGAGCCTGTTCGCCGTCGGCGGTCTCCTCGCCCTCGTCACGACGGGCGCGGGCCGGCTGGGCGGCTTCCTCGTCCTCGTCGTCGGCGACGTCTTCCTCGTCCTCGTCTTCCTCCTCGTCCTCCAGTTCGTCGAAATCGTCGGCGACGGGCTCATAGGCGGCCAGCGGGGCGGCGTAGCTGACCTGGGCGTGCTCGGCCCGGGTCTCGGCGGAGGTGCGCTCGACCTCGTGGTCGGCGTGGGGCAGGGCGTCGTCGATCACCACGGTGACGAACAGGCCCAGGGTCTCGTGGATGCGGGCCAGGTGGGCGCGCTTCTCGTTGAGGATGTAGAGGCCCACGGCGCGCGGCACCTTCAGGGTGGCCTCGCCGCCCCCCTTCAGGGCCTCGATCTCGACGCCGCGCAGGGACGCCAGCGAACTGGACTCCACCGACCGCACCCGACCGCTGCCGGCGCAATGCTCGCAGACGTGGGTGGTGCCTTCCAGCACGCCGGTGCGGCGACGCTGGCGGCTGATTTCCATCAGGCCGAAGGTGCTGATCTTGCCCATCTGCACGCGGGCGCGGTCGTCCTTCAGGCTGTCCTTGAGCTTCTTCTCGACGGCGCGGTTGTTCTTCGACTCATCCATGTCGATGAAGTCGATGACGATCAGGCCGGCCAGGTCGCGCAGGCGCAGCTGCCGGGCGGTCTCCTCGGCGGCCTCCATGTTGGTCTTGAGCGCGGTGGCCTCGATGTTCCGCTCGCGGGTTGCGCGGCCGGAGTTCACGTCGACGGCCACCAGGGCCTCGGTCTGGTTGATCACCAGGTAGCCGCCCGAGCGCAGCGGCACGGTCGGCGAATAGATCTGACTGAGGTGGTCCTCGACCCGGTACTTGACGAACAGCGGCGTCGGTTCGCGGTAGAGCTGCACCTTCTTGGCCTGGGACGGCATCAGCATGCGCATGAAGTCGCGCGCTTCCTTGAAGCCGGCCTCGCCCTCGACGTGGACGCTCTCGATGTCCTTGTCATAGAGGTCGCGGATCGCCCGCTTCACCAGGTCCTCCTCCTCGTAGATGAGGGCCGGGGCGATGGAGTGCAGGGTGGTCTCGCGGATGTTCTCCCACAGGCGCAGCAGGTACTCGTAGTCGCGCTTGATCTCGGCCTTGGTCCGCTTGGCCCCGGCGGTGCGGACGATCAGGCCCATGCCCTGCGGCACGTCCAGGCTCTGCACCACGCCCTTGAGGCGCTTGCGGTCGGTGATGGTGGTGATCTTGCGGCTGATGCCGCCGCCCCGCGCCGTGTTGGGCATCAGCACGCAGTAGCGGCCGGCCAGCGACAGATAGGTGGTGAGCGCCGCGCCCTTGTTGCCGCGCTCTTCCTTGACGACCTGGACCAGCATGATCTGCCGGCGGCGGATCACTTCCTGGATCTTGTACTTGCGCATCAGCCGCCGGCGGCGCCGGGCGACTTCCTCCTCCATGACGTCGTCGTCGTCCTCGGAGGCGTCGTCGTCCTCGTCGTCGCTCTCGCCCCGGGCGCGGGGGTGGTGCGGCTCGTCATCCTCCTCGGCCTCTTCGCGCATCAGCGCTTCGCGGTCGGCCACGGGGATTTGGTAGTAGTCGGGGTGGATTTCGTTGAAGGCCAGGAAGCCGTGGCGATTGCCGCCGTACTCGACGAACGCCGCCTGCAGGCTGGGCTCTACCCGTGTGACCTTCGCGAGGTAGATATTCCCACGAAGCTGTTTGCGGTTCTGGCTTTCGAAATCGAATTCTTCAACGCGGGTCCCGTCGACCACCACCACACGCGTCTCTTCGGCGTGGGCGGCGTCTATAAGCATCTTCTTCGACATTTGGCGGATCTCCGAGGCGCGCGCCGGCTCTCTCGTCCGGGCGCTGCCGATTTGTCAGGAGGGCGCGCGCGGAGCGGCCGCTGGCGTCGCGCGATGCGACGTCACAGGCGTTCGTAAGCCGGAACGGGGCTCGAGCTGCGCTGCCCATAGTGTGTTCCCAGGCGCGCCATAACGGCGCGGATCGGATGAATGTGCGGGGCCGCCGATAAAACGGTCGAGGCCGACGCAGGCTTGCACGCGGACGATCGCCACGACGACGCAGGGCCGTTCTCGCGCGGCGCGACATTGCAACAGTGGAGTCGAAAAGGAAAGCTGAACTGCGCGTGCGGCGCCGTTTAACCGTTCGTCTACCCTATTGCCGCGTATAGTCTGCCTCTTGTGCGACGGGTGCATGTTGGTGGAGCGGGGCGTTTGATGCTCACGCGGGTCGGCGGGATGTTCGGGCGGCGCGGCTTCAAGGCCGTGGCGATCCTGGCCGTCGGTCTGGTCTGCACCGTGGCCGTCGCCGCCTCCCAGGCCGCGACCGGCGGGATCGGCGTCCTGAAGGTGCGTCTCGGCGGCGACCGGGCCGAAACCCGCATCGTCCTCGATCTGGACCGCGCCGCCTCGGGCAAGGTGGCCGACGATGGGGCCGGATCGGGCCGGATCGTCGTGACCCTGTCGGGCGTGGGCGCCGAAGGCGGACTGCAGGGCCCCGGCCGCGGATTGGTGAAGGCCTGGATGGTGGAGGACGCGCCCGGCGGCGCGCGGCTGCGCCTGGACCTGGCCGCCGACGCGGTGATCAAGCGCCGCTTCCTGCTGCCCCCGGCCGACGGACTGTCCAGCTACCGCTATGTGATCGACGTGGCCGCCCGCGGGCCGGTCCCCGCCGTCCAACTGACCTCGCGCCCGGCGCCCGTACGGGCGGCCCTGTCGCTGAAGAAGGTGATCGTCATCGACGCCGGCCACGGGGGCAAGGACCCCGGCGCCCGCGGTGCGGCCAGCAACGAAAAGGACATCAATCTGGCGGCGGCGCGCGCCCTGCGCACGCGGCTGGAACGCACCGGGCGCTACCAGGTGGTGATGACCCGCGACACCGACGTCTATGTGCCGCTGGAGACCCGGGTGCAGATCGCCCGCCGGGCCGACGCCGACCTGTTCATCTCGCTGCACGCCGACTCCGGGCCCGACGCCAGCCTGCGCGGCGCCAGCGTCTACACCCTGTCGGACAAGGCCGCCTCGCGGGCCGCCAAGTTCGTCGACCGCGACGACTGGTTCATGCGGGCCAGCCTGGCCGGCGGCGGGGTCAGCGACATCCTGCTCGACCTCACCCAGCGGGCGACAAAGAATCGCTCGGCGACCTTCGCCGAGCTGCTGCTCGACAGGGTGAGCAACGAGACCGCCCTGCTGCGCCGCAGCCACCGGGAGGCGGGGCTGGTGGTCCTGCTGGCGCCCGACGTGCCGGCGGTGCTGCTGGAGATGGGCTTCGTCAACAACCGCCAGGACGAGATGATGCTGCGCGACCCCAAGCGCCGCGCGCGGTTCATGGGCGCGGTGGGCGACTCCATCGACAGCTATTTCGAGCGCCAGACCCGGCTTGCGTCGCGCTGACGCCTCGAACGAGCGGGCCGTTGGCGCCCGCCCCGATGCACGGTAGACGAGGGCCAGCGCGAGGTCGGCGCCTCGGAGGTCTGTGAGTCTTGAACCCCCCTGAAAGATGGGTCGCGATCGCCGGCGTCGCCGTGCTGAGCGCCATTGCGGCCGCGGGCTTCGCCATCGCCATCTATGCGGCCTGGCTGTTCCACGACATGCCCGACGCCGGCGACCTGGCCGATTATCGCCCGCCCACCTCCACCCGGGCCTATGCCTGGGACGGGACCCTGATCGGCGAGATCTCCCGCGAGCGGCGGTTCTACGTCCCCTATGATTCGATCCCGCCGCGGCTGGCCCAGGCGTTCATGGCCGCCGAGGACCGCAACTTCTTCCAGCACGGCGGCGTCGATCCGATGGGCCTGGGCCGGGCGATGATCAAGAACGTCATGAACGCCGTGCGCCACAAGCGCCTCGAGGGCGGGTCGACGATCACCCAGCAGGTGGCCAAGAACGTGCTGCTGAACAGCGACGCCACGCTGGGACGCAAGTTCAAGGAGGCGATCCTCGCCCAGCGCCTGGAGCAGACGCTCAACAAGCAGCAGATCCTCGAACTCTATCTGAACGAGATCTGGCTGGGCTACCGGTCCTACGGCGTGGGGGCGGCGGCCTACAACTATTTCGGCAAGTCGATCAACGACCTCTCCCTGGCGGAGATGGCCTACCTCGCCTCGCTGCCCAAGGGCCCCGACAACTACCATCCGATCCGCCGCAAGCAGCAGGCGATGGAGCGGCGCAACTGGGTGATCGGCCAGATGGCCGACCTGGGCTGGGTGACCCGGGCCGAGGCCGCCGCGGCGATCAAGGAGGACCTCAAGGTCCAGACCGCGCCGGCGCGGGCCAAGTATCGGGACGCCGACTATTTCGTCGAAGAGGTCCGCCGTCGCGGCATCGCCACCCTCGGCGACCGCCTGAACGAGGGCGGCTACTACATGCGCACCACGCTGGACCCGCGGCTGCAGACCGCCGCACGGGTGGCGCTGATGCACGGGCTCGAGCAATACGACCGCCGCCACGGCTGGCGCGGGGCCTGGGGCCACGTGGAGCTGACGCCGGGCTGGGAGCAGATGGCCCGCAGGAAATCGGCGCCCGCCGAGCGGCGGACCTGGCGCGCGGCCGTGGTCACCGAGGCCTCGGGCGGCAGCGTCCGCGTGCAGGTGGCCGAAAGCGGCGCCAGCGGCCTGCTGGCCGGCGAGGACGTGGCCTGGGCCAACGCCGGCAAGGGACTGCACGCCGGCGACCTGGTGTTCGTCGAGCCCGCCGAGGGCGGCGGCGGCTACCGGCTCAAGCAGATCCCCATCGTCAACGGCGCGCTGGTGGCCATGGAGCCGCATTCGGGCCGGGTGCTGGCGATGGTCGGCGGCTATTCCTTCTCGCTGTCCAACTTCAACCGCGCCACCCAGGCGATGCGCCAGCCCGGTTCGGCCTTCAAGCCGATCGTCTACGCCACGGCCCTGGAGAACGGCTACACGCCCTCCAGCATCGTGATGGACTCGCCGATCTCGCTGCCCGGCGCCACCGCCGGCTCGATCTGGAGCCCGGAGAACTACAACAAGAAGTATTATGGCGCGCTCACCCTCCGCAAAGGCCTGGAGCTGTCGCGCAACACCATGACCGTGCGCCTGGCCCAGGGCGTCGGCATGCGGAAGATCAGCGAGATGGCCCAGCGGCTTGGCGTGGTGCGCGAGATGGCGCCGGTGCTGTCGATGTCGCTGGGGGCGGGCGAAACCACGCCGTTCAAGCTGACGGCGGCCTATGCCAGCTTCGTCAACGGCGGGCGCAGGGTCGAGCCGCACCTGATCGAGCTGGTGGAGGACCGCGAAGGCAAGGCCATCTTCCGCGCCGACCGCCGCGACTGCCCGCGCTGCAAGGCGGGTTTCGGCGGCGACGAGAGTCCGCGTATCGCGCCCGGCGGGGACCAGGTGCTGGACCCGATCACCGCCTACCAGATCACCTCGATGCTGCAGGGCGTGGTCCAGCGCGGCACGGCCACTTCGGCGCTGGTGCTGAACCGTCCGGTCGGCGGCAAGACCGGCACCACCAACGAGTACCGCAGCGCCTGGTTCGTCGGCTTCACGCCGCAGATCGTCGCCGGGATCTTCGTCGGCTTCGACGACAACCGCAAACTCGGCGACGGCGAGACCGGCACGACGGCGGCGGTGCCGATCTTCATCGAGTTCATGCAGGCGGCCACCGAGGGCCTGCCGAAGACCGAGTTCGTGGCGCCCAAGAACGCCAAGTTCGCCATGGTCCGCGGCATCCGCGAGGCGTTCAAGCCGGGCAGCGAGCCTAAGTTGAACGCGCCGATCGGGCCGGGCGCCGGCCCGGCCGGTCCCCAGCCCTATAATCAGGTCTGGCCCGAGGGACAGGTCACCGGCGCGCCGTCCAGCGGGGCCGCCGCTGCGCCGAAGAAGGCGCCCGACGATATGAGCGGGCTTTACTAGCGCGAGGTTGTCTTGAGCCGGCGGGCGCGCTATCTCCCGCGCCCCCGGGCCAGGCCCGGGATGTTCCGAGGAGTTGTCCATGAGACCGGATGTCGAGGCCGCCAAGGCCGACATCGAGCAGACGATCGCGCTGCTCAGGAGGCGTCTTTGACTGGGATCCAGCCCTCCGCAAACTCGACGAACTGAACGCCCGGGTCGAGGACCCGACGCTGTGGGACGACGCCACGGCCGCCCAGGCGCTGATGCGCGAACGCCAGCGCCTGGCCAGCCAGGTGGAGGCGGTCCATTCGCTGGAACGCGAACTGGCCGACGCCGTCGGCTTCGCCGAAATGGCCGACGAGGAGGGTGACGAGGCCTCTCTGGAGGACGCGCGCGCCCAACTCAAGCTGATCCGCGAACGCGCCGCCCGGGCCGAGCTGGAGGCTCTGCTGTCGGGCGAGGCGGACGGCAACGACGCCTTCGTAGAAATCAATTCCGGCGCCGGCGGCACCGAGTCCAACGACTGGGCGGGCATGCTGCTGCGGATGTACAGCCGCTGGGCCAACGCCCACGGCATGACGGTCGAATTCCTGGAGGAGACCTCCGGCGAGCAGGCGGGCATCAAGTCGGTGACCCTGCAGATCAAGGGCCAGAACGCCTATGGCTGGCTGAAGACCGAGGCCGGCGTGCACCGGCTGGTGCGGATCTCGCCCTTTGACTCGGCGGCCAAGCGGCACACCAGCTTCGCCTCGGTGTGGGTCTATCCGGTGGTCGACGACACCATCGAGATCGACATCAACCCGTCGGACGTGCGCACCGACACCTACCGCGCCTCGGGCGCCGGCGGGCAGCACATCAACAAGACCGATTCCGCCGTGCGGCTGACCCACATCCCCACCGGCGTGGCGGTGGCCTGCCAGGCGGGGCGTTCGCAGCACGCCAACCGCGACGAGGCCTGGAAGATGCTTCGCGCCCGGCTCTACGAGCTGGAGCTGCAGAAGCGCGAGGCCGCCCAGCAGGCGCTGGAAGACCAGAAGACCGACATCGGCTGGGGCCACCAGATCCGCAGCTACGTCCTGCAGCCCTACCAGATGGTCAAGGACCTGCGCACCAACGTCGAGACCTCCGACACCCAGGGCGTGCTTGACGGCGATCTCGACGCGTTCATGGGCGCCTCGCTGTCCCAGCGGGTGGGCGTTACGCGCGACGGGGCCGAGGCGTAGGGCCGCGCGGCCCAACCCTCCCCCATCGAGGGACCGTTGCGTTACGGCTGCGGCTGGGTGGTTTGAGGCGTGTGGCTGGCGCGAGGG
>Ga0307513_10006522_pt1 | contig 15244 bp, 17 predicted proteins | sample 15_EM_MG_FD_202174 | JGI IMG/M metagenome (GOLD analysis project Ga0307513, IMG submission 202174) | Populus trichocarpa ectomycorrhiza microbial communities from riparian zone in the Pacific Northwest, United States - 15_EM | ecosystem: Host-associated > Plants > Roots > Unclassified | place... | reverse complement strand
ATTAAGAGAGGGCTGGATAAATATTCCTAGAAACTGGTAAGACGGAATAGTGCTTAGGAACAATCTATCGTGCGTACTTGTATTACGAAATGCCGCAGCTGAGAGGCTACGATCGCGGTCCTGTCACCATCCTCGTCCTCTACGTCCTCTTCATCATCCTCACCCGCTTCAAAGCTTTCTAGGATGCCCCGCAGGCCCTGCTTAGTTCGGAACATCCGGATACCCATTCCACGATTGGCCATTCCTGGTTTGAGGATATACCATTTTACATCTTCCTCATCTCCAATATCCCCGGTAGTTTCTGGTAATGATTGACCTAGCTCATAGAGCTCATCACCCCACATTTCGTCTAGTTCGTCCGCCCACTGCACTTCGATATCCCAAGTTAAGGGCACAGCCCTCTTCAGTATAGATTCGGCATGCTTTGTAACGTATTCCTGGACAGATCGATGCAGGAAGTGTTTCCGGATCAATGATTTCCGGATGACATAGGTTGAAGATAAAACGGAACGCGGTTTTGTAAGGGTAAGAGGATGGGAAATCTCATCATATGTTGACCATTGCAAAAGTGGGAATGGTTCAGGTTCAACAAGTTGCGATATTATCGTGGGTTTGTGCTCCAGCTTGTTGAGGGCGCCGATTACCAGATCTTCGGTGAACCTCCCACCAGGGAATGATACGAATGCGTTGAAAGTCATAGGATATGATAATTCGAGTACAGGTGCGGCTCAACTGCTACGTCGATGGGATGTTTGGATGAAGTGGTCAGAGAGCAGGTGGTCGTCATATGAAAATCTGACGAATAGGTCGATTTTGTCGCGTCAATGTTTCAACAACTCAACAATATCCCTGCAGATAGAGGAGGCGAATTCTTGACTCCGTGTGGATGATCTGTCGCGTACCCTTGAGGCGCCGTAGTTGTCAGCCAATCCCTCGTCTCCTACCTTCCACTGATTCCTTGAATTTTGTCTAATACCACATATGAAGGCTATTAAACGGTTTCTTAATCTGGAATCTTCGACTCCACCGCGTTTCAACGCCACGGGCCTCCTCAACGGTGTGGTCACGGAGTATGACGGTCCTGAGCCACCTTATGAGACACTGGAATCGCCCGATGCCAAAGTCTATGTGACCTGGGATCCCAAGAACCCCCCGTCACGCCCAACGGAGCCCGGATGGACACGTATCATTTGTGTATCGGATACGCACTGTCGAATATTCCCAGTTCCGGAAGGGGACATTTTTGTCCATGCTGGCGATCTCACACATAGTGTACGTCAATTAGTCGACTATGCCTCCAGTATTCGTCTCACTGTGGCCAGGGTCGTTTTGCAGAGTTTGAACCAACTATCAGTTGGATACGGGCACTCCCGCATAAACACAAAGTGTAAACAATTTATGCATTCGCTCTCCGACGACCTGCTTCACAGCCTTGCTAGTATCATCGCAGGCAACCACGACCTCACTCTCGATCACGATTGGTATCTAGACCGCGGTAGTCGCTGGCACTTAACTAGTTTGGAGGTACGTCACTCTTTCCTCCGAGTTTCCTGCTGCCTGAGTTATTTTCCCAGAATCGAACTCAAATCCGCGGGCTTCTAACACCGGACGGACCTTTCACATATCTCGAGTACTCCACTAAGTATATAGAAACCAACGGAAAGACTTGGAAAATATTTGGTAGCCCGGTGAGTGGTTCACCGTCCAAGCTCCGCCTGCTGACGCCCCAGTAGGGAACTCCGTGGTTTAGAGGGGCATTTCATTACAAACGTGGCGAACAAGCAAATGGTAAATTTCGATCAGTGTTCCGCATGGCACTTATTAACACCTACCTCCAGAAATTGCCGCGCGGATCCCCGAAAGTGCTGATGTCGTGTAAGCATGCTTCCTCCCACAATGCACAGCTAGATGACGAGATCATTCTACATCTCCAGGATTACCCACGGACCTCCGCACGATGTCCTTGATAAGACGACAGGTAACGCCAGTGTTGGCTGTTACGCACTGGCTGCACGACTAGAGGAAATCCGACCTGCACTCAGCGTATTTGGTCATATTCACAAAGATAGAGGCGCGGTCATAAAGGAATGGGGTGACGATGGAAGTGGACGACGCAAGAGCACCGTCTACGTCAACGCAGCAACACAGGTTAATGGGAAGAAATATCGACCAGTTAGACAGATGAGCCTGTTCACGTGTTATCAGCTACTAATACACTCTGCCAGTGTTATGTACCAGACGGTCAAGGAGGTCATACGCAATTCTTCCAGCCTATCATCGTCGACCTTCGCAATTAGGTAGGATATGCTTTCCACGTAACTGCAGTCTATTGATCTACCGTTCTTTTGACATGACGCGGTTTTTGGATACAGGTTTGCAAGGTTTTTGAAAGCGGTCGCTCCTTGGAGAAATTTCATAAGAGCCCCTAATGTACCGCAAACACGAGACGACTCAATACGGTTGCGTATTATACAACGAACTCAGTTATTCTCAGGCAAATGTGTGTCCCAACTCCCTCGAGCCGCTTTCCTATGATTCCTCAGTGGCTCTGCGCCTTGTCAATGTGCCCATGAGCTGGTATTGCTTTGGTTTTAGTGATACCACGCATCAGTCGAGCGTGCTTGGAGCATGCATGGCAAGCATAATACCCATAGAGAACGATCCCATTGTATTCTCAGTGCCTCCCTTCTTGCAGACCTCGATGTTCCTATCGTCCTCCGAGAAATAGCTCTCATTTGTGCTCAAAGAAGTCGTAATCCAGCTGCTCGGAGGAAGGTGGTTATCGTACCAAGTGAAGATTTCGTGGTAGTTTCTGTCGGACTGTAATGATTCCTCATGGAAAGGCTGCACCAAGCACATTGGCAGGTTGAACCGCTCGATGAGCTTGTTGTCTGGCATCGCGAGGTGAGAGATGATCAATATAGGTCGTAGTGAGCCCCTCATTAGGTTCGGTGCGCCCTCAGGCGCAGTTCTAAGGTGTTCCAGGCCAGGCCCAGAGTACATTTGGGCCGCAGCTAGAGAGATATCCTGTCAAAGGGAACGCATATACTGTGAATTGAGTACCTATGATTGGCCCTACAACTATCAGGGAAGATTCCAGCTTAACTCTTAGCCTCGCCTTCTCCAACCCACACTGCAACACGATTGGTGATAGAAACACCAGACAAAACGCCATCTTCCGGCTTTTTGGAACTGTAGAGGGGTAGGTGAGTTTCTGTTGTGCTGAGGAACGGCGGTTGTGGAGAGTTTTCAAATAGCCTTCACTGGAGGACGACCAGTGATTCAAGGATCACTGTGGGTGGACGAGCTAGGCCACAAACACCCATAGCACACATGGTTCCATGTAGCTCCAGTGGCCTCTCGGCGACTCTCGCATCTCCCGCTTCTAACGCCTTAACCGCGCACAACCCCTTGCCAGCGTACCCAGTTTCGCGACTCTCCCAAAAGGCTTCTCTCTGTTTTTGTCTCGGCCTCGAAAATCGGGGAGCCTTCATACGTCCTCCTTTTCATCAACGCCAAGCGGCCGGGGTAAGCGACATCGGAACCCGGTCAACTCTTTCCTGGCCGAGATCGAATTTGACAGAAATTTGTCCTTGAATAGACGATCTTTCTTCCGCAGGCGTTTTAGCCATGCCTCTGAGCCAGTCGATCTTCTCTTGGGAGTATCTGGGAGGTCCGCGCATCAGAAACCTCTGCGTGAGTGTACCTTACCTTCTAGTGCACTACCACTACCACTACCACCAGAGAAAATGCTTGGCTCAAGATGGTTTGGATGCGGTGCGAATGCGTAATAGTAGCGGAGCCTGAAACAGCGGGTATACCGCCTGAGATGGCGTTGTGTCTCTTCAGGAACCCGCGGTTTAACTCCTTCTATCTAGGATAAATATATGCGATTTCAGCGGGTGTAGGAGCCGTGACCGAACGAAGATAGGAGTCATGAGTAGTCGAGGACAGAGGGAGAGGACAATGAAAAAGGGATGTAAATCAGGGCAAATATTCTTCTGCACGATAGGGGGCTCATCACTTGACAAACTCGACTCCTATCTCCAGTTCGGTGATCAGTCGAAGCCTCAATCGAAAACCCTAAGAGTCACACGACCGAGTTTTTAGGTCAATATTTATGGTCACAGAAAGTAGATATAGTACTAAGCACGGGCAAACATAGGACAGACGGAACAGGTGATCAAGCCAAACCAGAGGAAGGAACTATGAAGGCCGAAGGTGTTCGAGCAATTATCTCTTTGAAAGTCACAGTATTAGCCAAATTAATTGTACCTGAAACCTTGGTTTCATGGGCGTTACGACCACAAGACGTCAAGATAGGCAGGATGTCACCTGTGGTAACTGGACCTCACTCTCAATCAGAAATGCAACGTCTGATTGATGGAAGGAAGTCATGCGTACGGGCTGATCTACAGGCCATCGGCTACGAATGCGCACTCTTGACAATGTATTAAAGAGGCAGTGCATAAGGAGGCCTAAGAAGAAGCATGGAGGATTCAACAGCCTCATATCCATCTTCAAGAGCCCTGAATGGTTATGTGAAATCTCTACGAGGCTGAAATCGGACACCTCAACTGCCCTGGGCTCGTAGACGCGTACGGAGCACCTGGTATATCCTGCTTCATAGTTCCGTCCACAATGAGGAAACGGAACCTATGTTTGTGGCCATGGGACCTGTTTCCGACCAACACAACAAGGGGATTATTCGACTCGTTCATTGGATGACCATCACCATCAACGCTATGACCACTTCTGTTATCGGCCGTTTAACTTTATTCCTCTTAATAGTGGCCATTGGTGAGCTGATCTTCGCACGGTCGATTAAGCGTGAGATTGATAACAAATACCTCCTTGCTTTCAGTGGGGCGAGATTCTCGTCATGAGATGACCTCAATAGGCACTGACGTCTCTCCTATTGATCCCTTGCCCTGTTAAATGGCATGCCTTACACCGAGCCCAGGGCTAACCCGATCGCCCGAACCAGCGACGGTCTCCATTGCCAAAGCGCAGCTGGGTATCTACTGAGATCCACAGGGAACGGTCAAACCGTGCAGCGCGGCTCGGCTTGGCCATCGGTTTTCAGAACGTCACAATCAGGAAATACCACTTCTCTATCGGAGAGGATCTCTTCCTACTAAGCGAATGAACGGAATATTCTCGGAGATAGGCTGGTATCTATCAAGACGCGCGTTGCGGATCATGCATGGAGACTGGTTCTTTTGCGTGATCAACAAAGCAGCCGTCTGCGCGTTCTGGAGATGGGATGGTACTGGTATCTATCGAATTTTCCTCTGGACGCGGTGGGAAGTAGGGCCCTTACCGCCGTGATCTATAAGAACGTCATCTCAAGTTCGGTGGTGAGCCTAATAACAACACCCCAAAGATGACCGACCATAGTCCTGATGCCGCCATGACTGCTCCTGCTCTCAACTCTAGTCAATTAGAGCAGGGCAGTTCCTCGAAGTCAACCCAACTTCGATATGACGAGGGGTATCTTCGGTTTGAGCCTCTCGCTCCCCAGCCCATCAAGCGAAGAGTACTGTTACATAGAAGGTGCACTATTATACTGTCCATATATCCTCAGGGTTATAATGTGAAGGCTGTTAGTCCCCAAAGCAGCCCAATACCGCCGGGTCCACCTCCTAGTCGGCACATTGAGCATAAGCCTGACGGTTGGGTTATGCACAAACACCCTTACGGACACATATATTATACCCATCAAGACCCTGGCACGCCGACGCTCCGACTTGTCACCTACTCAGGCCCGGAGGCTGGAGACACTCTAGGCAAAGCCCGAAAGGAAATTATCACCTACCTGGAAAGCCACGGCGGCGTCCTCCCTCCAAAATCACACTTGGTTGTCATACTTTACGACCAGGGACACCCACAGAAGGACATTCTAGGTGGGTATTACTTCGCAGATCTTCAGCAGAAAGTCATATTCTGGTATGTCACTCCACAATAATTACCGTAGTTTTGACTCGTCCTCACGAGTCACTCTTTGAACGCTCCAGGGCCAACCGCCTTGAACCGCAATCGCTGGGGATAGGCATCCAAGGATCAAGAGGTATGAAGTCTCTTTAAATAGAAAATCTAGCGTTGATCCGGGTGAGCGAAGAGACGATGCTCTGTGAGCAGTTCTGGTATCACGTCGAAGACTTTCCATTGGACGATTCTATCGACGTAGAATCGGAGACAAGAAACCTGCACCAGACATTGGCGATTCGAAGAGTTGGTAAGGGAACTCAATTCGCTACAGGTCTTTACTGATCCACTGGCAGTTTTGTGGAGTGCTCCCCCATGGAAGCCACTACGTTTCTCCGTGAAACGAGAACAGTATGACGGGCTTGCGAAAACTCTTCTAGGTATCCCTATTTCATACATTGCACTAAAAGCTAGATTACCATTTGCACTCTCCAGAGCCGCCTCCCGACCAACCGACTCAAGCCCAAATAGTGGGCATTGCAAGAGTCACCCTTTTAATGACCAAGGATGTCATGGAAAGCCCGGAACATACAGAAGGCGGGCAGAAAAATTTGGAGGTTAACATGGAGAGCGGTAGAGCGTCCGTTCAGCCTATCCCCACACGGACTCAGGTATTCCGGTACTGTGGTTCACTTTTCTTCTTCGTGACCATTTCGTATCGACGGAAGCTGGAGAGGTGCATTGTGGATGGCCAGCCAAACCCTATGCGCATCTATCAAGTACAACACTCTCTCCTTGAGGACTGGACAACTTCAGGTATTATCTCGTCCCTCCTTCTACCGTAAGTCCTCCCATACAACCACAATGCCTCGAGCTCACTTCCCCTCTTCTCAAGTACAAATCTTGCTCTCTTGGCATTGCTAGCTCCTGGTATTTGGGGCGACCCAATGTACAGCAGAGTTGGTACTGTTTCGGCTACTTTTCTGGGATATCCGACCATGGTTCTTTCGTTTATCTCCACTCTCTTCGCTCTTGCTGCCATACTTTATGGTCAGATCCTCCAGCTCCGATACCGCCCTTCTAGTGACCGCTTTATGAGACTCAGCAAGCAAAAGCTTAGCAGCAATTCGGGCCTCGTAAGGTTTTCTATCAAACTATCGATTCCATTCTACTTGCTTCTTTGCTCTGTATCGTGCTTTGTGATAGCGATGATAGGATGTGGCTGTGTGAGTATTTGGCCAGGCTCATTCCTGATAGCTTTTATCGCTCTTGGGTTGGGGATACCTTGCACTGCGTTGATTAGCGCCATGGCCATGTAACGGATTTCTTTGGAATGAATTATTCAAACATACTCCGTGGCTCAGTTTTTGTGTCTCATAGTTGCGCCCTTTCCTTGATTCAAGCTCCACCTTGAGCAACTCACTGTGCTTTGACTCTCCAATAGATGCCTCGTCTTTACCCGAACAATCGGTCGGCTCTATGTCCGATCAGCTCCACACCACAAATGAGTTGATTGTACCATTGCAAGCAAAGCCGAAGAAGCCCCTCTGATATGGTCCCAATCCCAGCCCGCTCAGGTGCGCGATACGATACCAACACGCGCACCACTCGTTCACGGCTCACAATTTTTGCATAGTATCTATAAACCAGCTCTCACAGGGAGTGAAGAAAGTTGCGGCCATAAGCCACAACGGCGATGTGGCACGTATCACGTGCAGTGGAGTTTGGCCATCAATTGTCAGGGCACGTGCGCTTAGGTATATATGGCGCAAAGGGGTGTCTGCCTTAGCCCTCCGAGGACCTGAACCGCCAGTCTGCTCCAACTTCACCTCGCCTCCCTCGAATCCCTCAAGGATAATCAGGAACCTATCGTCGACCTTTTGCAATGTCAGATCTGCTCCATCCAGTTTTCGTCCCTGAGGATGTCCCGTTCGCGGCACTCGCCACACCGCGACGCCCATGTTCGAAAAGGACTCGCGATGTTTCTAGTGGCGGAAACTCCTCCGGTAGTGCCTTACTAAATGTTGGTAAGTAATTGCTCCTGGTACTCGAAGAAAGTCCGCTGAAATGTATTCACCTCAGCGGGGGATGATATCCCCAACACTCTCGAAGTATCTCCATCTAAACCCTACCTCATAGGTACGGTTATGGAGCTCCGCCGGTTGGGGTACACCTCCAACACTTTCTCGCTGGGCAATACGGTGCGTATTTTTCGCTCTAATTAACACTACCCGTTCTGATACTATTACATACTCTAGAGCTACTCTGATAAAGCTGAACGCCGCATAAGGCGTCTGCTCTTGCAGAAGGAGTACCGCGATGCCGCCGCGCGCATCAGACAGGCCACTGATTTTGACAATCAGATAAGAGAAGCTGCCAAACCTGGCTCCGGATCCTCAGGATCTTTGAGCACCCTCCATCCGGCCCTCACCACGGAAGGCTGCGAGGTAGGTAGAAGAGTAAAACGTCTTCTGGAGTCGGACGAGGATAAACACTCGCCTCCTCGGAAGAGGAGGTGTATCATGCTGCAGAGGTCTATCTCGGGCCCTAATGAGGCTGACTCCCTCAACCTCGGTGACGACAGAAGCCAGGATGAGGAGAGCCCCGCGTCCTTTGAACGCGTACCTGCCACGTTCGACCAGGAATCCGTGGTGACGTTCACGACCGAAAAAGAAGCCATCGACGAAGAGGCCGAGGAGAACCAGAACGCTTCTGAAGACGAAGCTGGGCCATCAGTTCCTCGGGTGGCTCGAGGGCCCTACAGGCACAGAAAGCTCTCAGCACGGGACTGTTATGATCTGGCGGAACTCAACCTCCCGCCATTGAACCAAGTCTTCGAGGTCGGCTGTAAGAAGCCGATGGCGGAGAAGCTCGAATATATCTTGAGCACGCTTGGACGGCCGGCGATGAAGGGAGAGATCATTGACGCACTGGACACTGCGTGGCCGGTCAAAAAGATCGACAAGAGCTCCTCCGTGAGTGCACTTGTCCTTCCCAAGTTCCCCGCCGCCCGACTGATCATCGCGTATAGAATACGATTTCGCAGTATCTATCCAATAGCCCAAAGTTCATTGCGTATGTCTCACCGCACTTGAAAGGAACCTTCTGGACTTTAGCCGGTTAGTGAGACGTACACCAGGTTCCGACTTAAAGAGTGGTGGCTAACGGACGGGCAACTGATAGCGCTGCCGCCTCCGGACCCTGCTCTCTTCAGACGAGCACCCAGTAACGGTCGCGGCGTTCATAAAACCAGGAGGCCGCAAGGGCAGGAAACGGCCGGGGGCAAGGTTGTGGCCGTCTGAGTCACAGGTCTAGACCATGGACCGTGGACGAAGCACCACGGCTCCTCCCTACTTTGTCTCTCACTTCCGATATCGCCTATATTCGTCTCGTCCCTCAGTAAACTACTGGAAGACGATGTGTACAATCTCAAATTATTACGCTCTTGCCTCATTCGCGTTCTCAATCTTTTTTCCGTCCACATGTCCCCACAATCTGCCTTCGATCCCTACCTATGTATGGGATAGCCCCCTAACTTGTACCTCGGAATATTAGTTTATTTCACTGTCCATACCCCGAGACTCTAACGAACTGCTCAAGCTTCTTACGTTGACTCATTACCACGACCATGATGGCTGTTCAGTTGCTTGTACTCGCGCCCGATAATGTGCAAGCTTAAATGTCGGCAACAATTAAGCGAGCGATCCAGGTGGCAGTTCTCCTGCACGGGGAACTATTGATGGTGAGTACCAATTACATGTCAATTGTGTCCTTCTGCAGTCAAAAGGCCATTCCGCTCAAGCCTCTGAAGCGTTTTGACCTGTGAAGAGGTTGGTTTTCAAAGAGCAAGGAAACGAATACTACATAGGAAGCCGCCACCGACAGGCTGGAAGCCGGTCTGAGATCCGACACATTGAATGGACTAGACTTAAGACGTCCTATCAGCATCGATAGAGGACATAAATACTGACGTAAAGCAAACTGTTATATACCGGATGGTCGAGGTGATACGCAATCCTTTCAGCCTATCTTCGGCGTCCATCTGTCACATAACCGCTATCTACTGTCCTGTTATTCGGACAAGACACGGGTTCGTCTCTACACAGTTTCAAGACTGAGAAGATCGGTGGTTCAGATATTCCCAAGACCCTTTGACCCCAGTCCCCTCCAGCCGCTTTCGTAGGACCCTCTAGGTATCTCTTCGCTATTTTAACGTGAGCATGACTGTCAGTACTTTCGCTTTAGCGATACCAAGCGTCAATCGAGCATTCCTCAGACAAATTGGAGTACCGGCTATGCCACCACCGCATCCATAGCGAGTGGTTTCATCTCCACCTCAAGGCCTTCCTTTTTGCACAACTCGATGGCCCTTTCCCCCTCAGAGAAATAGCTTTCATTCGTGCTCAAAAGGGCGTGGACCAGCGGCTCGGGCGAAGGTGGTTATCGTACCACGTGAGAATCTCACGGCGGTTTCTGTCGGACTGTAGTGATTCCTCTGTGAAAGGCTGCACCAGGCACATTCGCAGGTGAAGTTGTATCTCATTTGAAGAGCCCGCCGTCTGGCGCTGCGATGTAAAAAAATAACTGATATACCTCACGGTGGGTTCTTCATCAGGTTCAATGCGCCCGAGGCATGCAGCTCGGTGGAAAAGGGGTGGTGTTTGTTCCAGATTCAGAATACGTTTGGGCCGCGGCTAAAAAAATATCTAGTCGAAGCGGCGCATATATAGTAATCTGCATACCTGTGATTGGCCCGACAGGTAGTAGGGAAGACCCCTATGTAACTGTCGGCCTCGCCTTCTCCAAAGGACACATTGGAACGATTGGTGGTAGAAATGCCTGATAAAACGCCCTCTGCGAGCTTTCTGGAATTGAAGGGTGGTAAATATTTCTGCTGTTGCGCTGGAGAGCGTTGGTTATGGAGCGCTTCCAAATAGTCTTCACCAGAGCACGATCTCGGCGACTATCACCCTGAAGGCGGCATAATGTTTCTTCAAGAATCCGCGTTTGAACACCATATCTGTCGAATAATTCTTGGCGGGTCTCAGAGACAGGCCCTAACCGTCGAGGCGCCCGTGCTGAGAGAGAACGGGCAAGAAAATGAAGGTAGGTAGAGACAGAGATCAAGTTGAAATCCCTCAGCCCACTAGTAAGGAGGCTCGTCACATGACGGCCCCATTCCTCCTGTCTCTAATTCGGCAATTCGTCGAAACTACAGTTGAAAACCACGATGGTCGCGCGTAAGAGTTTCTGATTTGCTATCGTTAGCAAAAAGGTTGTTAAGATTATTTTTTCGGGGAGTGACACCGCGGTTCGAGGTGAGCAACAGGAACATACCTCCTTGCACCCCCGATGCGCCTACACGCAAAGGACCACTTTTAGCGAATGTATCCCCATGCGAGGACAGTGTTCTTGAGGAGGGCCAAGGAGGAAGCCGACAAGCTCCAAAGGTTCAATCTGCAGGATGTGCCCGGCGTGAAAGGAACTCAAGGCATATTTGCTGAAATTGATCATTCGAGGCGGGTGACTAGTATTGGAATGAGATGAATGGCCAACTCGAGCCTTTGGGGCTACACATCTATACAAATGGAATTCGAATGTGGGTGATGTGACCGATAAAGTTGAACTGCATGGCAGCTATTAATCTGTTCAAGTGTATGCAAGTGCACCCTGACGTGTGTCGTCGTGCGAAGCAACGTTCCGCCGCTCCGGGGGGGGGACCGGCCAAGGGAACATGGTTGCAAAAGCCGTGGGTCAGAACTCTCCGTACAATAGGAGAAGCCCTGCGCTGGTAGATTTTTCACATGCGCCGGTGGGTTCTCCGCCCGCAGCAGCGTGTCCGTCTGAAGCAGTACTCATTCCAAGCGTGCGAAACCGCCGTTTGACGCGGTACATGGTGTCCAAAGCCAAAATTAATGGAACATGTTGACAACCCTTTCACCGTGCTCACGCACAGTGGTCTCCTCCACGTCCGGGTGTGTGGAACGACCGATGAAAGGTCTGCACCTGTCTTCACTGTGTAGGCGCTTCGGGGGTGGGACTCGAGGACTCACGGAATTTACAGATGTCGAGAGCACGTCCACAAGCGCCCACTCACTCCCACTAGGACGCCCCTGGTCCTGACTACGCCCGTCTGGACGACATAGACTCCCGGTGGCATGACAGGGTTAGCATTCACCGTTTGGCACTCGTATAGTGAACCTACCCTGCCCAGGGAAACACCATGGCCCAAGCGACACCACGAGTGTCACAACGTTGTAGAGGCCGTTAACTGCGCACGCCGTTTTGGATGTGATAGAAACGCTCCCTAATGACGGCCCGCCTCTCGTTAACTATGGAATTCCTAAAGGAGTTCGCCCAGAAATGGTATAGAAGCCCTGATATTGCCAAGCGGTGTTGTGCTTGAAACCAAGTGTGAAGACAAAGGATCAATGAAGTTGGAACCGCACACGTCCCTGATGAGCATCGAATAGGAGCACTCATAAGTCAATAAAATATGCCACCCTCGTATGGTCTTCTCCTCTTTTGAGTGCGTTAATTACCCATTCAGCGACTCAATGAAAGGCAGCCTCGACGACTCGACAAGGGACGCCGCCTACCGCGGTCCTGTCTTGTACGCCGCCGTGCCTGTGCCCATACTGCGACGCGGGAAAACCTGACATATACGTTGGCATGGGCCTCGAGGCCGGTCCGCGCTGAAGCACGTATTCAGGCGTTCACGCTTTGGAATCACCAACCCACTCGTTGAAAGCCTGAGCGCAGCCCGCGCTTAGGCCTTGAATGCGTGCCAGGAACCTTCTGTCCAGTGCTGACAAAGTTTTACGCCGCTGACTGTATATAACAACAAACCTGCAATTGCATATTGAGTGATAATCGGGCTATACGCCTGAATGATCTTATCTTGATTGGGACGAGGCTCTCCATGGAAGGCCTAGAGTATGCTCCAGACCTCCAAATAGACCACAATGACGTGAGTGTGGTACGCGCATCGTCACTTTGGTAAGCCGTGAATAGTTTTGGTAGGTCCAAACGCAATAAGAGCGCAGATAGGCTGGCTCAAAGCCCACCAAAATGGATATATGTACGCTCTCCTTCTCTCTGCCGTAACATTTCGGATATTTAGACTACGCAGTTCCTGGGACCACGCAGGCTGACCCGCGGGTCTTGTTCCATTAGGTAAATCGATGGCCCTATGTGAGGAATAGAGTCACACCTAACAGATTGAAATTGCTTCCAAAGAGCTATCTAGCGATGAAAGAGCCCTGGAACATTGTCGACTCGCAAGAAACGCTTAGATGAAGGCCGTATGGATCGGATAATCGCAGGTTCGTGTGCATTACCGGTACAAAAATGTGCCTTGGACGCGGTTTGACTTGGAGCTTGTGTGCGTCGACGAGAGGGCACATGTCAGATCTATTTGGGGGTGCACCCAGAGGGAGGTTGGCTATTCTATAGTTGCGTCGACGGATCCTGTGAAAAATATCGGAAGAACCAAGAGGTTCATGAATCGAACCGAGCGCTTGCTCTTCCGGCATGACCACCTCCCGGACGTTGAGTCGCGAGTATGTATTATGCTCGTCAAGGAATGGGGTAGCAGTGTATCTGCCGAATGGCACGGGCAAGTCCAGACCCCCACCGCAGACCGTGCTCCTCGTGCTGCATCGTTCGGACAAGCCAGACGCGAGCAGCAGCCGATGCCGATAGACAAAAGATCTAGATTGTTTGGGTTGCCGAAACGAGACTGCGAAGCCCAGAACGTGTCGCGAGTGTCGTGAAAAGAATAATACGCGACGCGTCGGCGCTCCGCGTTTAGCCGCATTAGGACCAAGTCGCGACTGTAGCTCTGGAGACCGCCCCGTCGGCGGGAGAGGTGTTGTTGTTCGCGTACAAGGGGGAGGTTGTTCGAGCCTTCGAGCCCTGAGCAGTGTCGAAAAACTCAGCTGCAGGCAGGCTGAGAATGGAGCGGCGCTGACATGCACCGATCAGGTCCATGGCTCGGCTCGTGCGGCTCACGCGAGTCACACGAGGGTGCTGGTCTTGGCTGGTACCAACTCTAGATATGCTGCGGACAGGGCAGACAGGGGCGAACCAGGGGAAACAGGTCAGGGGACTTCAGGGACCTCAGGGGGCTTCAGGGGGATCCTTCAGGGGGATCCTCTGGATACATGCCGGGAGGTTGAGCCGAGGCCAGACACGTTTCGAACAAATGAGGGACTATTGAGAAAGTATATTTAATACGCCACTTACAGGTATATAGGGAGATCCCCGGTACTCAACTAGCGCCGGTAACAGATAGTTCTAGTCTAGTTGTGGGTCCAAGGTACGCTCATCGGTACAGCAGCTCAATGAGCTGCTGCTGCGCCTCCTGGCTGAGGCACACCCCACACCTTGGCATTATTAGGCGCTCGTTGGGCTGACAGGGGCATTAATCTATCACTGGAATGGCTTTTTACACGTTCAGCATAGAATCGCCCAGGGCCTTGTGTGCAGTCTTTCGACCCTCGTTCCTCAAATAGTGTTGGTCTGGAGCGCAAATGAACTCAGGTACGGGCCGGGAGATTCAATTTGGATGGTCAAACAGGCTGCTCGGTTCCGGCTGTGTCATCTCTCGGGTCTCAGCAGTCTCAGCAGCAGAGTAGAGAGCAGCTCAAATGTCTACTGCCACCAGATGCTACAGATGCTGCTACCCGAGAACCGCAATAGTCTGTTCCGCTCCGCGCTTTCTTGTTGTTGTTCTTCTTCTTAACTGTTTTGCCTCGCTTCGCCTTAAAAAGTCTCCTAAGCCCCATCCAGCTCCTGGTTCCATCCGCTTTCCCATTCTCCCTCCTCCCTCGGCACGATCCCTGCTTCTCCAGCCACCCGCCACACTACTCCACGTCCCTTCGTCCCTTGTAATCCAACGCACGCACGCCACACATCCCAAGCCACAAGCGTTGCCGTTCTCGGTCTCAATCATGTCAGCACAACAAGCCTCGCAATATCCGATGGGTCATTACTTCTCGGAATATAACCCTCTCCCTCTCTCTACCCAGCGGAGATCCTTCGACGCTGTCCTGGCCCAGGAGGTCCGCGCTGTTCAATGCCCAGCTACACTAGCTGGATACCCTAACTATCCTGGTCACCAATATTCTTCAAACTACAACCAGCCCCAGTATCCATATCCTCAACACGCTCCACCTGCCCCGTCGACCAGCGGTTACCACCACCAGCATTCTTCCAGCGCTGGTAGCGGTCTCTCTTGGTACTCTTCACCCACAGTGAACTCTCCCTATACGTCGGCCGCACCCGCGAACGAGTCGTCACACCCTCTACCTTC
>Ga0307513_10006521_pt1 | contig 15246 bp, 21 predicted proteins | sample 15_EM_MG_FD_202174 | JGI IMG/M metagenome (GOLD analysis project Ga0307513, IMG submission 202174) | Populus trichocarpa ectomycorrhiza microbial communities from riparian zone in the Pacific Northwest, United States - 15_EM | ecosystem: Host-associated > Plants > Roots > Unclassified | place... | reverse complement strand
AATCCGCTCCTTCGTTCACTCCTTATCCTTCCTTGTCCCCTTCGTCGTACACGATGAGCCCGCGCCTCATCGTCCTCTATGCGACGACCGTTCTCCTAAGCGCAACCTCATTCGTTTTCGCTGCCCACACAAACACCTCCGAACCACTCGTAAAACGCGCAAACGGAGTATCCTGGAATCCGTGGGATGCCGCCTTTCAGACCTTTGACTATGTAGTCGTCGGCGGCGGTCTCACGGGCATCACCGTCGCAGCTCGTCTCGCAGAAAATCCCTCAGTCTCCGTTCTCGTCATTGAAGCCGGCCAAGATAACCGATGGGACCAGCGCGTACAAAACATCTATACATACGGACAGGCTTTCGGCTCTGAGCTCGACTGGGCTTGGCCAATGGACCATGGTCGCAGGATTGCCGGGTAAGCTCCTCGACCGCCTTCAAGTCGTCGTTAGCCCTCATTCGTATCCTCCATAGCGGTAAGACACTTGGCGGAAGCTCTTCCATTAATGGCGCAGCGTGGACCCGCGGCCTTGATTCTGGTTATGACGCCTGGTCACAACTTTTGGAGCAGAGCGAGCAGAATTTGAATTGGAACTGGGACAGCATGTTTCAATACATGAAGAAGGTGCAGGCCAAGTCTTCTGAACCGTCTGTTACATACTAACATCACCTCCAGTCAGAGACATGGTCAGGCCCAAATGACCAGCAGCGCGCGAAGGGTGCAGATGGCATCGATGCATACCATGGTTTCAATGGCCCCGTTCAAGTCACCTTCCCTGATAACATGTACGGTGGCCCTCAGCAACCTGCCTTCGTCCAATCGATTCAATCCCTTACTGGCGTTGCCAAGTGCCAGGATATTAATGGTGGCAGACCTAACTGCGTCGCGTACACCCCAAACGTGAGTGTCGGTGATTGGTGACGCCTAGTAGTTCTAACTCCCCCTAGAATCTGAACTGGCATGATAACGACTTTCGCTCGACCTCCGCTGCCGCTTATCTCACTCCGGTCGCTGACGTGCGCACGAACTGGCTTACCCTTGTCAACCATCAAGTGACTAAGATTAACTGGGCAAGCGGTGGAACCAAAAAGACCGCTGTGGGCGTCGATTTCAAGCAGGCAGATAATACCGGCCAAACTTATACCGTCAACGCCCGCAAGGAAGTCATCCTTGCCGCCGGCGCGATCATGACTCCAGCACTCCTTCAGCTATCCGGTGTTGGAGACCCTGCAACACTTAATCCTCTTGGTATTCAGACCGTGATCAACCTCCCCACCGTCGGCAAAAATTTGCAGGAGCAGACCATGACTTCGCTAGGTGCGGGTGGCAATAACTTCGATGTGGGAGGACAAGGTCCCTCCGATGTCATAGCGTTCCTCAACATCAACGAGCTCTACGGAAGCAACGCACAGGACGCCATCAACGATATCAACGCCAATTACCAAAATTGGGCGCAACAGCAAGCTGCTCACGGCGCATCAGCTGCGGCTTTAACCACCATATTTGGCATCCAGAAGGATCTTATCGTCAACAAGAAAGGTTGGTCTGGTTACGCCTGGACCATAAGTCACGAACACTAACTCACGCCCTTTTAGCCCCTATCGCCGAGCTCTTCTACGACACAGGGTTTCCAGATAAGATAGGTGTAGATGCCTGGCCACTCCTTCCATTCAGCCGCGGCACAGTCCATATCCGCAACAACGACCCCTTCACCTACCCCGAGATCCACGTCAACCCATTCAACATCGAACGGGACATGCTCACCCAACTCGCGATGACGCGTCTCATCCGCCGCCTGTTCCGCACCGCACCGCTCTCCAACCTCTCGACGGGCGAGTCACGCCCGGGGTTCGGCCGCGTGCCGGACGACGCCAACGGCGGCTCGGACGCGAACTGGCGCGGCTGGATCTGGGACAACTTCAACGCCGTGTCGCACCCCGTCGCGACATGCGCGATGATGCGGCGCGACCTCGGCGGCGTCGTCGATGGCCGGCTGCGGCTCTACGATAGCGCGAATGTGCGTATCGTCGACGCGAGCGTGATGCCCACCCAGGTATCTGCACACCTGAGCACTAGCCTCTATGCGATCGCGGAAAAGCTCGCGGACATGATCAAGAACAACGTATAATTGATGTCTTAATGCCACGGCCTGTGACATGACGTTGTACCTTGATGCATTGAGAAGGAGAAACCCCAAGTACATATTTCTTGTGAGCCTGTGCTCATCACTCTTTTTGATTGCAGACGTGCAGCACGTGGTATGAACTTTACACTTGCTTGCCCTGTATTTACCCTCTTTTGGCTGCCTCTATATTTACGCCCTATTATCACGGACATTTATTGATGGTAGATACAGCCATTAGCTACATCTTCTATGCTCATCAAAGTGTCCAACTAGTTGTCATAAGCTTCTGATCCAAAAAAAAAGGTTATTCTTGGTGAAAATTTGAGGCCATGTGCCACCGAAAGTCCCACATTTACCAGAACAAGAGCGGATATGTACACAACTATTCAGGTACTCTCGCTTTGGTGCACCGTTTTACCTGTTCCTCGCTCACTTTTCACCGCGTAAACCCTCCCGGGGTCGGGAATTACAGAAAGAAACTTATGTAGGCGTTCGTCCCAAAAAGAAAGGCTCTGTATAAGGACTAAATATTAACATCTCCTCCGCATTAATAATCGAGTGCGAGTGTACGAGAAACGAGGCCTTCTATAATCACTCTGACCCCTATTGGTCGTAGGATAGCAATGATGGGAGCGTATGAATAATGATATCGCCAGGCTTGCCCCGAATCCGCTTTCGCTTCTCGTTACACGGTCATCGACATGCAGCTCCTTCAAAATTCTAGAGGAATTGCTATCAAGGCTCTCTCTTCATTGACCTTCCGAGAATGCGGATGTAAGCATGTGCGCATTGGAAAGGAATCGGGAAATCCGAAAATGATTAGTGGTGACACCAAATTTGGCGGGTATCAGTCACTACCAAGGACACTTCAACTAGTTCTCTGACTTCGTGTAAGAAGGGCAGGGTCTATCTTGTCGGCGGCGGCAGTCCATTCCGCAACAAGCAAGAGGAATGGCTTGAAGTAACCCTTCCATACAGTACAGTAAACTGTTCGCTGTTGACAACGAGCATTGGAATGTTGAATAACTTGGCAGGGCTGCCTCCATTTTCAGCAGGGCGACTAAAGGCACTCAAGGATCTAAGACGACGCATTTCCAGATTGGCAAAGGTGAATGCCCAGATGCAGATGGCCACGGATTGGACAACATGTGCCACTAAGCAGGTCATCTGAGTAAGGCAAGCGAAGCGGACGTCAATTGAGTGATCACCTCCAACTGAGTGTCCTGTTAGGGGTACATGATCTGAGATGAAGACACTCTTCTATGCCTCGAGATCCGTGTTGTGACGTGGTGTGGAGTGAGGGAGACGCGCCGTTAGCCAACTTTCTCATATTCGAAAATACTTCATAGACCTCTATGTAGCGAAGCTTCAACTGTTCGACTCTGAGAGGGAAATGGCCATTGGAGCGATCCTTCCAGCTGTCAGGGACGTTCAGCCCGCAGAGCAAACGCAATGGGAGGTGAGGAGCATGCCCACGATATTCGATTGCCACTACGACTCCGCCATTGGGTGAGTTCTCCTTACAGAAGCAGGTTGGGTTACTACTCGCCTTCCTTCGAAAGCTAGTTTCCCACAGAGCTGGAACAAAACGCTGGTGAAAGTTTGAAATGCAGTGGCTTACCTGTAAGTCGTTTTGCTACCAGAGAGACCATGGGAGAATAACACCAAAGGCCATGGTGAGGAGCGGGGAGCCTTTTCCGCAAGGTGTTTGTATGGACAGCTTGCAGTCTGATGGTAGCTGTCTTCGTTTCCACCTTAATCCCTTCCTAAAGCTACGTCTTGTGTTCGACAATGTCGCATGTGGTAAGGACGTAACTTCCTGGGAGAGGCTCTCCTCACGAATCTGTGGCTACGCGCGCGTTGCTTTCCGCACTGCTCGCCTTCTCCCACCTCCACACTGCACGACTTTCCAATGGAATTCCCTGAAATGACCGACCCGCTGACCGGGCCATGGGCCTTCGCCGATTGCACTGACGTTGAATCACGCACCGCGCGTGCGCGCGACGGTATCTTTTTTTGGCTCAGCATAACAGGAGAATATTCAATTCATTGTCCATGGCATGCATCATGTCTCATATACCCACAAGGGTGAGGTGAGGTGAAACACAAGGAATTCTATTGCAAACAGGCCGTCTGAGTGGATGATCGCATCAATGTGCTAGTTTACAACTCCTAGATCCTCCCACGAAAACCTCCTCACAAAAGGTCCGCATGCACCAACACAGGCGGCTGGAACGAGCAACCGGCAAAATCCATGCGGAGTTGTCCGATGAGATAGGCAAAGCCTTTACCAACGGAGACCTGGTACCCAAGCACACCCGCGGCGCCATATGGTGTCAGATCTACCGGGTCAATCTGTATGCAGTCGATATGAGTACGGAGGCGCCTGGTGCAAGGGTCCAGAATCGCATGAAATGGATGTCAGATCATTAGCCTATGATGTTACGGATCTGCTTCGTCGGTCGCGCCCACTACACAGCTCCTGTTTGATCCGCATGGCCGCGGGTTCGAAGGCTGAGTGAAAGTCGATTTTGTGCTCTATATACGCGCTACTACTCTTGCACTTGGTTTATCTATCATTCCGATGTTTGTGTATATAAGATATGACTCCAGCTATGATTACAACAAAGTGATATCGTATGGCTACTGTACTCTCGCCAATCTAACGTCGTATTGGGGTTATACAAGGGGATGGGGGTGCGTAGGAGTTGTCTAGTAATGAACAAATGCCTTGTATGAACGGCCTTTAATTCGAGGTGTCGTTACGTCCACCAGCAGGAGCGGTCTATGAAATCTTCCAGGAGAAACCAAAGTGAGGTTGGTGCTGCCTACTAACAGTCCAGTGTCCAGGTCCCATGTAAATGTCATGAAATTTTTCAGCCATTTCGCACCAGCGTCTTGAAGGCGAACCATTAGAAATCATTAAGATGACGGATTTCAAGAGCGCACCTTTGCATTGTTGTGTTTCTGTGGCTCTCATAGAGCACTGCAGAAAGAAGGCACAAGTCCACCGCTCCAGTAAAGTCGTCCAGGACAGGGAAACGATCAAATATCTCCCCTTGGAAATCGAAATCAGGAGAAAGGTGGGGACAGACACGCAGGGTGGCGTCAATCGATTCGAAGGCCATGGTAATCAGATCCATTAGTCTCGGGTCTATTTCCGTTGCTTGCACGGATGCCTGCGAGTATGCCCGACGTCTGAGCATAGTGTTGATTAATAATTTATACAACGAGTCTGGAAGAGGGCGATTGTTAGAGAGAAAAATGGGGAAGAACGCCGGGGTACTGACGGGTAAGGGGACGGAACCGTCGACAATGCGCGTGAATACCCTCCACCTCTCGGAGGAGGTCATAGATCTCCTGTTCTGTTTGAGTGAGCTGATGAGGTGGGGTGGTCGGTAGCTGTTCAGATAACTCTCGATATCGCCTCGAGCACCATGTGAGAACCCCAGGTGTATTGCCTTGGTTTAACTCGAACCGATCGGCTTGACAGACCGCGCAGTCGCACGACATGTTGTACTGTCGCAAGCGCTTCTCGCGATAAGAATAAGGTTGGTACGGCGAAACATAGGCCACATTGACCTCACCGCCCGCGGGGATGTACGTCGAGGCGGTAATAACAAGTATGTCTCCTATCTGAGAGCGGCAAGAGTTTGATCGACAGGCATGACGAACGGAGTGCGCCACGGCAGAGAAGAGGGCAACACCTTGTTGTCGTTCAGCCGTGGGGAAGGCTGAGCCGTCGACGAGGGGAGAGACTCTTCGGCACAAAGGAGCACTGAGTATGGTGCTGTTGTTGATGCAAATACCCTCGACTCGGGCGGGGTCCACTGGCCGATGTATAGAATGCTCGCTGAGGGTGAAGTGCCCCATCATGGTGACTGCGGGAGACACCGAAGCACCGCCTGAGCCCGGTGGAGATGCTGTGCTTTCAGAATCCTCGTATGCTGGCCCAGCATACATCTGTGACAGTTCGGCCGCCCACTCTGGGTCGCGCTCCGCCTGTCGCAAGACTGTATGACTCAGGGATAATCTGTGGATAAAAATTAAACGGTGACTAGAGGCATGTAAAATCTGGACGTACGTATCCGGGAACACAGGGGGTTCGTTCATTACATCAAACCCAAGCGTGAGGTGCTTTGCCTGTGGGTCCATAAAATCCGAAGCCCTCGCTTTGACTACCAGAAGAATCTCTCCGGGTTGGACCGCTCTTGTAGTAACCAACCGTCGTCTTCGACAACTGCTGTGACCCTCGTCAGGTGCAGTAGACGGCAACACAGGACCGAGATAATCAGCTACATCAAGAAAGAACATGTCAGGGACGAGAGAACGCTGTCTTAATTCCGTCCACGGGTAGTTCCCTGTCTTCGCCTCCAACAGCCTTGCCCGGGTTCTCTCAAAATCCTGGCAAGACTCTACGGAGTCTGAGAGCTCGCGAAGAACCGCTAAAGCGTCCTTATAGTGACGGAGTGCGTAATGAACTCTGGCAATAAGGCGGTTTGTCCGAGTCTGGAGTATTTCATCAAGATTGGTGAAGACAGCTGAGCTGCATACACCGCACAGATCCTGCAATGCGGCATGGTATTCTTGCAGTTCAAGCTGGCATTCAGCGCGTTCGATCGTAAGTGAGCTTTGCAGCGGTTCCAGCGGTACCTCCATTGACTCGATTGCCGCGCTGTAAGTGTCACGAGCCATACGCCATTTGCTTGACCTGACGGCTGAGCGTGCTTGGTTTTGGAGGTATGACGTCTTTGAAGGACTGCTGAAACCCGGTTGTGTGGGCGACCATGCTGTATCTTGAAGAAGCGGTGACAGCCTGCTGAGCCGTACTATGTCGACGTTGCTGTCAATATGTAAGGAAGGCTCTATGGAAATTGGTAGAGTGGCAAAGCCCTCTCCAATGAGGCGACCTTCAGATGTCGAGCGAAGTGATGGCTCCTTTACAGCTAAAGATAGTGTCAGAAGGCGCGTAGGTGACAGCAGGAGAGAACATAGAACTACCAATGATGGAGCCAACCGGCAGGTATTCCCCGATACTGGGGTCTGAGTCAATCAAAGACAAGCGCCACAGGGTGAGGGGAATGGCCCAGCCTCGCATATCCTCAGCTATCACCTGACTGATACCAGCAGTTCTTGTGGATAAGGAGGCGATGCGAAGGAGGAGGACACGGCCGTGGTGGACCACGTTGGACTCCATTTCAGCAATGGAAATGGGATCCAGTTCGTGTAAAGACACAGTTGAATAATGGGTACGGATACCAGCAATCCGCAGAGCAACCAAGGGTTGCAGAGGACTGGCTTTTCCTGTTGCTGCCTTGAAGTCGGCACCAAGCTGCCGGAGTCGCGCGGAGAGCTCGTGAACACCAAGTCTTGTCGTGGGTTGGGGAAGGGCAGCCTGTGAGTCTTCGTAGAGGACCCGAGCAGTTTCTCGGGTCTTCTGAAAGATGGAGGCGTTGCCGAGTAGGCTCGACCATGCTCGTGGGTGCGTTGTCGCCATTGGAGTAGGTGCTTAGGAATGGGAATTAGAAGGAACGTTAGTTTTCTGGAAGGCCTTGTCAGTAATTACGTGGACGGAGAAAGAGTCTCATTGATAACCGAAGATTCATTGTCTAGCGAACAAGAGCCGGGGAAAAGGGGTTATTGGCGTGTGCAGGCCGAGAGAATCGTAGGCATTTGGTGAGCTACGCTGCTTCTGCGGTTAATTCCGTTCGGGTGCCTGTATGACGAGCGCAGAATGCACATGGGCGCACATGTCGAATTCAGGAATGGGAACTGAAATACAAAATGCTCCATCCAAATTCTGGAAAGTGTTGATTCGTGGATATGTTACAGCTCGCGGGCGTGCCACAACGGGCTGTCGTCAGGAGGTCGATCCACATGAGGCCCCACTCATGCAGACGAACTTCGGGTATGATTTACAGGAACCACATATGTGCTTCCTTGTTAGCGACCCGGGGCGACCCGAGGTGAGTATTCTCCCCAACGTTTGAGGCTATGATGCAAGTAACGGTGATGATGATGGTGCTAATGCGGTGACTGCGGTGCTGGTTTAGTTTATACGAACGTAAAATACTGGGCGTATAGAAAGCAACGTTTATAAGAGGCCTTTAGCACTCGTACCTTTTCCGGGAGCATCTCCCGATCTTGCGATGAGATCAGGGAGAGGTAGACTGTTGAAACAGAGAAGGGTCAACAATTAGTGCTGTTCCTTGGCCATGCGATGATAGCCGCGCCTACAGGGGAGCTGGCATGGCGGATTACTGTGTTGTCTCCAGTACGTTGAATAAAGTCAAGATCCGCATCCACATTGTTAAGTTTTCATGTTAGGCTGCACAATTTGCCGTCCAGTCTCTATGGAAAGAACAAACCCCATACCTGTGGGAGGTCCGACACTCGGAGAAGCGCGTGCATCCTTTTGGCTGGCTGTCACTCCTAAGCACGGCAATGTGACTCGACTGGGAACCGTCTCGGCTGCAATTAAAATAAGAGATGCCCGATGACGGAAGATCGGGCACAGAGCAGCTGCGTTATGCTGCGTGCAGGTTCCATGACGCAAATGTGGATGTCCGGGTACTAAGCATTCCCCTTTAGTTCGTAACGCGCTCTCTAACGACCCTCCTTGCGTCCTGTCGGCCTGAAACGCTCTGTGACACCATCAAAGGGCGCGTTCGAGACGACTCATATGCTCAGCAGTACTGGAGACCATACGCAAGTGCAGAGTGCGGATATTTAGCCCCTGAACGCGTCCGTCGAGCAGTCCCGAGTGGGCGTGGTGGTGGCAAAGAACCTGGATTGGATATTCGAGGTTAGGAGTTGACCAGGTCGCTCTCATTTGTGCTTTCGCTTCCAAACAGGCTTCCAAATAATCCTCTTTCGCTAGATAGTAGCCATTATGCGGGAAGGTCAGTCGCACGTTCGCCTTGTGGCCTTTTTTGCCGCTGCCCTGCGAGCGCTTTTGCTGGCGACCGTGCATCTGCTGACGCTTATCCGACTTGCAAAATAGTTATCTCAATCCATGTTGGTCAAGCTGGCGTTCAGATAGGCAACGCGTGCTGTGAGCCACTCATCACCAGAACCTTTCATGCTGCTCATTCTTCCATACCAGGGGAACTCTATACCGTCGAACACGGCCTGAGTGTACGTTGAACTACGTTCTGAGTGTTTGATCGTGTACTAAGTCTCCTCTCAGCCGGATGGTCGTTTAGTAGAAAATTCCCCTTCGGCACACGATAGCGGGTTCTCGACGTTCTTCTCGGGTAAGCTATCTACTGTCATCCCTTCGCTTGGAATGCCCTCTAATTACCCTGCAGAAACCGGCCACGGGAAGTTTGTGCCACGATCGATTTACGTTGATCTCGAACCTGGCGTAATAGATGAGGTGAAGACTGGGAAGTATCGGGTCAGCATGGTTCATGGATGTGGATGAAATTGTCACTGAACCTCTGACAGTCGTTGTTCCATCCCGAAACCCTCCTCACTGGCAAAGAGGACGCAGCCAACAACTACGCTCGTGGTCATTACACTGTTGGAAAGGAACTCATCGACCAAACCTGCGATAAGATCCGCCGTCTCGCTGACGCTTGCACTGGTCTCCAAGGCTTCTTCGTCTTCCACTCCTTCGGTGGTGGTACTGGCTCTGGATTCGGCGCTTTAGTTATGGAGCGTTTATCCACAGACTATGGCAAGAAGTGCAAGCTTGAGTTCAGTGTTTACCCGGCTCCCCAGACCTCCACAACCGTTGTTGAGCCCTACAACTCGGTCCTGACCACTCACACGACTTTGGAGCACTCCGACTGCTCGTTCATGGTTGACAATGAGGCCATCTACGACATCTGCAAGAAAAAACTCAATGTCCAAGCCCCAACCTTCACTAACTTGAATAGGTTGATCGCGCAAGTCGTCTCAAGCATCACAGCCTCTCTCCGCTTCGACGGCAGCTTGAACGTGGACTTGAACGAGTTTCAGACCAACTTGGTGCCGTGAGTTCCTGAAGCCTTGTTACTCGGGCTGTTATGGCCTTGTCTGACTTTTTGCGTTCAGCTTTCCCCGTATTCACTTCCCATTGGCGACATATGCACCTATCCTTTCTGCAGATAAGGCCGGCCATGAGCAAAACACGGTGGCGGATATGACCTTCTCGTGCTTCGAGAAGGGTAACCAGATGGTCGTCTGCGATCCACGCGAAGGAAAGTACATGGCTTGTGCCTTGCTGTACCGTGGCGATGTTATGCCCAAGGACATCAGCGCTGCCGTTCAGACTATTGTAAGTCTTTCACTATATATCATATTGGGGCTTTAGGCGTTCTCTGTGCTTCGTCCCTCCGCTCTTTGAATAAGGTTCAGTTCTAACTTAGTGTTCGACAGAAAACCAAGGTCAGCGATCATTTTTACGGCTCCTTTTTCTATTCTGCTCACTTTCTGACGTGATTCATTGATAAACAGAGGGTGAGTTCCTCGAGGAAGAGCCTGGCACGCCACTGACCACAGGACAGACTATTCAATTTGTTGACTGGTGCCCAACCGGGTTCAAGCTCGGCGTTTGCAACGAGCCCCCTTCGTTCATTCCCGGTGGTGATACTGCCAAGGTCTCACGCAGTCTTTGCATGCTCTCGAAGTGAGCGCCGTCCTGTTGACACATAGAAATGAGATTGCTCACCACAACTTGGGTTAGCACGACGGCGATTTCTAGTGCTTGGGGCCGTCTCGACCATAAGTTCGATCTTTTGTACTCCAAGCGTGCCTTCGTGCATTGGTATGTCGGTGAGGGTATGGAAGAGGTGTGTCAGGTTCGCCTTATTGGGCAGCTCGCGGGCTCTAATGAGATCGCATAGGGTGAATTCTCCGAAGCCCGTGAGGACCTCGCCGCACTTGAAAAGGATTACGAAGAGGTGCGGCAATGACTAATCCGGTTGCATTGTCGAGTTTCTCACTGACTCATATGTTAGGTTGGCATCGACAACGCCGACATCGAGGCTGAGGAAGAAGCCACCGAGTACTAGTTACAGGTAATGAAATGCGATGATTGAAACCCATGGGAGACTTCGTAATCGCTACCCTGTTTGCTCATGTTCTTGACGCGTATAATGCAGTCGGCTTTCCGGATATTAAACAGTGTAAAAAATGGAGGAAAGTTGACCCTGAATGTACGGAAAACTCATCCGTCACCAGACCCCCCATTTCATACCTGAACCTCGCTTCGTTGCGTTGCGCTTGGTGGTGGTACGTAGTTGCGAGGTCGAATCGTGATTCAAGCCACCATTCCTGTAGCAGCACTCGCGGCCTGGAGGAGAACATCAGAACCTTCGTATTCGGAAGCACTGTCCACCTTGATATGCCACGGACGGCCATGCAAATCCTTCCGGATCTATCAAGGACGCTCAGGCCGTCGGGTAAATGAGGTACTCTATATATCTCCACATCTTGCAAAGTTCCTCTCAATTAGTATAGTGTTTGATTCAGGAAGTAGGGTCAACACATGTTAGGTGAATCCTTGAATCACAATGGCAGCAGCTCCAGTTGGTGCACTCAAGAGAAGTTCAGAGTGCTGTTTCAATTGATCAAAGAGTTAAACAATTGTTCTTACAACATGACTCTTTCCAGTGCCTTCAACACCTCCCCCATAAAGTAAAAGTTGCTCTTTGGTGATGGTGCTATCTACATTTGAATAAGCATGCAACTGTTCAGTGTTTAATTCCATGTCTCTGTCCACTTTCAATGCAATGCTCTCAGGTTGTATGACAGCCAAAACAGGAATCTTAGTAGTGGGTAATCCAAGGTGAACAATTGCACATTAGGCACCTGTAAGGATGGTCCATAGGACTACATTGTCATTCATTGGAGAGTGCTGTCTGGCTGCTCAGATAATTAACTACCCTCTTATACTCAATTAGCCAAAGTCTAAAGATTCCTAACTATTCAAGCCTGAACTGAAGTAACATACCAGCAGGATGTTAAGATACTGTACCACATCAAGGAGTCAGAAGTCTGGACAACAAAATGGAAGTCCAGACACTGGAGATCTTGAAGATGGGGAAAGACCTTGTGGGTTGATGAATTGCAACAACTGACAACTGGAGCAAAGTCTTGGAAGGAGCCAAGCTGAAGAGGTGGGCTCTGAACAAAAAGAGAAATAGAGGGACAGAGGATTTGAGTAACAGGGCACTTCTAGTCAATTCCAACACTGGGGAACTAGGTAGCAAATACAGTTGTCTAAATACTAAAGGGAAAACAACAACCAGAAGTACATGGAAGTGTAAACAAGAAGCTGTACATATCTGGAACACAGAAGCCACTATGGTTGATGATGGACAGAAGGGATCTGGAATGGTCTAGAGCTAGGACATGTGATATGAATGGGGACTGAAGTACAGACAAGAGTCCAGAGGGAACAGAACATGAGCATAGGAATCCAAAGCCAGAAATTGTATGGAGAATGAAAATGAATGGAAGGAAGAATGGAAATGAGTGGAAACAAATGAAAATGAATGGGACAATGGATGAAGTGACATGGGATGTGACACAGGAGTGAATCAGGAATAAGACTGGTGTGACTTCAAGAATATACTAACCTTTTAGAGAATATTGAGAATAACTACAGAATATCCAACTTAGTACCATACTGTAGAAATATCTGAATTAATGGATATAGTGAATTTGCCCACTCTAGACATATAAGCCCTAAATACTTTGAACTAGAAATATATACCAAATCTCAGTATTGTCATGTCCTGTGTCACTTATTCATTTTCCCATTCATTTTCATTTGTTCCCATTCATTTCCATTGTTCATTTCCATTCTCCATTATCCATTTTACTTCTCCATACATTTTCTGGTCTCAGACTCCTACACCCATGTCTCTGGACTCCTCTCCATGCTTTGGCTTCCATGCATCTCATGTGTCTTAGTTCCAGACCATTCTGGACTTACCCCATGTGTTATTGTTTCACTGTTCCAGCAGTTCACCTTAGCTATGTATCTCATGCAGAGCTCCATTCATTATCACATGTAGTTTGCTCCCATACTCCAGACTTGTGCGGCCTTCTCCTTTCACATGTATTTGCTTCCATTTACTTCTGGTTGTCATTTCTCTTTTACTATTTAGACAACTGTGTTTGCTATATATCTAGTTCTCCAGTCTTTGGATCAACTAGTTGTTGCCCCATTACTCAATTCCCTTGTCCCTCCATTCACCTCCCCTCCAGAGTCTGCTCCTTTGGCTTGACTCCTCCTTCCTGAGATATTGCCTTTGTTGTCAACTGTTGCATTTCACATCCCTCAAGGTCTATCCCTGTCATCAAGAGTTCTGGTGTCTGGACCCCTGTCCTCCCATCCCAGACTTCTGTTCTCTTGTCCCAGACTTTCATTCCCTTCGATGTGGCTCAGTCCCTAACAAGTATATAACAGAATACCAATGTGACTGGAAAGATTATGGAGTTACAGAAGAATGGATACCAGAAAAGGGCATGAGGAATGCTCAAGAACTGTTGGAGGAATAAAAAACAAGGTTCTAAAGGAGGAAAGGGATGATGGCATAGAGGATTCAAATCATGAACTACAAATTTCTTTTGAGATCACCATTCAACAGAAGCAGGCCTTACATCTCTAATGAATGGAGAAAAGTGTTCAAAATTTCCAGGTTCCAATAACTCATTACTTGACACAGTGGCACCATCTAATGAACTAGTCAACACTAAAATTCACAACACTAATAAATGAAAGAGACTCACCACACCAAATACCAGGAGTAAGCCCACAAGCACAGTGACAAGATGGCTGATACTCCCAAATATAAAATCCTATGAGGAACCTCTGAAATTGGTTTGGTTCCAATAACCTCAACCTCCTTGCTGCCAGTAGACTTTCACAGACATAAACCCATTCCTTAAACCTGAACTTCATGTTGAAGTCCTTCATATCAACAGGAAAAGGGTAATCCTTGAGAAGTTCAAGGGCTAAATCAACATGATGATGGGTGTAGTCCACTACCATTCCAACACCACTAATATACTCCATAACATCCCCTAGAGGATCTGGATTTTCTGCAAATCTGGGAGGAGATTCAAGGGCATCATAGATTTGGGATTGCTCTTCAGCCCAACTGGTAGTGTGATGAGAAGAGGACATGACTAGTACTGAAGATTTAATGAGGTGTGCTGAGAATAATAGCCTTAGAACCAGAAAACTTGTGGTGAAAGTAAGGCAAGGTAAGGATGTGGATGTGTACTGAGGTTGCACTGGTTTGGGGGTGCAAACACAAAGTGAGGACTCAATGTCCTGCACATTGTGGTTTATATAATGTGCAAGGTAAGCTATGATGTCATACATGATGCAAGCATGCTTGGTAAGGTATTCTGCATCATAAAGGGGTAAAGAGAGTAAGAGAATGTCAACTAAGTAGAGAAGTAAGGAGTTGGTCAAGAAGGCTGAGTAATGATAAAGGAGAAGCTGTGGAGTGGGAAAAGAAGTAAGGAGTTGGACAGTCATAGGGTTGGTTCTGAATGGAGAAGGCTGACTAAATGACAGGAGCATAGGAAAGTGGCAGATTTCTTGACAGGAGCTCAGGAGTATGTCAGTCAGCTGGTGGGAACAAAGGAAGTAGGTAGGGTCTAGAGTGAGGCTGGTGGTGAGGTCAAGTATGAGGCTGGAGACACATGACTTGTTATGGTCATACAGAGTCATGTGACAACAAGGTAGGTGTCACGTCCCATGTCACTTATTCATTTTCCCATTCATTTTCATTCATTCCCATTCATTTCCGTTGTTCATTTCCATTCTCCGTTATCCATTTTACTTCTCCATGCATTCTCCGGTCTCGGACTCCTACACCCATGTCTCCGGACTCCTCTCCGTGCTACGGCTTCCATGCATCTTGCGTGTCTTAGTTCTAGACCATTCCAGACTCACCCATGTGTTATTGTATCACTGTTCCAGCGGTTCACCCTAGCTACGTATCTCATGCGGAGTTCCATTCGTTATCACATGTAGTTGCTTCCATTCTCCAGACTTGTGCAGCCTTCTCCTTTTCACATGTATTTGCTTCCATTTACTTCTGGTTGTCATTTCTCCTTTACTATTTAGACAACTGTGTTCGCTATCTAGTTCTCCAGTCTTTGGATCAACTAGTCA
>Ga0307513_10006520_pt1 | contig 15247 bp, 16 predicted proteins | sample 15_EM_MG_FD_202174 | JGI IMG/M metagenome (GOLD analysis project Ga0307513, IMG submission 202174) | Populus trichocarpa ectomycorrhiza microbial communities from riparian zone in the Pacific Northwest, United States - 15_EM | ecosystem: Host-associated > Plants > Roots > Unclassified | place... | reverse complement strand
ATTAGTAAATTGACTTCCAGCACGAAAGCCCAGATCCGTTCGACCCAAATCGATGGGGCAGCGCCACTTTACCAAATGTACTCCCCAGGCAATGGTGGTCACCATCGAGCAATTCACTCAAGACCGGGGTTAGGCCGATGAGTATTTTTTGGGTCCATCTAGACCATGACCTGTCCTCAAAACTTAGTTGATTTGTGTGGTGCTCTCCACTCCGAAGTTGTGGGCTGCTTGATGAGTATTCGCTCCTTGTCACTGCTACTGATTGTAAAACCACGTTTTAAGTCTGCCGGCCCGGATAAATCTTTCGAGTGGTATAAGAACTCAAAAGAATCTTGGACAAGAAGTACTGTTAGATTTTACAAAACCTGACATTTAGTAATGACGAAAGCGAAAATATCTGTAGAACAGGTGGACGAAGCTCGCGGAATCGTCAGCGCTGCGAGTACCATTGGCCGGGGTACAAGCGCGAAAGGCGCCGCAGATTTTCCTTGATGTCCATCTACCAGGCCCGATTCCTCGTTCTAGCACCAAAATTAAGATCTAGATCTCTGTCTATATATGGGCGGTCTAGATACCCCTTGGGTATAGTTACGACAGGATATGCAATGTATAAGCAGTGACAGCCGTGATCGACAGGAACATCAGCGCGTACTGTGGAAGCAAGAACGCGGAGAGATGCTCCGCCTCTCCCGTTCCACTATAGATTTGTGTGAGGATTACCTGTAGATTCGTTAGCGATGAGGTTCAGATCGCTGAACAAGAACCTCACTTGAAATGTCGCAGTAGGCATACAGCCCAAAAGACTTCCAAAATATGCTGGTCAGTAAAAGCGGGTCTTCAATGAGGCGAGAGCAACTTACATTACGACGAACCGCAAGACCTTATCCTCCTCATCAATAATCCCTACCCTGACCAAGCCTCGGATCATAAACATTCCGATCACTGGTTGGAGTATCAATCGCCCAAATGTGAGTGCCGAGATTGCGCCAAACGGCAAGTCCCGCACTCTCTTTGGGGTCTTCAACTTAGCCAATGCCGCACCGGTACATACGAGACCCAGAGGTACAGACGCATTACCGAGGAAGGTCGCTGTGTCGAGGAGAAAGCTGAGCGGCGGAGCGCCATCTGGTGCAAAGGGGATAACCGACGTTCCATCCGTGAGTGGGACAAAGAGAGCTTTGAGGGGCGTGATAATGGCGATTGTGAAAGAACTGATGAGCGTGATACTCATTGGTCCCGGAAGAGTGCGAAGGCAGGAAAGAAACTTGATGAAAATGGAAGCGAGAGTTGAACTGGAGGTGCAACCAGGCTCTTTTCCGACGATGGGTACGGACGGAGGGGTTCCCTCATCGTCCTCGGTGGGAGCCACAATCGTAGGTGCGGCCGAGTGAAAGGCGGTATGGAGGGCAATGGGCGACTCTTGTGTAGAGTCGGGTTGAAAAGAGACACGCCGAGTGCTGGTGTGGTGCTTGTGGAGACGGTTGTGGGCTCGTTGCTCTGAAACTTCGTGAGTGGTCTCGACAGTCTCAAACATGTCAGAGGCGGGATGTCTAGCTGGTAGTGTGCAACGAAGACCGTCCTCCAGAGCGTCTTTCCTTGCAAACTTTCCCTCTTCAATCAAGTCCTCTGGCATTGGTGGTTGCTTCCCACTTGTCCTCCCATCGTCCCTTCTCCGTTTCCAGAAAAGTAACCACCTCTGTTGTTTCAAACGGAGTGCTTCCTTGACTTCCTCGTCCTCCATGTCTGGCCCCTCAAAGTCCTTGATGACCAGCCTAAAACCGCCGAGTGGGAACAAGGTTATCTGCGAGAAGACGTGCATAAGGATGGGCTGCTAACCCAGTGAATACGAACAATCTTTGCATACCATTACAAATATGACAACGACCGATATGTATGCGACACCTAGATTCACATCTGCTTGGCCGCGGAATGGTGCCGTTGCCATTATGCTCATGATTATAGCCGTCGCTAAAAAGGGATTAGATATACGGAATAGACAATATCCGGCGTTTGACTAACGGAGGTCTCCATAATTGCCCCACCCTGCAGCCATATAGATCCCGTAACGAAAGCGATGGGGCAACCAGAAGAGCTGCTTGATGACGAATGCCAAAATCAGGCCGTAGAGTTGATACAACGTCAAAACGAGGACAATAGGTCCTACAACGGGGCCGTGCCCGTCCGAGCGAAGGAGAAACGAGTTAGGTGTCAGATATTGGTGTCGATAGAGGCAAAAAGAGGGTGATTAGATGGCTCCCGATTGCGGGTAATAGACTGAGACTCACCGAGCGCGGCGATATTCGAGACGTTAAAGGAGGGTACCATCTTCGAAAAGAAGAGAGCAGGGAGGGTGATATTCTGTGCAAACTCACAGTTGGGGAAGCTCGCATTTTGTAGTAGAAAACTCACCAAGATGACCTGTGCGGCTCCCTTGGCGGCCACAGACGTGAAAACATCCTGTCTTGCCAGCCAGAAGCCTCCCAGAGTACATATACCCCTATAAGAGATCATTGATATCATGTCGATGACCCAGAGAAGATTGGTCGGGCATTTGATCGAAGAACGGACATTTTGAGTAACGGCCGACATGATATCCATACTAGGGCACCTATTGACAGCATCCTGGGTTACAATGTCGGGAAGGAAGACGGGGAGGAGTAAGTAGCGAAGTTGCGAGAGTCATCTGCCTTCACACTTGATCCGGAAAAGCTGCTGCCGCCTTGCCTCTGGGTGCAAGTGGTCCTTGGACAAAGACCCAACCTTCATTAAAGAGAAGGGCGGAGCTCTAGGCTCTAAAGTGGGAAAGTGGGAAGGGCTATGTTCGGCGGCTGACACTAGCTTAGCTGCCACAAAAAGGCACGGATCGGAGCCGAAGCACCGATTGAAGAGGCCGCAGTGATTCAATCAGAGGCCGAGAGGCGGGGGGCGTGTCGGAATTTGGAATTCGATATATTCGGGGTGTGTAGCCCGGTATCACATGGTCATGTTGTGCGGGTATATAAGAGCTCACGTGTTGGTAGCATGTGTGCTCCGTGGCATGAGGAACAAAGGCAACTGCCAGGAATATCGACCGATCTTGTCCGGTCACGGAATGAGGGCACAAAGCAGCGACGGCGTGGCAAGTATGTCGTTACACATACGACACCAGAGTGGGACATCTTACACAGTTGCTTACCAATGACTAAGACGAGTGCATTTCATCTAAAATATCAATGGAATGCTGCAAACGATTCGTTCAAGCGAGCTATACCTTTCTCAGTGTGACCAGAATGAACGAATACTGTCCAGAAGATATTGAGAGAGCATTCTAGATCGTACTGTAGGGCTCAGGGTCCTTTGTCCTCCATTGCCGAGATGGTGTAGAGCACTGCCTCTTCAGCATAATGACCATGATGATTGAGAAGGCTCGACAACTGTGTGCAGGTACGGTCGAATACTGGGCCATCACTCCAATTTCCTAATACATATGCCAAAGACACAAACCACTCCGAGCATGTATTCTGGGAGGGAGAATGCCTGCTTTCAGAAGACTCAAAAATCAGGGCTACCTATCTAGTCCCAATGTGTGCAGACGCGCCTTATATTCCCATTCATCTGTCATAGCTCCCGTTCAACGAGGCTGCATTTCGGTAGTTCATTCAAAACTCAACATGGCACAGGGTCGGGCACACATGTACAGGTCGAAGTGCGCCAAATGGTCTCGGATAAGATGAGTGGCGGCTGTCACGTTCTCGTGATCGCGAATGCCCACCGCACATAGCTTGACCCGCGCCTAGGGTGCAGCAGCGCCATTTATTTGGGCATCTAAGCCAGTCTTGGTACCATAAAACGATACAAGAATGAATTTCGCACCTATCAGGCCAATAACGAATGTCCGAAGGTTTTCAAATTGTGGCATACGGTTATATGAGGGTGCCGCATCAAACTGGTCTATGGGCCTCATCCTCGTTTTATATCACTGTGGTAGATAAGGCGCCTGGGTCGATAAAACAATAAGCTAACAGTAGTACTGGTCATTCCATGAGGAAAGAGAGGTTTATCGAAAGCGCTGGTCACAACAGGGGGTAAAGTGCATAATGGGTCGCCCTGTTGCCAATATATTGACTTGACTCCGGTTCGATCCGACCCAGAGGTCTCGACTCTGGAAATTCCTGAGAAAAAGGGGACGGCGTAGGTAGTGTCCGCTTTGTCACCACTCGGCGCCTTTCCAGCACGGACGTCCGGCCTGTATAACTATATAGATGAACTGTGTGGTGTTACGAGTGAAACAGACTCCTAAACCGAGGGCCCCACAAAAGCACGGCTTACCCCGAATTGACTACCGATAGAAATAGCCCCGTACATTTTCCTATGGTTGGCTAATTGTCTTTTACATGCTGACCAAATTTTGACCTCTTAGTCGTGGTCGAGTATTAAACCGGAGTATCGCCGCTTTTTATGTTGCCGTATCGCTTTACCTTACTAATTTAAATATTAACAGAATAGTTTCATGATGAAACTTTTTTCAATGTCCTAATCATGGTTGGGCTCACGTGTTCAGCTTCATCCAACAGGTGGATGCTGTGACTCGGCCGTGGACCCATCTTTGGGTAATTTTCGTCTTGATTCGACGAAGAATATAGTCTCAGCGCTTAACATATAGCGCGTCTGCCGCTTACCAAGCCCCGGCACGGGCTGGCTGGCCGCCACACCTCTGTTAGTAGAACTTGTCCCCAACCACTCCCGGTTGCCCACGTTCAGCCCGTTGATATCGCCCCTCAAATTAATCAGGCGCTCTATCCAGTGTCTTCCTATCATGTCTCTCGTGTCTGCACCTTCTCTTGACTCCATCTCCGTGCCACATGCCACTCCTCGCAATCAGAGCCAATTTATGCTTTCCTCCTCCGAGTCACCTACATCCCAGGTATCTCCTTCAATGTTTGGAATGTATGAGTCCTCGCATGAGGAACATATGTCAGCCAGTTCTTCATCAGGTGTGCCTCCTCTTGATCTGCGACTTCAAATGGCCTGACCTTTATTTTCCATAGGACATAAAAGCTCTATTATTAAATTTTCGAAAGCGATAGTGGCAGCCTCAAGCCAAGACGTCACTTTCTCTGCTCCACTTTCGCTTGCAATAGATAACCCAGCCACTTTATCATGGACTCTCACATGGGGAATGGAACAGGAATTGGTTGACGATGCAGGGGAGCCAGAACTACCTGATGAGGGTTTCGTTTACTCAGCTAAGGAAGCACGGGCAGAGGAGGAGCGCAGGCGTTTGCTTTGGAGCAACCCACAGGCTAGCAGGATCTTAAGACGCCGAGGATTTATCCCCCCTCCCTCTCCGCCTCCGGAGATCTGCTCAACAAGATTGCGGGGGGCCAGCACCGACAAAGATGATAAGGCAGAAACACAACACACTACGAAGAGGCGAAGCCATGTCGCATTTCGAGGTGATTGGCCTTGATTTAGACGCCAGAAGGACATACGTGCTATCGGATTAAGTTGCAATCACCGTGTATCCTGCAACCTCGAGTAATTATGATCCGTGTACTTTCTATCAATGATAACGGTCTCTGGGTTCACGTTCCGGGCCTACGCAGGATGTGAGCCCTGCGTGGCAGCCTGACTCGTTCTCTTCCGCCGCGTGCACGATGCGTGGCAGTGATGACTAAGCAGGCGCCGGTCCCTTTTCAGGCGCGATTGTTGCATCGTGGTCTGAAACGTCTCGCTTCGGGCAACAAAGCATAGCAAGTTTAGCCTCCACTACGACCGTGCTTGCCACCAGCACAAAAGCCCTCAGCCTCCTTCCACTCTTTTAGGAGCTCAAACGACCGTCTGTAGCGCTGTAAAGATTCTTATAATCATCCCTCCGACTAGAAATCACACGATGTTCGCCCTTGTCCTTTTAGCCGTACCCCTCGCCGTCGTCGCGGGCCCTCTCCAAAAGCGCATTAGCGGTTCCGCCACCTACTATAATGTTCAGACCGGCAATGCGTGCGTTCCGTCTCTTGGAAGACTCACAAAACGGTATAATTAATCAGTGCTTTTATTCCGTAGAGGTGCCTGTGGCTCATTTCTCAACAACGGCGACTTTGTACGTATCCTTTTGTAGCATATGGTGCTCTTTTGGTTGATTCTAAGGTTTCCTAGGTTGTTGCTATGAACCAACTCGTGAGTTTCGGCCGCCATCAATCATCACGGCGCGTTTGATCCTCACACTGTTCTGCAGCAATATAACCAGGGCATGTGTGGTCAAACCGTTACTATTAGTGCTAATGGAAAAACTGCCCAAGCCCGAATCGAGGACCTTGTGCGTCCTCAATTCCTTCGAGAGAAGCGCCTTAACACCTACCCCGTCTAGTGCCCGACCGGAGGAGGCAACTGCAACTACGGAGATATGGATCTCAGTCCTGGCCTCTTCAGCTTCTTTGCAGACCTAGGCGCGGGCAAGATTCCCATCGAATGGAATTTTGGTGGCAATGCACCACAACCACCACCGCCCGAGCCTACTACCACCCAAGCTCCTCCCCCTCCTCCCCCTCCTCCGCCGCCGCCGCCACCGCCAACTACGACTACCACCTACACCCCCCCTCCGCCGACTACTACATCGACATCGACCCCGCCGCCCCCTCCAACTTCGACCGCTTCGTCTGCTACTCCTTCGTCTAGTAGCAGCTCGATTGCAGACACGAGCTCCTCTACTACTGAGTCGGGAGCTGCTCAGGAGACGGGAAGCTCAAATGACTACAATACCGAGTCGACTGGGGAATCAAACCTTTCCAACATGGCTCTGGCTCTTGTCAACATGGGAGAGATGGTTCGCGTCGCTGGTGGACTTGGTGCGTAGAGGACGATGCGTCCCGTATCCATCACCAATATTTTCTTGTACGGACGGAGGAGGCTGAGCGCTTGCAGTCCGAGAATTTCATGTCACTCGTTTTCCCACCTACCATTCATTTAATATTTGATTCTCAGGGTTATTGGAAGAGAGACTCCTTATTAGTATACTTATCTATGTCGTCAGCCGCGCAAAGAAACCCCCAAGGTACAGGTCTATTGTGACATTCTGCATATTCGGTCTAGGGAGTGAGTTCTTGCTGATGGACCTGCACACCCGGTTCCCCCCAGACAGTTTGATCACCTCTGAAACGCATCTCAATCTCGCCGAAGTAGTTCGGTTCCTTAATCTGCTCGAACCCGAGTTTCTCGAACAACCGGATCGACGGCGTGTTGGTCGCACTGATCCGTGTCACCAGCACCAGACCGGGCGGCAGCACACACGTAATGGCGTAATGCAGGAACGCAGAGAGTGCTGCATGCGCAAGGCCCTTGCGTCGGTACGCTGGTTCTGTTCGTTTGATGAGAGGGTGAAGCGGGCGGAGACTTGGCGCATACCCGCAATCATAACTTCGACCTCTCCTTCTTTTGCTACGTGTGACTGCCCTCCTTCTTCACCCTCTTCACTTTCTTTGATAAAGAGGTTGACATCCCCGATCATTTGAAGACAAGCTATGTCTTCGGACATAAGCAAATTGGTTGTCGGGGGGTCTTCGCGACCGAGAATGATAAACGTAAGTTCTAAGGGGTCCATCAGGCAAAAGATTTGGCGAAACGAAATGTAGGACTCACTGTCCTCATCTTTGCGCCACGACTCTGCAGACCCGGCGCCAAGATTCAGCACGCTGATCATCCAAAGTGATATTCCATACCTTGCATTGCGTACTCCTCTTCGAGTGTGAGCGGCTCAGAGGCAGTTAAGGTCCGGAGTTGTTCTGATTGCATCCATTCGTGATATTTCTACTGAAAGAGTACAGAATGGCTTCAGTTGTGAGGTAGAAAATAGAAGGAGTCATTCTCGCCCACAGGAACGTGTTCCTTCCTGCCGGTTGAGGGTCAAGTAGGCTGTGGCAATCGATCGCGAGCGAACAGGAAGACTCACCGGTATGGAACGAGAACGACTTTCGAGGTGACTATCGCCGTGTTTTGGTTCACGAGCATGGGCGGAATCGTATCCGTTTGAGCAGCCAGCCAACGGTACGGTGGTTCGGTGCAAGTTGTCTTTAACCACTATTCAGCCACATGTCCGAAAGGGGGTAAGCTGGGGTGTACTCACTATTGCGATTAGTATATGCTTCCTAACCATCGCACTAGTCAATGTTCCAACCTACTTTCGCCTCTTCCGCCGCTTCCGCCAGAAATATGGCGAATCATCATGGCGTTCGCAGCCAGACCTTGCGTGCACGGATCCTCGGCGCTCGATGCACCGGATTCTGGTCATTCTCCAGACCCACTCGCACTCGCTGTCGCTGCCACTCGCCCAACTGTATTGCGCACAAAACTGTCATTACTCCTCGTATCCAAACACTGGCACGAGATGGCCTGGGACATCCTCTACGAGCATGTCATATTCACCTCTCAGGAATCCCTGACGCAGATTCTAGCGGCGATAGCCGAGTCGGGATCTGAGACCTCGCCGTTTCGCTCCACAAAGTCGTTGGTCCTCTGTACCATCGACTGGGAAGAGTGGGATATTCCTGTTGTCAAAGTCATTACACTTTGCGAAAATCTTCGCGCACTAGTCCTTACCCGGCCGTTCCCTATCAACGGCAACAGGACGCGACTCGTCATCAACGCCATTCCGTCAACTCTGGTGGCACTTGCCTTCATCGGATGGTGTACTGCGAAAATTGTGGAGATGTTGAGTTCCTTTCAGAAACTCGAAATTCTCTCCCTTCTGTCATCATGGCACAACGGCTCTACTTGTCGACCAATTTTCCCACATGTTCGGCATATTACACTTTCGCATGATCACTGGCAGGGATGGGGTTCCCATTTTCCCGATGCACATCATCTCTCGATCATCATTTCTCAAAACAGGTTTCTACCAAGCGGTGCAACATTCCAGAATTTTGGCACAACCGACCAGAAGAAGGTAGCCCATCTCAGTATTGGGATCGAAACCTGGTTTCCCAAGTATATGAAATTTGGGGATATTATATGCGCGAGGTTCATACGAGCCTTTCAAAATCTGGTCATTCTCTCATACAACCCCTTTATACTCGATGTATCAGGGTCGTATCCCTTCGAAACGCACCCTACGCTTCAATCTGTTCGTCACTATATTGAGATACCTGAGATCAGTCACAGCCGTGAAAATGTCGATAAGGAACTTCAGGCGAGATACAAGCCATCATGGGTACAATCTTGGAATTGGCTTCACGATGGAGAAGACAAATTCCCCAGCCTAAAGAGTATCGTCGGGGTTTACAAGTGCGAAGGGGCGAGTGAAAGTGAGAAGGACCTGTTGTGCTATGTTAAGCGTCTCGGAGGGTATGACTCTAAGCTGACATTTGTATGTACGTTGCAATGTAATGAATCTAGAATATATTGACTCGTTTCGTGTTTCAGCTCCATGCACTCCCATCAAGACGTCGCATCAACGGCCATTTGCAAATAAACTCAGTCAGGCAACAACCAGGAGTGACATCAGGGTTCGGCCCCAAGGTTGGGCGAATCGCCACGGTTGTCAGAATAATGAAACCATAAAATTACCCCAAAATACATAAGACGTCCTTACACTTCAAATTAGACTTTTTCACCGCCCCTACTGCCTTCCTCCTGCCTCACCTTGACTTCAAATTTCAGGAGGAGCGTTGACAGGCGGTGCCGACGACGCCCTGTTCGGGCTATGGTGAGGTGATTATGGTTGTTGCATAGGAACTCAAGGTACCTAGAAGCTGGAACAAGTTTTGTGGATAGGAGATGAACGCGTGGTTAATTAATATGCTGATCGGCTCGTCAACCTTCTGAACGCCGTTTGGACAGGGAACTAGCAAGTACTCCATCAGTCCGAGATACGAGAGAATGGAATGTTTGCCTGTTCGAGGTTTCTGGCAGCTGCCCTCCCTTCCACCGCACCTTTCAGCTCAAGGCTGGGCTGAAGTCGGGGAGCTGTCATAAAGCAAACATCTTTTCTTTAGAGACAGGTACCTGCCTCCTAATGAGCCATGGCCAACGTTTGGTGATAGCATTGGTCCAACGTATGGCGAGTGCCATCCTTACGCATCGCCATTGAGCTTTTGAACTGGTATCGATCATCCACTCTGAAGGGAAGCGGCTGCGATTTGCAGTCATCGCATTCTTGGTACTCTACACTCCCCGCAGCCAGCCCGACGGCTGTGAGGCTGGCAACTGAGAAACACTTAGAATCCCACAGTTCTCAAGCCAGCAGCCCGAAGGATCATTTACCTTTCTTAGGACATCTCCGAAGCACCCATTTTCAGGACACGTTATGCAGCACCCTCGGCCGTCCGTCAGAGAAGCCCATCGCTTGTTTTACTCGGCTCTTCCCCCGCTTCCATGAGCAGCTTCCATGTGAGCGGCCTGCTTGTACCAAGAGACCGGGAGATGATTATTGAGACCCTGTTACGATCGCACAGAAACAAACTCGCCAAAGCAAGGAATGTGTATGTGTGTACGTGAACAGCCGCAGGCCCCGGTCAATGCGGTTCATGGTAGGCTATCATGTGGTGGCGGCTAGAAAATGATGGGGCTCAGCACTGGAACCAATCCTCTCCAATGATTGACCGTCCTCATTGACGTTTGACTGGCGAAGCCCCCAACGGCCGGTATCGAGTCGCCCAGGAACTCGAACTGGACCACGCGTCTCCGTATGGGCGATTGCAGATCCCGACACAGAGTAACCCATTTGGCATCACAACCAGCCAATCTCGAGGGCGCTGCCTCATTTCCTCTCCCTCACCACGACGACCCCAACGACCATAGCACTCGGTACTCCCCCTCGCTCGCTATCGACGCAGGCTTAATTGGTACTGAGCGGCGGGTACTGCAGCAGGCCATAGCAGTATACCATGTGGTTGGACGGGGATCCGAGAAAATGGGCTTACTTCATCTGTTATGGGGTTAGCTGGGTTGGATTGAGCTTGCTGCTAGTAACAATGTGCTCATCCAAACATGTTCGGAGGTTCGTGTGTGTCTTGAATGCAGTTGCCTGCAGAGTTGGACTGACCTCTATCGATAATTCCTTTGGATAGAAACCCAGGTAAACACTCCGCATAATTCATATCCAAAGGTCATCGTTACTCACATTATACTTAGTCCTCATCTCAATGACCTTTTCCTGGTGGATTGGGGCATGCCCAAACTCTATCCTTCTGTCGGTCGACGTCAATGTTTTCGGATTCAACTATCTAACCTATATCTCGTCTAGCTACTTAACAAACACGATCACTGGGCCATCACCGAGTTATCCTATCTGCCTAACGAGTGCCGCGCTAGTCATGGCCCAATCCCCTCTGTGAGTTTCCGTTCGCGCCCCAATCTGCGAGGACTCTAATGGAGCTTCTATGCAGAGTTGCTTCGTCTATAGTTGCATTGGTATACAACGTGCGTTCCACCGCGATACTGCATTATCACAAAGACTCAGAGACCACGGGTAGGTTTGGAGTGTTCTCCGATACAGCTCTACAAAATCCTCAAGAACCTGCCCCACAAGGACATTTTTCGTGAGCCTCACCAACTTCCGTTGACAGGAATTGGACTAGCTCACCGTACCCTGGCAGTTGGTCACAGTTCCTTACGTTGTCTTCTTATCGAGCGCTGCCGCTGTTGTGATCGTTGGTATCCTCGAACCTTCACTTGTCGCTCGCAAGACGTTCTATTGCGTTGTTGACAAGGAGCCATTGACCATGTTCCTGGGTGCATACAGCGCCGTATGCTGCGTTATCGCCATAATTCTTGAGGGTGAGAAACCCCCTCGGCCTTGTCTATTCACTCTAATGAACGCCTTCTATAGTATGCATTGCCCTCACTCTTCGCCGTCACCGTCACCAAGTCATCGAAAGCGGAATGGACGCATCACTCGTCTTCCGAGTGGTTGCCTTCGGTCTATACATTCTCCTGGGCCTTGTGTACGTCTGAATAGGGCCGAGTTCCCATACGGTCATTGACCCTATTGTCCAGTCTCTCTGCCCTTTCAATCCAAGACTGGTGGAGCGTAATCCCTGACCTCTGCTTCTCGACATTTGGCCTCGCCATTTTCTTCGTCTTCGGCAGCCAAAAGGATATCTTGCGACTCTGGAGACGGTGGTTCTTCCCTTGCACAATCCCACCAGAACAACAGACCCAGGGCACCAGCGGCCGACGGCCAACCAGCTTCGACTCTGCTGAGATCGCCAAATGGCGTATCCCACGGAAAGATACAGAGTCGGAGTCGACTGAGAGCTGGCAAGAGCTGGAGGATGCCAGGTACTATGAGACCTGCATGCGACGTGAAGAGATTGACGGTACCACCAGACGCGCGCCTGGCGGCTGGATGTCTGGAGAAGGCGGAGAAGACGGAGAGGAGGACGAGAACCTCGGCTTGCATTATGTCCACACACGCGAGTCGTCCAACGAAGCCGATCCAGAAGGCAACCCCTTCTCCTCTGTCAGCACCGTCTCCCGGTTCTCGCCTCCCCCTCCTGCTGTCACACTCTCACGGGAGAGGAGCCAACGCACGACGAGCCGGCCCCAGCCGCTCGGTGGCGTAATAGCAAGGCCAAGTTCTGTGGTGGACGAGTATAACCCGGCCTTCAAGCTGCATTACATGCAACCTCCTCCGCCCAGTCCCTCCATCTTCGAAACCCAGCCGAGTCAACCTGGCACACCCACACTCATTGTCTCCCCGCCTCCCCTAGACCTGGCCCCACCTAGATCTCGCCTGCCATTCCGCCCCAATCTATTGTCAGCAGACGAGCAGCTCGAGCCGTCGTCTCACGACCCTTCAACAGCGCGGCTATCGCAGATTGGGATGGCAATGTAAAAATATACATAAAGAGTAGAAGGTAACCAGCAGCGTGATCGCTCGCTCAATGTCTTTTAGAAACAGATGGGTTATAACCGTTATTTACCGTCCTCTATCTGGTCGCTTTCATTAGTCTTGTTTGTAGTGCTACCATAGGTATCGTCCGCCCCACCCGATCAGTCGTCGTGTACCCTGCATTTCACACTCCTCGCATTGTTATACACACTCCTTTACAGTTCTGAATTATACACGATGCAATACGGATGGAGGTCTTCACCTGTATTCTCCTCTTTTTATTCTTATTTTTCAAAATGAAAGCAGGCAAGACTTGTATACCACCCAAGAGGTCATCTCCATGGACGTGGATTTACTTATCCGTAGGGGCAGCCTCGGGCGGTGGTGGGGCATCCTCGAGCGGTGGCGGGGCATCGTCGTCGTCGCCTTCGTCCTCCCCGCCTGCACCATCGCCCTCGTCCTCGTCGTCATCACCATCGCCTCCTGCTGCAGCCTTGTTCTTCTGTATATCAGCGAGCATCTGAACATATGAAGAGCTTTTGAGAGACAGGATTGCAGGAACGCCAAGCAGGAAGGACGAACCTTTTCGAAGTCCATGCCGCCGCCCATTCCACCTCCCATACCTCCCATACCCCCCATGCCCCCCATGCCCCCCATGCCTCCCATGCCTCCCATGCCCCCCATTCCTCCCATGCCCCCCATTCCGCCCATTCCGCTGTAATCGTCTTCGTCATCTGCCTTGATTTCTGCTTCTTGCTCATCCTCGTCTTTCCTACATCACGCCCACGTGAGAGTGAGTCTTCTGGGAACAATACTAGGAGACCGATGACTGAAAGGGAGAATCGGACGCACCACTTGCTGAAATCAGTCTTGACCTGATTAAGTTTTGGTCCCTTGTACAAGCGCGGCCAATACTCTTCTTTCGGGTCCTTTTTGTAGAGGATAAACGCGAGCGATCGTAACGAGAACTTCTGCTTGGTTTTCTACAAAATTTAGACAGCATGTCAACTTCATGGTTTGAGGACAAAAACACGATGGGACTTCAGGATCACTGGGTGAAGAGTAGGGGACCAACCTCTGGCAAGATCTCGTCATAGTACTCAAGCTCGAAGGCATAATCATGCTCAGGTATTCCTTGTGAAGCACTATGACGCGATGAGATAGGTATTAGCATGATAACAATACTAAAAGTATGGGCGATATACACACTTTCCTGCTCGCGCCTGGAAGCCAAGCTTGGTCGCAGTGAGGTCAAGCTTCAGCGAGGATTCGATCATATCGGGTAGGTTGATCGTCAAGTAGACCAGGTTCTGTCGCACCCAGTCCACGTTAGCGTCACCGTTGGCATCCAGCACAACCAGGTTGGGCTCCTGACGCGCGGCGCGTATGTTCGCACCTTTTCTCCGTCACTCGGGTGACAGCGTTGTGCCCAGAGAACCTCAGGAAATCGTGACATGGTTGCTGGTCGTCGTAAACGAGGAAAATGAGGTCAGAGTTGGGAGCGAGTTTGGAGCGAAAGTGGCCAGAAAGTGCTCGAAAACAAATAACCAAATAGAGGTTCAAGCAAAACGGGTTAGACATGCAATAACTATTTATCTAACTAACCATCAGCGAGAAACAAACCTCCACTAGTACCAATGGTTTGATTGGCGGAGGTGGAACAAGTGACGAAATGGAAGCCAGGCTATGACCCAAAGGTAAATTAGCACGTGCGCAAAAGATAAGCCAAGTGACAAACCTATTGATATGATATTGAGGTGGGCACTGCTGGTGGCTACGCAGAATCAGGGGTCCGGCTCCCTGCTTAGTCTTTTTCTTTTCTGATCCTGACAGAGCCTGCCCAGAATTTGTATGAGGTGACGGTTGGCGAATGGAGGACGGACTCGTCCATCCCCGAATCGAAACGTCGCAGTCCTCGGACGGGTCACACGCACATATATGTGCTCCACCTGCGACGCGCTCGATTCGATTATATGTGCCTTATGTGCAGCTTACCAGATGACGATGTCACTTTATTCAATGGACTATACTAATACTCTCTCATTAACTACTTATTGCACATAGATATTTGTGGATTATTACTTGCTTATCAGCCAGAGGCATATGGAACCTTCCATTCGGTTGTGCTTCATTTATTCCAAGGACACATTTCGCTTATGATCAAATCAGATCATGTTGGGCGTAACATTGGTTACCACCTGTCCCATTTATGGGGATTACTCTATGGGGCTGTATAGAATTAACTTAACAATAGTCACCCTAATGATACTTGAGGAGACATAGTGGTATGGTGTTCAATAACAAGTATAAAATTGTTTGAGGCCTCCTTGGTTCTGCAGTGGTTCTAGGAGATAATGAGATATTGGTCACTTTGAAGCGTCCAGTACAACAAAATAGTGCATGTAACAAGTGCAGGTACTCAACGGAAGTAGGAGAGGCAAA